>Ga0310695_10010652_pt1 | contig 13377 bp, 6 predicted proteins | sample RumenRJG_04DNA_FD_203882 | JGI IMG/M metagenome (GOLD analysis project Ga0310695, IMG submission 203882) | Bovine rumen microbial communities from Lethbridge, Alberta, Canada - RJG_04 (v2) (version 2) | ecosystem: Host-associated > Mammals > Digestive system > Stomach > Rumen | place: Canada...
GGCGCATTTGATGGCTTTGAGCTGGAAAATGGACATCTCATAGCACGCTATCGTCACGGCAGTCTGCAGACAGTTGACTGGCGATTCTTCGATGACGGCAGTGTTCTGCTTTCAGCCAATGCCATGTTCAATGGTGTAGTTGATCTCATGGGCATCAGCTTCGATTATCCAGAGTCACTCGTCAAGAGCAAACGTTGGGTAGGCCGAGGACCTTACCGTGTGTGGGGAAATCGTATGGATGGTCCACAGTACGGCTACTGGCAGACAGACTACAACGACCCTATTCCTGGAGAAAGTTGGGAGTACCCCGAGTTCAAGGGCTATTTCGCTGGCGTTGAGTGGATGCAACTGCTAACCGACGAGGGTGCCATCGGCATTTCTCCATCCCATAGTCTCCAAGCCCCCCTATACGTAGGTGTTTTCACTCCACGTGATGGACGCGATCACTTGCTATACGATTTGCCAGAAACAGGGATCTCAATTCTTCGAGTAATTCCTGCTGTTCGAAATAAAGTAAACACCACCGACCTGAACGGTCCTTCTGCACAGCCATGCTGGGCAATGGGCCAAGGGAACATTAGTGCTATCTTAAGATTCGAATAATATGAGACGTCTCCTTCTTTTTTTTACCACTATCCTTTTTTCGCTAGGAGTAAGCGGTACTGATACAACCAAGCCCTGGACTTTCTGGTACTGGATGTATGGGGCAGTATCAGAAAAAGGTATCAAGGCCGATCTTCAGGCGATGAAGGATGTTGGCTTGGGAGGTTGTTACCTGATGCCTATTCGAGGTACTCAGGAAAAACCGGAGTATAACGGTGAGGCCCAACAGCTGTCACCACGTTTCTGGGAAATGGTCGACTATGCTATGCAACAGTCAGACTCACTCGCCTTGGAAATGGGCATTCACGTCTGTGACGGCTTTGCACTTGCTGGTGGTCCTTGGATTAGCCCGCGTGAGTCGATGCAAAAGGTTGTTTCTATGCAGACTAATGTCACAGGAGGTACAGGCAAACGCTATATCCTTATGCAACCAGCTGGTTACGAAGGTTATTATGAAGATATTGCCTGCTTCGCTATCCCTTCTGATGGCTGTCCTTTGTGTATAAATCCTGCTTCAGCCCAGCCTGTCATCACATATTCTCCTACTGTGACTCGCGATGAAAAGGGCATTTTCCGAGCTTCAGAGCCAGGTTGGATTCAATACGAATATCCTGACATTGCCACTTTCCGTAGCGTAGAGATTGTTCCCTCTGGCAATAACATCCAGTCACAACGTCTCAGGATGCTGGCAAGTGCTGATGGCAAGGAGTTTACTTTGGTGAAGCAGTTTGAGCCCCCACGTCAGGGTTGGCAGAATACTGACTATAACTTCACCTATACCATCCCCAAGACTGATGGTCGCTATTTCCGTTTCGAATGGACACCTGAAGGCACGGAACCTGGTGCAGAAGATCTGGATGCTGCCAAGTGGAAGCCTGTGCTGAGGTTACGTGATATCCGTCTGAGCGATGCAGTCCGCTTGAACCAATGGGAAGGCAAGAGCGGTCTTGTATGGCGCATTGCCCCTGAGACCTCGGCAGAGGAAATCCCTGATGAAGACTGCACAAAGTTAAAGGATATTCTTCGCATAGAGATAAAAAACGGACGATTGGCAGAACCATTGCCAGATGGCAACTGGCTTATTGTTCGTATTGGTCACACTTCGACAGGTCATACTAATGCTACAGCAGGAGGCGGCAAAGGTTTAGAATGCGACAAGTTCTCTGAAGCTGCTGTCAGAAAACAGGTTGCCAGCTGGTTTGGTGAATTCAAAAAACGCCCATTTGCCGATGTGGTGAAGTATATGCATGTCGACTCCTGGGAGTGTGGTTCGCAGAATTGGAGCAAGAATTTTGCTGAAGAGTTTCAGAAACGACGTGGCTACGACCTCATTCCTTGGTTGCCCGTCATGGTGGGTATTCCCATAGAGAGTGCTGCCAAGAGTGAGCAGGTTCTCAGAGATGTCCGTCAGACCATCGATGAACTTAAGAATGAAGTGTTCTTCAAGACTGTTCGCGATTGTGCCCATGAGTATGGTGTTCAACTCTCTACAGAAAGTGTAGCCCCAACGATGATGAGCGACGGAATGAGTCACTATCGCTATGCAGACATTCCCATGGGCGAATACTGGCTTAACTCCCCCACACATGATAAGACCAATGATATGCTCGATGCCATTAGTGGAGCCCACGTCTATGGTAAGAATATCATTCAGGCAGAGGGATTCACAGAGGTTCGTGGTGTATGGGACGAGACGCCAGCAATGGTGAAGCCGCTGTTGGATCGAAACTTTGCCCTTGGCATGAATCGCTTGTTCTTCCACGTCAACACCCATAATCCCTGGCTCGACAAGAAGCCAGGCATGACGCTCGATGGAATCGGACTTTTCTTCCAGCGCGACCAGACGTGGTTCCCGGAAGCAAAGACCTTTGTAGATTACATCACCTGTTGTCAGACACTTTTGCAGAAGGGCAAACCTGTTATTGACATTGCTGTCTATACGGGCGAAGAGATGCCAAGTCGTGCTTTGACGCCTGATAAGGTGGTGCCCATGTTACCAGGCTTGTTTGGTGCAGAGCGTGTCGCTTCTGAGTGCAAGCGTCTTGCCAATGTGGGGCAACCTATGGAGGAGTCGCCTGTGGGTGTGCGCCACTCTGCCAACATCCTTGATCTGAAAGACTGGGTGAATCCTCTACACGGATATCAGTATGACTCGATGAACAAGGATGCCTTGCTCACACAACCATTTAATTATAAGGTGTTGGTGATTCCTGAGGGGGCTCTCGTCTCAGAAGAGGCAAAAGCGAAGATATCTCAATTGCGTCTTCAGGGTGTGCAGATTATTGACAAGCCCTACCAAGAAACCTCGCTGAAGGGTATTGCCCCTGATGTGGTTTTGCCAGATGGTATCGCCTATACACATCGAACAGGCGAAGGATTCGACATTTATTTCTTCTCGAACCAAACAGACAAGGAGCAGACCGTATCACCGATATTCCGTCAGAAGCACGATGAAGCAGTGGTTTACAATCCTCTTACGGACGAAAAGATGCCTTTTAACGGCATAATCCAATTGCCTGCTTATGGCTCATTATTCATTAGCTACGGGCTCTCTGATTATTCCCACACTGGGAACAAAACATTCCCACGTTGGGAACAAAACATTCCCACACTGGGAATAAATTCTTTGCTTTGGGATATCTCCTTCAAAGAGTCAGGCTTGGTATTAAAGAACCAACAACTCTTCGATTGGAGTCAGCATGAGAACGATAAGATACGCTATTTCAGTGGGCACGCCCGCTATACTACAACTCTTAAACTGAAGGCAAAAGAGCTGCCACAAGGTCGTGCTTGGCTGTCGTTCCCCAACGTGAAGGATATCGCCCATGTATGGATTAACGGCAAGGATTGTGGTATTGCCTGGACTGCTCCTTACGAAGTAGAGATAACGGGAGCTTTGAAGAAAGGTAAGAACAAGATAGAAATCGAGGTAGTAAATACCTGGCATAATGCCTTGCGAGGCCAGGATCAAGGCAAGGCGCCTTACGAAGGCATTTGGACTAATGCCAAGTATCGTACTAAAGGCGATGGTTTGTTGCCTGCCGGACTCCTCGAACCACCCATGATTATAACAACCACGAATTAAACGAATTACTCGAATAATATATGAAGAAATTAATCTGTGTCATATGTGCTGTCTGTGGCTTCATCGCTACCGCACAATCAAAAGTCACGTTGCCCAGTTTCTTTTCTGACAACATGGTGCTGCAACAGCAGAGCGAGTGTCACATCTGGGGATGGGCAGAACCAGGGAAGAAAGTCATGGTCCTGACATCGTGGGACAAGAAATCCTATTCGACTTCCGCTCACTGGGATGGTCGTTTTGAGGTGATAGTAAAGACTCCCAAGGCAGGAGGCCCATTCACCATCTGGTTTAGGGACGGCGACAGCGTTCAGTTGAACAATGTGATGATTGGTGAAGTGTGGATATGCTCTGGCCAGTCGAACATGGAGATGCAGATGAAGGGCTTTAAGCAGCAACCTGTGGAAGGAACCACAGAGGAACTCCTACGCTGTAAGGATGACCAATTACGCCTCTTTACTGTAAAGCGTCACGTCTCGTTGACACTAGAGTGGAATGTCACAGGTCAATGGAGCGAGGCAAATAGTGCCAGTGTTCGCGACTTCTCAGCTACAGCCTATTACTTCGGACGAGCCCTGCGCTCAGCCTTAGGTGTTCCTGTAGGACTTATCTCTACCTCGTGGGGTGGTTCTGCTTGCGAGGCATGGATGAAAGCTGATTGGTTGAAGGCATTCCCAAAGGTAAAGCAGACCATCACAGAGGAAGATTTCAAGAAACTACAGCAACGCTGTCCTACTGCCCTCTTCAATGGGCAACTGAACCCACTCGTGGGTTATGGCATGCGTGGTGCTATATGGTATCAGGGTGAGGATAATGTACCTCGCTACGACTATTATGCTGAACTCCTGAAGGCAATGGTCGAGGGTTGGCGTTCAGAGTGGAAGCAGGGCGACTTCCCCTTTTACTATTGTCAGATTGCACCCTATGATTATAGTCTCATCGATTGGAAAGACAGCCAGTATCTGCGTGAACAGCAGATGAAGGCAGAGTCGATAATTCCTAATGCCCGCATGGCTGTGCTGATGGATGCTGGTTTGGAATATGGCATCCACCCAAGAAAGAAACGTCAGGCAGGTGAGCGCCTTGCAATCCTGGCTCTTGCAAACACTTATGACATGAAGGGCTTGCCTGAGTTTGCTAAATATAAAGACGTTGAATTTAAGAACGATACAGCAGTCATCAGTTTCGACCGCTCGAAAGAGTGGGTATACTTCGAAAATGGTACAACCTCCAATAACTTCGAAGTGGCAGGCAATGATAAGGTGTTCCATCCTGCCTCGAAAGTTTGGGTAAGTCGCAATCACGTATACGTAATCTGTAAAGAGGTAAAGGTTCCCATTGCCGTGCGCTATGCTTTCAAGGACTGGGTGGATGGCGACCTAATGCACGATGGTCTGCCCGTTTCTTCCTTCCGTACTGATAATTGGTAAACGATGATGAAAAGACTCCTCTGCACTATTTGCTTACTAGGCATCTTCGCTCTCGTTAGTGCCGACTACATACCACGCGACTACGTCTGGACTTCTCAAAGCCGGAACTCCAGCGAATCGATGCCATGTGGAGGTCACGATATAGGTATGAATGTATGGGTGGAACAGGGTGATGTACTTTTCTATATCCAGCAAAGCGGCTGGTTCGATGAGAACAATACCCTCCTGAAGGCAGGCCGTTGGCGACTTCATTTCGATGGCAATCCTTTCGAAAGCAAAGATTTCCAGCAGCGACTTTGTCTCGATGATGGAGTCGTATATATAAAAGGTGGGGGTACGTCAATTAAAATTTGGGCAGATGTATACTCCCCCATTGTGTTTGTTACGACAGAGTCCAAGAAGAAAGCTAAAGTCACCCTCAGCTATGAGAGTTGGCGCTACAAAGACCGTACTGTGACAAAGGCCGAATGTCAGCAATGCTCCTACAAATGGGTCATACCAAAGGACTGTAAGACCTTTGCCGACAGCATCAAAGCCGAAGATAACATACTTACCTTCACTCATCAGAACCGAAAAGAGACAGTTTTCGACTTTACCGTTGAACGTGAGCGGATGGGTAGCATGAAAGACAAGCTCTACAATCCTATTGGCGGACTCAAGATGAAAGGTGTAATGTATGCTCCTAGCTTCCATTTTACAGGTATCACTAAAGGGGAATATGCGGGAACAGATTATCAGGCATGGAACTATTCGTGCCAGAATCATCGCTCTTCAGATATTATCATCGACCTGCGTTACCTGAATCATCAGCTATACGAGGAAAAAGTCATCGCAAGTGACTCTCGCAAGCGTAGTGCATCTTGGTGGCATAACTACTGGCAGCGCAGTTGGATAGAAGTCGACGACAATACTCCCGACGAATGCCAAACTATGGTGCGCAATTACGAACTGATGCGCTATCTTCTTGGATGCAATGCTTATGGTCAGTGGCCAACAAAGTTCAATGGCGGACTCTTTACGTTCGACCCCGTATATGTCGATTCCACCGCTACGTTCACACCAGATTATCGCAAATGGGGTGGCGGAACAATGACTGCCCAGAATCAGCGACTTGTATATTGGCCCCTGTTAAAGAGTGGTGATTATGAATTGCTTAGGCCACAGCTCGACACATATTTGCGTATGTTGCCCAACGCCAAAGCATGGTCTCGCAACCATTGGGGACATGATGGTGCATGCTTCAGCGAACAAATAGAAAACTTCGGACTACCCAATCCTGCTGAGTACGGCAAGCACAAGGAAGGTGATGACTGGGGAGTGGAAAAAAACAAATGGTTAGAGTATGAATGGGACACTGCCCTGGAGTTTTGCCAGATGGCTATACAGATGCGCCCCTGGTATCCCGATTCTACCTTAGAGAAATATCAGCCACTCATCGACGAGACTCTACGCTTTTTCGTTGAGCATTACCCCAATCTCGTAATCTATCCAGGTTCTGGCTGTGAGACGTATAAGATGGCTCGTAACCCATCCAGCACTATCGCAGCTCTTCACGCAATGAAGAATAGTCTTGAAAACATAGGCAAAGACGCAAGTATTCTTCCAAATATCCCTTTGCAAGTCATCGAAGGCGACACATGTATTGCACCTGCTGAAAGCTGGGAGCGTATACAGAATTCAGAAACGCCCCAGCTATATCCTGTCTTCCCTTGGCGCATCTACGGCTTAGGAAGGCCAAACCTTAATATAGCCCGTAACACCTATTTTAAGGATACTCACGCATTAGAGATGCGCAGCACGAAAGGTTGGAAGCAAGATAATATCTGGGCAGCATGCCTTGGACTCACAGGCGAGGCCAAGCGACTGAATCTTGAGAAACTTTCAGATGGTCCCTATCGTTTTCCTGCATTCTGGGAGCCTGGATTTGACTGGGCACCTGATCACAACCGAGGGGGTGCAGGTATGATTGGACTACAGGAGATGTTGCTTCAGGAAGACCTTGACCACAACCCCATCCTCTTCCCTGCTTGGCCTCGCGAGTGGAACTGCCGTTTCAGACTCTATATATCTGGTCAGCGCTGCATCGACGGGGAAATAAATAAAGGTAAGATCACTTATGCCATAGACGGTGTTGATTTTTCTGAGGATGACAACGAAGAGGAAGTCATGGGGAAGGCGGAGTGGATAGGAGCCATCACCCGACAGGACTCCCGACTGCCTGAAGGGCGCAACTACACAGGTGCCAAACTTAAAGAGCCTTTGGTAAAAGAAGCTTGGCAGAACGTGGATACACTGAGTCAGAGAAGTATCTTGCTGTGCAAGGATATCCGTCTGAAGGGAGCTGTGCGCAAAGCCACTGTCTCTGTCGTCGGATTGGGCTTCTACGAGCTCTCCATCAATGGTCAGAAAGTGGGCGATGCCATGTTTACACCTCTTTGGAGCGACTACGACAAGAGCATATACTATAACACCTATGACGCTACTTCCCTGTTTACCCACTCACCATCCACCATCCGAGTACTGTTGGGTAACGGCTTTTATAACGAGCAAGGCAAGCGCTATGCCAAGATGAAGATCTCATTCGGTCCGCCTACCCTCATCTTCCGTTTACAGATAGAATATGCCGACGGAAAGACAGAGGAAGTGGTCAGCGACCGTACATGGCAGTGGGCACTTTCGCCCATCACTTTCAACAGTATCTATGGCGGTGAGGATTATGACGCCCGTTTAGAACAGCCTGCCTCCTGGCATCCTGTTGTCATTCAGGATGCACCCAAGGGCACACTCCGTCAACAGATAGCACAGCCCATAAAGATTATGGAGCGCTATTCTGTGAAAGATACAATCAGAAAGGACTCAGTCATTGTGCTCGACATGGGACAGAACCTTGCAGGTTTCCCGGAGATTACCGTCATAGGCAAACAAGGTCAACGGCTCAAACTGACTCCTGGCGAGACATTGAACAAAGAAGGGCTAGTTAGCCAGAAACAGACGGGACGTCCTCACTACTACACCTACACTTTAAAGGGCAATACCACAGAAACCTGGCATCCACGCTTCTCATATTATGGTTATCGCTATCTGCAGGTAGAAGGCAACATAGAAGTATTGAAGAAAGTTGAGTCGTGTTTCATCTATAATTCAGCATCTAAGACAGGAGAATTTGAGTGTTCTAATCCCCTTCTCAACGATGCCTACCGTCTGATAGATCGGGCTATCCGCTCCAATTGGCAGGCAGTCTGGACCGACTGTCCCCATCGCGAGAAGCTGGGTTGGTTGGAACAAGACTGGCTGAATGGCGAAGGACTCTTGGCCAATTATGACTGTCGGGCGATGATAGAGCAGACTATGCAGAATATTGCCGATGCCCAATACCCCAATGGTGCACTACCAGAGATAGCACCCAACTACGTTATCTTCGAAGGTTCGTGGGCTCCTCCATTCCTTGAATCGCCTGAATGGGGAGGAGCCTTTATAGCCCTACCCTTCCTATACAAAGCGTTTTATGGTGACGACAAACTTATAAAGCGCTATCGCCCACAGATGAAACGCTACGTTGACTATCTTTCAACCCAGGACTCCTGCTATATTCTCCATCAGGGACTGGGCGACTGGTATGACTTTGGACCTGGACGCGCAGGATTTGCCCAAAACACTCCTATGCCCCTTGTATCAACGGCTCACTACTATTGGTGGAATCATCTTATGCGTGAAGCCCGTGCAGACAGCATAAAGACCGCATTCATCAAGGAGTTTTACAATCCTGCTACCCACCAGTTTGCCACGGGTAGTCAATGCGCTCAGGCCATTGCTCTCGAGATGAATCTCATTCCTGAAGGAGACCGCGAAGCTGTTTTGCAACAACTGATTAACGACATTCATGCCCACGGCAACCGCCTGACAACCGGCGATGTTGGCAACCGCTATCTGTTCAACGCCCTTATTCACAATGGGCAGCAGGAACTACTCTATAAGATGCTCAACCACTACGATGTTCCAGGCTATGGTTATCAGATAAAACTCGGGCATACCACTCTGACAGAGCAATGGAATCCTGAACACGGAGCCTCTATGAATCATTTCATGATGGGACATCTGAACAACCTGCTCATACCATACTTCTTAGGTATTTGGCGCGAGGGTGAACATATTACAATAGCACCTCATCCGGTAGGCGATCTCACTTGGTGCCGAGGCCGGATGGCCGACGTAAAGGCCGAATGGCATTTTGAGGGTGATACCTTTGTTCTAAAGGTCGATATTCCTACAGGCCGTCAGGCCACCGTCCGACTCCCCTTTAGCGGAAAAATCAGCACTATGGGAGAGGGACAACACATACTGAAGGAACCAATCAATGATTAGTAAAGAATATGATGAATACGTGGAAGAAAAATCTCGAAGAGACCAAACAGCGATATATCAACTGGTGGAACCATAAAGGCATTATCCTTAATATGTGGGAACACTTTCAGGAGGGCGTCAAACCACATGCCGATATTCCCATGCCACCAGCACCCAAAGACCTGAACCAGAAATGGTTCGACCCGCAATGGCGTGCTGACTATCTCGATTGGTATGTTTCACACTCTTCGCTGATGGCAGATATGCTACCTGTAGCCAACACCCAACTGGGTCCTGGCTCTCTTGCCGCCATTCTTGGCGGTGTCTTTGAGGGTGGCGAGGATACCATCTGGATTCATCCTGACCCCAATTATACCGACGATATTGTCTTTAACCCCAACCATCCCAACTATCTGCTTCATAAAGAGTTGTTGAAGGCTTGCAAGCAGAAGGCACAGGGGCATTATTATGTAGGCATGCCTGATCTGATGGAAGGTCTCGATGTTCTGGCAGCTATCAAGGGAACAGACAAAGTCCTGCTCGATACCGTTATGCAACCAGAAGTACTCGAACATCAGATGCAACAGATCAACGATATCTATTTCAAGGTATTCGACGAGCTTTATGACATTATCCGTGAAGGCGATGAGATGGCATTCTGTTATTTCTCCTCTTGGGCTCCAGGAAAGATGTCGAAGCTCCAAAGCGATATATCAACAATGATTAGCGTTGATGACTATCGTCGGTTCGTACAGCCATTTATCCGTGAACAATGTCAGAAGATAGACTACACCCTCTACCATCTAGACGGTGTAGGAGCTATGCACCATCTCGATGCCTTGCTGGAGATAAAAGAACTGAATGCTATCCAGTGGACCCCAGGCGTTGGTGAGCCTCAAGGCGGCTCATCTAAATGGTACGATCTCTACAAGAAGATTCTGGCTGGCGGAAAGAGTATCATGGCATGCTGGGTAACCCTCAACGAGCTAAGGCCCCTTCTCGATAATATCGGAGGAGACGGTGTACATCTTGAAATGGACTTCCACAACGAACGCGAGGTAGAACAAGCCCTACGCATCATCGAGGAATACCAGAGCCACGATAGTGTTGACGATGAGGTAAATGAAATCATCCGCCTCATTGAATCCCCAAAAGAGCAAGTCAAAGCCAACAAGCCAGTTATCCCCACCGACCGTATCCTCGTTCTCGACGGAGGAATGCCTGAGGCCTCAGGCCACTATTCTAAGACTCCAGAGAGTCTGGCATCTCCCTCAGAGCGTCTTTTCCAAGCCATTCTGGATGGCAAGAGCGATGATGCTATAGCAGCCACACAAGGTGCCATTGCCCAAAACATAGCCCCTCAGGATCTTATCAACGGACAGATGATTCGTGCTATGAGTGAAGTAGGTCAACGATTCCAAGACGGCAAGGCATTTGTGCCACAGCTGCTGATGGCAGGACGAGCCATGAAAGCAGCCCTCGAACAGCTTAAGCCTATGATGGCTGGTACAGCAAGTACTTCTTTAGGCAAAGTAGTGATAGGTACCGTAAAGGGCGATCTTCACGATATCGGCAAGAACCTTGTTGCCTCAATGCTTGAAGGTTGTGGCTTCGAGGTAGTAAACATTGGAATAGATGTCTCCGCCGACACATTTATTAAAGCCGTTAAGGATAATCAGCCCGATATTCTTTGCATGAGTGCTCTCCTCACCACCACAATGGGTTACATGAAAGAAGTTATCGATGCATTAGAAGCTGCTGGTATCCGAGACCAGGTAAAGGTAATGGTAGGTGGTGCTCCTGTCACCCAAGGCTTTGCCGACGAGATTGGAGCTGATGGTTATAGCGACAATGCCAACTCTGCCGTAACAGTAGCCAAACAGCTACTTGGTAAGCTTTGATTTACGTTTATAACATTGTTTGAAATCACATAGTCCGCAGGTATATTCCAACTTGCGGACTTTTTCACCTAAGCCTATTATACCACTTACAGACTTAATAGGCACCATCAGGGATGATTCTGTCAGACTAACTCCACAGGTCTGGCCTCCGAACAAAGGAAAAAGCAATTGCTGTTGAGACACATGCCAGCCACAATATCCAGGAGAAAACCTATTGGTATGGCGCCATCCTAACTTATCGATGCTCTCCTGCAGGCATATCTCCATCTGGTCAGCACAATGCTCTGCAATAACCGATCCCAAGGCATCGGCTATAAATACACGCACCATATCGCCATTGTCCTTAAGGCGCTGCAGATATGCTTCATACTCTGTGCCGCTGGTACAGATAAAGAGAGCATAAGCCTCTGAACCACGTAACTGTCTCAGGATAATCTTACCCATGTCGAATTCGGGCAGTTCCTTGATAACCAGATAGCAGAACTGAGGGCGCAGCCAGGGGCGAACCTCTTCCAACACGACCTGTACCTCCTTACGAGTTGCCTCGTCAGGTTCTTCACCGTGATACCCCATCTGTTCATAGATATCTACTGGAGTAATCTGTAAAGCGTCAAAGTCAAGCGTCTTCTGCGTCATTGTCTGTTAAACTCTTCCAATTACCTCCTTATGCATCTGTTCTGGAGTACCATCCTTGAAAATGCTTACCGGGTCTATATTACCCATAGTGAGAGCTGTGGGAGGCACATCGCGAATAACCTCCTCCATCTGGCACTTATTACCAAAATGGTAAGCTACAGCACCGGTACTCACCATAGCACGTGTACAATGACCTGTATTACCACAGTTATGTAGTACCACAATGAAATCGTCTGATTGCACCTGTTCTACGATATACCTTACATAATTAGAAGAGAACGTCTGGCAGTCTTCGTCCGACAATAGTCCTGCGGCAGGTTCAGCCATCATTACGCCTCCAACACCAGTAGCTTTCAAGGCTTCGCAATATTTCTTTATAAACCTGCTACATTTGCTCAACAAGGTATGGGCTGCATCAGGATTTTCAAAGATAAGCATCATCAGCTCCGACATATCATAAAGTCGGCCCGCCAATGAATATGGTCCTATACATCCTGCAAAAACTGGTCTGTCGGTAATATTCCTTGCTGCCAGCAGGTTTGCCTTCAGATAGGCAGGAATACGACCTGTAGAAAGAGACGGAATTTCCAACTTTTGGATATCATCAACATTCGATAGCATATGGCCCACAACAGCAGGAACAGCATCGTCACTGAATACTATCTCTGCTCCAAACGCCTCTGCTTCGGTTGTCAGGTCCATAATAGTTGCTGCTGCTACAGTAGCATAATTGTTCGCCAACGCCCTAACCGCTTCATAATGAACTGTTCCGTTGCAAACGGCCTCTCTTACGGTATTCTCGTTGAGTTCTATTCCCGGGTGGGTCATAACCGGTAGCGCTGTTACCTCCTTGCGTCGTATTACATCAGCCACCCATTGTCTCATATTATGCTTCATCTTTGCCTTGTTTTTTTAGATAAAGACGTACGAAAACCTGTTTTGTCACTATCTTCGATGATGACATTTTGACACTTTTAGCGTCATTACAGTATGAAACGATTACTAATCTGCATACATTTATTACTGGCAACTTGTTTATCTCAAGCTGGTGAAATCATTGTAGGCCCAAACCAGAGCCTGCACGAGGCCTTACGCCGGGCACGAGAATGGCGACGGACTAACGACCCACGTTGTCAGGGTGGCATCACCATCATTATTGAGGCAGGGCGCTACTATATGAACGAACCGCTATTCCTGCGTCCGGAGGACAGTGGCACCAAGGAGTCACCGCTCACTATCCGTGGCATTGGAAAGTTGAAAACGAGCGTCATCTGTGGCGATGCCCGACAACGTCACACCCAGTTGTGGCCTTTAAAAGAACAAGGTGACAGCCTTCCGTTTAAAAAACACGATGACGGTCTACCAGATAAAGGCATGGAGCGCA
>Ga0310695_10010654_pt1 | contig 13376 bp, 11 predicted proteins | sample RumenRJG_04DNA_FD_203882 | JGI IMG/M metagenome (GOLD analysis project Ga0310695, IMG submission 203882) | Bovine rumen microbial communities from Lethbridge, Alberta, Canada - RJG_04 (v2) (version 2) | ecosystem: Host-associated > Mammals > Digestive system > Stomach > Rumen | place: Canada...
TGAATCCAAAAATAATTATTTTTAAATTAATTATTTTTATTTTATTTCTTTAATATATTAACATTCAAATAAAGTATTTTTTTGATAATAAATAATAAATATAATTTATTATAGTATATAAATTACAAAAAAATAAAGTGACATGATTCCATAATTTAAAAAATAATTTTTTTTATTTTATAATTAATGTTAATATTACATGAAATAAATAAAAAAATAACCAAAAACAAAGAACAAATTCCAACAATTCCAAATGAAAAAAGTGAATTAAATACAAAAAGATCATTTCCATCAAATCGAAATATAACTAAAAAAAATTATTTATCATTTATATACAAATCAACTACTGAAAAGAGATCAAAAACAATTCAATTAAAAGAAATGAATCATTCAAATAACTTATTATTAAGTAGAGAAACTTCATTAGCAAGTAAACATTTTTTTTAAATTCAAAATCAGGTATAGGAAAAAAAAATGAAAATGCAAGAAAATTAATAAGTTTTATGAAATTTAAATGTTTTATTTGTGATAATGTTTTTATAACTTTATATTCAACTCATTTATGTATACATAAATTTTGTAAAATTTGTGGAAGAAATTATTATGAAGAATTAATAGAATTAGGAATTTTTTCTTGTAAATGTCCAAAATATTCATGTGATAAATATTTAGATATGAGAATAATACGTTCTTTAATTTCTCCTTCTTATTATAAAAAAATAAAAAATAAAAAAAATATTTTTTCTCAATTAAAATCTTCATCAGAAAAAAAATTAAATCAAATAAATAAAATAGAAGATATATATGATAAATGTTTATTTAATAGAAATATATTTGAATTTACTGAAAAACCAAATGATATTATAAAAGGTTATTTAAAATTAAAAAGTTTAGTTTGTACTAAATGCGGTAAACCTTCTTTATTTGGGAGAAATTCTAATTTATATGTTAAATGTTTAAATTGTTCTTTTCAATTATGTAAATATTGCTTTAAAGAATATAATGATGAACATTTAAATCAAAGATCTCAAAGTTATTGTAAAATATTTTTTAGAAATAGATTTTTAATAAAAGGAAAAAAATCTGAAATTTTTTTTCATTTTATTTGCTTTTTTGTTGGATATCTTGTTTTTTTAACTGGAATGAATAAAAAAATTTGTAGTTTTTTTATTAGTGAAAGAAAACATCCTTTTATTTTTAGTTTTGTTTTTATTTTATTTTATTTTTTTATTATTTTTTTTTCATTTTTTATTTTTCCTTATTATCCTTTAATTGTAAATATTTTTGGATAATTATATTAAATTTCATTAATTTATAAATTCAAATTATCAAAACTTATTATTTTAGATTTATTAATAAATGAAATATATTTTTATATTTTTAAAATTTTATTTTTTCTTATTCTTTTTAAATTATTTTAATAAAATAGTTAATTTTCTTTCATAAAATATAAAATTTATGATTATGAAAAGGTTCTTTTAAATTTTTTTCAATACAATTATTACATAATAAATAAAAAGAATTATCATCATTTTCACATTCAGAGCATTGATATAAATGACCAATAATATGATTACCACATTTATTACATTTATGTCCTCTATAAATTAATTGTTCTTCATTTATTTTTTCTTTCATTTCATTCATAATTGTTTCTTTCATATTAATTAATAAATAATCAATTACATCTTCAAAATCTTTTTTTGGAATATTTTTATTACTTAATGTAGTAATTCTCTCAGAATCATTTTTAATTTCCTCATCATATTTAACAAAAAGTTTTTTTTTAAAACTCCCGTTTTCAATTTTATTAAATAAAATATTTGCTGACATATCATCATCAATAATAATATTTTTACCATTATGATTATATATTATTGAATTAATTTGACTTTGATTTTTAATTTTTAAATTACTACAAATTTCCTTTTTCAAATAATCAATAGAAAGATGATTTTTATCAATTGTAATTTCAAAGTTATCACCATTATTTGTTGTAACATTTAGTGAAATTGAAGACATTTATTCTATAAAAATTAAAAAAAGTTAAATTATTTAAAAGAAAAAATAAAAAAATTCATTTAATTTTATTTTTTAAATAAAAAATTAATTTTTATGGGAACAAATTGTAATGTATCATGTAAACAAAAAGCATCAGAATTAGAAATAAAAAAAACAGATCCTCAAAAATTAAAATCAATAATAAAAATACAATCTCATTTCAAAGGATATAAATCAAGAAAAAAATTTAAACAAGAAATAATATCATTATATCAATATAAAAAAAAAAGATTATTTAACATAGTGTCTCAATTTACAATAAAACAAAGTTGGGAATTATATTTTGCATTTAAACAAGAATATGATTTTTCAATTAATGGTTTGAGAAAATTACGTTCTAACATAAATGAATTTTATAATTCTTTTTTTAAAATATCAAATGCACATATGTTATTTTCAACTAAAAAACCAATATCAAAAATATATAATTTAGATGATGTCATAAGTGAATCAAATAATAGTGATAATGAAATAAATACAAATAAAAATAATAATAATATATATAATAATAATAATAATAATAGTTCAATTGAAGATAATTTCATAAATGAAAATGATATTAATTTTAAACAATTTGATAAAGTAAATATAAAAAAAATAAAATCCTCCTCAGATTTCCAAATTTTTTTCAGAGTTTATTTTTTAACATCACTAAGTCAAAATTATAATATAGGAAATTTAGAAAAAGAAGTAGGAAAATTTTATTTCGATTTCGAACAAATTCATAATAAATCATTATCAGAAAGATTAAAAGACAAACATATTTTCATAGTAACAAATAAAGAAACAAAAGAAATTTTAATAGGAGAAAACGGTCCATATTTTGAAGAAATAATAGAACAATTAGAAGAAGAAGAAAAAAATTATTGTTCAGTAAAAACATTTCAAGATAATAGAAAAGTATATTATCAAGGTTCCTATAAAGAAAATTTAAATCAAAAATGTGGTTTAGGAAAAGAATATTACATAGAGCATTTAGGAATAAAAGGAGAAAAATTATTAAAATTTAAATATTGTGGTTATTTCAAATCAAATAATTATCATGGAATTGGAATGTTAATAAAAGAAAATGGAGAATGTTACTATGGCGAATTTAGAAATGGAATAAAATTTGGTTATGGATATTTATATACAAATTCATATAAATATAAAGGTTTTTTTCATAATAATTTATTTGAAGGTTATGGTGAATATACTACAAAAAAATATTTTTATTGTGGAAATTTTCATGAAGGTTTATTTAATGGTTTTGGCTTTATTAGATCAGAAAATCAAAATTTATTTATTGGAAATTTTATGAATGGAAAAGTTAATGGTGATGGATGTTATAAATGGAATGATGGTCAAAATTATTATGGTTCTTGGAATAATGAAAAAATGGATGGATTTGGAGAATTTTGTTTTAAAAATGGTGATGTTTATATTGGAGGATATAAAAATGATTTAAGAGATGGGAAAGGGATGTATATTTTTAAAAATGGATGTGTTTTAAAAGGAAATTGGGATAATGGAAAAAAAGAAGGGAAGTTTATTTTTAATACTGATAATTATTTTGGTGCTGAAAATAAAATGAAACAAAAGATTTTGATTTATGAAAATGATAAACAAATTCATCGAAATGAGGATTGAATTTTTCATTTTTTTTTTTTTTTTGGTTTATTTTTTTTTTTTGTTTATATATTTTTTATGGTTTATTTTTTTATGTTTTTTTTTTCAAAAAAAAAATTTATTTTTTTTTTGGAATTTGTATAATAATAACATAAAAAATATATTAAATAATAATAAATAACTATCTATAAATCATTATAATAATAAACTCACAAAAAAAAAAATTTTATTTTAAATTTTTCATATTATTAAAAGCACTATGAGCAGCACGTCTCCCATAAACAACACATTCAAGTAAAGAATTACCACCTAATCTATTAGCACCATGAATTCCTCCAGTAACTTCCCCAGCTGCAAATAATCCTTTAATTATTTTATCTTCATTATTTAAAACTTCAGCTTTTGAATTTATTTTAATTCCTCCCATTGTATAATGAATTGATGGTGTTATTATTGCTACATAAATTGTTGAATTTATATCAAATTTTGTATAAAAATTTTTTTTTTCGAAATTATCTTCACCTTTATCAACATATTCATTATATTTAAATATTGTATTATTTAATATTGTAAAGTTAATATTATTTTTTAATGAAAATGATTCAAAATTTGAATATTTTTTTAATAAACCTTTATTATAATAAAAATTAATATTCAAACCATAATCTTTAAATCCTTTTTCATTAATAATTAAATAACTTTCATATTGATCAATATCACTATTATTAACTTTATCACAATTTTCAATAATTTTCTTAGTAACATAATCCCTAGTACCTAATTCATTACAAAACCTTTCTCCTTTATAATTAACTAAAATCCCTCCAACACCTCTCAATAATTCAGGAGCTAAAAATTTATTTTTTTCAAATCTATTATTTAAATCAACAAATCCAGTAGGATGAATTTGAATATAATTCATATCAATTAATTTAGCATTAATTTTCCTTGCAATTTTCATACCTAAACCATTACTAAAATTCCCATTTGTACTAGGAAATTTCATATAATTTCTATTAAATTCCTTTAATAAAGAATCTTCCTCAAAATCATGAGCATAACCTCCACAAGTTAAAATAATATTTTTACATTTAATTTCATATACTTTATTTAATTTTATATATTTTAAACCATAAATTCTATTTTTTTTCTCATTATATAAAATTTCAGTTACAGTTGAATTCAATCTAAAATATAATTTCCCATTAAAAATTAATAAATTATATAAACTTGATATTAAAGTATATCCAATTGGAGAATTTGGAGGACGATGTGTACGAGGAATTGTATGTCCTCCTAAAATATTAATTTCTGTTAAGTGAATACCAATATTATAAAAATAATTATAAATTTCTTGTGAGTCATTTATTAATTCTGATACTAAAATTGGATTTGATTTTTGTTTTGATGATATTATTGTATCATTAAAAAATTGATAAAAAGAATCTGAGATATTATTTTTTTTCTGAGGAGGAGTATTTAATAAATTTATTCCACTTGTTGCTTTATAGGAATTTCCACCATATTTTAATTCTCTTTCTAGTAAAAGAATTTTTAATTTGTTATTAGAAATTTTTAGGGATTCATATGCTGAGATTAATCCTGCTAAACCTGAACCGACTATTACTATGTCGAATTCTTCTATTTTTTTTTTTGATTTTGTGTATATTATGTATATTGTTACTATTATTGATATTGCTATTATGTATTTTGATTTACTCATTATTTTTTTTTTATTATTTTTTATTTTTGAATTAATTTTTTTTGGAAAGAAATATATTATAGTATATATAATTGAGGTATTTTTTAGTAAATATAATAATTAGTTTTTTAATTTTCAATTGAGAATATAATATTTTGTTTTTTTTATTATATTTGTTTTTATTGTGGAAGGTATTATTTTAAAAGGATAATATTAATCTATTCTTTTTTTAAATTAAAAACTTTTTTTAATTTAATTATATATACTTATTATAATTTTATAATCATTTTTTGTTAAACAAAAAATATTTTTTATAATATATGTTTATTAGATAAAATATTTTTTTCATATATTAATTATTGATAATTGATTTATTATTCCACTATTATTTTTATTTATTAAATAAGGTAATTTTTATAATTATCTATAAACAATTATATATTAATTCAAAATAATTTTTAAGATTATATTTTACATTAAAAATTTTATCTATATAATATTATTATATTCTATTTTGTAGACCTTTTAACGACCAAAAAGAAATGAAATTAGTATAAAGAAATAAAATCTTATAATTAAAAGTAACAATTCTATATAATTCATAAATAATTATAATAAAATTCAAGAAAAAGATTTAAATTAAATAGAATAATTAAATTAATTATTACTATAAAATTACTATAAATATTAAACATAAGTTATATAGTTTGTAAATGATTTTTAAAAAATTTTTTAAAGAGAATCAAAGATATTTACTTTAATATAATTAAATTAATAAATATTTTTTTAATAAAAAAAACAAATTGAAAAAGATTTATAAGTAAAAATAATTACAAAATATAAAATAAATCCCACTAAAATAATATATTTAACTAGATAAAAAGTATATTTTCATAATTTCAATTAAATTATCTTAATGATATTAAATCTGATAAATAAACATAAATTAAATGATAACAAACTAAAAAAAATATATTAAAGATAATGTTTTTTTACTTTAATATATTTCTTAGATATGAAAAATATAATCTTTGAAAAAAATAAATGATATTAGAAACCTATATAAATGTTCTTTTTTAATTAAATTATATTAAAATAATAATACCCGCCCAATAATATATTATGACTGATCTAATGATGAAAAAATTAAATGAACCAGAATTAAAAGAACTAATTCAAAAAAGTGTTAATATTAAGAAAGAAGTAAAAAAAAATATTAAAAATATAATTTTTTAGTTGATCAAAAAAAACAATTTATCACTTCAACCTTATTCAAAAAAGAAAAAATTTACCATTTACAAACCAAATATAAAAAGTATAATTCAAGAACTTCCAATTTCAATTTCAATTGATCCAGGAAATTTTTGTTATCCATTAACAAAAAATTACTTATCAATAAAAGAAAAAAATTTATTTTATCGTTATTTTGGAGAAGAAAATATAGAAGAAGTTACAAAAAAGTATAATCATATACCAAGTTATATGTGGAATGAATTTCCAGATGATTTACAAACAAATTTAATTTTTTTAACATTATTAAAAAAAAATAATGATATTCAAGAATTTCATAAAAAAATTTGTAATATTTTTGGAAATTTTTCAATTTCACTTGGTTCTATTATAAAAAGAATAAGACTTTTATTTGATAGATTACATTGGGATATTAAAGAATGTCAAACTAAATTTTTTCATGTGAGTTGTGAAGAAAAAGAAGAAAAAAATTATGAAAATTTATTTCAAACTAGTAAAGAATTATTATGTCCAGTTTGTTTTATGTATGATTGTCATGTTCATACTTTAATTAATACTCATTTTGATTCTTCTCAATGTTATTCTATTAAAGATTATTTATTTTCTTATAAAAAAATGATTGAAACTGGAATTTATTATTTAAATTCTAATAATATTGAAAATGATATTTTTTATAAAAGATTAATTCAAGCTGCAACAGAATTTAATTCAATTATTAAAAATTTAAAATTATTTCATTCTTGTAAAGAAATTGATTTTATAAAAAAAGAAAATAATATTATTAAAGTTAATTGTTGTAATTTATGTTATTGTGATTTATTAAAAATTGATGATAGTACAGTAACAAAATTTTATAATACATTTTCAAAACCATTACCAATAATATTAGAATTATATTTACAAAAATTAATTCAAATTTTAAAATTTGATCCATGTTCAATTTCAAAATGTATGAAAATGATAAATATTCCAGAAAAAAATAGTATTGATTGTTATATAATATTTTTAAGATTATTATCAAGTGATTATAGTATAACAAAAGTAATAAATAAAAAATATTTAGAACATTTCTTAAAAGAAAAACAAGAAGATAAAAGAAGAGGAATGGATACAAAAAGATATAGACATATAAATGAAAATGTTAAAAATAGTAAAAAAAATAAAATTTTATATTTAAAATATAGATTTAATAATTCCATATGAGCCATGTTCACATTTAGGTAATGAAATATGTAATGAAAAATGTCCTTGTTTTCAAAGAGGTTTTTGTGAAAAATTTTGTGCTTGTAATAAACAATTATGTAAATTAAAATATTCTGGATGTCGTTGTAGAGGACCTTGTAATACTTCTCAATGTCCTTGTTTTCATGCTGATAGAGAATGCGATCCTGATTTATGTTTATGTAAAATATACTTTTTTATAATTCAAATAAATAAAAAAAATGTATATTTGTGTATATATATATTTATAATTTATTATTAGTAATATATTATATTAATAGTATAATAATAATAATTTTTTTATTATTATTATTGTATTATTTTTATATTTATATTATTAATATTTTTATTTGTATATATATATACATAAATTATATAATTTTTTTTATTTGTGTTTTTTTTTGTTTATTAGCTTGTAGAGAAAAAGGAAATGTTTGTGTATGTAAAAATATGAGTTTAAGAAAAAAAACTTTTAAAGAATTAGGAGTTGGTATTAGTTCAATTATAGGATGGGGATTATTTGCAAAAGAAGATTTTAAAAAAGGAGATTTAATAGGAGAATATGTAGGAGAATATATAGATAATAATATATTAAATGAAAGAAGTGAATATATTGATCTACAAGGTACAACATATTTATTCACTTTAAATGATGATTATACAATTGATTCAAGAACTATGGGAAATTGTTTAAGATTTGCTAATCATAGTAAATTAAATGCAAATGCTTATTCTAAAATAATTTTCGCAGGTGGAAATCATAGAATTTGTTTATATGCTTCAAAAGATATTAAAAAAGATGAAGAAATATTTTTTGATTATGATGGTCAGAATTTATTATGTAAAAAATATAATTGGATTAATGATGGTAAAGAAATAAGAAGAAATAGAAGAAAAAATAATAATTTATATTATGATGATGAATATGAAGAAGATTTACCTAAATTTAAAGCAAGAAAAACTGTTGTTAATGCTGAACCTATTTTTTTAAATAGAAAAAGAAAAATAAATAATAATAATAAATTTAATAATAATAATAATTCTAGTAATATTAGTAATAATGAAGAAAAATTTATTTCAAGTAGTGAAAATTCAAATGATAATTTTATTGAAATAAATGATTCATATTTTCCTAAAATTAATATTAATAATAAAGATATTAAAATTAATAATAATAGTCATGATAATGAAGAATTAGAAAAAATAAAAGAAGAAGTTCAAAATTTAATTGAAAATATTTCAAATGAAGAAAAAAGTGATGATGATGAAGAAAATATTAAAAAAGAATTTGATGAAAAAAATATTGTTTCTTCATCTGATCATTCAAGTGATGATAAATTTGTTAAAATTAATATTGATAAAAGTCAAGAAGAAGATGAAGATGAAGATAAAGAAATGGAAGAAACAAATAATAATCAAAATATTTCAAAAATTATTAATACTATTAAACAAAAAATGATTGAAACAGAAAAGAAAAAAATATAAAAAAAAAATCCCAAAAACAAAAGCAATTATTATTAATTATTATTATTAATTTCTATTAAAAATTATTTAATTATTGAAAAAAATAAAACACCAAAAAAAAATAATAAAATTTTAAAAACAAAATATAAAAAAAAATAAAACTCAATAAAAAAACCAAAAAAAAAAAAAAAAAAATGGGGTTTATCCAATATTTAAAAAACTGTTTTAAAAGAGCATTTCTATATCAATGTCTAATAGTTTTTTCAATATATAGACTAGTATTAGCATATAAATTCTATAGAGATTTTATGAGAAGACTTCACACATTTACAGAAGATTTAAATATTGATAATGATTATTATGATTATTTACCAGATGATGATGAAGACACTTATAAAATTTATATGATTGGTTTAATTGTTTTATCTGGATTAAGTATTTTAGGAATTAATTTTATTCAATTTATTACTGGATTTTTTACTATTATTACTGGATTTATTTATTATAATCCTATTGGACATTATAGAGAATTTTTTAAGAAAAAATTCGAATATAATAATAAGTTTTATAATGATGCACTTCCTTCTATGGAATTTTTAATTTTTTTAGCTTTGGGTTTTGCTATGATGAAAAATGCTTTTGATTATGATGATATTAAAATTGATAAAGATAATTTAAAGGATAAAGAAATTAAAATCGAAAATTTGAATAAAGAAAAAAAAGTAAAAAAAGAATAAAAATAAAATCATATTTAATTTTGGTTAAATAATAATATATTATTGATATTTAAAATAAAAAAATTTTTTTAAAAAAACAAATTTAAATTAAATTTCCAATATTTAACATTTGAAAATTTTAAATTTTAAATAAAAAAAATTAAAATAAAAAATAAAATAAATTTTCATTTAACAAAAAAATAAAAAAAAATATATAAAAAACCCATTTAAAAAAAAAAAAAATAAAATAAAAAAAAAAAAAATAAATGACAAGTTTACAAAATGCTAATAAAAAAATAATAGACATTCATCCAGGTGACAAAGGAATAGACATAATAATAATATTAATAGAATATTTAAATAAAACAACAATAAAAAATGGAAGTCACATAACTCAATATTTAGTAGGAGATGACACAGGATGTATTCAATGTAATTTCTATGATGAAATAGGTGATATTGTTCAAGAAGGTGATATTCTTTTTTTAAGTGGAGCTTATGCAAGTATTTTTAAACAACATTTAATTTTATATACTGCAAAGTATGGTTTGGGTAAAATTATTAAGTTAAATGAATTTTTTATGATTTTTTCCAAAATTCCTAATTTAAGTGAAAAAGTTTATGCTAATGATAATAAGGATGAACATGATAAAAATAATTATAATAAGGAGAGATATAATAAATAATTTTTTTTTTTTCTTTTGTTTTTTTTTTTTAAGTTTTTTGATTGTTTAATATTTAATTTTTTTTTTTGTTTTTGTTTTTACTTTTTTTGGTTTTAAATTTAATTTATATGATAAGTTAATTAAAGGATTTAATCTAATTTTAGTTTGTTTAGGATTTTCTTCTTTATTAATTCTTTATTTTTTGGGAATAAATTATTACTTTTTATTATATTTTGATTATTATCTTTTTTAAAATTATACGTTTTTGTATTATTTGAATTTGAGAATGTATTTTTATATTTTATTTGTTTTTTAATACTTTTATTTTTTTTAATTAAACCAATTGGTTTTGATATATTTGGAGTTTTACTTAATCTATTATTTGAAATTGAATTTTTCCTTTTAGAAATATTTACATTTATATATGATGATGTTGATTTAGTTGTTAATAATTGTTTTTGTACTTTATTTCTTGAATTTATATTATTCTTTAATTTTATATTAATTGGATTTTTTTTAATTAAATTATTTTTTTCTTGAAAAATTTTCTCACTTAATAATTTATTATTTTTTGAATGTTGTATTTGTTTAATTGATTTTGTTGTTAATGGTATATATGATAAATTTTTTTTCATTGTTTTATCTGAATCAATTATATTAAAATTTTTTTTAACTTTTTTATTTTCATCTGTATTACATGTTTTTAATATTTTAAATTCTTTTTTTTTTATTATTTGTTTTCTAGTTGTTTGATTATTATTTTTTTTATCAATTGTTTCTTTTGAATTAATTGTATTATTATTAGATTCAATAGTAAGAAATTTTGGAGTAATAATTTTTTTATTATTATTATTATTTTCAACTTTATCTTTTTGAATTTTAATATTATTTATTTTATTAGGAGATTTATTTTTCAAATTAGTTTTATTTTGTTCTAATAATTTAAACTTTTTCATTAAATTTATACTTATTTTTTTCTTATCCTCATTTTTATAATGTGTTACAGTTTTTTTTTGTTTTTTATTTGATATTAATTGAATAAGTAAACTATAATCATTAACATCACCAAAGTCTTTACAACCAATAATAATTTTATCTTTTTCACATAATTCAATTGTTTTTTGACTATCTAGACTTAACATTGATAAATTATTCTCAAAATGAAATCCTTTATTTATTTTTTTATAACTTTTTTTCTTAAATAAATTAATCTTTTCAAATTTTTTTCTCATTCCTTTTAATATTATATATTCTTTTTCAATATCTGATAATGTTGGAATATTATTTCTAAAATTATTATTTGAAATTTTAAATAATAAATTAAGAGATTCAAATAAAGAATAATATTTTGAAATAAAATCACAACTATCATCTAAAATTAAATAATCTTTAAAAACAGAAACAATATGTTTTTTCCCATTAAAGATAATATCATCAATTATATCATCATTAAATTTTTTTGTTGAAATATTATATTTAAGTAAATTATAATTTATAACATTCATCATAATTTATTTAAATAATAAAATAATAATATTATAACCTCAAAAAAAAAAAAATAAAAAAAAGTATATTTCAAAAAATTGTCCATTTATATTTAGATAAAAAAGAAAAAAAAAATTCTAATATAAAAAAATAAAAATGACAGAAATTGAAATTGATAAAAATTCAACTCCAGATTTAATAGAATTAAATGATGAAAATTCTCAAAAAGAAAACATAAAAGAAAAAAAAGAAGAAAAAGAATTAAATTCAAATGAAAAAAATGAAAATGATCAAAATTACAAAATTGAATATGAAATGGAAATAGATCCAAAATTACTAACAGAAAAAACTTCAGAAATAGATGATTTTTATTGTCCATTATGTAAAGGATTATTAAACGATCCAGTAATAGATAAATGTTCACATACATTTTGTAAAAAATGTTTTGAAAAATTTTATAATTTATATCATTTATGTCCAATAACAAAATCAAAATTAGAAGATGGAAATTTAACTCAAGTTCCTTTAATAACAAAATCAGTTGGTAAAAGAACAATTAAATGTAAAAATATTATTAAAGGTTGTAATTGGATTGGTAAAATTAGTGATTTTAAAAATCATTTAGAAAATGAATGTCTTAAAAGTTTAATTAAATGTCCTTTTGAAGGATGTAATAATATTATAATGAGAGAAAATTTAAATACACATAAAAATCAATGTGAATATAGAAATGTTGAATGTTTAGATTGTCATAAAAATTTTCCTTTTAAAATTTTAAGTGAACATTCTAATATTTGCCCTAAAAAAAAAATTAATTGTCCTCAAGAATGTGGTTTAATTATTGAAAGAGGAGATATTGATAATCATATTAAAAATTTTTGTGATTGTACTCTTGTTGATTGTTCTTATAAGAAATATGGATGCTCTGATAGATATAAAAAAAAAGAATTTGATAAGAAAATGAAGGATGATTGTGCTAAACATTTGTTGTTAATTACAGGAATTATTGATAGAATTGAAAAGTCAGTTATTAATAAGAAAAATAATAATTTAGATGTTAGTGAAGAATTTAATTGTGATTTTGAACATTTAAAGAGAAAAAGAGTAAGAGAAAAAGAAAATGAAATTGACCTTAATAAAGATAATGATAATGATAAAGAAATGGAAATTGATAATAATTTAATATTTTCAAAAAAAATCAAT
>Ga0310695_10010655_pt1 | contig 13376 bp, 9 predicted proteins | sample RumenRJG_04DNA_FD_203882 | JGI IMG/M metagenome (GOLD analysis project Ga0310695, IMG submission 203882) | Bovine rumen microbial communities from Lethbridge, Alberta, Canada - RJG_04 (v2) (version 2) | ecosystem: Host-associated > Mammals > Digestive system > Stomach > Rumen | place: Canada...
CTACCTCCTCAAGCCAGTCGGCAAGGTTGAGCTTCTTAGGATTGCGAACAGCGTATGCAGCAAGAAGGGCAATACCCCATGCACCACCCTCACCAGCAGTCTCCATTACAGAGATTGGAGAGTTGAGAGCAGCAGCAAGTACACGCTGACCAACACCCTTTGTCTTGAACAGACCACCATGACCTGTGATACGGTCAACCTTCACGTTCTCCTCCTTGAAGAGGATGTCATTACCAAGCTTCAGTACTGCTACTGATGCATAGAGATGAGCACGCATGAAGTTAGCGAGGTTGAACTTATCATTAGCAGAACGTACGAACATTGGACGACCTTCTGCAAGACCTGTTACAGGCTCACCAGAGATATAGTTGTATGAAACAAGACCGCCACAATCTGCACTACCAGTAAGAGCGTTGTTGTAGAGCTTGCCATAAACCTCATCCATATCAACAGGAACACCGAGCAACTGCTGATACTCCTTGAAGAGACCTACCCAAGCGTTGAGGTCAGAAGTACAGTTGTTACAGTGTACCATAGCAACGAGGCTACCGTCAGGTGTTGTTACCATGTCAATCATCTCTGATGGCTTGCTGAGATCCTTCTCAAGAACGATCATTGAGAAAGAAGATGTACCGGCAGAAACGTTACCTGTGCGCTGCTTAACAGCGTTTGTAGCAACCATACCTGTACCTGCATCACCCTCTGGAGGACATACTGGGCAACCGCCCTTCAAGTGACCAGAGATGTCGAGACGACGAGCACCGTGATCAGAGAGGACACCTGCATCAGCACCAGCGAGGATACACTCTGGGAGAATGTCCTCAAGCTTCCAAGAATAGCCCTTTGGAGCGATGAGGTCATTGAACTTACGAACCATCTCTGCGTTGTAGGTCTTTGTCTCTGGATCAACAGGAATCATACCTGAAGCATCACCGATACCGAGCACCTTCTTACCAGTCAAGCGCCAGTGGATATAACCTGCGAGAGTTGTGAGGTAAGTGATGTCCTTAACGTGCTCCTCACCATTCAGAATAGCCTGATAGAGGTGAGAGATAGACCAACGGAGAGGGATGTTGTAGTTGAAGAGCTTTGAAAGCTCAGCGGCAGCAGCACCTGTGTTAGTGTTACGCCATGTGCGGAAGCTTGCGAGAATCTTCTCTGCCTCTGAAGGGTCACCGTAACGGCTTGCGGTACCAGTAGGACCGAATGCCATATAACCGTGCATCATAGCAGAGATACCGATAGATGCGAGATGCTCGATCTCACAGTCGAACTCAGCACGTACATTCTTACGAAGGTTAGCATAGCAGTCCTCAAGACCATACCAGATTGCCTCTGTGCTATATGTCCAAAGACCGTCCTCGAGCTGGTTTTCCCACTCGTGGCTTCCCTGTGCTATAGGCTTGTTCTCTTCATCAATGAGAACTGCCTTGATTCGGGTTGAACCAAACTCGATACCGAGAATGGCCTTACCTGAAGTAATGGTTTCTTTTGCAGTCATAATTAAACGGCCTCTCCCCCCGCCCTCCCCCGTAGGGAGGGAGCCGGAAGTCGAAAGGCAACTCATTATAAATTATTTATGTTCAATTTTTCTATATTAAGCTTTGGGCACTCCGGTTCCCTCCCTACGGGGGAGGGCGGGGGGAGAGGCCATTAGTAGGGCTTTACTTCAACGCTTTATTCAGCATATAGTACACCTCGTTGTTACGAAGCTGCTGCTTGAACTCGCTGATTGTTGTATTCTTGTTGATGCCGATGAACTCGATACCTGTCATCTCTGCGAAATCCTCCCAGTACTCGGCTGTGATATCGTAAGAGAATGCGCTGTGGTGAGTACCACCTGCGAGAATCCATGCACCTGCACCAATCTCGAATGTTGGCTGTGGAACCCAAAGAGCAGAAGCTACAGGGAGCTTTGGCATTGGCTTTGGCTCGATGCACTCTACATCGCTTGTGATGAGACGGAAACGGTTGCCGAGGTCAACGATTGTAGCCTTACAACCTGCACCAGTCTTAGATGTGAATACGAGACGAGCTGTCTGCTGCTTACGGATACCGATACCGAGGAAGTGAACCTCAAGTGTTGGCTTATCAACAGCGATAAGTGGTGTTACCTCGAGCATGTGGCTCTGGAGTGATGATGTGCAGTCAGAAGCGAAGTTGAGTGTGTAGTCCTCAAGGAATGAGCATCCCTTCTCAAGACCCTGGTTCATTACCCAGAGTGAACGATAGAGACATGCAGTCTTCCAGTCACCCTCAGCACCGAAACCGAAGCCCTCTGCCATCAGACGCTGTGAAGCAAGACCAGGAATCTGGTCGAAGCCTACGAAGTTTGGATCGTTGATGTCAGCATCGCCGAGGTCATCGAAGTTTGTTGTGAATGCTGTTGCACCCTCGTCAGCCAATACGCGACGAAGAGCAATCTCAGCCTTAGCTGCATTCTTTACCTTCTCCCAATATACTTCCTCACCTGACTCGTCAATCTTGATTGTATAAGCCTTCTTATACTCCTCAACGAGTGCATCAGCCTCTGCATCGGTTACCTTCTTGTAGTAATCCATGAGAGATGATACAGGATAGTAGTCAACGTGATAGCCAAGACGCTGCTCGAACTCTACGCGATCACCGTCAGTTACGGCTACGTTGTTCATGTTCATACCGAACATCAAGCAACGAACATTGTGAGCATCAGCAACGGCAGCAGCAACACGAGCCCAAACGGCAATCTGTCTCTGAGCCTCTGCGCTCTTCCAGTAACCTACTACAACCTTACGAGCTACACGCATACGAGTGCAGATGTGTCCGAACTCGATGTCACCGTGTGCTGACTGGTTGAGGTTCATGAAGTCCATGTCGATAGAATCCCAAGGAAGCTCAGCGTTATACTGAGTGTGGAAGTGAAGCAATGGCTTCTGAAGAGCCTGAAGACCCTTGATCCACATCTTAGCAGGAGAGAAGGTGTGCATCCAGGTGATAACGCCAACGCACTTAGCATCGTTGTTAGCAGCCTTCATCACATCCTCAACCTCGTTAGAAGAGTTTGCTGTACCCTTGTAAACTACCTTGATTGGAATAATACCACTATTGTTAAGTCCCTCAACCATTTCCTTTGAGTGACCATCTACTATCTGTACTGTCTCGCCTCCGTAAAGGAGCTGGGCACCTGTTACCCACCAGAGCTCTAAATTTTCAAACATAGAATAAAAAACAGCCTCTCCCCCCGCCCTCCCCCGTAGGGAGGGAGCCGGAAGGCGTAAGGCAACTTATTTAATTATTAATATCAATTTATACTATATATTTTGGGCACTCCGGCTCCCTCCCTACGGGGGAGGGCGGGGGGAGAGGCCGCTATTGGGACTTACTTCTTCTTCTGTCCGTAGTACGCATTAGGCCCGTGCTTACGGTTGTAATGCTTCTCTACGAGCAGAGGATTCATCTTTGTCAGAGGGTTGATGCTGAAGCTGATGAAAGCCATCTTAGCACACTGCTCCATTACCTTTGCGTTGTAAACGGCATTGTCAGGAGAAGTACCCCAAGAGAAAGGACCGTGGTTCTTAACGAGAACGGCTGGAGTGTGATCTGGGTTGATCTTACGGATGTTGAGAATCTCGTCAACAATCACGTTACCAGTCTCAAGCTCGTATGCGCCCTCAACCTCTTCCTTGGTCATATCGCGAGTGCAAGGGATAGCCTTGTAGAAGTAATCGGCATGTGTAGTACCGATGTTTGGAATATCCTGACCTGCCTGTGCGAATGCAGTAGCGTAGGTAGAGTGAGTATGAACAACGCCCTGAATGTTAGGGAATGCTCTATATAATACAAGGTGGGTTGGAGTGTCGCTTGAAGGGTTGAGATTTCCCTCAACTACCTTGCCTGACTGAAGGTCAACAACAACCATATCCTCAGCCTTCATATCGTCATAGCTGACACCGGATGGCTTGATTACGACAAGACCTTTCTCACGGTCAATACCAGAGACGTTTCCCCATGTGAAGATAACGAGTCCCTGCTTCACCAGATCAAGATTAGCCTTGAAAACTTTCTGTTTGAGTTCTTCCAGCATAATAATTTATTTATATAGTTTTTTATATAGTTTATACGTAAGTTAATTGAAAATATTGTATATTTCGCAAGCCTTACAACTTAAATTTCACTTCTTTTTGGAAATGTGACTCACTGAAACGATAGAGGGCTGCTCCCCTCTTGCTTGACAGCTTGTCAACATACTTGGTCTTCTGTATGCACTCCATTGTCTTAATGCGCTTACGGAAGTTACGCTTGTCTATCTCTTCACCGAGTATTGCCTCATAAACCTTCTGAAGCTGTGTTAGAGTGAAATACTCTGGCAGAAGATTGAAGCAAAGCGGCTCTGTAGAGATATGCCTCCTGAGCTTTTCTATGGCCTCAGTTACCATCATCTTATGATCGGAATACAAGTCTGGGAGTTCATCAAGACTCACCCACTCTACTCCATATTCAGTTTGCTGAGCCTCATTGTAGTCGCTCACGTTGATAAGCGAACAATAGGCTATTGATATGACACGCTCACCTGGGTCACGGTCAACGGCACCGTATGCGCCAACCTGTGTCATATATATGTTTTCAAGTCCCGTTAGGCTTTCGAGAGTTCTCGTAGCAGCCTGCTCCAGACTTTCGTTTGCCAGAACGAAACCACCGTAAAGTGACCATTCGCCCTTGCCAGGATTCAGCTTTCGTTTTCCGATAAGCAGTTTCAACTTACCTTCGTCAAAGCCGAAGACTATGCAGTCAACAGAAATAAGTAACGGGGTAGTACCCTCATAATAATTGCCCATGATTGAAAGGAGAAAAGCGAACCAATGTATTATGTACTCTATCTACTATGCACAATTTACGATTTATGGTCGCTGATGATTAAATTATTAAAGAAAAAAAAGTGCGAAGATTACTAAAACTAAAGAAAGTCTTCACCATGCACTTTTTACGTACATGATGAAGACTTTATCTGTTTTTTTACCAAAGAATGATATAGAGGAACGTAATGATTGCGATCACTCCAAGTGCACCAATGTTGAATGCACGATCAGTCTTGAAGATATTCAGGTCGATAGCAACGAGCTTTGGATCCTGAACTGAATCGAGTGCATTTGAACGGAGGTAGAATCCGATTGTTGCCGTGATGGCAGCAAAGAAGATCATAGCACCTGCTACACCATGTACTGCGAGTGTCTCATTGAAGAATGAAGCAGCGAAGAGTACAACAGAAACAGCAGCAACAGCGAAGAGGATGTTGCTCCAGAAGAGCTGTGTCTTTACTGTGTGCTCGTCAAGCTCATCTGCTGCAACTGCCTTGTTGCTCTTGAGAGAGATACCTACGAAGAGGACTACGAGGCAGATGAATACGTAACCTGAACGTACAAGGAATGGAACGTCAGGCAATGTGAACTTGAAGAGGATTGAGAATGCGAATGTACCGATTGCACATACAACGGCAGCTGTACCAGATGAACGCTTCCAGAGAAGGCCGAGACCGAAGATTACTACAACACCTGGATATACGAATGCTGAGTACTCCTGAATGAACTGGAATGCCTGGTCAATACCACCCATGAGTGGATATACTGCGAGAAGGGCAATGATAAGCGCGCTTACAGAAGTCATACGACCTACGTTCACGAGCTTTCTCTCACTTGCGTTCTTGTTGATGAACTGCTTGTAGATATCCATTGTGAACAATGTTGAAGTTGAGTTGAACATTGATGCCAATGAAGAGATTACGGCTGCAGAAAGAGCTGCGAATGAGAGACCCTTAACGAATGTTGGGGTGAAGTTACGGATAAGGAATGGATATGCGTCATCTGAACGCTCAATGCCACCTGCAAGTGTCTGACGGAGGTTCTCAAGAGCTGCACCGTCACCGTTCATGATGTAGAATGCACATACACCTGGGATACATACGATGAATGGGATGAGGATCTTGAGGAATGCAGCGAAGATCATACCCTTCTTTGCCTCGTCGAGTGACTTAGCAGCAAGACCCTTCTGGATGATGTACTGGTTAAAGCCCCAGTAACCGAGGTTTGTCAGCCAGAGAGCACCGAAGATAAGAACGATACCTGGGTTTGTGAAGAATGGGTCTTCCTTCTGAACTACGTTGCCTGCTGCATCTGTTACACCGTTTACTACTGGATAGAGGTCAGCCTGACGAGTTACCACGAGGTTGAAGTGCTTGTCACCTGGCTGGTTGATACACCAGTCGAAGATGTTCCCCAATGCCTCGAATGCGCCACAGCCCCATACCTCTGCACCGATTACTGAAAGTGCTGCGTATGCGGTGATAAGACCACCACCTACGAGGAATGTTACCTGCATTACGTCTGTCCAAGCCACAGAAGCAAGACCACCATAGATTGAGTAGATACCTGCAACGAGGAAGAGGACGAGGATGATTACCATACGAACCTGGTCAATCTCCATACCAGCGAACTGAACGGTCATGTCTGTTGGGAGACCGAGGATCTGCTGGATAGCGAGAGCACCGAGCCAAGCTACTGAAGTAAGGTTTACGAATACATAAAGGAACAGCCACAGCAGAGAGAATGCGAGACCTACCCCCCAGTTGTAACGCTCACGAAGGAACTGTGGGATGGTGAAGATCTTCTTCTCAATCATCAGAGGAAGGAGGAACTTACCTACTACCAAGAGTGTTGCAGCAGCCATGATCTCGTAAGCTGCCTGTGCAATACCTGATGCGAAAGCAGAACCAGACATACCGATAAACTGCTCAGCTGAGATGTTGGCAGCAATAAGTGATGCACCTACTGCCCACCATGTAAGAGTGTTACCTGCAAGGAAGTAGTCTGTAGAAGACTTCTCCTCGCCCTTCTTGTCACGGCTAAGGAACAATCCCAAACCAACAAGAAGAACAATGTAAGCCGCGAAGACTACATAGTCAATGGTTTCAAATCCATTGTTTTTTAAAGCTTCAATTACGCTCATTTTGTTTTGTCAGTTGTTTTAGTTATAATTTTGAGATATTTCGTATATTATATATAATAAGGAGTACAAGGAGTAAAAGGAGTGACGCTCCTAAAGTCGCTTAAGGAGTACAAGACGATTGTCTTTATCGTTAAAAGGCTAAAAGTCAAAGGTCAAAAGCCTTAGTCCTTAGACCTTAGTCCGTACAAGACTATCGTCTTGTACTCCTTGAACTCCTTGTACTCCTTGCTACTCCTTAAAGTTTTACTTAATAGAGAACCTATACGCAGCGTGGCTGTAGTACTTCTCACCTGGCTTGAGGATTGCCTGAACCCAGTCCTTCTTGTTTGGAGAATCAGGGAACTTCTGGCTCTCAAGACATACGCTTACATACTGTGGGTATTTACCACCCTTGTGAGCGATGTTTGGCTCGTTGCCGATGCCCTGGAAGTTACCAGTATAGCACTGTACACCTGGCTCGTTAGTGAACATCTCCATGAAGATACCAGTCTTTGGAGAGTAGAGAGAAGCACAAACCTGAGTATCATCACCCTTACCGTCCTTGAATGTGTTAAGGCAGAAGTTGTGGTCGATACCACCGTTAGCGTTCTTGATCTGGTCGAAATCAACCTTACCTACTGCATCGCTGATAGCGTGAGGAGTGGTGAAGTCGAATGGAGTACCCTTTACTGGCTTGATCTCACCTGTTGGGATGTAGAGAGAGTCAGAAGGAGTGAAGTTATCAGCATTGAGATAGAGAACCATGTCAGTACCTACGCTATTGAAGTCACCATTGAGGTTGTAATAGTTGTGGTTTGTCTGATTGATGATGGTCTCCTTATCAGTTGTTGCCTCCCAAGTCATGTCGAGAGTATTGTCTGATGTCACCTTATATATAGTAGTGGCAGTCACGTTGCCTGGATAACCGTTCTCGCCGTCAGCAGCCTTGATAGTGAGCTTGAGGATTGAATCACCTACCTGCTCTGCCTCATACACCTGATTCATCCAACCTGTTGTGCCACCACCGTGAAGGCTGTTAGGACCGTCATTGAGACGGAGCTGATAGTCCTGACCGTTGAGAGAGAACTTACCGTTCTTGATACGGTTTGCATAGCGACCTACTGAAGAACCGTAGTCACTTGGTGAATTGAGTGTATCAGCATACTGATGGATGTTGTCGAAACCGAGCACCACGTCAGTTGGCTTGCCGTCCTTATCTGGAACAACGAGCGAAACCACGCGACCGCCGTAGTTTGTGATACACACCTCCATGCCATTGGCATTCTTGAGGGTATAGAGAGCCACTTTCTTTCCACCGATGATAGTGTCAAAATTAGCGGCATCGAGTCCTGACTGTGTCAACTGCGAAGGAGCTTCGCCTGACTTACATGCTGAGAACATAGCTACTGCTGCTCCAGCACAAAAAAGAATAGTTTTTAGGTTCTGCATTTTTATTAATTGTTTGTTGTTTAGTCTAAATTGGTTGTAAAATTACAATAATTTTCGCTTTTCCCAAAGAAAAATGCCGTTTTTTTTGCCTTTATAGCATAATTTATATATAAAAACATCATTTTCCCCTTACATTCTGACATTTTGACGACGTTTTAAGTGTAAAAATACACATAAGCCCCTTTCCCCTACCCTTCCCCCGCTCGGGGGAAGAGAGTAGTTACATTTGTTCGCTAATATGATTATCCGCAACCATCCGATAGGCGGACTGGACATCTAAGAGGTCTGCGGCCGAAAGGAACGGCCTGAAAGGCCAAAAGCACATAGCCCAGGGCACCGCCCTGGGTCTGGTGAGCGAGTTTGTTCGCCCTGTAAGGGCAAAAGCTCTAATATTATGAGGTAATGCTTTTGCCCTTACAGGGCGAAAATTACCAACCTACATCTACCTAGGGCGATGCCCTAGGCTATGTGCTTTTGCCCCTTCGGGGCGCTATCGAATGATTGCATATAATCATTTTCGCTAACACCCCCTGACGACTTCATTAGTAACTTACTCCTTCCCCCGAGCGGGGGAAGGATGTCCGAAGGATAGGAAAGGGGCTGTTAGCAGTTTCTCAATCCCATCCTCATCCACTGCCCCCGTCACCATATCCGCGCACGCCTTCACCTCATCCGAGGCATTCCCCATCGCAACACCGATACCCGCATGTCTGAGCATGGCAATATCATTACCACCATCACCCACAGCCATCGCCTCCGAGATGTCGATACCGTAATAGTTGCAGATCTCGTCAATACCCGTAGCCTTGTTCGTACCCTTTGCAATGCAGTCGGCAAAATATGGATGCCAGCGATTTGCGTCACATTCCTTCATCACTTCCTTCATCATCCTCGGCTCCTCATCCTTATCGAAGAAAGCCACCATCTGCATCACATCCATATTGAGAGCCTCGGCAATCGGAGTCGATTTCGGCAGAGGAATGTCAAGAAGCGTAAACACCTCCTTGAACCTCTCCATATCAGCCTCCATATTACAGACTATCGCCCTGTCATTACTCGTGAACGCAATAGGCATAGGATGCACCTGGGCATCCGCAATCACCCTTTCAATATCCGCCTTCGGCACAGGCTTGTGACAGATCACCTTCCCATCGGCAGTAATGCACGAAGCACCATTAACCGACATAATGCCATCAACCTCCAATCCGTTCAGATTCCTGATGAACGGCATCGGGCGACCTGTGGCAATAAACACCTTCACGCCCTTCTCTCTCACCCTGCGAATAGCATCAATAGCCGACTGCGGCACCTTATGTGTCTTGAACGAAACCAATGTCCCGTCAATATCAAAGAAAATCGCCTTTATATTCATATTTTTTTAGGAGTACAAGGAGTAAAAGGAGTGCAAGGAGTACAAGACGAATGTCTGGGACGGACTAAGGTCTAAGGACTAAGGCTTTTGACCTTTGACTTTTGACTTTTAGCCTTTCAACGAGAAATACTATCGTCTTGTACTCCTTGCTACTCCTTGTACTCCTTACTACTCCTCATAATTCCCAATTCTCAATTATCAATTATCAATTTTCTCAAACTTGTATCCCATCCTCTTCAACTGGAGAGCCGTTCCAACGGCAAACATCGCATCGCACGCGCGGGCAAAGGCATAGAACGCCATCTTCGACTGCGGCTCAATCTGCTCATGTCGAATCATATCCACCGCCTCCTGCGCCAGACTCTGCACAAGCGCCACGAGCCTCTTCGCCTCCTCAGAGTCAAGAGCAAGCCCGATCACGTCACGCACGATATGATCATCCATATTATCAAAGCCCTGATCACCATAGAAATTCTCGTAAGCCGTATTAGAATAAGTAGCCCAATCCGAATCCCAGTAATAAGCCGCCCCCATACCAAGATACAAAGCCCACGCCACCGAAACCGTTGGGTAGGAAGCAATCTGCGGCACGGCATCCGCCATATAGTTAGGCTCGATGCGATGCCAGAACTCCTTTAAGTCATCACTCTCAAGCAGCTTACCATCAAGAGCTTTCCTATCAGTCGCCAGTTTCAGGAGAGCCTTCCTCAACTTCTCCTCGAACTTATCCAAATAATCTACTATTGCCTGTTCCATTTACCTTAAATTCATTTTCAGGCCTCAAAATTACTGAAAAAAATCCAAACAAGCAAATATTTAGACCCCTTTCCTGCCCTATGGGCATTCTTTCCCCGTGAAGGGGCAAGGGGGAAGTTACATTTGTTCGCTAACAACAATCGCGATTAACGCAAACTCGATGAATTTCATCAACTCGTATTTTATTGAAAAACACGTGATTGAATTAGGGCTGAAAGCCCAGCACCTAATAGGGCAGTCCGATAGGGCTGTCATTATGTAGACGATATTTAGGGAATGAGGGCTGAAAGCCCGACACCTAACAGGGCAGTCCGATAGGGCTGTCATTAAGAAGATGCGTAATTAAAGGAGCGCTGTAAGTGCGACACCTGAAGACATTAGATGTCAGTCTTATTGAAAAACACGTGATTGAAGAAGCTCTGAACGTCGAAGAGGTCGGCGGCCGAAGGGAAAGCCAAGGAGCGGCACCTAATAGGGCAGTCCGTTAGGGCTGTTATACAGACAGTTTTAAGGAATGAGGTCTGAAGGACCGACACCTATTGTATTTATTAGGTGTCGCACTTACAGCGCTCCTTTAATCATGCATCTACCGAATAACAGCCCTTACGGACTGCCCTATTAGGTGTCGCACCTTCGGCGCTTTTCGTCAAACTCACGTAAAATTAGGGAAAAACAATCATCCGCATCCCCCAAGCGCCCCACAAGGGCAACGCCCTGTGGTATTGTTCGGGGGACAACTAGCGCCCTGAAAGGGCAGGATCTGCACATAGCCTAGGGCAACGCCCTAGGTACAAGGCAGTTAGTATATTCGCCCTGTAAGGGCAAAAGCCCTAATAAAGCCCTAAAAAATAAATGCTTTTGCCCCTACAGGGCGGACAAACTCGCTCACCATTCCTAGGGCGATGCCCCAGGCTATGTGCTTTTGGCCTTTCAGGCCGTTCCCTTTGGCCGCCGACCTCTTCGACATTCAGCCCGTCCATCGGGTCTTTATGAGCGATCATTACTATCCCCTTCCCCATCACGGGGGAAGGGAAGTCGGAGATTGATAATCTCCGAGTATGTGGAAAGGACGGGTTAGGGGTCGTTTTTCTGTTGTGCACGCGCACACTCACTTGACCTAAATCAATTTTACGCTAACATTCACAAAAAACACGGTAAATTGTTTGCGCACACAAAAAAAAGTTCATACCTTTGCAGTGTCAAAAGGAAAAAAGAAGCCAAAAACTTCCGGAAACATTCCTTACTTGACGCTCACGAAAATGATTGTTTAGGTTAGTAGAATAATAGATTTAGGTTTTAGTTATTAGGTTAAAGATTGTTTGACTCTTGGATAACAAAGAAGTACCGCGAGGTAATTCTTTTTTTCATTGAAAAGGATTTAGTTAAACATATTTTTTAATGCTCCACAAGTCGAGATGACCAGTGGAGTATTTTTTTATGTCTAAATGAAAAATGAAAAATTATAAAATGAAAAATACAAGTTACAATAGATAAATGAACAATTATAAAATGAAAAATGAAAAATACAAGTTAGTTTCTCTATCTGCGAGCCTTTCGCAAACATTACTAACCTGTATTTTTCACTTTTCATTTTTCACTTTTCATTTAACATCACATGCAGCTTTCCACGCCGAGGGTAGTCGCTATGGCGGTAAGCACAGCCGCCAGCGTCTGGAGAATGAATTTCCAAGTTTCCTTTTTCATTTTTTTTCAAAGCAAATTAGAGGGTTAATAAAATTCTGCTTGCGCAGAGAGGTTGGAAAGCAAATTAGAAGTAAATTAAATCAGTAAATTTAAACCAGTAAATTATAAATTCTAAAAATTATTTTCTTGAAATTTAATTTCCTAAAAAATTAATTTACTGAATATAATTTACTGGCTTAATTTACTCCCCATTTACTTTCCAAAGTCAAGCCTCGTTAGAGGCTGTCATTTCCACCGCCTCCACCGGAAGGTGCATTTCCGCCGCCTGCGGTGCTGTTAGAAGCGTCCCCATCTGGGATCAGGAAGCTCTCGATGCTTGCGCCATAGCTGCTCTTTGAGAGCGTATAAGCGGCGTCGCCCTGATGCTCCGCAAGGAGCGTTGCATTAACCGCGATAAGGTTCTGGGAAGAAACGAGGGTCTTGCCATCGCTCTTGCGAGAGTGAACCCATCCGAAAGCACCGACGAAGGCAGCGCCGTAGTGACCGAGCATAGAATCCTGACCGTAGAAGCCGGCACGACCTGCAACATCCCAGAGGACGGAGGTATCAGCGGCATCGAGGATCACCTTTGAGGCAGAGAACTGACAGTAAGGAATACCAGTCTCGGCGTTGGTCTGCTGAGTGATTTCGAAGAAGGAAATCTGGTCGCCATACTTGTAGTCAGCATTGTTATTGACAACTGCCTGCGAGAACTCCGCAACGGTGGTGCTTGCACCGATGGTGAGAGAGCCGAGGTAAATGTCGGTAGCAGAGTTGTTTCCTGTGCCAGAGATAACGATTGAAGGGAGAGAGCCCTGCGTAATCTGATAGGCGCAAGCTACACAACCACCACCTGCCACCTGTTGCTTGGTGAGATACACCGCTGGGCGCTGCATGTTCAGCTTCACGAACATGTTGTAGTCCGAGAGGTTCTTAGGCTTGTTCTCAAAGCCGTAGTTGAGAAGTGGTCGGATGCCCTTGTACATCGCGATGATGTTACCCCACTTTGTGCGAGTCTGCATCTGAGCGTTAGTGCGAGGGTTGCGGATGTGCGTCACCTTCTCGCTGATAACGGTCTGTCCGTTGAGGTTCTTGAACGTAAGGTTGCCGGCTGAGCCGTTAATCTTACTGATGATACCATTTAGAATTCCCATAGTCA
>Ga0310695_10010657_pt1 | contig 13375 bp, 10 predicted proteins | sample RumenRJG_04DNA_FD_203882 | JGI IMG/M metagenome (GOLD analysis project Ga0310695, IMG submission 203882) | Bovine rumen microbial communities from Lethbridge, Alberta, Canada - RJG_04 (v2) (version 2) | ecosystem: Host-associated > Mammals > Digestive system > Stomach > Rumen | place: Canada...
ATACCCTGTGATCGCAGCAGCGTGGATCGCTCTCGATCAGTTTACAAAATATCTGGTACGCGCTAATATGCAGCCCGGCGACAGCATTCCTGTCATCGGAGACTGGCTGCGCATACTTTACGTGCGCAACACCGGCACGGCATTTAGCATGTTTGAGGGAAACAAATGGATCACCGTGGTCCTGACATCATTCCTCATAATAGCATGCACCATATTCGTCATAAAGGAAGCTGCAGGCGGATCTAAAGTGACGGCCGTTCTGCTGACCTTTGTAATCGCGGGCGGAGTGTCCAATCTTATTGACAGGCTGACACTCGGGTATGTGACGGACATGATCTCATGCGGGAGTTTTGCTGTGTTCAACGTCGCGGACATAGGAGTGACATGCGGATGTTTTCTTACAGTGATATATCTGCTTCTGGATATGCGAAATGAAAGCAATTGAAATTGACAGGCTGCGGTATAATGTATCCGGCGCTGAAAAGAGGATCATAAATTGAGCAATATTGGTGAATCTATAATAACTATTACTTCCGGAGAGGAAGATGCCGGGTCTCGTCTCGATGCTTTTATAGGCTGCAATACTGATGAGCTCTCGAGGAGCTATGCGGTAAAGCTTATTGAAAAAGGCCGGGTGTCGGTCAACGGGAACGTTGTAACATCAAAGAAGAAAGTACTGACAGCAGGAGATGAGGTCGTTATCGACCTCCCTGAGCCGGAGACCCTTGATGTCACACCTGAGAATATCCCTCTGGATATTGTCTATGAGGACGACGATGTTCTGGTGGTAAACAAGCCGCGGGGCATGGTTGTGCACCCTGGACCGGGAAACTGGTCCGGTACTCTTGTCAATGCAGTCATGTATCACTGCGGTGACTCACTCTCAACGATAAACGGAGTAGTGCGTCCCGGCATAGTCCACCGTATTGACAAGGACACCAGCGGACTTCTCATGATAGCCAAGAATGACAAGGCGCATGAATCCCTGGCAGAGCAGCTGAGAGTGCATTCCGTTACAAGGGAATATACAGCCCTGTGCTGTGACAACATTGCCGATACCGGAGGTTTTGGCGTCAGCGGTGTTACCCGTGAAAAGAGCAGTGAAATCGATTCTTCAGAGGATATAATAACTATCGATGTCCCTATCGGACGCGATGACAGAAACCGCATGCGTCGTGCAGTATACGGAAGTGCTGCCCGGGAGGCGGTGACACATGTCAGCGTCATTGAGCGTTTTGGGAGATATACGCTGATCAGGGCAAAGCTTGAGACCGGAAGGACACACCAGATAAGAGTGCATATGGCATATATCCATCATCCGCTTGCGGGTGATGAGCTGTACGGACCGCGCAGACAGACAGGCAGTATCGCCGGTGTAAAAGTCAGCGGACAGCTGCTTCATGCCGGAACACTTGGATTTATACATCCTGCGAGCGGAGAGTACATGGAGTTTCACTCGGAACTGCCCGAGGTCTTCATGAAAGTAATCTCAGCATTACGCAGCAAGCAATATTGAGATATGAAAAAGAGATCAAAACCCGGGCCGCTGACGGCACCGCTTCCTGCAGTCATGGTCAGCTGCGGGGATATGGAAAACAGCAATATAATTACAATAGCATGGACCGGCATCATCAATTCGCATCCGCCTATGACATATATTTCAGTCATGCCGCGGCGCCGGTCCCACAGCATCATCGCAGAGAAGAGGGAGTTCGTAATCAATCTGACGACAGCTGAACTTGCAAAAGCGATGGATTTCTGCGGTGTAAAGTCCGGAAAGGACGTCGATAAGTTTGACCATCTCGGACTGACACGTGAAGCAGGTGACATCGTGAGTGCTCCGATGATAGCCGAGTCGCCGGTCAACATCGAATGCAAAGTGACAGAGATAAAGGAATTCCCGTCACACGACATGTTCATCGCTGAGATAGTTGCTGTGCACGTAGATGAGAAATATGTGAATGAGAACGGGGCTTATGATTATGGCAGCATGGATCTGGTATCCTTCAGTCACGGAAAGTACTACAGGCTCAGGCGCGAAGAGACCGGATTTTTCGGATACTCGGTCATGAAACCCAAAACTGCAAAAAAACGCAGGGCTGCGAAGCGAAACCGTTAAAATGACAGATTGCGGACAGCAGCCGCTGAAACAGTCACGAAAGATCGGAAAAGATCATAATATAAATCAGGAGGCTTTCGGAAATGATAAAAAGTATGACAGGCTTCGGAAGAGGCGAGTATATCGATGATGTGAGGAAGGTGACGGTAGAGATCAGAGCAGTCAATCACCGTTATCTGGATATCTTCGTAAAGATGCCGCGCAAGTATTCTTTTGCTGAAGAAAAGATCAAAGCAGCGGTCAAGGAAGGTCTATCACGCGGCAAGGTTGAGGTATCCGTGATCGTGGACAACTATGGAGTCAGTGATGCCGATGTCAGGCTTGACAAAGACCTTGCATGTAAATACTACAAAGCTCTGACAGAGCTTGGCGAGACATTCGACGGTGCTGAATTCGGTACACCATCACTCAGCCTGCTTGCAAAAATGCCTGATGTTATCAGAACAGCTCCTGCTGAAGAAGACGAGGAAATGATGCTCAGATGCATCCTCGATGCAGCAGGCAAAGCTGTAGCAGATATCAGCAGGATGAGAGAGACTGAGGGAGCCAAGCTTGCTGCAGATATTTCCGCGAGAGCAGATATAATCTCAGATATACGCAGCAGGATAGAGACAAGAGCTCCTCAGCTGGAGAGGGAATACGCAGCGAAGTTCAGAGCGAGAGTTGAAGAGCTGCTTGACGGAGTATATGAAGTACCTGAAGAGAGAGTAGCTCTCGAAGCGGCGATCTTTGCAGACAAGGCTAACATTACAGAAGAACTTGTCCGTCTCGACAGCCATATCAGTCAGCTGAGAGCTTTCCTCGAGAATAGAGGAAGAGAGGCGATCGGCAAAAAGATAGACTTCCTCATTCAGGAGATGAACAGAGAAGCCAATACGATCGGCTCTAAGTCCAACGATAAAGAGATCACATCAATGATGCTTGATCTCAAGGCAGAGATCGAAAAGATCAGAGAGCAGGTCCAGAATATCGAATAACGGGTTGTCTCTGTCAGTCAGAGACACTGCTGTTTTAACATTATGACAAAGTACTTGACTCCTGTGGTATAATAAGTAGCCACAATAGGAGGTGCATATGAGCCACAACAAGGGCAGACTGTTCGTGATCTCAGGTCCGTCGGGGACGGGCAAGGGCACGATCTGTGCGGAGATACTCAAGGACATCAATAATGAATTTTCTGTATCGATGACGACCAGAGCACCGCGTGAAGGCGAGGTGCATGGCAGGGAATACTATTTTGTCTCTCATGAAGAGTTCATAATGAACATTGAGAAAGACAATTTTCTTGAGCATGCCACTGTTTTCGATAACTACTACGGGACGCCTAAGGACATGGTCATAAAGCGTCTGGATAAAGGCCGCAATGTCATCCTCGATATAGATGTACAAGGCGGACTGCAGGTAAAGTCATCAATGCCTGAGGCTGTGCTCATATTCATACTTCCGCCAAGTCTTGCTGAACTCAGAAGAAGGCTCGAAGGACGCGGCACAGAGACAGCGGATGTAATAGAGAAGAGACTGGCCAAGGCGGTCAATGAGATCAGATACATCGGCGAGTACGATTACTACGTAATCAATGACGACCTCGGTACTGCAGTGGATCTTGTGAAGAGCATAATGGCATCAGAGGCCGCGAGGGTACCGGAAAAGGTCCTTCCTATAATCAGAAAATACGAAAAGGAACAGAAGGGAGAATAGATCAAATGTTACTTTATCCATCAGTCAATAAGCTTCAGGAGAAGACAGACAGCAGATATTCACTGTGCATACTCACAGCCAAGAGGGCCAGGGACATTATCGATGGCATGGCGGTCCTTACAGAAGAGGAGAGCGAGAGGCCGGTAAGCCAGGCTGCAAGGGAAGTGGCAGACGATCTGATCACATATCGCAGACCTGAGGGACTCGAATAATAGCATAGCAACCAAAAGAAGCTCTGCGGCCACGCAGAGCTTTTGCTTATCATAGCGGTATTGCATATTCACGGGTAAAAAAAGAGTTTATAGCAGAATAAATCAGGCTGGTGGGGGGAAAACAGTTGAAATGGGTGCTTAAAAAAGAGAATCTGTTTATCAGGATAGCGATCGGATTTGCGGCCGGTATTGCCCTGGGTTTTCTTGCGCCCGGTTTTTCTCATGACGCCAAGTTCATAGGAGATATATATCTGAATCTTATCAAGCTGATGATAATACCGGTTTTAGTCTGCGCAGTATCGAGCGGTATCATCAATGCTTCAGATAATGTGTCTCTCGGTCGTGTTGCAGTCAAAACAGTGCTTCTGTATATAATCATGTTCCTGGCTTCATTTGTTGTGTCGTTCGCTGTTGCTATGGCGATCAGGCCAGGCCTTAATGTGGTGTTTGAAAACAAGCCTGTTTTTGAAGGTGAGCCCGGTGCTGCGATCAGCTTTGGAGAGGCAATAATAAGCATAGTACCGGACAATATCATCGCACCGATGCTTAATAATGAGATCCTGCCGACAATTCTGGCAACGCTTATTATTTCGCTTGGAATAGTATCATCGGGTGGCAAGGGGAAGCTGCTGAAAGACTTTATCAACAGCCTGACCGCAGTCACATTCAGTATCCTCTCCATAATCATGGAGACTTCTCCTGTCGGAGTCATGTTCCTGATGGCCTTTTCCGTTGCCGAATATGGCGGCGGCATGTTCATGGCTATAGGAAAGTACATCATGTGCTGCTGGCTAGCGTGCATTACGGTTTTCGTTATTGTGTTTGTCCTCCCTGTCAAAGCATATACAGGAGCAGATATTAAGGCATTTTTGTCTGCTTGCGGTAAGGTCGCACTCATGACCCTTTCCACCACCAGTTCAGCCGCAACTCTTCCGACAACTATAAGGGTAAGCACTGAAGATCTCGGAGCTCCGGAATCGATCAGCAATTTTACTCTCCCACTCGGCTGCACCATAAACATGTGCGGCGGAGCATGCTCATTCTGCTGCCTTTCACTTTTCGTCGCAGATTTCTATTCACTGGATCTGCCACTCGCAAGGCTTGCAGCAATGGCTGTCGCGGCGACGCTTCTGAACATGGCTGCTCCGGGTATACCGGGAGGAGGGATAGTGCTCATGACATCTTATCTGACCATTTTCGGGCTCCCGATAGATCTGATAGGGCCGATAGCAGCATTCTACCGTCTGCTGGATATGGCATTCACAACGATAAATGTTGAGGGCGATATAGCGGCCAATCTGATAATATCCAGGTCAGAAGGATTGTGGGACAAGACCATGATCAGGTCCTGATCAGAAGATCGTGTAAAAAATGTGAGGTATGAACTGTGAACACGGCTCATACCTCTTTTGTTTTGGTATATGTTATATTTTTAACGAAATTTGAAATAGATATACACTGTGATATATCATTTTTGCAAATAGTATGCATTTTCATTATCGGATGCAATAGATGAGAAAAGGAAAAAGCAATGCCAAAATACGGATCGATCGGGGGTAACCACGGCTATAGTCAGCTTAGAAGGATCCATAATGAAGTAGCCGATTACGAATATGATGAGCTGGAAGTATCTGATGCAGTAGGACTTGGTGAAGTCCTGGCAGATACGAGATATGATGGATTCAATATCTCAAATCCTTACAGATATGAAGTGCTCCAATATCTCGATGAGATATCAGATGATGCCAGAAAAGCCGGAGCTGTGGATGTTGTGAGACGTATGCCTGACGGGAGACTTGCCGGGTATAATACAGATATGGCAGGCTTCAGATACCTTGCCGAAGGGTATGTTGAGGGCAAAAAGTGCGTAATACTTGGGACGGGCGGTGCCGCTACAGCCGCTGCCGGAGCTCTCCGGGAAATGGGTGCATCTGAGATAGTGATGGTGTCGAGATTCCCGGAGATGACTTCACAGCGTCTTGTGCCGACACCTGACGGTGGTGTGCTTAAACTGGGCGACCTCTATCATGTAACAGGATACAACAGACTGTATCTGCACTATGATGCACAGGTCATCATCAACTGCACTCCTGCCGGAAGGGCACCTGACATAGAGCATTCGGCTCTTTCTGACCAGCGGATATCAGTAAGGCTTTTCAGCAGGCTGGAGATGGCTATAGACATGATCTATGATCCGTACAGGACAAAGTTCCTTCAGGATGCACGAAGGCTCACCGGCTGCCACACCAGATCGGGACTGGAGATGGTCATATTCCGGGCAATAGCTTCCCGCAATATCTGGCTCGGAAAACCGGATATGATGGATGAGGACAGACGATTTATCATTCCGATAAAACGCAGGATCCTGAAAGATCAGCTTAATGTAATAGCCATAGGGATGCCGGGCAGCGGCAAGACCACTATAATGCGCAGATATGCGTATGAACTGGGGCTGAAGTTTATAGATACAGATGAAGAAACAGAAAAGCTCATGGGTGACAATATCCCGGACGTACTGGCAGATAACGGCCTTGGCGAGGATTTCTTTAAAGCAATGGAGCATGAAGCGGTCCGAAAAGCATGCCTGAGCCGCGGAGCTGTTATTGCTACGGGGGGCAGTACAGCACTCAATCCGCTCAACCGCGATCTCCTCAGAGCTAACGGGATCGTCGTATATGTACGGCGTCCGCTGGAAATGCTTGACAGGAGAGGCCGTGACATCAGTATCAACGCCGGACTGACAGAACTGTTCAATGTCAGAGACAGGGTGTATCGCAGGGCGTCTGATATGTCGATCCTGAATTCCAGGATCTTCGGAGACAGGCGGGCCAGGACCGGTGAGGGCAATACATATAATTACGAGCTGAAAGGATTCGTGTACTATATCGCGAGAAAGATCGAGAGGTATCTGAATGAAATTGCTGATAATAAATGGACCTAATATGAATCTGCTTGGAGTTAGAGAGACTGAGTTGTTCGGTACCAGAACTTATGAAGAACTGGTGGATTTCATAAGAGAAGAGAGAGGCGCCGACAATGAGCTCAAGTTCATCCAGAACAATCACGAGGGAGACATCATCGATGAGATCCATCAGGCCTTCTTTGAAAACTATGACGGCATCGTCATCAATCCGGGCGGCCTGGCTCATACCAGCATTGCGATAATGGACGCAATGAAGGCTGTCAGGACACCATGTGTCGAAGTACACGTTCTGGAGCCGCTGCTCAGAGAAGAGTACCGTCATCATTCATTTGCCGGAGAAGCTGCGATCGCCACAGTCGCTGGCAAAGGCTTCGAGGGTTACGTTGAGGCCATAGATATCCTCAGCGACTTCAATAATCACTAAAAAAGTGTCAGGAGATCTCTGAACTGACCCCCAAAAGTTAGACTGTTGGGGCCATCTCAATCTCCTGACACTTTTATGTTGCTTAGTAATGAATTGAGTGTGAGCCGGATGCGCTGCTTATACAAGCACATCGCCTTCCATGCCTGAAGGAACTTCGAGTCCCATCATAGTAAGCAGAGTAGGCGCGATATCTGCTAGCTTGCCTGTTCCTTTTTTGAACGGCATCGGCTCATTGCAGATGTGACAGAGCGGGACCTTGGAAGTCGAGTGCTTAGTGACGGGCTTACCCTCGTCATCTATCATATAATCCGCATTGCCGTGGTCTGCCGTAAGAAGTATCTGGCCGTCATGGGCAAGGATCTCTGCGGCGATATTTCCGACAAGTCCGTCCAGTGTCTCTATGGCAGAGACTGCTGCCTCAAATACGCCTGTATGGCCGACCATATCAGGGTTGGCGAAATTGAGGATGTACAGATCGTACAGATCCTCTTTTATTTTGGATATGACAGTCGAGGCTACCTCAGGGGCACTCATTTCAGGCTGCATGTCATATGTAGCGACCTTAGGTGAAGGTATGAGGATCCTGTCTTCGTTGACATTAGGCTCTTCTACGCCCCCGTTGAAGAAGAAAGTGACATGAGCGTATTTCTCAGTTTCAGCTATACGCAGCTGCCTGAGTCCGTAGTCAGCTATGGTTTTGCCCAGAGTCGGGTCAACATCTTCAGGCGGGAAAGCTACTGTGACATTAGGCATTGTGGCATCGTACTCAGCCATGCATACATAATTGAGTCCGGTCAGTCTGGCCTTGCGTTCAAAGCCGTCAAAGTCCGGATCTACCAGTGCTCTGGTTATCTCGCGAGCCCTGTCAGGTCTGAAGTTGATAAAGATGACAGAGTCATCTGATTTAATTGGTGCAGCATGGATGACTGTCGGCTGTACAAACTCATCAGTTTCATCCTTGGCATATGAGTTGTCCATGCACTCCTGAGCACATGATGCAGTTAGGCCTTCACTGAGAGTCATAGCGTCGTATGCCCTTACAAGGCGCTCCCATCTCTTGTCTCTGTCCATGGCATAGAATCTGCCTGAAATTATACCAATACGGCCGACGCCCATCTCTTTCATATAGTCCTCAAGAGGTCCGAGCCATGTCATGGCGCTCTTAGGAGGTACATCTCTTCCGTCGAGGAAGCAATGGACCACGACATCATCAACGCCGTTTCTCTTTGCCATCTCTATGACTGCCTTGAGGTGATCATAGTGACTGTGAACTCCACCGTCGGAAACCAGCCCCATGATATGCAGAGTGTGGCCGGCAGCAGCATTTTTCATTGCTGAAAGAAGTGCGGGATTCTCAAAGAACTCACCTGAACGGATAGAACGGGTGATCTTGAGGAGGTTCTGGTAGACTACGCTGCCAGCACCTATATTGAGGTGGCCTACCTCAGAATTACCCATCTGGCCGGCAGGAAGACCTACAGGCTCGCCGCTGGCTTCGATAGTAATGAACGGATACCTGGAAAAGAAGTCATCGAGGACAGGTGTATTAGCAGCAGCTATAGCGTTGCCGTATGTCTCTTTTCTGATCCCGAAACCGTCAAGAATCATAAGCATCGTTGGTCTGTGTTTCATATTATATCTCCTTGTTATATCTCATCCGCCTGCCTGCGAGATAAAACTCTCAGGACAGCGCATTATATCCAATGATATTGTAACAAATAAGTGTGACAAAATGAAGAAATGATTATGATCTGCATCGGTGTGCTATAATCATAAAAAAGATATGGCAGGCTATTGGAATTATGGCAGTAAGACTTACAGATGAACAATCAAAGGCAATAACGACTCTGGACAGGTCTGTGCTGGTGTCCGCTGCAGCGGGATCCGGCAAGACACATGTTCTTGTGGAAAGAATCCTCAGGATAATCCTTGACGGGGAAGCGAATGTCGATGAGATGCTGATAGTGACTTTCACAAGAGCTGCAGCGGCAGATATGAAGCAGCGCCTGGCATCCAGGATCCGAAAGAGAATCAGAGAATGCCCGGGAGATGCGGGAAGACTGAACGACCAGCTCGCGAGGCTTTACCGGTCATATATAACGACGATAGACAGCTTTGCGATGAGGGTGATTAGGGAGTTTTTCTATGAAATAGATATCGAGCCTGATTTCGGAGCCTGTGACGAAGTGCAGGGAGAGCTTATGAAGAGGGAAGCCCTGCAGGAACTGTTTGAGGCAGGTTTTGAGGACGACATGTTCCTCAGCAGATCATCAGGCAGTGATGATCTGACAGAAGAAGCAGACGGTATAGGCTTCAGGGAGTTTCTCCGGCTTTACAGTGAGGAGCGCCAGGAGGACACATTCAAGGAGCGCATTCTCAGTGCATACAAGGGACTTAGATCTATACCTGATTATTTCGACTGGGCGTATAAACGGGCGGAACTCCTGAAAGTCACGCCGGAAACATTTGAAGGATCCCCGCTTCAGGAGATGATGCTTGAAGATGCGAAAGAGACTTTTGGCCGTGCAGCTGATGCTGAAAAGAAGCTCAGGGACCTGATGGAGCAGGCAGGACTTGAGAGCATGCTCGAGAGACTTGAACCTGAGCTCTCAGTAATAGACAGCATAATGACCAGCCTGAATGACGGAATTCTGGACAAAGATGTTATAGAAATGGCTGCGGCTGTTGAATGGATCAGACTCGCTGCTAGAAAACCGGAAAAAGAATCCTACGACCTTATAAAGGCTGAAGTCAGCAGTTTCAGAGATGCTATCAAAACGGAACTGAAAGGATGGAACGGACGTTATGCATTTCCGGACTTTGATACACGTCTGTCGGAGATGAATGATACATATCGATACACTGTTTATTTTATCAGGCTGCTTGAGGAATTCGAAAGAAGGTATACAGAAAAAAAGCGCGAGAAACGCGTTATGGACTTTCCTGATATGGAGCACGGAGCGGTGCGTATACTCAGAGGTCCGGAGGCAGCTGATACTCTGCGCAGGAGATTCAGGTTCATATTCGTCGACGAATATCAGGATACCAACAGAATACAGGAAGCCCTGATAAGCAGTGTGGCAAGACCGGATAATGTTTTCAGGGTAGGAGATATCAAGCAGAGCATCTATAAGTTCAGGCAGGCAGAGCCATCGATATTCAAGGCGATCTATAACCGGTTCTCAGATCCCGCATCCGGCGCGGGCCTGGCCATAGATCTCGGAAAGAATTTCCGAAGTAACGATGCGACGATCAGATATATCAACAGGGTCTTCGGCGAGATCATGGAAGGCTACGATAAGAGAGCAATGCTCTATACGGGGACAGAATGCCCGGCAGAGTATGATTATGTTCCTGAAGTCCACATACTGACAGATGGCAGCATGACAGACAGTGAAGAGGAAGAAGAGACCCTGAAACTGTCGAAAGCCGAGGCAGAGGCTGAATACATAGCCGACCTGGCACAGGGACTGATCGGCACAGAGTTTTATGATACAAAAGCCGGAGTGATCCGCAGGGCCGAAGCCAGAGACATAGTCATCCTGCTTCGTGTGGTCAGCGTGCGCGGTGACATAATGGCCAGAGCGCTCAGGAAACGTGGAATCGAACCGTATGTAGAAGAAACAGACGATTATTTTGACACTGTGGAAGTGGGTATTGCCGTTTCACTCCTATCATGCATAGACAATATGAAGAGAGATGCTCCGCTTGTTGCATCCCTGCATTCAGAGGCATTCGGCTGGACGCCCGAAGAGCTCTCAGAGGTGCGCATTGCTTACTCAGGGCATCTCAAAGAAGAAAGAGAAAAAGCATCCGGTGAAAAGATGAGTGCACACAGTGCAAGGCCGGCTTTCTGGGAGGCTGTGAAATGGTACAGAGAAGAAGGACCGGAAGGCGCTCTTCGTGAAAAAGCTGTATATGCCATAGATAAGATATTGGAATGGCGCAGAATGTCACGGATGATGCCTCTTGACGACTTTGTCTGGACTGTCCTGACTGATTCCGGCTATTACAGGATGGCCGGTGCCATGAACGGCGGTGCAAGAAGGCAAGCCAATCTCAGAGCCCTTGCCGACAGAGCCGGCAGATACAGTAGAGATACGATAGCCTCTCTCAGTTCTTTTATCAGATTTGTTGATGTGATGAGAGAGAAGGGTATCAGCAACGGCCAGACACCTGCAGCAGGCCCGGGGGATGATGTCATACGCATTTCCACAATACATAAGAGCAAAGGACTGGAGTACCCTTTTGTAATAGTCGGAGATATCGGCCGCAGGTTCAGGTACGATAAAAACGAAAAGTCTTTCAGCTTTGACTCGGAGCTCGGTGTCGGATTGCCATATATTGATCCGGCGAGGAGATACTGGAGATCTACGATAATACAGAGGGTCATCAATGCGAAATCACGCCGCGACATCTATGAAGAAGAGCTTAGAATACTTTATGTTGCCATGACAAGGGCGCGTAACAAGCTTATTCTGGTCGGCACCTGTAAGAGCGAGGAAGATCTTGCGCAGTATTCAGCAAGACCGGACAGCAGCCTCAAAGTGATGAAAGATGTCATTAGGACAGAACTCAATACATATCATGTCAGGCCGCTCGATTATTCAGATAAAAGTGCTGATGCAGCTGCCCGCCATATACCCGATCCTGATTCTGTTGAACTGACTTCGGATGAAAAGCTTCTCTACAACGAGCTGGACAGGAGGTTCACATACGAATACCCCGATGCAGATCTTCTGACATCCAAGGCCAAGTATTCTGTCAGCGCACTGAGGCTTGAAGCCCTGGATGAAGAAAAAAGAAAGGATTCTGAAAAAGCAGCAGACGACATAAATGCAAGCGAAGAGCATGAAACTGCCACGCGGCCTGATACTGAGGTGGTGAACCTGCTGGCTGCAAATGAGAGACGTAAAAGAGCGAGTGCCTCAGATATAGGTATCGCTTACCATAGGATCATGGAGTTTCTGGATTTTGACCGTGCAGCCGGCGAGGATGGCCATGTGGATGATGCATACATAAGTGAAGCTGCACAAAAGCTTACCGAGCAGGGGGCTGTCGAGCCCGATGTATACAGAGAGCTTGATCTTGGCAGGATAGGCGCATTCTTCAGTACGGATGTCGGCAGACGTGCAGCAGATGCGGCGAGAAGAGGCGTTTTGAAAAAGGAAAAGCCGTTCACCCTCATGACGGAAAAAGACGGACATCCCATTCTCGTCCAGGGAGTTATCGACTGCTGCTTTGAAGAAGAAGGCAAGGCGGTACTGATAGACTATAAGTCGAGCTTCATACGTCCCGGCAGGGTGCATGAAGCGGAAATCGAACGGATCAGACATGAATACAGCGTACAGATCGATCTGTACAGGGAAGCTGTCCTTAAGGGTACCGGTAAGAAAGTAGGCGAGGCATATCTGTATCTGTTCAGCACAGGAGAGGCTGTCAGTATGCTGTAGGCATTACGGACGGAAATTATACAGAATAAAGCAAAACTATATACATTATCTAATATATCAAAAATACAGGAGGATGGGAGAATGGCAAAGGTTCTATTGCTGAACGGCAGTCCGCGCTCAGGCGGATGCACTGCGACAGCTCTGGATGAAATGGTAAAAGTTTTCAGACAGGAGGGGGTCGAAACGGAAGTGATACAGGTCGGCAGTAAATCTGTTCGCGGATGTGCGGCATGCGGATACTGCATGGAGCACGGAAAGTGCGTTTTCAACGACCTGGTTAATGAAGTGGCGCCAAAATTCATGGAAGCAGACGGACTCGTAGTAGGAAGCCCGGTATATTACGCATCACCTAACGGAACGATACTGTCTTTTATGGACAGGCTGTTTTACAGTACGCATTTTGATAAGCACATGAAAGTCGGTGCTTCAGTAGTAAGTGCCAGGAGAGGCGGCAATACTGCTTCATTTGATGTCCTGAACAAGTACTTCTCAATCAGCTCGATGCCGATAGCTACAAGCACATACTGGAATCAGGTGCATGGATTT
>Ga0310695_10010661_pt1 | contig 13365 bp, 6 predicted proteins | sample RumenRJG_04DNA_FD_203882 | JGI IMG/M metagenome (GOLD analysis project Ga0310695, IMG submission 203882) | Bovine rumen microbial communities from Lethbridge, Alberta, Canada - RJG_04 (v2) (version 2) | ecosystem: Host-associated > Mammals > Digestive system > Stomach > Rumen | place: Canada...
ATTCTGATTGATTTCCTAAATTTTTTCCTTTTCCTTTAATATAAAAATATAATATATCTAAAATTATTAAAAGATAATTTAAATCATTATAATGATTTTGATAATTATTTAAAATAAAAGGAATTATTATTTGTTCTTCATATTGTAAAATTACATTATTATTTTCATTAAAAATTTGATAATATATTATTAATAATAATTTACTTATTTCATTATCATTAAATTTTAAATTATTATTATAATTATTTATCATTTTCATAATATTTTCATAAAAAAAACTTCCAGTTATTTTTGGAGAATATGAAAATAAATTAAATATTAATAAAAGTATATCTTTAATAATTGAAATATCATATTTTCCAAAATCAGAATTTAATATTACTTGAATATATTGAATTAAATCTTTTCTTGAAAAAACAGAATTAATGAAATTATCTCTTAAAATAATATTATTATTTAATACAATTAAATTTGATAAAAGTCTTATACAAGGTTGAGAAAGTTTTTCTATTAAAGTAAATGAAAGTATATGATTAAATTTATATAAAATATCTTTATCAAAGAAAAAAATATAATTAACAGAATCAGGAAATTTTTTAAATAATTCATTTAATAACCAATAAATTTCAAATATTTCATCAAAAGAATTATTTTGATTTAATTCAATTCTTGATAATATAAATTTATAACTTAAAAGAGAATCTTTTTGATTAAATATTTTAATTTCATTTTCATAATTATTTTCAATTAATTTAGTAAAAATTTGATTTAAATTCCAAAGACAAACAATTCTTAAAGAACGAATACTTGAATTTAAACAATTAAAAAGAATATTAATAATATTATTTTGTATAAAATAATTAAAAGTAATATCATTCATAAACATTAATTTTCCAATAAATTTAAATACTTTTTCAAAAATTAAATTTCTTGTTCCAAAATTACTAAATTTTTTTTCATCTTTTAAAATTTGAATTAAAAATTGATTAATTTGATTAAATTGAAAATCTAAATGATAATTAAAAGAATAAATACTTAAATTATTAAGAACCCAAATTGTTTCAAATTGTAATTCAGAATTTTTAAAATCTAAAAGATAATTTGAAAGAGCGCCAATTAAATTTGGATATTTTTTTATTATATTAATTATATCATTTTCACTTGCTGAATTTTTTGATAATTCTTTTCTTAATTTTTTCATTTGATTTAAAATATAATTTTTATCTATTTTATTATTTGATGGAATTAAATTTTGAAGTGATTGAAATATTATATTTAAATCTGTTATTGAATTTTTCATTTGTGTATCTTCATTATCTTCTTTTTCTTTTAATGAATATTCATTTAAATTTCTTTTTCTATTTATTCTTTCTGATGTATATATTTGATGTCTTTTATTATATTCTTCTTCAATTTCCATTTTTTTTTCTTTTTGAAGATCATGTTTAAAATTTTTCATTTTTACTTTTTTTTTATTTATGATTTTTCTTTATTTTTTTAATTTAATTTAAATTTATTATTTTAATATTAAATTCTTAATTTTTTGGCTCCAAAAGATAATATTTAAAAAAAAATTAAAATATTATTTTTTGCGAATATTTCCATAATTACAAATAAAATGAATGAAATTGATAACAAAAAATTATTTTATATTAAAGAGATTAAAGAAAAATTATTAAATTTATCAAAAGGAGAATTAATACAATTAAATTGGTATATTAATGAACTTTTAATGACAAATAATTTAAAAAATAATAATAAAAAAAATCAAATAATCAATATTGAAAATTTTATGTTAAAACCAAAATTAAATGAAAATCAATTTTTTGATATATCAATATTAACAAATAATCTTAAATCAAATAATAATAAATCTTTGATCGATCAAAAAAATAATAATTCCAAAAAAGAAATTCAAAATAATTATCTAATTAATGAAAATAATGAAATTAATAAAAATAATACTATTATTAATAATAATAATCAAATAAATGAAAATAATAATAATAATAATAAAAATGAAATTTTAGAAAAAACAAATTTATATAATTCAATGTCAATTTCTAGTGATTTTCAAGATAAATTTCATGAATATAAAAATCAAACTGATGAATTAAAATTATCAGATTCATTTTTTGAACAAATAAATAATGAAGAAGAAGAATTATCTCACAATTCAAATAATTTATTAAATGAAGAAAAAGAAATAATAAATAATAATAATTTAAATGAAAATAATAATAATAAAGAATTAGAAGATAATTTATTAAATAATGTAAAAGAATTAAAATATCAAAATAAAGAAAATTTAAATGAAAATATTAATAATAAAAAATTAGAAGATAAGAAATTAAATAATGAAAAAGAATTAAAATTTCAAAATGAGGAAAATTTAAATGAAAATATTGAAATAGAAAATTTAATTAATGATATATTAAAAGAAGAAGAAAAATTAAAAGAAAAAAATAAAAAAATAGAAAATGAAATTAAAGAAGAAGAAAATATAATTAAAGATATTTTAAATGATGAAAAAAAATTAAATGAAGAAAAATTGAAAAATAAAAATGAATTAATAAATCAAAAAAAAGAAGAAAAAGAAGATAAAAATGAAGAAATAAAAGATAAAATAATTGAAGAAAAAGAAGATAAAAAAATAGAAGAAAAAGAAGATAAAAAAAAAGAAAAAAAATGTTTAAGCATTAATATAAAAAATAAAAATAATTTAAAACACAATTATGAAATTATAGAAAATGATTTATATGATAAAAAAAATAATTTAATACAAGATTTAGATTCATTCAATTTAAATAGAATTGAAAATTGTTCTGAACTTGAAGAAATACAAAAATTTCTTAAAAAAATAAAAACTAATGATATTGATAATAACTCTTTGATAATATCAATTAATGAATCATATGAAGAGGAAATAATAAAAAATAAAAATATTAAAAAAAACAAAGGAAAAAATAATAATAATAATAAAAAAAAGGAGAATAGAAAAATAAAAAAAAATGAAAAAAATTAAAAAAATGAAAAGAAAAAAAATAAAAAAAATAATAATAATAATAATAATAATAATAAGAATAATAATAATAATAATAATAATAATAATAAAAATAATAATAAAAAAGGTAAAAATAAAAAGAATAAAAAAGAAAAAGATAAGAAAATATATAATAATATTATGAACGTTGATAAATGTTTTAATGAAAAAATTGGAAATGATAAAATTAAAAAAACATTAAATTTCACAATTGGAAATAATCAATGTAATTATAATTAATATATTAATATTATAATAATTTTATATTAGATTATATATTATTTATATATTTTATTTAAAATTATTTTATAACAAAATTTAATAATTTTATATTTTGTATTAACAAAAAAAAATTTAATTAAAATGTCAAAAGAATTTGAATTATTTCAAAAAGATACTTTAACTTTTGGAGAAAAATTTTATGTATTAATGGATTTATTATTATCAAATCAAAATCCATCTAGAATGGAATGTATAATATTTTTAGGAATTTCTTATATTCAAATTATTTCTGGTTTTTTCGCAGAACAAATTGAAGTTTTTGAAAAAAAAAAATCAAAATCTGATAAAATTTTATATTATTTTCAACAAATATTAAGATTTAAAGATCTTTTTATTGATAAATATTCTGAATTTAAAATTTGTATTATTGTTTTTTTTACTCTTATTTTTTTATTTACAATATTTTTTTTTATTACTTGTTCAAAAATTAAAAAAAATTCATTTTATTCATATAATGAATTGATAATTAATTATTTTATTAAATGTTTTATTTATATATTTTTTAATATTATTTTAGATTTAGTATTTTCAATATTTTGTTTTGGAGAAGATGAATTTAATCCTTATTTTTCAAAAGTAAAATGTTCTTTAAAAGATAATTTAACAATTGTAATTATTTCAATTCTTTTACTTTTTATATCAATTATATTAATATTTTTAATTCAATGTTTTTATTGTGATTCAATTTATTTATCTACATCTTTTTATTCAAGAATTTCTTGTAATTATGAAATATATTTTACATTAAATTCAATTTGTTTTTCAGTTTTTTTAATCCAAGCGAAATATTTATCAAAAGAAATATTTTTATTATATAATATTATAATAAGTGCTTTATTTTTTCATTTTTATATAAATCATTATTTATATTATGATAAAGTAACAAATAATTTAGTTGGTTTATTTCATATTTTATATTTATGGACAAGTTTTTTTTGTTTATTATTTGCATATATTGATTTTAATGAAAAAGGAATAATTTATATGGTTTCAAGTGCAATAATATTATATTTTTATTTTAATTTAAAATACAAAATTGAAGAAAATATTTTTTTAGATACTCCCTTTTATAAAATAACAAATAAAAATTATTTTTTATATTATATAAAAAATTTAATAGATAAAATAAATCATATTGATGAAAAACCAGAAGATAAAGCATTATTAGCAGGAATTATGCAAATGCATGCTATTGAATGTCCAAATCCAGAATGTTTATCAAAAAATAAAATTAAATTATATTTACCAATAACAAATGAATGGAGTGATAGAAGTAAACCAAATATTGAAGATAAAGTTTATTTAATTAGTTTTATTATTATAATAATGAATTATTTTATTAATCAAAATTATTATTCTCCAGATTTAATTATTAATCTTTCTGTTTATTATTTAGATATTATTGGTAATTATTGTCAAGCTATGTATTATTATAAAAAAGTTAAAGAAATGAAATTAACACTTCAAGAAAAATCTTCTTTTGAAAGATTAAAATTAAAAATATCAAAAGCTTTAGTTGAAAAATTAAAACCTCCTAATGAACCTTGTACTTCATTAGAAGATTTAAATGTTACTATTTATTTTAAATATGATGATTTAAGTCAAAATTTTGTTGACGAAATGAATAATGATGTTAATTTATCTTTAGAATTTTGGAAAATTTTTCGTAATTCTCAATTAGATTTTAATAAACAAATTGATTTTAATAAAATTTTTCATTTAACTGATAAAATAAGAATTACTAAAAGTAAAGTTGAGAAATTATGGGATAAATTATTATTAATTTATAATGGAGTAAATGATTTATTTGATTTATATAGTGAATATGTTGAACAATTAAATGATGATGATTTAAAAAAAAGAGATTTAGAAAGTATAAGAAGAAAAAATGAAAATTTTTCAGAACATATTTCTCAAAATTATTATTCAATGTTATTTAATAAAGATACTGGAATTATAATTGCAAATGGTGATAAAGGAAAAGAAGGTTTAATTGAAAAAACAAATGCAGAAGTTGAAAATATTTTTAAATATAAACCTGAAGAATTAAAAGGAATGAATTTATCTGTTTTAATGCCTAAAAATTATGCAAAATTACATAAAACTTTTATCGAAAGATATTATAATATAGGAGAAAAAATTGCAATTGATAGAAAAAATTTAAAAGGTTTTGCTAAAGATAAAGATAATGCAATTGTTATGTTAAAAATTGTTTTAAAATTATTTCCAATGTTAAATGAAAATGTATATTTTATTGGAATATTTTCAAAAGAAAATATTGATGATATTATTTATATTGATGGTAAATTTAATATTCAAGGAATGAGTATGAAATTAATGAAAATATTAAATATTGATAATAAATTATTATTTCAAGATAATGATATTCCTTTTTATGTTATTTGTAAAAAATTTGTAAATTTTTATAAAATATTTTTACAAGGAAAAAAACAAAATGTAAAAGAAAAAGTAAAAAAATCACCATCAATATTATTAGAATCATCATCAGGTGATAATAATATAGAAGAAGATTCAAATAAAAATAATAATGAAGTTCAAAATGAAAAAGATACAGAATTACATGAAAATATAGAAATAAATGAAAATATAGAATTAGAATATGAAATTCGTTTACCTCAATTTTTAATAGATTATTCAGAATTAACAAATAAAAAAGATAGAATAGATAGAAATAAAGGAATGATCCCAGGAGGAACAATAGAAAATTTATCAGAAAAAGGAATAGATGATGTAAATAATGAAACAATAGAAGAATTTGGAGAAAGTGATTTATTAGTTGATAATTCTGATAATAAAGATTCTAGAATATCAAATAATAATAATAATAAAAATAATAATAATAATAATAATAATAATAATCAAACTCCAAATAATAATAATACTCCAGATAATAATAATATTACTCCTACACCAACTCCTAATCCTTATGTTATTACAGTTAATAAAAGTAATAATAATGAAAATATTGGAAATAATAATAATAGTAATTTTAATAATTATATTAATCAAAATAAAAATGATTTAAATAAACAATCTGATGAAGAAAAAGATTTTAGTATTAAAATACAAAAATATAAAGATTTATTTGAATTAGGAAAATTTGATGAATTAGAAGATTTTATTGATTCTTGTAATTCAGAAACTTTATCATCAGAATATAAATTTAATTTTACTTTTGATAGATATAAATTTGGTAATAAAAATATGTCTTATATTGTAAGATGTATTGATAATAAAAATGATGGTTCAAATTCAGAAGAAGAATCTTTTGGTGATGCTGATCCTAAAATTGCAAAATATAAGAAAGAAAAAGCTGCTGCTATAAAACCTTTATTTGAAATATTAGATGATGAAAAAAAAAATATATTAAGTCAAGTTGAGAATTTTTTTCATTTATCAATTGGAAATAAAAATTTTCAAAATTTATTAAATTTATGTAAAGAAGATATAAATAAAATGAGTATGGTTCATGGAACTAAAAAAGATGAAATTCAAGATGATGAAAATGCATCTCAAACTTCACAAGCTGGATTTAATTCTGATTTAGTTAAAAAAAATAGAATTGAAGAAATTAGAGCAAATATTTTAAATAATATATCAAATTTTTATACTTTGAAATATTTGAAAATTTCAGTTTTTTTAATATCACTTTTTACTCTTATTTATGGAATTATTTATTTAATTTTATTTTTTCAAATTTTTGATGATTTAAAAATGGTAAGTAAATTAAATATTGATTTATTTCAAACTACAACTTGGATGACAAATTTAATTGGAACTTTAGTTTCTTTAAGATCTTTATATTATAAAACAAAAAATAATTTAGAATATTATTTTAATTCATTTATAGAAGATAAAAATATATATTTTAATACTATGAAAAAATATGGTTATAATTGGTATAATAATATTTCTTTAAGTTTTGGTGAATTAGAACATAAAATTGGAAAATATTTAAATAGAGAAAATCAAGTTAAATATTTTTGGGATAATGAAGAAGTTTCTTATTATTATGAAAATGTTACTAATGATACTGAAGCTTTTCCTTTAGGATTATCACAAATAATGAGTGATATAAATTCACTTTTAATGAATTCTAATTTTACTTTAAATAATGAAAATTTAACAGATAATATTAAATCTTATATAGAATATATTAGTTTTATATCAATTGAAAATGCATATGATAATTTAATTCCTAATCAATATATTAAAATATTAAAAATACCAAAATTACTTCAAGATTATAATAAATCTTCAAAAATGATTTTAATTATTTTTTTACTTATTTATTCTGGTTTAATGATATTTTTTTGTGTTTTATATTCAATTTTTCTTCATACAACAAATGAAAATATGGGTGAAGGATTAGAAAAAGTAACAAAAATAAAATTAGAAAAAATAGAAGAGACAATTAAAAAAATAGAAACTTTTAATATAACATTAAAAAAATTTAGAGAAAGAGATTCTCAGAAAATTTCAAATCAAAATGAAAATCAAAATGAAAAAACAAATATCGAAAATACAAAAATTCAAAATAGTCAAATTCAAAATTTAAATGAAACAAATCAATCAACAAATGGATTTAATACAGACACAAAAAAATTTATTCCATTAAAAATATTAACATTTTCATATTTACAAACAGCAATTTTATTTTGTATTTTATGTTCATGTTTAGTTCCAATTTATTTAATAACTAATTCAATGGTTGCTTCAACAAATAAATTAATAAATGTAGAAAATTATATGTTTGGTAAAATTTTAACAGCAGGAGCATCAACATTAAAAATAAAATGTAATATGAGTGAATGTAAAATAAAAAATGATTTAAATTATTCTGGAATTGTAGATAAAAGTCAAATACAAAAAATTGTTCAAGGAATAAGTATTTTTAATGATTTGAATATTTTTTATAATGAAGAATTTTTATTAAATGCATGTAAAAGTGTTTTTAATATTAATACAAGTGATTATGAAAATTGTATGAATGATGAATTAGTACAAAGTGCAAATAATACTGATTCTTTACTTAAATTAGTTGATGAGACTGTTGATAATATTTATAAAGAAAGAGAAATGAATGATAATAATGAAAATTATATTTTATATAATGGAAATAAAGTTACTTTTAATAGTGTTTATTTATTTGAATCTGAAAGTTTTAAAGATTTAGAAACTGTTTTTTATAAATATATTGCACCTGTTTCTGATAATTTTGCTAAAATTTGTATTTCAAGTTTATCAAGTTATTTAAAAAAAAAAAAAAATATTGTTGTTTTACTTATTGTTATTTTTTGTATTATGGTTATTTTATTATGTCTTTATATGGCTTTTTGTTTTGTTAATAAACTTATTCATTTATTAAGTGTTAGTAGATGCATTTTAAAAATTATTCCTACTACTGTTATAAATAATACACAAGAACTTGAAAATTGGATTGAAAATAAATATTAGGTAATTTTTTTATTATAATTTAATTAAATTATATAAATTTTAATTAAAAAAAATATTATTTTTTATTTTTAAATTTGTTTTAAATAATAATCATTATTTTATTTTAAAAATAGGAAATTTGTCACTTTTTTAAATGACTATTTATTATATCTATTTAAATATAAATTGGAAAATTAAAAAAAAAAAAAACAAATTAAATGTTAAAATTATCAAATTCAAATGAATATAATAATAATTATATATCAAATTATTCAACAGATACTTATTTTAAAAATGAAAGTAATATTTCTGAAATTCCAAAAAATAATGAAATATTAATAAATCAAGATTATGTTCAAAAAATTTATACTTTAAATAATTCTGTTTTAAATAAAATAGGAAATAAATATTGTAATAATGCAAATGAAGTTTCTTTTTCTTCAATACAAAATTCTTTATTTGGAAACGTTAATGCTATATCAAATTATAATTTTAATGAAGAACAATTTTGTTCTTTACATTATGATAATAATATTCTTTCAGAAAAATATTGTTTAAATTGTAATCAAAATTTTTGTATTGATTGTATTTATCATTGTTTAAGTGAAGGACATCAAATTTTTGATATTAATTTTTTAAATGAATATAATTTATCAAATTCAATTCATATTTTATCTAAATTTATAAGATTTGATGATTTAATGAATGAATATTTAAATAAATGTGATTATAATATTGAAATTATTAAAAATATTAAAAATATTAAACTTGGTGAAATAAAAGAATATCAAAATTTTATTTTGGAAAAAACTAATAATGAAATTGATGAAATTGCTAAAATAAAAAATAATATTTTATTATATAAAAATAAATTTAAAAAAAAGAATGAAAAAATAATTAAATTAATAAATGTTTTTAAAAATCAATTTGAAAATGAATATATTTCAATTATTAATTCAAAAATTGAAAAATATGAAAAAGATTTTAATATAGATAATATTGAATTAGAAAAAAAATTAGAGAATTTTCATATTTTAAATAAAGATAATTATAATTTTTCATATGAAACAATTACTATACAAAAATCAGAACAACAATTAAATTCAAATGTTGAAAACAATTTATATAATTCAAATTATTTTAATTGCTTTAATGAAAATGGATTTATTAAATTATTATTAAAGGGAAATAATTATATATCTTTTAAATTAGAATTTCCAAATATAAAAAAAAATGAATTTGAAAAATATTATATAAATTTAATTTTAGAAAATAAAAAGAAAAAAAAAATTATTCATCGTTCTTTAAATAAAGAATATGATAATGAAAAAAAATTAATTTATGGAACAATATTTAAAAAAAATGATTTCTTATCAATATTAAACAAAAATGAATTCAATTATAATGTTTTTATTACTAAATATAAATTAATATAAATAAAAAGTTTTTTAAAAAAAAAATTAATAATATTTTAAAAAAGGAGAATCTATATTTTCTAATAATTCATTTGCTTTAATTTTTTTTGGCATATTTTTATATTTTTTAATCATATAAATTATTAAAATAAATAAGATTATAAATAATAAATAAACGATAATCCAAGAAATATTTAATTGGTTATTTTTTTTTCCAATATAAATTCCTATTAATTTCCTATCAGATTCAAAAACTAATTGATATTTTTTAAAAAATGGTTTTCCAATAATCCAATTTTCAATTTGATATTCTTTTTCAAAAACAATTAAAAAATATAATTTATTATCATTCCGAATAAATAAATCTTTATAATTAAATTCAAAAGTATAATTTAAATCTTTATTATATAAAGTTAAATTAGGAAAATCAGAAATATTTTCATTAGAATCACAAATAATATATTCATAATTAGAATTATTATATTTTAAACAATTATTTTTAAATTGAAAATAATCATTAATAATATAATTTTTATACATGAAATTTACTTTAATAAAACCAAAAGTAATATCAAATTGAGCATTACAAAATCTAATATTTTCTTTATTTAAAAGATTATATTGAAATCTTAAATCCCAATTAACTAAATTTCCACTATTTATAACTTTAGTATTTTTAAATTTTGAAAAATCATATTTTGTATCATATTCATGTGGATATCCTCCTATAATTAATTCCCCTTCATCATTATTTATATATTTAATTGTCCAACCATATGAATCAATTATTTCTTTTTGTTTTAAAATATATAAAAAACTATAATTTTTTGTATCATAAGATTCATGAATTCTTAATCCTAATGAAGAAGGAATAAAATTTTTTATTTTATATTTATTTATTTTTATAGGTAATATAAAATTTAATTCTTCATTTATTATTTTTTTTTTTATATCATTTAATTTAAATTTATCTTTTGATTCATATCCTTCTGACATTACATCTGAAGTAAAATATGATAATTCTCTTTTTTTTTTTATAAAATTAAATGTTGATGATTTATTTTCATTATATATTCCATTTAAATTTGGTCCACTTATATAAAAAGAATAAATATCAAAATTTATAAATATTGGAATTGATTGAATTGGAGTTCCTATTTCAAATATTATTACTATATCATTTTTTTCTAAATAATCAAAATAATTTTTATCTTTTTGATATGTTGTAAATTTCTTAAATGGTAATTTTATATATGAAGATTGAATTTTGAGTATTAAAGTTATAATAATAATAAAAAAAAATTTCATAAATTGATTTTTTTTTATAAAATTCGTTTATATAATAAAAAAAATTCAATAAAAAAATTTTTTTTAACTTAGATATTAATATTTTATTTTAAAAAATATTATTTTTTCTTAAAAATTATTTTATTTAATTTCCAAACATCATATTTTTAAATTCATTATAATCAATTTCACCATCTCTATTAGTATCAATTTCATTAAAAATACTTCTAAAAACAGCTTCATCAGTTTTTCCTCCGATAAAATAAGTTTTAATACAATCAAAAGTAATTCTTCCTTTATTTTCTTTATCAAAGAAATTAAAAGCATAAGTTAAATGTTCTTCCGATAATAATTTCATTTTATTCATACAAGCACCTAAAAATTCTTCAAATTCAATATAACCTAAATTAGCTCCATCTAATAATAATAAAATATCATCAATTTCTTTATCAATTTGTTTTTTATCAAAATATTTAATTAATGCATTATATAATTCTTCTTTTGATAATTTTCCATCATCATTTTCATTAAATAATCTAAATATTTTTAAAATTTCTTTTGTTTCTTGAGTTTCTTGTAAATTATGAACAATAAATAACCAAACCATTTGTTGGAATTTAGAATTAATTTGATATCTTCTTAATCTATTTAAATAAGTTTTAATTTGTTCATCATCAATATTAGAATATAATGATTTTGCTTTAAATTTTTTAAACCAAGGATGCTTTAAAGCTTCTTTAGCAGAAAATCTTTTTTTAACATCAACTTGTAATAAATTTTTAACTAAATCTTGTACTTCTTCAGAAGATTCTAATAATTTTTTATGATTAGAATTATATTGTCCTTTTTTAATATTAGTTAATATTTCTTCATCATCAGCACCATCAAATGGAGCTCTACCTACAATTAACATATATAATATTACACCAATACTCCAAGTATCACATTTTTCATTATAACTTTTTTTTAATACTTCTGGTGCTATATAATATGATGAACCAACAACACTTTTTTCTTTTTTATTCTTATCAAAAAATTTAGCAGTACCAAAATCAATTATTTTAATCCAGAAATATCTATCATTTGTTTTTTTATCAGTTTCAATTTCTGTTATTAAAATATTTTCTAATTTTAAATCTCTATGAACAATATTATTTGTATGTAAATATGCAATTCCAGATAAAACTTGATAGAATAAAACAGCAAGTTGATTTTCATTATATTTATATTTTATTTGATCATATAATTCACCATTAGCACAATAATCAGTAATAATATAATATGAATGTTCACTTGAATAAAATTCAATAATTTTTAAAATATTAGGATGATCTAATTTTTTTAAAATATTAATTTCATTTTTTAATTCTAATTCATCAATTTTATTCTCATCACTTTTAACAATTCTCTTAATAGCAACTTTTTGTTTTGTATATAAATTATAAGCTAAATAAACAGCACCATAAGAACCTTCTCCAATTTTATTTGTTACTTTATATTTCATTGTAGGAAGTCCTTGTGTTTCTCCTATTAATGCATTTATATTTACTTTTATTTTTAATTCATCTTTAAATACTTGAGAACCTAATTTTCTTTTTTCTACTAAAGAAATTGATCTTCCTCTTCTTCTTTCAAATTTCTCATTATTATTATTATGAGGTTTATTTTCTTTTTGTTCAAAAACTACTACTTTTTTTTTTTCTGGTTTTTTGTCTTTTGGAATTGTTTCTGAATTTTTTGAAAAAAGAGATTTTTGATGATGTTGTTCTTTTTGTTCTTCTTCTTCATTTTTTTTATTTAATAATTTTGTTCTTGTATCTTTATCTATATTCATTGATAATGTTTTGTGATGATCTCTTTTTCTTTTGAAATTTTCACCAT
>Ga0310695_10010662_pt1 | contig 13364 bp, 7 predicted proteins | sample RumenRJG_04DNA_FD_203882 | JGI IMG/M metagenome (GOLD analysis project Ga0310695, IMG submission 203882) | Bovine rumen microbial communities from Lethbridge, Alberta, Canada - RJG_04 (v2) (version 2) | ecosystem: Host-associated > Mammals > Digestive system > Stomach > Rumen | place: Canada...
CGGTCTTCGTGGCATCGTCCCAGCTCGTATTGAGGACGTAGTCGGTGGCTGCGGTGATGTCGCCGGTGCTATATTCGCCGAACTTAATCACAACCGTCTGGCCCGCCGCGACGACAACGCCGTCGGTCGTGGACTTCACGAGCGCAACCGTTGCGCCGTTCGCCGCCGTGACGGCATCCGCGAGCGTGTTGTAGTACACCTCGCCGACCTTGGCGACAGGATCGAAGTAGAGACCGTCGTCCTTGAACACCAGCGGATAGCCCTCGGCAATCTTGCCGGCGATGGAACAGCTGGTCGCGCCGCTTGCAACGGTTGCGTTTACGACCTTCGCGCCGAACGCCGGAGTCTCGACGAGATCAACGCTACCGATTGTCGTCACAGTGCCGGAGTTCACGACGAACGAGCCCGCAAAGTCCTTGAGGACGGTGATGTTGAGGTAGGTGGCGTTGGACGTGGACGCGCCCTGACGTGTCGTCACGACAACACCCTCATCTGCTCCGAGCTGCGGAATCGTGGAAGCCTGGCTATCGCCGCCCCAGCCGTTGCGGAACGACACGTTGTCGCCAAAGTAGAGCTTCGTGCCGATGTCGCCATAGGTGCCAGAAGCATTTGTGAGGTAGATGTCCGTCGCGCCCTTTGCGAGCTTGACAGTCGAGTTTGCGTTGCCGTAGGTCGTGGGCTTGAACGGAGAACCGTTAGAAGCGCCGGTCACCGCCCAGTTCACAACGAACGTGCCGGTCCACTCGCCGAAGACGGGCGTGAAGGCCACATTCGCCACAACCGTGCCGTCGCCAGAAATCGTGCCGGTGTAGGCGGCGGTGGTGTCGATTTCGAGCGTTGCGCCGTCGGCGGCAAGAGTCGCAGCATCAGCGCTCTCGCCGAACAGGACGACCGTGTCATCCGCCGTGGCAGCCGCGAACGCCGCATCGAGCGTATCGTACTGCTTCGCGCCGACGCGGGCGATCGCCGCGGCGTTCTTCGTGAGCTTGCCGGTCTCGGCGTCGTAGTCCCAGCCGTTGACAGCGCCGTCGCCGTAGAGGACGGTGAACTCGGTCACGCTGTTCTGGTCGGCGAACGCAGCAGCCGCTTCGTACGTCGCGAACGGCGTCGTGGTCGTGACAGGATCGCCTTCTTCAGGCTTGGTCGTCACGGCGACTTCCGCCACTGCGACATACAGGTTGCCGTCGTCGGCCTTGAAGAGCTTGGCTTCCGTCGCCTCGCCGCCGACCTCGACCGCGATGGCCGCAGGATCTGTCGTGAGGTTGGAGTTAGCCGCCAGCTTGACGACAGGTACGCCGACTTCGACAGCATCGACAGCGACCGTACCAATCGTGAGCGAGACGTTGCCGCCAGCCGTGATCGTACCGGTGTAGTTATCGAGCGTCGTGACCGCATGGGTGATGCCCGAAGCGGAGCCGCCAGCCGTCGTGACGAAGAATGCGCCGGAGCCGGTGAGCTTGTTCCAGGTGTAGGTAGCGTTGGAGTTGCCGTCGGTGACATAGAGGTCGCCGTCCAGCTGCACCGTGCCCTTCATCGTGCAGGACGCGCCTGTGCCGAGATAGATGCTGTTCGCGTTGGTCGAACGTGTAATGCCCTTGATGACGAGCTTGCCATTGTCGGAGCTGAGGCCCGGGAGCGGAATGCCGGTCTTTGCGCTAATCACCGTCGCAGGAAGCTCAACAGAGCCAGTCCAGGCGGGAATCTCACGTCCCGTGCCGCTGGATGTGCCGCCAGCGCTGAATGTGAGCGTGGTGGTGTTTGCCGGAATGGCTTCATAAGCAACCGTGCCGTCACCGCAGAGACCATTGGTCGAGGTGATCGAGCCGGTCGAAGCGACATTGACATTGCCGAGCACCACGAAACCGCCAGGGGCATTCCATGCGCCGGAGACCGTCACCGTGCGCTCGGCCGCCACGATGATCTGGCCGTAGTCGTTCACAGCAGGAGCGTATGTGTTGGGATCCTTGATGATGACCGCAGGACGATAGCTTGTAAGCGAACCGAAGTCGATTGCGCCGGTGAAGCCATCGAGCGAGCCAGTCAAGAAGTACTGACCGACAGAAGCATCGTTATGCTGCGTTCCGAAGTGGATCGGGCCAGAGCCAGTGATATCGGCCGCAATGATGTAGCCGAATGTGCCGGACGAAAACCTGTTGTTCAACGTAAGGCCGTTCGCGCCGATTTCAATCGTCTTGACCTTGCCGACTTCCGTAGTAGCATTTTTGCTCGCGCGCAGATAGCCCGAAACGCCGTTGAAACGGACCGTGGAGCCCGTGCCGCCGAAGTTGGCCGCATCGATACTGTCGATCGCGCCCTGCACTTCGGTGACGCCCTGCCAGTTCTCGGAGTTCTGCAAAGCACCCTTCCAGCGAGAGCCGTTGGCAGGCGTGGCATGGACGATGACCGTGCCCGTGCCCGTCAGCGTTTCAGAGGCGTGGGAGAGAGTCGGATTCGCGCGGAAATCGACGACCGAACCTTCCGGAACGTTGATGTCTGCATTGTTGAACGTGCAGGCGTTGTAGATGACGAGCACGCCCGTTCCGGTGACATCGCCGCGGAAGGTGAAGCCGTTCTGGAACCAGCTGTCCCTCGTCTGGCCGTCATAAAAGCCCGGATTCTCGAACTGCACGGCCGGATAGACGGACACACCCTCCCCCTTGAGGTTGATAATGCCGGAGCGCCAGAGCTTGAGCGTGCCCTTGCCGCCCGTGATGTCGCCATAGACCGCAACGCGCGGATAGATGGTGTAGTTCTTCTCCGGCGGCGCGAATTCCACCGTGACGTTGTTCGCGATATCCATCGAAGCGCACTTGTGCGCGAGGTCGTCGTGGTCGCTGATGTACACGAGCGCGTTGTAGGTGAACTTCACTACCGTGCCCTCGTCCGGGATTGCGCCCGTGGACCAGTTGGTGGCGTCCGCCCAGTTCGCACCGGACGCATCGCCCTGCCAGGTAGCGGAGGTGTTGTCAAACGTGGCATAAGTCTGCGTCTCTTCGTTGTAGGAAACGGCGACACCGACCACGCCGGCCACGGAACCGGCCGTGAAGCCGTTCATGACGAGCGTGTAGCCGAGCGGGAGCGCGACCGCCTCGGTCGTGCTGGCCGTCAGCGTGATCGTCTTATCCTCCGCCTCGGCGAGAGCCGCGACGGCGAGAGCGACGGACTTGTACGCGACATCATTGGAATCTTTCGCGACATCGGCAAGCGTATAGACTGTGTACTCGACGTTGTCAATCGTCTCGGTTGTCGTGGCAAACTGGCAACCGGCGAGCGAAGAATCAATACCGGGAACGAATGCCGCGGTCATGACCTGCTGCTCTTCCGTGACTGCGTCGGCGGACTCATCCTCTTCCGTCTCGGGATTATCCTCGACGGCGGGCGTGACGACGACCGTCTGCGTCTCATACGTGCCGACGGTGGAAGCGACCTTGACCGTCGCGCCCGTGCCGGTGAAGTTCAACGCCGCAGGAGCAACCGTGCCCATCAGAACCGTGGTGCCTTCCTTGGCCTCGACCGTGCCGGCCGTCTCGGTGAGCGTGAGATTCAAAGTAGAAGTAGCACCGACCTTTTCGATCTTGTTGTTCGTGCCATTGATTGCGCCGCCCACGTTGGACGTGCTGTTCGCCCGACCGCCGATTTTGAGCGTCACATTGCTTGCGTAGTCGCTGTTCGAGGACTTGTGGTAAGTCTCGAAGGTCAAACGATTGTAGCCGTCAAAAATCGTAGTCAATTGACCAAACTCGTATGTGACGCCATTGCCGGCGTTCAGAGGCGAATAGCCGGCGTTTTTGGAAAACTCCCCGCCAAACGTCCAAGAGCCGGACGCGCTACCAAGCGCCGAACCATAGAATTCCGTGCCATCGCGGGAACCGCTTGCACGTGTTCCGCCGGTGTAGGACCCTGTAAAGCCGGACGTGTCGCCGTGGAAGTGAACGCCCTGCTGGCCATCGCTAGAATAGCATGTAAATCTTGCACCGCCGGAGAATGCGCCGTTCACGCGCAGCGGCGTCGTTCCTTCAAGCTGCACATACGCTTCAACCTGCAAATCTGTATCGATGATGATTTCGCCGTCCGTAGCCTGCCCGGTATAGATATGAAGCCAGTCGTACACGAGAGGGTCGCCACGATTGTTGCCGGCGAGCGTAAGCTTGCCTGTGCCTTCGACTTTCGACACCCTGATACCCCAGCCATTGGTGCCGCTGTTGGGACGCACGAACTTGACATCGCGGTTGATGGTCAGGAAGCCCGTGCAGTCGCTTGAACCGGAAATACGAATGGTCAACTCCGTGCCATCGCCCGCGGGGATGACGACCTTGGAATCGACCGCAGGGGCGGTCGCAGGAACAGCATTGTTGACGAGCCAGTTGTTGATGTTCGACCAGAGGTCGGTGTCGGTGTAGGTGGTTTCGCCGCCCTCTTCTTCGGGCTCGACAGCCGTGCCTGCGCCCGTCCAGGTATAGACGCCGAACTGGACTTCTTCGCCGGCGGCGATGGTTGTATCGCCGACCGTCACGGAACCTGCGCCCTCTGCGACGGCGATCTTGCCGGTGAATGCCGCGTAGCTGCCGGTGAAGGCAAGCGTGCCGGCGCCGGTCTTGGTGAGCGTGCCGGAGCCGGAAAGCGTTGCGGAAACCGTCGCATTCTCGCCGTTGGCAAACGTGCCGCCATTCGCGCCGATAGCGAGCGTGCCAGTGCCGGAGACCGAAGTCGTGGCAAGCGTTCCGCCGTTGAGGGTTAGCGTACCGCCGGTAGCGACGCGCACTGCACCTGCGGAGAGAGAGCCGCCATTGAGGTTGAGGGCGGCCGTCGTGCCTGAATTGTTAGCACCGGCCTCATTGACCGCGACTTCGCTGAATCCATATGTGCCGCTCGCGACATTCAGCGTGACGGCGCCGTTGTCCCACCACGTCGAGACATACATTCCGGCGTTCGCCTTGGTGAGGCCGTATGCAGCATCGTCGGCCGAGAAAGAATATGTGTTATTGTATATTACAACACCGTACGTATCATCTGCCGTGGCTGGGGTCTTGAAGGCGATTTCAGATCCGGTATTGCCCGCGCGATAATCGGTGAAATCGGCAGTATTTACGGTCCAGGAGGTATCATCCTCCCAGTAGCCCTTGTCTGTCGAGGTCCACTCGTAGTAGTCACCGAACGCTGTCAGGCCGAAGACCGTCGCACACAATAGCGCGGCAGATTTCAGCCACCATCTTGTTCTTTTTGTTTTCATGTTTTTTCCTTGTTGTTTGTTTACTTTGGTTTCCCAAAATGGTTCAGATCATCTCCGGCCCTTGCGCGTGAAGCCGATGGGTGCGCCGTTCTCCGGCAGCGCCGCCGAAAAAGGAAAGGATGAACCGCGCGTTTTCGCGCCGTTCTCCATTGACTTTCAGGGCTCTGCGAACAGTCATTTTCGATGCACCTTCTACAAGCTTACAGTACGTATTTTACCACACAATCACCCGATCGGTCAAGGGGGTGTCTCAAGCCTGAAGTGTCTCAAGCCTGAAGGGCTTTTTGTCTCAAGCCTGAAGGGCTTGAGACGCAGGATGGGATGGCCGGGCTTGGCGGGATGCGGCGGGCGGGCTTGGCGGGATGGGGCGGGCGGGCTTGGAAGGCCGTCCTGCGTCACAGGCTCTTCAAGCCTGTGACATACCGCGCCACCTGCGCCATCCCGGCAATCGCCTCATTCAGCCCCTGCCAGGCGGCCAGCCGACGGACGGCGAGCGACGGGCGCGACAGCAGCAGGAGCCGCCCCTGCGCGAACAGCCGCGGCTCGTCGCCCTTCGGCCGATAGACGCGCTCCAGCGCATCGGGCACGACGCGAATCATCGGCGCGTCCGTGCGCAGCAGCGCCTCGGCCAGCGCGCGCTCCGCCGGCGAAATGAATGTTGAAATCGGCACAAAGCCCTTCTGCACCTCCGCGATGCAGCGCGCGACAACGGCGGCAATTTCGCCCGACGGGATTTTCCGCGACAGCCGCAGCGCCATCATCCTGCCGCCGAGCAGCGCCTTGTTGCCGACACCCGACCACCATTCATCCAGCGGCAGGCAGGCGGCCTCCAGCGGCTCCTCCACCCGCATCAGCGCCTTGTCGCCATGCATCAGCGACCATTTGAGCGGATTGTTGGCGATATACTTTTCCACCCGCTCGATGATTTCCCGCGACAGGCACAGCCGGTCGTGAAAACTCTCCTGCCAGACAAGTTCAATCCCCAGCCGGGCCGCATGATAGGCCGACCAGCGCTTCACATTGGCGACAAACTGGCCGACCTGACGCAGCGGCTCCGGCGCGCCTGGCCGCACATACACCCGCGCATGAACATGATCCGGCATCACCACAAAGCCGTGAAGGACCGGACCGCCCGGCCGCTTCGCCTCGCGCGCGATCGTCGCCGCGACGGCCTGCCCGGCGGCGGAATGAACCACGGCTTCGCCCTCCACACGTCCCAGCAGCGGTCGGCGCGTCTTCAGGGCAAAGGTCAGGAAGAGCGACGCCCCGCGGCGATAGTCATACCCGTGGTAGCGGTAATGGCGACTGGGGTGTGGAGGGAGGAGCATAGCAATTGAAGTATATCATATTTTGGCTCAAGCCTGAAGGGCTGAAGTGTCTCAAGCCTGAAGGGCTTGAGACGCAGGACGGGATGGCGGGCTTGAGACGCAGGACGGGATGGCGGGCTTGAGACGCAGGACGGGATGGCTGGGCTTGAGACGCAGGATGGGATGGCCGGGCGGCCGTCCTGCGTCACAGGCTCTTCAAGCCTGTGACATCAAGAATTCAAGCCTGTGACATCAAGAAGCGGGCGCTTGACGGCCGGGAAGCGGCAGATTTCCCGGCCGTCCGCCGCGACGAGCGCCGCTTCACCGCCCGCGACCGCGATCTCGCCCGACGCCACGTTGAGCGCGTTCGCCGCCAGAAGGCACTTTTCGAACCCGTCTCCGCGCCCGAAGTTCCACACCTCGTCCGGCGACGCGCACCGGCTCGTCCCGTCGTAGATTGATTCGTTCGGGAGCGCGGCGATCGCCTCCAGCGTGGCGACCTTCGACACCGGGCAGCGCTCCAGCGCCGCCTTCACGAACGGCCCCGCCTCGGTCTCGCCCAGCTCGTGCCCCGCGTACGGCGCGAGCGCGGCCGCGCGGTTCGTCGCCCGCAGCGCGCGCAGGCGGTCGGCGATCTCGGCGTAGTCCATCTCGGGCGTCAGGCCGAGCGGCTCGCCGCCCGGTACGAACGCGACGCGCGCGGCATCCGGAAGGCGCGGCACGACGAGCCGCTGATCGGGCGCCTCGGCGGGCGGCGTCAGGAACGTGCGCAGCTTCGCCGAAAACGCATCGTACACGCCGCGCGCGATCGTCGCCTCGGGATAGAGCAGGTGGATGTAGCCCGTCGCGTGCGAGACGATGGTGACGCGCTCGTGCTCCAGCGCGCGCCGCGCCTGCTGCGAAATGACCGTGCCGTTCGCCCACATCGTGCGCGTGACGAGGCGGCGGTTGTTCGTCAGGATCCCCTCGTCCACGTCGAGGAAGTTCTGGCTGTGCAGCGGCGTCGCCATCAGGAAGATCGATTCGAGCGGCAGCCCGCAGACGACGAACGCCGCCGCCGCATAGAGCCCCGCGAGCGACACGCACTCGCCCGCGCCGACCGTGTGGCCGTCCTTGTGGCGGAACGCATCCATCGCCTCGATCGTCTCGGTCTTCCAGTAGGGGATCGTGTCCGACGTGTACTTGTCGAGCCCGAAATGGCGGCGGATGTCGATGTCGTAGTAGTAGGCGTCGCCCTGGTAGCCGAAGAGCGCGTTCGAGGCGGCGATCTCCTCGGGAGACAGGAACGGCGCAAACCGCTTCAGCTCGACCGCCTGCTTCGTCAGGCCCCACGTGTCCAGGTCGAGGTTGAAGGTGTAGTTGTCCATGATGTGCTGCCGCAGACGCTGCAGCCGCTTCTTCGGGCGCATCTCGCGGATGCCCGCGAACCACTCCAGCTCGCGCCACCGCCACAGGCGCGGCGAGAGGATGTTCGCGAGCACGAGCGAAAACATCAGCTCGGGAAAGACGAAGATCTCCATGTCGGAGAGCGTCGTCGCCGCGGATTTCTCTTCATCGCCAATCGGTCTCATACCCTCACCGTTCCCTGCCGCAGAATCTCCAGCGCCCCGTCCGCGTCCACGCGCACGACCGTCGAGGCGACGCCGCCCGGCGAAACGCCGTCATCCGCCACGAGATCGGCCGTCAGCCCCACGTCGGCGAGCGCCGCCGGGGCGTCCGTCGCCGGCCGCCGGCCCGACAGGTTCGCGCTCGTCACGCGCAGCGCCCCGCCGCACGCGGCGATAAGCCGCCGCGTCCAGGCGTGGTCGGGCACGCGCACGCCCTCGCCCTGCGCCACGACCGTCAGCGCCCCCGGCCAGTGGCGCGCGCCCACGTCCGCCGCGCGCGCGCCGATGAACGCGGCCGCCGCCGCGCCGTCCGCGACGAGGAGCGCGATCGGCTTCTTCGCGGCGCGTCCCTTGATCGTGTAGAGCCGCTCGACGGCGGCCGGGCGGTCGGGCCGCGCCGCGAGGCCGTAGACCGTATCCGTCGGAATGACCGCCACGCCGCCCGCGTTCAGAACGGCCGCGGCGGCCGCGAGCCCCGCGTCGTCGGCGCGGACGACCGGCACGGCCGCGCTCACGCCTTCGTGCACGTCTGGCCGTCCCTGGAGTCCTTGACCGTCCAGCCGCGCGCGGCGATTTCGCCGCGCAGCCGGTCCGACTCCGCCCAGTTCTTCGCCGCCCGCGCCGCCGCGCGCGCGTCCAGCAGCTGCTGGATGTCGGCGGGGATCGCGGCCTTCTCGGCCTTGCCGAAGAAGATGACGCCGAGGACCTCGTCCATCCGCTTGAAAACGTCGAGCACCGGCCCGCCGCCGTGCGCGTTCGTGTCGCGCACGAGCGCGAAGAGCGCGGCGAAGGCGTTCGGAAGGCCCAGATCGTCGTTCACGGCCTTGGTGAAATCGTCGAGGTGCTCCCGCGCCCAGTCGGGTGCCGCGCCCGGCGTCGCCTTCTCCACGGCCGCATCCACGCGGGCGAGCGCCTTGCGCGCGTCCTCGAGCGCGGAGAACGCGAAGTTGAGGCCCGAGCGGTAGTGCGCGTTGATGAGCACGTAGCGGATCTCGCGGCCCGTCCAGCCCTTGTCCAGGAGGTCGCGCAGCGTGTAGAAGTTGCCGAGGCTCTTGGACATCTTCTCGCCGTTGACGCGCAGGTGCGCGCAGTGCATCCACGTCTTGACGAACGGCTGGCCGGTGGCGGCCTCCGCCTGGGCGATCTCGTTCTCGTGGTGCGGGAAGAGGTTGTCGATGCCGCCCGTGTGCAGGTCGAACGTCGGCCCGAGGTACTTCATCGACATGGCCGAGCACTCGATGTGCCAGCCGGGGCGGCCCCGGCCCCACGGCGAATCCCAGCCGACGGGGCCGTCCGACGGCTCCCACGCCTTCCAGAGCGCGAAGTCGCCGACGTTCTCCTTGTCGTACTCGTCGCCCCGGCAGCGCGCGCCCGTGCGCTGGTTGTCGAAGTCGATGTGCGCGAGCCTGCCGTAGCCCGGGAACTTGCGGACGTTGAAGTAGACGCTGCCGTCCTCGCTCTGGTAGGCGATGCCCTTGTCGACGAGCGTCTGGACGAGCGCGATCATCTCGGGGATGTGGTCGGTCGCGGCGGGATAGACCTCCGCCGGCTCGATGTTGAGCGCCTTCAGATCCGCGAAGAACGCGTCCTTGTACGTCTTCGTGTAGTCGGTGAGCGCCACGCCCGCCGCGTTCGCGCCCTTGATCGTCTTGTCGTCGACGTCGGTCAGGTTCATCACCTGCTTGATCTTCATGCCGTTGAACTTGATCACGCGCCGCAGGACGTCCTCGAACGTGTAGGCGCGGAAGTTGCCGATGTGCGCGAAGTTGTAGACCGTCGGCCCGCAGGTGTAGAGGCGGACCGTGTTATCGGCGAGCGGCGTCAGCTCCTCGTTGCGCCGCGTGAGCGAATTGAATACCTGCATGTCAGAGAAGTCCTGTCTTTTCCATGGTGGCGCGCAGCTGCGCGAGGTTCGCGTCCGTCGTTTCGCACAGGGGCAGGCGGAACACGCGCGCGATCTTCCCCTGGAGCGCCAGCGCCTCCTTGACCATCACCGGGTTGGTGTCGATGAAGAGGTCGCGGAACAGCTCGTAATATTTCGCGTGCGCGGCGCGCGCCGTCGCGAAGTCGCCCGCGAGCGCGGCGCGCACCATGTCGCCCATCTCGCGCGGAATGACGTTCGACGCCACGCTGATGACGCCCGACGCGCCCACCGCGATCATCGGCAGCGCGAGCGAATCGTCGCCCGACAGGACCGTGAAGCCCGGCACGAGGTTGCGGATGGCGCTGACGCGGTCGACCGAGCCGGCGGCCTCCTTGATGGCGACGATGTTCGGGTGCCGCGCGAGGCGCGCGACGACCGGGAGCGGAATTTCCTTGCCCGCGCGGCCCGGCACGTTGTAGAGGATGACGGGCAGCCCCAGGTCGGCGACCGTCATGAAGTGGCGGTAAAGCCCTTCCGCGTTCGGCTTGTTGTAGTAGGGCGTGACCTGGAGGCAGGCGTCCGCGCCGCCCATCGCGATCGCCGCCTTCGTGAGCGACACCGCCTCGGCCGTCGAGTTGGCGCCCGTGCCGGCGACGATCGCGACCTTCCCGGCCGCGAACTCGATCGTCTTCTCGATGACCCTGTGGTGCTCGTCATGCGTGAGCGTGGGCGACTCGCCGCTCGTGCCGACCGCGCAGATGCCCTCGACGCCGCCGGCGATCTGCTCGGCCACGATGGCCGCGAGCCGGCCGTAGTCGACCGAACCGTCCGTCGCGAACGGGGTGACCATCGCCGTAATGGTTCCAGAAAGTTTCATGATGGATATAGTATATCATAATTGCGGCGCGGCGAATGTCTGGTTCTGCGAATAGGCCTTCGGATCGTCGTAGTGGTCGCCGCCCTGGCGGAACTCGATCGTCTTGTCGCCGCGCATCGCGTTGTAGAGCACGGCGTGCGTGGACGGCGGCGCGATGTAGTCGCCCAGCGCGGAGCGGAAGATCTCCTTCTTCTGATGCGGCCGCAGCCGCCGGGCGACGTTGACGGGATCGAAGTAGCCGAGCGCCTCCGTCCGGCGCGGCCGCCAGCCGCCCAGCCGCCCCGCGTCGATCCCGCCCAGGTCGCAGCACCACGGCACGTGGATCCGCAGACCGCTGACGCCCTTCACGAACGCCGCCGCCCACGTCGCCTGGAGCCCGCCCTGGCTGCCGCCCGTCGTCACCAGCGTCCGGCCGTCCCACTCGGGGCGCGTCTTCGCGAATTCGTGCAGGAACGTCGTCGCCGAAACCGCGCGCATCGCCATGCCGAAGAAATACGCCTTCTCGAAATCCGCGTTGTCCGCGTCGTTGAACCCGTACCCGCTGCCGCGCGCCTCGATGACGTCGCGGGTGAAGGCCGCGAACGCGTCGCCGGAAAGCGTGAGCGGACGGATGCCGTGCGCGTTGACGTGGAGATCGATCCACCCGGGATCGGCGCCCCACGGGCGCGACTGCGGATAGATGCCGTAGCCGTCGAACGACACGCGGGCCTTGAGCGAGCCCGGCTGCGCGTTCTTCGGCATCGTGAGGTATCCGGTCGCCCAGCAGTCGGTCCAGCCCGGCCCGTAGCTCGGCACCTCCACTTCGAGGCAGATGAAGTCCAGCCCCTCGCCCGCCTCGCGCACGAACCCGCCGATCGTCTTGCGGTTGACCGGCTTGGTGCGGAAGAGCCGCTTCAGCGCGGCCTTCCAGCGCGCGTTGAAGTCCGCCGGCTCGGGAACGCCCGGCGTCAGCCTGTCCAGCTCCGCGCCCGCGCCGCCGGTGAACGCGATCTCCTCGCGTCCGGTGCAGCTGACCGGCGCCTTCTCGCCGCGCTTCACCTTCTCGCCGGCCGCATCGACGACCCACGCCTCCAGATGCAGAAAGCCGGGACGCCCGAGCGACGTGACGACCGTCATCCCGTCGCGGCGCAGGGGCATCGCGCCGTCGTCGCGCACGCCGTCGTCGCCGCGCCGCGACCATTTCAGCTGAAGCCCGTCGAGCGCCGCCGCGTCCGCCGGGGCCCCGTCGAGCGAAAACGTGAACACGATCTTCTCGCCCACCTTGTACGAACACGGATCCCGGTCCGTCACGCCCTTGATCGTGGCACGGTCCAGCGCGCCCGCGCCCGCCGCGAATGCGCAGGCCGCGACGAGGGCCGCCAGCGCCGATTTCATCTGCAGGTTGTTCATGCCGTCAGTTTATCACACGGCGCGCGCGTCTTCAATGACCCGTTCGGGTTACGTCCGGACGCCGGCGGACGCCGCGTCCAGCTCCTGCCAGAAGGCGTCGCCGGCGCGCGCCGTCGCGTAGGCGGCGTTCTGGAGGATGCGGCGCGGCGAGGACGTGTTGAGCGCGACCGCGTCGAACCCGAGGCGGTAGGCGTACTCCACGGCCGGCGCGGCGGGATCGAGGCCGTGCGCGCGGCAGAGCGCGAGGTAGCGGTCGCGGAAGGCGAACGCCGCCGCGTCCTTCACCGGATCGGCGCGGCGGTAGTCGATCATGTCGCCGCCCGTCAGGAAGCCGCCGTTGAACACCGCCGAATCGATCAGCGTCACGCCCGCCGCCTTCAGCTCGCGCACGAAGTCCAGAAGCTCCGGCGGATGCGCGAGCAGCGTCGGCGCGCACGCGAACATCGCCCAGTCGAACGTCACGCCCGCGCGCCACAGCCGCTCGATCACGCGGCCGTCCTTCGCGCCGATGCCGACGCCCTTCACCGCGCCGCGCGCCTTCAGCTCGCCGAGCGCCGCGTACGCGCCGAGGATGTCGTCCTGCGCCGACGCGCCCTTCGCGGCGAGATATTCATCGGGATCGTGCACGCTCACGAGGTCGATCGGGTAGCCGCCCAGCAGCTCCTCCGCCTCGGCGTAGCAGCGCCGGATGCCGTCGTAGGAGATGTCCTGCACGGCGTCCCATTCGAGCCCCGCCCACGCGCCCGGCTCGAACGTCGGCTCTTCGCCCGGCGCGAGGCGGCGCGAGCGACGCCAGCCGAGCTTGACCGAGATCGCGAGGTCGCCCGGCCGCTTGCCGAGCGCGCGCAGCGCCTGGCCGATGCACGCGAGCGACAGGCCCGCGCCGTACTTCCCCGCCGAGTCGACGACGGGGCGCGCGAACGCCTTGAACCATTCGGCGGCGATCGCGACCTTCGTCTCGAAGGGCACGACCTTGTAGAGATTGCCGAGGCAGCTCGTGCCGAAGATGACCGGTGTCAGTTGCATGCGCCGTCGAACCTTTCCGCCGGATCAGGCGAGGGGCTTGCCGATGATCGGCACCGCCGCCATG
>Ga0310695_10010663_pt1 | contig 13364 bp, 6 predicted proteins | sample RumenRJG_04DNA_FD_203882 | JGI IMG/M metagenome (GOLD analysis project Ga0310695, IMG submission 203882) | Bovine rumen microbial communities from Lethbridge, Alberta, Canada - RJG_04 (v2) (version 2) | ecosystem: Host-associated > Mammals > Digestive system > Stomach > Rumen | place: Canada...
TTTACTGTTTTTACTTGATTTCTTTCAGGAATAAGGTATTTTCTGCCTCATAAAGTTTCTTGAAGTCTGTAGCACAGGGCAGTTCTGGTGCTGGTCCGAAATATTCCTCTTTATAGTTACGCCACAAAAGGAAGTAACAGATGGGATACTGGTCCATGATGGGTACCAACACCCGTGTCCACCACGTTGAATCAGGTATATTCTTCATACCACACTCAGTCAGAGCCAGCAGTTTTCCGTTTTTCTCGGCAAAGTTGCTGAGGAAGTTAAGGTCTGCTGTCAGAGCCGACTTAAAGTCCTCCTCTGTTCCCCACTGGTAGGCATCCTCGCCTATCAGCATCACACGGTCATTACCAGGATAACGCTTTAAGAAGCGTTCTTCGTTCCATCCGCCATCCAGATTGGGTGAATAGCTCCACAGCAGGTGGGTGAAGCCACGCTCATCTTTGAGATAGTCCTGCAGCATATTCCACAGCCCATGGTATTCCGCATCCGTACAGAGCTTCTGCCCCCACCAGAACCACGAGCCGTTGTTCTCGTGCCAGGGACGGAAGATGATGGGAACAGGCTTCCCATCCTTAGTTTTCAGGCTTTCAACGAAATCCCCTACCCGCTTCATCCACGTCTGAAACTTCGCGTGTTGAGTGCCACCGGGCAGAATGCTTTTGACAACAGTCGTATCAGCCACATCCCAAGCCGTACCACCCGTCAGCGGATTGCGTGGATGCCAGCTCAGTGTGACTATGCCGCCACGCTCATGATGAGCAATCAGCTCGTCATGTATACGAGTGAAAGGTACACTATCCAGATTCTTGGCATCGCCCTTCTCAATGCCGCCCAAGTCGAAGCCCATCACTGCTGGATAGTCGCCGACGGTTCGCAACACATCACAGGAATCAGATGGTTCTGCACCCACATAGGTCCCATCCCACTTCACGCCATAGAACGGTGCGTCCTGATGACCCATCATATATCCACGCTGCTGAAGGTTTTGCATGCGCTCAGCCAGCTGTTCAGACAATGGGATTTCTACAACTGGCTTCTGACCGCAAGCAGCCAACATCAGAGTTACACCTACTATATATTTATACCTTTTCATAATATCTTAACTTTTAATTCTTTACTCCTAATTGTTTCTGCATCCATGCCTGCCACTCATCCCACTGTTCCTGATACCAAAAGTGGGCAGTCTGCTGATAAACACTCAGCGTCTTAGGGCATGTCAGCGTGTTGTAGGTAGCGTATGCCGTCGTAGGAGGCACCACATCATCGTTATAGCCGAACGACACCCATGTAGGACACTGAATGCGACGCACGAAGTTGACACCATCGTAGTATCGGCTGGTCTCGACCTGCTTCTCCACGCCTTTTCCCTTATTCCAATAGAAATAGTGAGGCCAGCCACAAGCTACGCCTTGCAACGAAGCCGTATGGTCACAGAGTGCCGGATGGACAGCTGCCACAAAGGAGATTCGCTTGTCCAGTGCAGCTGTTGCATAAGACAAGAATCCGCCCTGACTGGCACCCGTCACACCAATGGTCTTGCCATCCCACTCGGGCAGCGAGGCAATATAGTCAACAGCACGAACGCAACCAACCACCACACGCTTGTAGTAGCTGTCGTCGCGAGACTCCATACCAAAGTTCCAGTAACAGTTCAAGGCGCCGTTCATCAGATTGTCATAAAAAACCTGAGGCTGAGTCACATCTACCCCATGAATACCTATTTCGAGCACGATAGCCTTCCCAGGAGCTGTATAAGTATCACCACTATAGGGACGCACACCGGCACCAGGCACACGCAGCAAGGCGGGATACTTGCCCGGTTTGGTGGGAACGCTCAATATACCATAGGTACGCGAGCCCCAACGGATGTTCTGAAACGAGACCTGATAGACATTCACCTCTTCGTTGGAACGCTCTGGCAGCAACTCGCGCTGCGGATTGAGCACTGTCCAGCGGGCCTCCTCCAAAGTTTTCGTCCAGAACTGGTCGAAATCCTTAGGTTCAACTGTTGTCGGTTTCAACTTTTCAGGAGAAAAAGCAGCCGTACAGGATCCTTTATACTCTTTGTCGCCCACATGTGCTGTCACGGTCAGCCTATAAAACCCAGGTTTGTTCATTTTTGCCTTCCAGGTCATCGTGCCATCCTTCAGGAGCACGCCCTGTTTTTTCACTTCAGGATACATCTCAGGGCCAGCCTCGTAGTCGACAGTGACATTGTCTAACTGTGCCGAAGACTTGAGGACGCAGACCTTAAACTGGGCAGTCTGCCCCACTTCATACTTCCAGTCCTGATGATCGGGGGTCACCAGCACGTTGATATTGTTGCCACGAATCTGTGCCTTCATCGGCAGAATACCGAAAAGCACCACAAGCAAAACAATCAAGCCAGTTTTCTTCATGCTTATTTTGGTCTTTAGTTTAAATCATTCAATTGACGTTGCAAAGTTAACATTATTTTTCGGAAATCTACAATATTATTTTGATAAACTTGCATACTTTGATTACCTGAGCCTATAAAAAAGCTTAAAAGCATTCTATATTTTAGCATAGTTGGTACATAGTGAAATCATGAAAAAGCCTAAGTGCTGGGGTAGGGTTCTTTCGGAGACCTTTCGGAGTTCTTTCGGAGATCTTTCGGAGACCTTTCGAAGACCTTTCGGAGAACTTTCGAAGATCTTTCGAAGACCTTTCGGAGAACTTTCGAAGACCTTTCGAAGACCTTTCGGAGATTAATAAAATAATGTACGCGCGAAAAGTATCAGACGGCAAATGTATATTGTACTATTTACACCCATCTCGACATTTTCTGCAGTTTTGCAAAAAAGTATCAAAATTAGACAAAAAAAAGTTATGCTATTTCCAGATTTTATACTATCTTTGCATCGTCGAACCTGAAATTCGAGAACAATTAAATACTATTAACTAACAAACAAAGTATGAATCTAAATTGCAGTAAAAACTCTCTGCTGGCAGGATTATGCGCTATAACCCTGCTGGGCTATTCGCCCGTGACGTATGCAGCAGAGGGCAGTTCACCGCTGCCCAACGAAGTGCAACAGGCGAAGAAGATTACGGGTACTGTGACGGACGCCATGGGTCCAGTCATCGGTGCAAGTGTGGTAGTGAAAGGTACGTCGAACGGTGTCGCCACCGACTTTGACGGAAACTTTACACTGAGTGTCAATCAAGGCCAGACCATCGTTGTCAGCTACATCGGCTACGTATCGAAGGAAATCAAGATTGACAGTCGCAACAACTACCAGATTACCCTTGAGGAAGACAAGAAAGTGCTTGACGAAGTGGTAGTCGTGGGTTATGGTACCATGAAGAAGTCTGACATTTCCGGTGCCTCTGTTTCTCTTGGCGAAAGTGCTGTCAAGGGCTCCATCATCACTTCACTTGACCAGTCGTTGCAAGGTCGTGCTGCTGGTGTGACCGCAGTGTCGACTTCCGGTGCACCTGGCACTTCATCGTCTATCCGTGTGCGTGGTACTGCAACCATTAACGCCAATGCAGAACCGCTGTATGTGATTGACGGTGTGATTGTACAGTCTGGCGGTCAAAGTGGAGCCAGCTATGGTTTGGGCGATGCGTTGGGTAATGGTAGTGTTTCCACCATCTCTCCCCTGTCAACGATCGACCCTGCCGACATCGTATCAATGGAGATTCTGAAAGATGCATCTGCCACCGCCATTTATGGTGCCCAGGGTGCTAACGGTGTTGTGCTGATTACAACCAAACATGGTAAAGCAGGCGAAGCCAAGTTCTCGTACAACGGAATGGTAGCCTGGAACCATCAGGGCAAGCGTCTCGACATGATGAATCTGCGCCAGTACGCAGAGTTCTATAATAACTTGGTTAGCCAAGGAGAGTTGACAGCCAATGCCAATCTGGCTGATCCATCCATTTTAGGCAAGGGTACCAACTGGCAGGATGCCGTTTTCCAGACTGCCTTGCAGCACTCACACCAAATTAGTGCCCAAGGTGGTACAGACAAAGTGCAGTACTATGTTTCTGCCGGTTACATGAACCAGGAAGGTACCATCATTGGTTCCAAGTTCGACCGTCTCTCTGTCCGTGCCAACATCGATGCACAGTTGAAGTCTTGGTTGAAGATGGGTGTTAACGCCACTTTCTCTGATACCAATGACGACCTGAAATTGGCCGACTCTGATGAGGGTTTGATCAACTACTCACTGACAACCATTCCTTCTATACCTATTTATAATATAGACGGTTCATACTCCAGCATTTCACAGGAAGGCTATACGAACCCCAACCCCATAGCTTTGGCTATGTTGGACGAGATTAAGCTGAATCGTAAGAAACTGACAGGTAATATTTTCTTTGAGGTAACGCCTATCAAGAACCTGGTCTGGCACGCTGAGTTAGGTTACGATATTAGTTCGAGCAAAGGTGACCGCTGGAAACCGACTGTCAATCTGGGAACATGGACCCGTGACGACAACTACGCATCGGTACAGAAGAACAGCAGTACCTTCTGGCAGCTAAAGAACTATGTCACCTATAGCCGCACTTTTGGCAAACACTCTGCAACGGCCATGGTCGGACAGGAGTGCTGGAAATCAAAGTATGACTACAACAACGTGGCCAATACCTCTCTGCCTTCTAACGAAGTGCACAATCCACAACTCGGTGACGGTACACCACAAATTGGCACCGGTTATGGTAGCAGTTCTATGGCATCGTTCTTTACTCGCTGGACTTACAGCTATGACAGCCGTTACAATGCCACCTATACCTACCGTTATGATGGTAGTTCCAACTTCGGTCCCGATAAACGTTGGGCAGGCTTCCACTCTGTGGCAGCTTCTTGGCGTTTCTCTAACGAGAAGTTCGTTGAAAGCTGGGCAGGCAACGTACTGAGCAATGGAAAATTGCGTATCGGTTGGGGTCAGACAGGAAACTCTTCCATCGGTGGTTATGCCTGGGGTGTCAGCGTAGGAGCTATCAATACCGCCTTAGGTAAAAGCTATCGCCCCCTGAACATTGCCAACAAGAGTGTACAGTGGGAGAGTCAGGAACAGTGGAACGTTGGTCTGGATCTCGGATTCTTCAATGACCGCGTTAACCTGACCGTTGACTGGTATCGCAAGGTGTCAAACGATATGCTGATGCGTCTTCAGGTGCCCATCTATATGGGTTCGAGTGAAATCAGCAATGGCTCTTCTCGCTTACAACCTCCCTATGGTAACTATGGTACCATCCGCAACACTGGTGTTGAAATCACTTTGAACACCCACCCATTAGTAGGCAGATTCGAATGGGATTCTGAGTTCCAGATTTCGTTCAACAAGAACAAGCTCGTGTCGTTAGGTGACTCTGATACTCCATTACAGGGTTATGGTCAGTGGAGCGATGTGGTCAGCTTGACTCGCGTGGGCGAGAGTCTGTTCAACTTCTACGGATATGTTACTGATGGTGTCTACGAAAGCCTTGAGGATATAGAGACTTCAGCCAAGCCCGTCAAGTATCCTGCCAACGGCGGTTTTGCCAAGGGTACAACTGTTTGGGTAGGCGATATCAAGTACAAGGATTTGAATGGTGACGGTGTCATTGATGAAAAGGACCAGACCAACATCGGTTCGCCTATGCCTAAGTTCACCTTCGGTTGGACCAACACTTTCCGCTGGAACAACTTCGACCTGAGCATCTTTATCAACGGTTCTGTCGGCAATAAGGTGGCCAACTACCTGAAGATGAAGCTGACGCACATGAACTCTGCATGGACCAATCAGCTTGTGGACGTGATGAACTGCACACGTTTGGAACCCATTGATCCTAACAAAGACTACACTGCTGGCGTTGACCGTGGTGACGGCACACTGGTTTACAATTGGTATGACGACATCACCAATGTGAAGATTTCTAATCCTGGTACCAGTCTGCCTCGTGCCAGCATCCAAGATCCTAACGACAATGACCGCTGGAGTGACCGATACATTGAGAATGGCAGCTATGTACGTCTGAAGAATGTCACCCTTGGCTACACCTTCCCCAAGAAGACGATACGTCATATCGGTCTGGAGAGCCTTCGTCTCTATGCAAACTTCCAGAACCTCTGGACTATCACCAAGTATAGTGGCTATGATCCTGAAATCGGTGTAAGCACCGCTTCTGTCAATGTAATGGGACTGGACAACGGACGTTATCCCTCGCCAACGACCTATTCTTTCGGAGTGAACGTATCATTCTAAAATCCTAAAATCAGAAACATTATGAAACTCAATATATTTAAATATGCTATATTCGCAGTAGCCTTGTCCTTGGGGATGACTTCCTGCGATGATTTCCTCAACAAACCTGCCGAAGACAGCTACAACGAGGAGAACTACTATCAGACCGATGCTCAATGCATTGCTGGTGTAGGCTACCTTTACAGTTCACCTTGGTACGACCTCCAGCGTGGATACTTCATGATTGGCGAAATGCTTGCTGGCAATCTCTACCAGAATAATAATGCGTATGTAGGTTTTACCGTTAATGGTTCTGACCAATACCTAAAGTTGGCAGCAGCCTCTATGTGGTCAGTCATTGCACATGCTAACACTGTCTATAATAGTATTAAAGGTGCTCCTTCCAGTGTATCTGATGCTGCTCGCAATGCGAGCATGGGTGAGTGTTTGACATGGAAAGCTATGGCTTACTTCTATTTGGTTCGCACCTTTGGCGAAGTACCTATCATACACGACAATGCAGCCTCGCTTGCTGCTAATAACTACAATTCTGTGCAGAAGGTAAAAATTGCCGATGTCTATGACTACATCATCCTGACCCTTGACAAGGCCCGCACACTGCTTCCCAAGAAGAACTCTGCAGGCCGCATTGACTACTACGGTGCTACAGGTCTGCTGGCAAAAGTCTACCTGAACAGAGCTGGTGTAACTGGTTCACTGAATGCAGAAGACATGGCCAAGGCAGCTAAATATGCCAAAGAAGTTATTGATGAATCAGGCCGTAGTCTGATGCCTAACTATGAGGACATCTTCCGCTTACAGAACAACAACTGCGATGAGAGTCTGATTGCCTGGCGATGGACTGCCAACGGCAATGTGTGGACTGCACAAAATTCACTGCAGTGCGATTTGGGTATGCAGGGCTTTGATGAATTCGGTGACACCTGGGGTGACTGGACTTGTCCAACCGTGGATTTGCAGGAAGCTTTTGGCATCAAGCTACTCGACCAGCAGCCAGATGCATGGATTAACAATGTGGATACCCGTCTGAAGGGAACCATGATGCTGCCAGGTTTCTTCTATTCATACTTCTGGCAAGACAAAGGCGGTTTCGACTATCTGAAGTTCATGTTTAATACTGATTATAATGCAGGTGCAGCCAGTGAGGTGAAGTCACCTACAGGTTCAAACGTTGTAAAGCATCTCTACGGCAATGCTAACGACCATGTCGCAGGTATCGGACACTCTGCAGCGTACATGTATAACAGTTTAGCAACCCACCTGCTACGCCTGTCAGATGTCTATCTCGTCTATGCTGAAGCTATGACGGGCACATCAGGTTCTACTTCAGACGCCAGTGCTATTGATGCATTCTATGCCGTTCGTTCTCGCGCCATCAAGAACTATGAGCGTCCCGCTTCTATTACTTGGAACGATATCTGGAAAGAGCGTCGTCTTGAGTTTGCCTTCGAAGGTGACCGCTGGTACGACTTTGTACGCGTCAGCTATTATAACCCCGATTTCTGCATCAAGGAACTTGAGAACCAGAAACGCAATCAGTTCTGGAATCTCACTGATTTGTTCAAGACCTATTATGAGACAGGCAGTTGGACCAAAACAAATCAAGGTTACGACGAGAACACTTCAGCTCCCAACGTTCAGATGCTGATGAAGAAGAACCAGGACACTGGCAAGCTGATGTTCCTGCTACCTTTCGCCACCGAAGATGTTACCACCAACCCGAACATGGCTACCAGCGTGGACGGTGTACATGTTGACGTATTTGCAACCTATAGTTATGACTAACCCAATAAAGACCTTTTGAATTATGAAAATAGCAAAATATAACAGAGGCTTTATCCTGGCCCTTGCTGCCGCAGCAGGATTGATGCTAACCTCTTGCAAGGATGAGCCCGATAAATACAAAGTTGCAGGTGGCACCCCCACTATCAACTATATCCGCTGCTTGTCAACAGAAATCGTTGGCAATAATGATGCTGCTGATACACATTACACCAATGGAGAATTGGTGACAAGTGCATCACCGCAATCGTTGCTCTGTCTTGTAGGTGAAAACTTACGTAGTGTATATGAGATGTACTTCAACGACCAGAAGGCCATACTCAACTCCAGCTATATTACAGACAACACCCTTATCGTAGCTGTTCCTAAGAGTATTCCCCAGGAAGTATCTGATAAAATCTATATGATTACTCAGAACAAGGATACTATTACCTATGACTTCAATGTCATCATACCAGGTCCCTCTGTCAACTCTATGTCCAGCGAGTATGCAGACGCAGGTTCCACAGCAACGCTCTACGGAAGCTACTTCATCGACGATCCTAACGTGCCTCTGACTGTTACTTTCCCCAACGGAGAAGAAGCAGAAAATGTGAAGATCAACGAGAGCCATAGTGAGATTACTTTCACGGTTCCTGAATGTGAGATTTCAGGTCCTATCACGGTTTCCAACATCTATGGTACCGTAAATACGGCATTCTATTACAAGGACACTCGTGGTATGCTGTTTGACTTCGATACTCCAAACCCAGTAACTGGTGTGGTGTTGGGTAACCACGGTTGGCATGCTCGTGACATTTTGTCGGATGAGACATCACTTTCCGGCAACTTTGTACAATTAGGTGATGCTGGTACAACACTGAATGAAGAAGGTGGATGGAACGACTCCAAGTTCTCATTTGAATACTGGCCTGGTAACTGGCAAGACCCAGAGAACTATCAGGGCGACGGTGTCCGTCTAACGAGTCTGGCAGACTTCTCCAAGTGGGAGAATATGGCCTATAAGTTTGAAATGTACATCCCATCCAGCAATCCTTGGAAATCCGGTGCTATGCAGATTATCGTAGGTGGTGTTGAAAAGGTGACCAATGGTAATGCAGGTGTAAAGGATATTGACGGAAATACGCTTGGCGGTGCCAACAATACTTACTTCAACAACGATGAGTTGCCTCGCGCTCTCTATCGTCCATGGACTGCAACCGGTTCTTATGACACAGGCGACCAGTGGCTAACAGTTACGATTCCCATCAAGACTGCGTTCACTTATGGATTCTCTGGAGCTGCAGCAACAGGCACCTTGAGTGCTGCTGACTTTACCAGTCTTATTATCTTCGTGTGTGGCGGTGGCGTTAATGGTACAGAGTGTAATCCCATTATCAAGATAGACAACATCCGTGCCGTACCTTATAAATAATAAACAAAAGTAATTGCAATTATGAAAAATATAAAGAACATAATCACCCTGTTAGTGGTAGCCCTCATGGGGCTATCCCTGACAGCGTGCAGCAACGATGACTTGGATACCAACCAGTACAAGGGAGGTGTCAGCCTCAACGCATTCGGTCCTAACCCTGTAGTGCGTGGTGGTCAGTTGCGTTTTGTGGGTAGCAACCTCGACCAGATTGCCAGCATTCAAATTCCTGGTGTTTCTGCTATTACTAACTATGAAGTGGTAAAATCTGGCGTCCCCAGCGAGATTCGAGTTACCGTTCCCAAGGATGGTCCTCTGGAAGGTCTCATCACGCTTACTACTAAGACCGACGAGAAAATCACCACCAAGAATGAGTTGACTTATACCGAGTCCATTGAATTTGAAAGTTTCTCTCCTGCTTCAGCGATGCCTGGTGATGTAGTAACCATTAAGGGTGACTATCTGAACCTCATCTATTCACTGTCATTTGCTGATGGTATTGTCATAGGTGAAGAGGATTTCCTTACCCACGATCGTTACACCATTACTGTGGCTGTTCCTGAAGAAGCTCAGACAGGTAAGATTGAGCTTTATACCGCAGACTTGACTGTCACTTCTGACGAAGAACTTGACTATCAGATTATCAGTTCTGATGATGCCATCGAAATCGGCACTCCTGCTATTAGCAGTTTGAAGGGCCGTAACACAGCAGAAGCACTGGGTAACATCACTGCTAAAGCTGGTGAGAAGATTGCTGTTACGGGTACTTACTTTAATGTTGTGGATGCTATTAAAGTTGGAGGTGTTGAGACTGAAGAAATTGCTGTCGCAGAAGATGGTAAGGCCTTAGAGTTTACCCTGCCTGCTGATGCTCCTGACGGTGACATTGTTATTATATGTAAGTCGGGTGTTGAGGTTCCTGTGGGTACATTGACTACCGTGAAGCCTACTAATTGCGTGGCAACTCCTAATCCTGTCAAGGCTGGTCAGGCACTCCAAATCAATGGTAACGATATGGATCTTGTCGTTGACGTCGTATTTGCTGATGCAAAAGGTGAATATACACTCACAGGCAACCAGAACATCATCAACACTAAAGAGGCATACGCCGTAACCGTTCCCGAGACGGCCACTGAGGGTAACCTTAAGTTGACGATGGCAAACGGAGCCCAGATTGAAGTTCCCTTCACACTGGTGAAGCCGACTGTTACAGGCTATAACAGCACAAGTGTAAGCGCTGGTGGAACACTGACCATCAACGGTACAAACCTTGACTTGGTAAAGAAGGTTCAATTTGGCGAGTCTGATGTTGTAGAAGTAAAAGGAACGGCAGAGGCTATCACACTGTCTGTTCCTATGAACGCTGCTTCTGGTGCTCCCACCCTGACATTGGCTAATGGTACTACAGTTGCCAACGTTCCTGAAGTTGACATCAAGGAGGCTGTATTCTGCTATGCAACAGCTTTACCAGGCGATGACGTAGAACTGAAAGCAGGCAGTTCCATGACGATGACGGTTGCCAATGGCGACAAGTTGACTGGCGTAGAGATGAATGGTGTGGCCTGCCAATGGATTCTGACTGGTGAGAACAAAGACCAGTTGATTATCGGTATTCCCGAGACGGCTTCTGCCTCTTCTAAGCTCCGTCTGATTTCTTCTAATGGAGAAATCACCTATAACATCACTGTCATTCCAGCCACCTCTGTCAACAAAACTATTTGGTCTGGTTTAACACAAATTACTTGGAATGACGGCGGACGTGTATTGATTCCCGCAACTGCTTTTGAAGGAGTTCCTGCAGGAGCCGTTCTGACATTCTGCTACACGCAGGTTGACCAGCAATGGGATCAAGCACAGGTCAACTATGGTAATTGGAGCGGTATTAATTTCAATGAGGCTGGAGAAAACGTCGTAACCTTCAACGGAACGCTGGTTCCAACGGACATCTACGGATGGTTCTCTGACGGCATCCTATATCGTGAAACTCCTGTCATCCTGACTCAGGAGATTTTAGACAACATCCAAACTCTTAAGGGTGGTGCCGAAGGCGGTGATGGCTATGGCATAATTATTCAAGGTTCAGGTCTGACTTTCTCGAAAGTAACCATCTCATACGAAATCTCACTGGAACAGAACCTTCAGAATTGCATCGTGAAGCAAGATGACCAAAGCACTTTGATGCCGTTCCCCGTCAAGATGACATGGGATGATAGCGGCCGCTTCCGCATCCTTATCGACAAAGACCCAGCTATCAAGGATATGAAACTGGTTGCCGGCAAGTCTGCCATGTATTTCTATACAACAGGTACAGGTCAGCTTCAGATTAATAATCCCAACTGGGGTTCAATGACTACTGTTGCTGAATGGAGCGATGCTGGCGACAAGAAGATGGAACTCGTCCTGACCGACGAAATCATCAACTGCCTGAAGGGCGTGACCACAGACGGATGGAGTAGCACGGGTCTGATTATCCAAGGCGATGGTATGACAGTTTCAAAGATTACCATCCTTCCGTAATACAAATGTATAAATTATAAATATCTGTAATATGAAACTGAAAAATATTATTAATACATTGTCTCTTGCAGCTGTGGCACTTCTTGCCACAGCCTGCAACGACACGGATGCGCAATATAGCATTCCTGATGTTGAGGCTCCTCAATACATCTCTGCGGCCCTGACAGAAGAGAAACCGGTATATTTTGGCGAAACTACTTTCAAAGTGTCTTTTGACAAGAACATCAACTTTGCATCGAAGAACACCGCACAGATTACAATCAATGGTGCATCAGCAGACAAAGCCATCGTATACGGTGCAGATGCTGTTCTTACGATTACTAAGAAGCTGGACTTCTGTAATGCTATAAACCTACACATTCCTGCCGGTCTCGTAACCAATGCTCAAGGCAAAGCCTATAATCAGGACATTGATGTTACCTTCAAAGTCAAGGAAATGCCCAGCAACAATGCTACAGCAGTCACTCAGATGCTTGGTTGGGGTTGGAACCTGGGTAACCATTTCGACACATCTGGTGATGCCATCAGCAAGGGATGGGGCTATTGGGATCAGGTTGGAATCCTGACTGCAGCACCTTTCCAGACATTGGCCAGTGCCGGTGCTAAGACGGTACGTATTCCTACAACATGGACAGACCATATGGATGACAACTATGTCATCAATGCAGCATACCTCGACGAGGTGGCTGGCGTTGTTGACAAAGTCATCGCCGCAGGCATGAACGCCATTCTGAACACTCACCACGACTCCTTCGAGACCGATCTTGGCAATGCAGCCACGAACGAAGAAACTGCCAAGAAGGACTCGACCATTATTGCCGAGTTGTGGAAGCAGGTAGCTACCAGATTTGCCAGCTATAACGAGAAACTCATTTTCGAGACATTCAACGAGATACATGCTGGCGACAACTGGAGCAGTGGAACTGATGCTGAATATGAACTGCTGAACAAGTGGAACCAGTATGCCGTAGATGCAATCCGCAAGACTGGCGGCAACAATGCCACGCGCTGGATTGGTGTGGCAGGCTATGCAGCCAACATTGACATGACCATCCAGCATTTGGTATTGCCGAACGATCCTGCCAACAAACTGATGGTAAGTGTACACTGCTATGACCCGTACAACTTCTGCACACAGCCTTATGCTTCTGGCGATGTGGCTCCCATGTGGGGACACACCTCTGACGCTTCTGGCGCTGAGGAACTAGCCGTTATCAACCAGCTCTACAAACTGCGCGCAGCATACATCGAAAACAACATCCCCTGCTATCTGGGTGAGTATGGTTGTGTCTACAGAAAGACTGATGCCGAAAATGCCTTCCGTGCATACTACCTCGAGTTCTTCTGCCGTGCTGCAAACCTGGCAGGCATCCCCATGTTTATCTGGGACAACAATACGAAGACGACAGGCAATGAGGGTGAAAGCTTCG
>Ga0310695_10010665_pt1 | contig 13363 bp, 14 predicted proteins | sample RumenRJG_04DNA_FD_203882 | JGI IMG/M metagenome (GOLD analysis project Ga0310695, IMG submission 203882) | Bovine rumen microbial communities from Lethbridge, Alberta, Canada - RJG_04 (v2) (version 2) | ecosystem: Host-associated > Mammals > Digestive system > Stomach > Rumen | place: Canada...
CACTATTGTCGTAGATATATGCTCTATCGACAAACGTGATAGCTTGCTTGACCTGCTCAAGCGACTTAAAATAGCGTGAGACAACCTTTGATATGGGAACCTCATGACCTCCGTTCATATAGCGCTTGGCAATACGTGCCACATTGATCTCGGGCGACTTTGTGCAGACATAGAACAAACGAATAAAGAACCCCTCATCATGGGCCTTGCGAAGAAACTCAAGTTTCTCTGCGGACGAGAATACCGTTTCGAATACAAAGTCACGTCGTTCATCAAGGCATTGATAGCGCATTTCTGTGGCGCGCTGGGCTGCTTTCAGTACAGCCTCGGGATTGTTCCAACCGCCAAACTCCTGCTCGGCAATGTTATCGGGATTGATATACAGGCTGTTTGCGCCCCACTCATTGGCTAGGAGCAGTTCGGTGGTCGTTGTCTTGCCTGAACCATTAGGTCCTGCTACCACACATAAGGTTGGTCTCTGTTCTGCCATGGCTATTACTTGCTGGAAGTTCTGATCATCTCGAAACGACGATGCAACTCAGCCTGGAACTTGGCCGTAGAACGTCTGGCACTTTCCGCCACCTGCTCCATGATGGCGTGCAGCATATCGTCGGTAGGCTCCTGCAGAGACGAAAGCCGGTATGATGTAAGTTCTTGTTGTGACATATCGTATGTTTTTTTCTCGGGTTGAGGGAATTACCCGTAGTACTCTTTATACCACTCGACAAAGTGGCGGAGACCTTCGCGGAGGGTGATCTTGGGGGTGAAGCCAAAGTCTCGCTCCAGGGCAGTGGCATCTGCGTAGGTTGTGGGGACGTCTCCGGGCTGCATGGGGACCAGCTGCTTGTGGGCCTCGAAGTCGTAGTCCTTGGGCAGGACACCGGCTCTCAGGAGTTCTTCCTGCAGGATGTTCACGAAGTCCAGGAGGTTCTCGGGCTGGCCACCTCCGATGTTGTACACCTTGTAGGGCGGGATAGGCAGACCGTCTTCGCCGGTCTGCTTGGCCGGAGCTTTCTGCATCACTCTCCATATGCCCTCTACGATGTCATCAACGTACGTGAAATCGCGGCGGCAGTTGCCGTAGTTGTAAATCTGGATGGTCTGGCCTTTGAGCAGCTTATTGGTGAAGCCAAAGTACGCCATATCCGGCCGGCCGGCAGGACCATACACCGTGAAGAAGCGGAGGCCGGTGCTGGGGATGTTGTAGAGCTTGCTGTAGCAGTGCGCCATGAGTTCGTTGCTCTTCTTAGTGGCGGCATAGAGGGAGACGGGATTGTCCACCCGGTCGTCGGTTGAGAACGGCACCTTCTTGTTGCCGCCATACACGGAGCTGGAAGAGGCATAGACCAGATGCTGGACGGGATTGTGTCGGCACGCCTCCAGGATGTTGTAGAACCCGATGATGTTGCTCTCGATATACACATCCGGATTCTCGATGCTGTAGCGCACACCTGCCTGAGCGGCCAGGTTCACTACTATCTGGGGCTGGTACTCCTGGAACAGTTTGTTGATGAGTTCCCGGTCGGCAATACTCCCCTTGATTGAGATGTAGTTGATGCCCGCCGGCTTCGCCTTCTCCAGCTCCTGGAGGCGGTACTCCTTCAGGCTGGGGTCATAGTAGTCATTGAGGTTGTCAATGCCCACGATGGTCCCCTCCTTCATCTCCTTGAAGAGGCGCTTCACTAGATTTGACCCAATGAACCCCGCGTGACCGGTAACTAGTATTGTTTGCATATATTGTTTTTTCTCTGTTTTTGTCGTTATCCGTTTCAACCGCGTGAAACGTTTTTGTTGTTGATTGTCAATATCTTGCAGAAGCGATTTTTCCGTTTTTTCTGCCTTTTTGTGTACATTATCCGTTTGAGAACCTCTGTATTTATCTCTGTTTCAATACTTTACAACTTAAACGTTTCTTTTGCTAATGAAACGGATAACTCTTCTTATCTTGCCGGCCAATATAGGAAAAAATGCACTATGCAACACTTTGACTTTAATAACCCCGTCTGCAATCTGAAGGAACGTCGCTTGTACCTTCACGAGACCTTCTTAACAGAAAAAATCCCGGAGATTGCTGCATCTAGCTTGGTTCGTGGCAGCAGTGCTGCGTCACCGCAATCTCAGGGAAACATCGCAAAGATACTTCAGAGATTGCTAAATTCCAAATAACCCTTTAAAATCTTTATCTTATGTTCAAAAAACTCTCTTTCTTCGCCCTTGTGGCGCTTGCAGCCGTTAGCTGCAACAACAAGGAATCCCGAATGGTTTGCTTTGTTCCAGTTACCGTTCACGTGAACGACTTCCTGGTCACCGTGGACACGTTCTCCGACACCAAAGCTGCACAAGCGGCCGCGGATTATACCGGTGTCAAGGCTATCGTCCTGGCCTTCTATGACGGCGAGACCGAGATCTACAAATCTGAGCAGGTCAAGTCTCTATCTACCGAGCAGAACCCCTTTGGGGAATTCACCTGCTCTTTGCCGCTTGGCACCTACACCATGGTGGTGCTGGGCTACGGAAAGAACATGGAAGATGAAATCACGCTCATCAGCCCTACCCTTGCCACTTACGACTGCCCTCATCCCCGCGAAACCTTTGCCGCCACCAAGACCGTAACCATTTCCGGGACATCGGCCAACAACCTGGAGGCTACGCTCAGCCGTATTGTATCCAAACTTCAGGTGGCTTCCTCGGATCCCCGCCCCAGTAGTGCTGCAAAAATTCGCTACACCTTCACTGCAGGCGGCAAGTCCTTCAACCCTACTACCGGCCTTGCAACAGTCAACGACGGCTTTTCCAACACCGTAGGGATTAGCGCAGTTCCGGGTACTACTTCTTCATCTGTCTGTTATCTTTTCCTCACCTCCCAGGAGGCCACTATGGACGTTACCATCGAGGTCCTGGATGAGTCCGAGAATGTCATTAACCGAAAAGTGGTCACCAGCGTCCCCTTCAAACTCAACCGCTGCACCAGACTGACCGGCAGTATTTACTCGGCCGGCACTTCGGCCAGTTCCTTTCTCCTTGAACCGGAGTGGCTGGAAACCCAGGAAATCAATTTCTAATCCTCTTATTGAGGTATAGGTACTTCTTTAAGTCCCTCGCACGCTGTAATTAAGCAAGCGAGGAAACGAAAAGCACGAAGGGAACCTGCGGTTCCATCACTTTGTCGCTATCCCAGCTGACGCCATGACTGCCTACCTTCCAATAAATTTGGTCCGACGTGCAAAGATAGTAAAATTTATTGGATTCTCCTCTGTTTTAATGAAAAAAAAGCCGCTGTAAAGCGGCTTTGCATGCTTGTCTGTCACTACCCCATTAGTCCCGTTTGAAAATGTCTCTGGTATAGACCTTTTCTTGGACATCGTCCAGGGCGGGGTCGTAGCGGTTGGCTATGATGGCATTGCTCTGGGCCTTGAAAGCAGCGAGGTCATTCACCACCTTGGAGCCAAAGAAGGTGGTGCCGTCTTCCAGCGTGGGCTCATAGATAATCACCTTGGCACCCTTGGCCTTGATGCGCTTCATGATGCCCTGGATGGCGCTCTGGCGGAAGTTGTCACTGTTGGACTTCATGGTAAGGCGGAATACGCCAACCACCACTTCCTTCTCCTTCACGGCATCGTAGGCACTGGAAGCGGTATAATAACCGGCCTTCTCCAGCACACGGTCGGCAATATAATCCTTGCGCGTGCGGTTGCTGTCCACAATGGCCTTGATGAGGTTTTCCGGCACGTCGTTAAAGTTGGCCAGGAGCTGCTTGGTGTCCTTGGGCAGACAGTAGCCGCCATAACCGAAGGAAGGATTGTTATAATGAGAACCAATGCGGGGATCGAGCCCCACGCCATTAATGATGGACTGGGTGTCCAGCCCCTTCATCTCCGCATACGTATCCAGTTCATTGAAGAAGGAAACACGGAGGGCCAGGTAAGTGTTGGCAAAAAGCTTCACGGCTTCCGCCTCAGTGGTTCCCATAAACAGTACCGGCACATCCTCCTTGATTGCGCCTTCTTTGATGATAGCAGCAAAGGTATGTGCAGCCTCCTCCAGCGAAGCAGAAAATTGGTTTTTCGCAAAGCCTTGCGAAAAATAATTTTCTGCTGAGCTTTCTTTATCATAGCCAACGATAATGCGGCTGGGATACAGGTTGTCATACAGGGCCTTGCTTTCCCGCAAAAACTCCGGAGCAAAGATAATCTTGGGCGTGACCACCTTCATCGTGCCGTCCGCCTGCCGCTCACGATAGGAGAATTTCTCGCGGGCGTGCTTGGTGTAACCCACCGGAATGGTAGACTTGATCACCATCACGGCATTGGGATTCACTTCCAGCACCAGCTCAATGACTTCCTCCACATGGGAGGTATCAAAGAAGTTCTTCTTGGAGTCATAGTTGGTGGGGGCGGCAATCACCACAAAGTCTGCGTCTTTGTAGGCAGACCTTCCGTCCAGCGTGGCCACCAGGTTCAACGGCTTCTCTGCAAGATACTTCTCTATATACTCGTCCTGGATGGGACTTATCTTGCTGTTAATCTTTTCTACCTTTTCCGGAATAACATCTACTGCAACAACCTGATGGTGCTGCGCAAGGAGCGTGGCTATCGAAAGACCAACGTATCCGGTTCCTGCTACTGCTATTTTCATAAGTTTATGCGTATTTTTTTACTGCTTCGTAATACGTATCCAGGCTGCCAATGTCAAAGCGGCCCGCACTCATGGGCCAGGCGTGCATGGGGGTGTGTTCCACCATGTAGTGGGCCAGGTTGCCAGGGGCGTCCTTGCCGCAGCCGTTCTCAACGGAGTGACGGACCAGGTCCAGGTCCTTCCTGAGGTAGATGTAGAAGGGAGGCACGGCCCAGGTACTCTTGGGAACTTGAGGCTTCTCTTCCATATTCAGCACTTTCATATTGTCGTCCACCACAATCACTCCGGTGCGCTGAAGCTTCTCAATGCTGGGCTGTTCATGGCACATGATGCAGCTGGTGCCTTTGGCCTTGGCAAAGTCCACGAATTCCTGGAAGGAAAAAACAAGGATGTTGTCGGCCGCCACCACCAGGAGGTCATCGTCCATGCTCAGTTTATCCATGGCAAAGAGGAGGTCGCAGACGGCACCCAGGCGGGTCTCGTTGGTTTCGGTGCCATCGTCCACCACGGTGATGGGCTTGGTGTAATGCTGCTTTTCCACCCATTCCTCAAAAATAGAGGCAAACTTGTGGTTGGTGATGATGATGTGCTCATCCACCTCCGGGATGGTGTCAATATCGTCCAGCATACGGCCCAGAATGGTGCTCTCCCCTATTTTGAGGAGGGGTTTGGGGAAGTTCTTGGTTAGTTCCCCCAGGCGGGTGGCGTAGCCGGCTGCTATTACTATGTTCTTCATATGAATCTTGCTCCGTCGTCGCTCTTGCAGAAATAGACCTTGAAAGTGTCCTTGTACTGCGGGAAACGGGCGAGGTATTTTTCTGTTATTTCTTTCTCTATGCTTTCCTTCTTGGCGGGATCCACCAGCGCGATGCAGGCACCTTTGAAGCCTGCACCAGAAAACCGGCCGCCATAAATGCCGTCCGTGGTGAGCATGGCCTCATAGATGGCAATGAGTTCCGGAGAGCCGCACTCATAACTGTGGATGCTGGATTCACAAGAGGCTTTGGAGAGGCTTCCAAACCACTCCAGGTTGCCGGTCTCCCAGGCGGTAATGCCTTCACGGACGCGCTTGTGCTCGGAGTAAAAATGGTCTGCCCTACGTGCAAAACGCGGAGGCATATTGTCCCGGTTGCGCTTGAAGGAGGACTCCGGCACGTCCCGCAGGAAGGTTTTCTCGTGGGTCTTCAGGGGCACATTTTCATAGGCCTGAACTATCCAGGCAGCGGTTTTGCACTCCGTCACGCGAAGATTGTAGTCACTGCTCATGAGGCTGCGCGTGAGGCCGCTGAAAAAGATCCCCAACTCGAAGTCCGGCATATTGGAAGCTTTAGGGATGAGGCGGTATTCATTGCTTTCGCAGTCCAGCATCAGGAGGTGGTCTTTCTTGCCCAAGGCAATGCAAGCCTGGTCCAGCAGGCCGTTGTTCAGGCCAATGTATTCACGTTCTGCTTCTGATGCAATCTTCATTACCTCGAAGGGGGCCAGGGTGATGTTGTTGGCCTTGGCGAAGGCCATCACATAGGCGATCAGCACCGCAGCGCTGCTGCTGAGACCGCCGACGGGAAGGGAACCCTTGATGGTCCCCTCAATGCCCTTTTCCAGCTTGAAGCGTTTCTGGAGGGCGAATTTGGCGCCGCGGGCGTAATCGCCCCAGTTGCCTTGTTTCACCAGTGTGGGCGTAGCAATGTCAAACGCCACGTGGCCGGTAAACGTCTCACTGTCAAGGATAACCTGACTGTCATCCCGGATGTCAAAGTGCAGGTCAACGCCTTTGTCAATGGCAAAGCCGGTCACCAGACCGTGCTGATGGTCCACATGCGCGCCCAGGGGGCAAACTCTGTAGGGACTGAAGATGTGATAATTAGCCATGGTTATATACTATCCGCAATCAAATTCCTTAAACATTTTTTCAACGAATCGGTCCAGTACGGAATCCGAAGGCCAAAAGTCTCTTTGATTTTGGTTTTGTCAAGGACGGAATAGGCGGGCCTGCGCACCGGCGAGGGGAACTCGTCACTGTGGCAAGGCTGGATGTCGCAGGCGGTGTGGCCGGCGTATTCCGCGATGGTTTTGGCAAAGTCGTACCAGGAGCAGACGCCTTCGTTGGAGAAGTGGTAGGTTTGAGATACGCTCGCTTCGCTCGCGATGACATGCACAATCGCTTCCGCAAGGTCGCCGGCGTAGGTGGGCGTACCCACCTGGTCGAAGACCACCTTGAGAGAAGGTTTCTCCGCCGTAAGCCGCAGCATCGTCTTCACAAAGTTCTTCCCAAACTCGCTATACAGCCACGCGGTGCGGATAATGACGCTCCGGCACCCCACGCGCCGGATGGCCTCCTCCCCGTGCCATTTGCTCTGGCCGTACACGCTTTCCGGAGCGGTCACGGCATCCTCCGGGATGGGCGTATTGTGCTTACTGCCAAATACATAGTCCGTGCTAATGTGCACCAGCAGGCCCCCTACCTCTTTCATGGCCACAGCCAGGTTCTCCACGGCCTTTGCGTTCAGGAGCTCGGCGGCATCGGCATGGCTTTCCGCGGCATCCACGTTGGTATAGCCGGCGCAGTTCACAATCACATCTACGCCCTCGGAGGCCACCATCGACCTTACTGCTGCAAGGTCCGTAATGTCCAACAGAACGGTGTCCGGGGCGTCTACCACGTCGGCATAAATGGCATCGGCCATCACCCGACGAAGGCTCATGCCCAGCTGGCCGCAACCTCCTGTGACTAATACGTTCATAGCGTAAACGGCGATTCAAAATCCTTCAACAGCGGATGCTGCGTATCTTTCTCACTCAGAATGGCTTCCGTCATCGGCAAGCCCCAATCAATGCCCAGCGACGCATCCAGGATGCTGATGCCACCCTCCGCCTCGGGCGCATAAAAGGCGTCGCACTTGTACTGAAAAATGGCCTCTTCGCTGAGCACCGCAAATCCGTGCGCAAACCCGCGCGGAATAAACATTTGCTTGTGGTTCTCCTCCGTCAATTCTACAGCCACATGCTGCCCATAAGTGGCCGAGCCCTTCCGGATATCCACGGCAACGTCCAGCACGCGGCCCTTCACCACGCCCACCAGCTTGCTCTGCGCAAACGGCGGCCGTTGGAAATGCAGGCCCCGCAGCACGCCGCGGCGGCTCCTACTCAGATTGTCCTGCACAAAGGTAACCTCCAGGCCCGTTTTCTGTGCAAATTCCCGCGCGTTAAAGCTCTCCATGAAGTACCCGCGGGCATCGCCAAATGCCTTGGGCTCAATAATAAGTACGCCCGGGATGGCGGTTTCAACTACGTTAATCATGCTCTTCGCTCACCTTTAACAGGTACTGTCCGTACGGATTTTTGAGCATGGGCTTTGCCAGCTCGCGCATTTTCTCCTTGTTTATCCATCCGTTTTTGTACGCAATGTCCTCCAGGCAGGCAATCTTGAGGCCCTGCCGCTTCTCTATCACCTCCACGAAGATGGAAGCCTCCGCCAGGGAGTCGTGCGTGCCGGTATCCAGCCACGCGAACCCGCGCCCCAGCGTTTGCATCTTGAGTTCCCCGGCCTTCAGAAACTCCTGATTCACAGTGGTAATCTCCAGTTCCCCGCGGGCGCTGGGCTTGATGTGCTTGGCAATATCGACCACCTTGTTGGGGTAAAAATACAGCCCCACCACCGCGTAATTGCTCTTGGGCGCCTTGGGCTTTTCCTCAATGCTCAGGCAATTCCCCTCCTTGTCGAACTCCGCCACCCCATACCGCTCCGGATCCTTCACCCAGTACCCAAAAATCGTCGCCTTAGCCTCTACGTGCGTTGCCTTTGCGACGGCTGACGGGAATTGGTTTTTCGCAAAGCCTTGCGAAAAATAATTCTCGGCAGCCGTAGGCTGCGTTGGCGTTGCGATGGCCGAAGGAAATTGGTTTTTCGAGCAGCCGCACGAAAAATAATTTCCTTCGGCCGTAGGCTCCGCATCTGCAACCGCCTGCTGCAGCAACTCCGTGAAGCCGGCGCCATGGAAAATATTGTCCCCCAGCACCAGACATACGCTATCGTCGCCAATAAACTTCTCGCCGATGATAAACGCCTGCGCAAGACCGTCCGGCGAGGGCTGCTCCGCATATTCGAAGTGCACGCCATAGTCCGTTCCATCGCCAAGAAGCCTTTGGAACGCCGGCAAATCCATGGGCGTAGAGATAATGAGGATGTCCCGGATCCCCGCCAGCATGAGCACGCTGATGGGATAATACACCATGGGCTTGTCGTAAATGGGCAAGAGCTGCTTACTCACACCCTTGGTGATAGGATACAGCCGCGTGCCGGAGCCGCCGGCGAGCACAATGCCTTTCATCAGAAAATCTCAATCCAATAGGTAAACTTGAATGCTTCTCCGGGTGCGAGCCGATGAATGAGGTAGCGCTCGGAGATGTCGCCGTCAAAGCCGTAAAGGTCCGTAATGCCGCACCAAGGCTCCAGGCACACGAAGGGGCAACCGGGCTTGTGCGGCGCCCAAATGCCATAGGCCTGCGCCTGGTCACTGCCCACCGCCAGGTACGGACGCTTCTGTTTATCGTACAGCATCACGCTCTTAACCTGCTCATTTTCCATCACATACGTGTCGATGGCAAAGGTATCCGCCATCAGCGGCAGCAGCGTATCTTCCACCGGCATACGGCCGGGGGCCGGAAGCTGAGTAATGTACCCGCTGTCCAGGCCGTGCGGCATGAGCGGCTGCGCAACCACCTTACCTTCAGCGTCGTAGCACTGCAGGTAGCCGTGCACAGGGTCATCGGCCTTATAGTCCGGTAGCAGCAGTGCCGGATGCGCACCAATCTGGAAGTGCATGGGCTGGGTGTCCTCGTTCAGGACTTCCCACTCGCAGAAGAGCTTTTGCCCTTCCGTCCGGTACCGCACGGAGAGGCAGAACCGATACGGGTAGTTCTCCCACGGGCCGCCCTGGAGCACATAGCGTTCCCCTTCTTTGCGGAAGACAGCGTCCCGCGCAAAGCCGTGCTGGCCCATGTGGTACGCCTTTCCGTTTACGCGAAAGGTGTTGTCAAAGACCTTTCCCACGTTGGGGAACAGGATGGGCGCCTGGCGGCCCCAGTAGGCGGCATCGCCCCACCAGAGGTACTCGCGGCCGTTCAGCTGAATGCTGGCAAGCTCGGCGCCTTTCTCGTTGACTTTTATCTGTAAGGAGCTCATCCTCAATAATTTTCCGGTTTCAGCTGGAAGTAGCTCTGCGGATGGTCGCACACGGGGCAAACCTCCGGTGCCTTGGGGCCGATCACGATGTGCCCGCAGTTGGAGCACTGCCAGATGGCATCGCCCTCGCGCGAGAAGACCAGGCCGCCTTCAATGTTGGCAAGGAGCTTGCGGTAGCGGGCCTCGTGCTCCTTCTCGATGGCGCCCACCATGCGGAACTTGGCGGCAATCTCGGTGAAGCCTTCGGCATCGGCCTCATCGGCCATACGGGCATACATGTCCGTCCACTCGAAGTTTTCGCCGGCGGCAGCGTCCTTCAGGTTCTCCACCGTGGAAGGCATCTTGCCGCCATGGAGGTATTTGAACCAAATCTCTGCGTGCTCTTTTTCGTTGGCAGCGGTTTCTTCAAAGATTTTGGAGATTTGCACGTAGCCGTCCTTTTTGGCCTTGGAGGCGTAGTAGGTATACTTGTTGCGTGCCTGGGATTCCCCGGCAAATGCTTCCTGGAGATTCTTCTCCGTTTTTGTTCCTTTGAGTTCCATATCGGTGATTGTTTTGATTTACAAGTATTTATCTTCCCTTGTACATACTCTCGTAGTACTTCTGGTAGTCCCCGGAGGTCACATTGTCCATCCAGTCCTGGTTGTCCAGGTACCAGCGGACGGTGCGCTCGATGCCTTCCTCAAACTGCAGGCTGGGCTCCCAGCCCAGTTCCTTCTGCAGTTTGGAACTGTCGATCGCATACCGAAGGTCGTGCCCGGCGCGGTCCTTCACATAAGTGATGAGGTCCATATCGGCCCCCTCCGGACGGCCCAGCAGACGGTCCACGGTATTGATAACCACCTTGATAATGTCAATGTTTTTCCACTCGTTGAAGCCGCCAATATTGTACGTCTCCCCTACCTCTCCCTGGTGGAAAATAAGGTCGATGGCGCGCGCATGGTCTTCCACATACAGCCAGTCCCGTACGTTCTCTCCCTTGCCGTATACCGGTAGCGGTTTCCGATGGCGGATGTTGTTGATAAACAGCGGAATAAGCTTTTCCGGGAACTGATACGGGCCGTAGTTGTTGGAGCAGTTGGTGACCACGGTGGGCATGCCATAGGTGTCGTGGAACGCCCGCACAAAATGGTCGCTGGAGGCCTTGGCGGCACTGTACGGCGAGTGCGGCTGATATTTGAGGTCCTCCGTGAAGAACTTCTCCCCGTAGGCCAGGTGATGCTTGCCGCTGGATGCCTTGGTGGTGAACGGCGGCTCAATCCCCTCCGGATGCGTCATCTGCAGCGCCCCGTACACCTCGTCGGTGCTAATGTGGTAGAAGCGGCAAGGAATTCCGCCGTGGGCAGGTTTTGCTTGCCCCTTGTCAATATCGGAGGAAGGAAATTGGTTTTTCGCAAAGCCTTGCGAAAAATAATTTCCTTCCGACTTTTCCTCCGGAGCTTCGGGCATCGTCCATCCCAGGGGCCCCCAGACCGTCTTTGCAGCTTGCAGCATACTCAGCGTGCCCATCACGTTGGTTTGCGCGAACGTGAACGGATCCTTGATGGAACGGTCCACGTGACTCTCTGCGGCCAGGTGAATGATGCCGTCCACCTGCTTCTCCTGCATGAGACGGAGCACCCCCTCAAAGTCACAGATGTCCATCTTTACAAACTCATAATTGGGCTTGTCCTCAATATCCTTGAGGTTGGCAAGATTCCCGGCGTAGGTGAGTTTGTCCAGGTTAATAATATGATACTCAGGGTATTTGTTCACAAACAGGCGCACCACATGCGAGCCAATGAAGCCCGCACCGCCCGTAATAATCAGGGTCCTTTTCATATTATGCAACAGGAATTTTTACTACCACTTTCTTAACCGGCTTGGACTCCCCATCCACGGCCAGGCAAGGCTCATGGGCGTCTTCCGGGAACACCAGCACAAAGTAACCTTCGCCCACAATGACGTCTGCGCCGGGGCAATCCAGATAGCGCGCCACGTCCTTTTCTTCATTATAAGCGATGCTTTCGGTAACCTGCGCAAGCGGCTTGCACCGAACCAGTTCCGTGCCCGCAATGCAGAATTGAATACCGGCAAAGCGCTTGTGCGCTTCATAGCCTTTTTCGTTCACCAGGCGCGTGTTGTACTCGCTGATGACCACCTTTACCCCGTTTTCCAGGAAATAGGTGCCGTTTTCCACATTGGGTTTTACGTTTGCGATGTAATCCAGTGCCGTGTCGATGGCCGGCGTGAGACCCTTGTACAGGCTCACATTTTTGATATGGTCAAAAATCATACGTTTTAGTTAGCTAGTCCGCAAATATAAGAATTTTCGTATCTTTGTGCAAACTTTTAGCTGTATGATTCAATCCATGACCGGCTACGGCAAGGCCGAAGCCACGCTCTCCAGCGGCAAACTCACCCTCGAAATCCGCACCCTCAACGGCAAAAGCGCGGACATCAACATCAAAAGCTCCCTCCTCCCCAAAGAGAAGGACCTTGAGGTACGTAAATTACTGGCCGATAAGCTTGTACGCGGCACCATCGACCTCTATATCAGCTTTGAGCCCGCCTCCGGCGAAGGCACTTACGGCATCAACGCGGAGGCCTTTCACGCGTATTGGAAGAGTGTAGTATCGGCCCTGGACAAGGAGACCATTTTCACCAAAACCTTCCTGAAGGATCCCGGCGTGGGCAGCATCCTCGCCAGCTCCATCCTGCGCCTCCCGGAGGTGGTGGACGCCCGCAAGGGGGATGTCATCGCGCCCGAAGAATGGCCGCTGGTGGCTTCTGCACTTGAGTCCGCCCTGGCGCAGCTCATGGCCTATCGGGCCAACGAGGGCAAGGCTTTATATGCCGATGTCACCTCCCGCGTGGCTTTGATTCTTTCCCTGTATGACCAGGTGGAAGCACTTGAGAGTGAGCGCGTTGCAGCCGTCCGCGAGCGCCTGGGCAAGGCCCTGGAGGAGCTCGCTGTAAAGGCTAGTCCGGAGCGCTTTGAGCAGGAGATGATCTTCTATCTGGAGAAGTACGACATCAACGAGGAAAAAGTCCGCCTCCGCCAGCACTGCAAATACTTCATGGAAGTGATTGACTCAGAGCCCTATCCCGGCAAAAAGCTGGGCTTCATCATCCAGGAAATGGGCCGCGAAATCAACACCACCGGCTCCAAAGCCAACCACGCCGGCATCCAGCAGCTCGTCGTCCGCATGAAAGACGAACTGGAAAAAATCCGCGAGCAAAGTATGAATATCCTGTAGGCAGGGCCCCAAGCTGGCACCCAACCACCTGATTCTCAACCACTTACTCACAATCCTCGGCTCCATTTGCGCCGAGGATTTTCCGTAATTCACTGATGCTCAGCCACTTATCGACCAGCCTCATCCCCACCCTGTCATGTTCATCCCCACCCTGTCATTTTTCGCCTGGTCACCAACCACCTGATTCTCAACCACTTACTCACAATCCTCGGCCCCATTTGCGCCGAGGATTTTCCGTAATCCACTGATGCTCAGCCCATTATCGACCAGCCTCATCCCCACTCTGTCATTTTCGCCTGGACACAAA
>Ga0310695_10010669_pt1 | contig 13361 bp, 11 predicted proteins | sample RumenRJG_04DNA_FD_203882 | JGI IMG/M metagenome (GOLD analysis project Ga0310695, IMG submission 203882) | Bovine rumen microbial communities from Lethbridge, Alberta, Canada - RJG_04 (v2) (version 2) | ecosystem: Host-associated > Mammals > Digestive system > Stomach > Rumen | place: Canada...
TTGAACATAGGGCTATTGTAGCGTATTTGAAAAAAAAGTAATAGGGCATATGAAGTTCATCATGTAAGCTGGCGGAAAGAGTAGCTTACAAGATTCAAAAACTGCTGCTTAAGAACCGGATTGTATTCCGTTTCTTTTGCGGCGCTGTCAAATTCGTTCTGAGCTTCTTCTATGTAGTTTGGAATGTCTTTTGCCTTTAGCGGAAGCCTCATTCCGAGCATGTGGTTTTCAAGCGAAATGCAGCGGAATGTAATTTTTCCGGAGTAGGCAATCCTTAAATTTGTGATGATGCCTTTTTCGGAATCTACTAAAAATGCAAAGCTTGCAGAATTTTCTGTTATTGTGCTGTTAGGTCCGAGTCTTCTGAAAATTCCTACATCCCAGTCGTTTAATGGAACGCGTATATTTGTAAGTACGTGATTTTTAGGGATTTCGGTAAAATTCTGGACGGTAATGTATTTAACTTCTGAAGGAGATTTAAATTCCAGAACAGTGTCCATTGCAAGGAGCGGCGCAAAAAGCGTATTCCTGCGTTCCGGGTCCATTAAGTTTCCGCCGATTGTTGCTACGTTTCTTATAAACGGGTTTGCAACTGTAGAAATTGCATCAAGCAGGATTTTTGGAAGGTGCCTTTCTCCGAGTGCCTGAATTTCTGCCAGCGTAGTTGCTGGACCAAATTCAATGTAGCGTTCGTGTTTTTCTATATGGTTGAATTCGCGGATTAAGGTAGTAGAAATCATTTTTTCTGGGAGCGCAGAAATGGCGGTGCAACTTCCGACAATCTTAAGGTTTGCAATTGTCTTAAGCTGGTAAAAGAGTTCGTTCAGGTTTCTGGCATAGAATATGTTTGTTTCGTTTTTGTTCATGGTTACATTCCTATCCGTCTGTTGTAGGTTTCTACGGCGTAAAGAATTCCGTTTATCAAGGTGTCTATGTCTGTGCAGCACGGCGAAAGGTGAGCAATGCGTTCCCTGATTGAAACTCTGGTAGGCTTTGTTTTTTCTGTAAGAATGGATGCTGCTGCAAATATTTTTCCGGCATTGCAGTAGCCGCACAGTTTTATACCTGCTTTGGAAAAGCCTTTCATTATGTCCTGATAGGCTTCTGTTTCTGAAAAATGTTCAAGTGTTTCTATTTCCTGGTTCATAGCAAGAGCAACAGGAATCTTGCATGACGGAACCGGCTTTCCGTTAAAAAGAACTGTGCATGAACCGCAGCTGCCTTTTCCGCAGCCAAGCTTTACAGAAAGAAGGTTGTACCTACGGAGGACAAGCATAAGGCTGTCTGACGGGGAGGCCTGAATAATCTGTTTTTTCCCGTTAAGTGTTACGGTAAAATTCATTGGATTTCCTCCTTCTGTGATTCAAAATCTTCTCCTTCAGTTTCCGCTCTGGCGGCAGATGCTTCAGTTTCTTCTGAAATGTCTTGATTTTCCAAAGGCGCTTCGCTTTCAGAAGCTGTTTTCTCGGTTTCTGAATCCTGATTTTCAGATGTTTCTTCTTCTCCGTTCTGCGTTAATTCAAAGAGCTTTTGTTCCGTGCAAGGCAGTTCGTTTACCTGCCTGAACAGTGCCAGCGACAGCGCAGAAGAAAAAGCTGCCGGTACAAGGTTATGAATGAGTTTACCGATCTGGCACGGCGGATTCTTTGATTCAAGGAATGAAATCCGTATTTGGTCGCAGGAAATTGTCGTATCTTTTACAAGGCGTTCAAGTTCCTGCTGGATTGCAAGCCTTACAGAGCTTTCTGCAGCTTTTATCGAAAGGATTTCACCGCAGTCTATGGCTACCCAGATTCCGTTTATCTTTTCCTCATAGGTATCTGCGTTCAGTTCAACTTCTACGATTGCGGCACCAAAAGAAGCTGTCTGGAACGGAATTCCTTCAAATTTTTCTTTTTTCCACTGTTTACGCATGGAATTTGTTACGGATTTTTTTGAAGAAACCGGTAATGAACCGTCTTTTCTTTTTTTGTTGATTTCTTCGCAGGCGCGCTTTAAAAGAACTGTCATTATGCTTATGTCGTTGTAGAAGCCTTCTGGCATAAAGGTTTCTTCTGTAACTGCAAATTCCGAATTGATGTTTATGTTTGCCGGATCTACGGAAAGCTGTTCCGAAACGATTTTTTTCCAAATTGCAACGTTTGTCTGAGAAGGACTTACTGCGTTAATTTCAACAGACTGGTCGCGGTTCATTGTTATTTCAAGTTTTTCTTCTGTAAGGGGAAACTGAGTTCCGTAAAAACAGGCTCCGTCGTAGGCAATGCTAAGTCCGATTCCTCGTCTTGGCAGGGCAAAGAATGTAGAGCCGTTATTGTAGCGGTTGCTCAGAGAATTAAGGCGGAATGAAGCGTATTTGCGCTTGAAGTCACTTTGCATAATTATTGCGCTGATTGTTTCTGCTGGTTTTGACAGCTTGAACTGGTACGGCGACTTTATTGATTTTCCGTTCAGGTTCATGTTTATAAGGCGCAATTCGTCCGGCAGAAGGGCAGTTAATTCTGAAATCTGCTGGATGTGGTTTTCAAGTGCAAAGAAAGCCTGTGAATCTATAAGTTCTGAATAGATTGATGACGGCGGATTTTCCGAAGAATGAATGCTTACTTCTATATATAGGTTTTCTATGTTGTAAAGTCCGCATGCGGCAATTGCAATCCTGTCTGCAATTTCCTGTGCAAAAGGATTTGCGTAGCCGCCGTCGCAGACAGCCTTTATGTGCATTGTCTTTATTATGCCTTCTTTTGTGATTCCGCTTCTGTAACTTATTGTTGTGTCTAGTCCCGGGTACATGTATTTTTCTTCTTCTTCACGGGAAAGAATAAGCTTTACAGGCTTATTTGTAAGGATTGCGGCAAGAGCGGCCTGTGCAGCAACCGTTGTACAGCGCCAGATTCCGCTTTTGTTTTCTGACTGAGAAAGCGTTTTCTGAATTATGATTTTGTCTTCATCATAGTCTAGAACCCTTGCAAGGTTTTTGGAAAGATAGCTTGACCACTGGGTGGTAGTTATTACGTTCAGTTTTGAGCCGTCCTTATAGCAGAAGGCTCCGCTTGGTTCGATCCAGTCCGGTGATTTTTCTGTAAGTTTCCAGCTGTCGCTGATTGTGTATTCGCATTCCTTAAAGATATCGTCAAGAACTGTAGGATCGTCCGTGTACTGGAACATTCCGGTTTTTACAGTCCTTGAAGCAAGAATCCTTTCCTTGTGTTCAAGGGGGTTGATGCTGTTCATTGCGCGTTCAATCTGTTCCGGGTTTGTATAGCTGGACTTTTTATTCTCAGTAGGAAGTTCGTCCAAATCCGGCAGAATGTTCATCATGTCTACGATGTCTGCAATTTCTCCGTCTTTAGAGCCGGTCTGTTCCGGCAGACGGATTACAGGATGATGGTAATTTTTTGACGCTTCCTGAAGTGCAGATTCTATGGTAGTGATGTCAAAGGTAATCTGAATTTCTTTTGTAAGCCTTCTTGCTGTTTCAAGGTCCGGACCGCATACAATTCCGACTGGTTGCCCTATAAAGTGAACTTTTTCGTTGCAGAAAACGCGAGTTGCCGTATTCATTGTGATTATGGAATTTTCCCCGGGAATGTCGCGCGCAGAAAAAAAGTAATAGCCTTCCGGCAGATCAGAAAAATTTATGTTGGTAATTTTTCCGGTTGGAAGAGGACTTCGTACTAACGCCCCGTAAAGCATATCTTCGCTGCTGAAGTCTATGAAATAGTTCTTTGAAAGATAGGAATTACGGGAAACTTTTTTCTTTGATTTACTGTTTTTTCGTTCAGACATGATTTTCCCTTCCGATTTTTATTACAGTTTCTATGACTTCGCTGACCATTTGGTCTGTCATGTCAGGCCATAAAGGAATTGTAATTGTTCGTGAATATTTTTTTTCTGCTTCCGGAAAATTTTCGGGCGTAAAGTTACTGTAAAGGTTTTTCCAATATGTAAAGTGAAACAGAGGAATAAAATGCATGGAAATTCCGATTCCGGATTTCTGCATTAAAGATGCAAATGTGTTTCTGTCGATTTTAAGTTTTTCAGGCACAATGCGCATAAGATATAGATGCCAGCTGTTTCCTTTTCCGTCCGGCGGAAGCTGAATAAAGTCCAGGGTGCGGAATGCTTCGCTGTATTTTTTTACAATGCGCATTCGTTTTTCATAGAAATCTTCTGCACGTTTAAGCTGTTCAATTCCAAGACCGCACAGGATGTCCGGCAGGTTGAATTTATAGCCGGGTGCAACAATGTCGTATTCCCAGCTTGCGCGCGGAGAAGTGTAGCGGTCCCATGTTGTTCTGTCCATGCCATGCATGCGCATTTTTGTCATGCGGCCGGCAAGTTCCGGGTCTCTGGTGCAGACCATTCCACCTTCTGCAGTTGTAATTGTCTTTGTAACGTAAAAAGAAAAGACTCCAATGTCGCCGACAGTTCCGCCGTAGCCAAGGTCTGTTGCAGACGGGAAAGAATGTGCCGCATCTTCTATGACTTTTACGCCGTATTTTTTACCAAGACGGCATATTTCCTGCATATTGCACATGTTTCCCGCAATATGAACTGGAACAATTGCCTTTACTTTTTTGCCGTCCGGCGATTTTAAGATTTCTTCTATTTTTACCGAGTCAATGCTGTAGGAATCTTTTTCAAGGTCTGCAAAAAAAACATCTGCACCAAGATGGCGCGCGCAGGTTGCAGTGGAAACAAAGGTGTAGGGTGTTGTAATTACAGCTGTTCCCTGGGTAACTCCGCAGGCTTCCATTGCCAGAATCATTCCGCTTGTATTGGAATTAACGGCAAGGCTTATAACCGGGCGGGTATCAAGACCTTCTTTCTTTCTGTTCTCTGTCATTTCCGGATTCTTATTCATGAATGCGGAAAATGACTCTTCAAATTCCTTTGCGTACTTTCCTGTTGTAAGCCAGCCGGAGCGAAGGATTTTTAGGACAATATCTTCTTCTGCTTTTGTAATGGATGGTCTGGAAAATGGAACTTTCAATGAATCTGCGTCAGACATATATCTCTCCGGTTATTTTTTATAGAATTCTCTTAGCGAAGAAAATTCCCTGCACAGGATTTTAAGAAGATAGTCTTTGTTCCTGTATTTTTCTGAATCGTATTTGCCGTCTGCATCTGTCGGCTGGCAAACCGGCATAAGTTCTTCCAAAAGACCGTTAAGCCTTTCAGGTGTAAAATCAAGGTTTTTAAGCTTAAGGATTTTAGGATATTCTGTTTTCTGCGGCATTTCTTCTTCAAGCCAGAGCGGTTCAACAGAACGTTCACCTTTTCTTTTTCCGATGATTTTAATATCTATATCTTTGTACGGCTCAAGTCCGCTGAATTTAATAATCTGCTTTGCAAGGTCAATGATTTTAATGCGGTCGCCCATATCCAGAAGATATGATTCTCCGTTTGAACCGACTCCGCCGGCCTGCAGTACAAGGGAACAGGCTTCCGGAATTGTCATGAAGTAGCGTTCCATGTCTTCAGAGGTGATTGTAACTGGACCGCCATTTTTAATCTGTTCCATAAAAAGAGGAAGAATTGAGCCGCGGCTTCCAAGTACATTTCCGAACCTTACAAACATGAATTTCTTGTCTCCGGATGCCTTTTTGGAAGTTTCAAGGACAAGCTTTTCGCAAATTAACTTGGAAACTCCGTAAACGCTTGCCGGATCAACAGCCTTATCTGTAGAAATAAGCACAAAGCGCTTTACAGAATGTTTAAGGCTTGCGTCAAGCAGGTTTTTTGTTCCAAAAACGTTGTTGCTTATTGCGGCAACAGGATTTTCTTCCATCATTGGAACATGCTTGTAGGCTGCACAGTGGAATACGACATCACATTTTGTTTGGGCAATAATATAGTCAGTGTATGCGCGGTCTGCCATGTCTCCAATAATAGGAACAATAGTAGCTTTTTCGCCTACGCCCTCTGACTGAAGCATGCGTAGTTCCCTGTCTATCTGATAGATTGAATTTTCACCGTGACCAAATAGATAAAGGCGTTCAGCACCGCCACTAAGAAGCTGGCGTGCAAGTTCCGAACCGATTGAGCCGCCGGCTCCTGTTATAAGGACGCGCTTCCCCCTAAGGTATGCAAGGCTTTCCTTAAGCGAAATAGTAACAGGCGTGCGACCCAAAATATCCAGCGGATCAATGTCTCGTGTCTGTACAAGATGTGCAGAGCCGTTTACAACCTGCGAAATTCCCGGAAGAATCTTTATGTGAGGAAATCCGCATTCCTTGAGTGTTTCATAGATTTCTTTAATCCGCTCTACAGGTGCACTTGGAATGGCGATTATTGCTTCATCCTGCTTGCGGCAGCGTAAAAGCGAAGTTACGTTTGAAATAGGACCAAGAACAGGAATTCCGTCAATTTCTGTTCCGATAAGGTTTTTATCATCGTCAAGAAAAGCGCCTACTGTTCCAAAAACTTTTTTTCGCTTTATGTCATCGGCAATAGTCTGCCCCGCAAACCCTGCGCCGATAATGTATAATTTTTTGTCTATGCTGTTCATTACTTCACTCGCTATATAATTCTATCATAAATTGAGCAAAGAAAAAATATAAAAAACACTAAACATGAACATTCGCAATACCGATTAATAAAAAGAGAATATAAGGAATTCAGAATTCCTGTATTTTGATAAGGTGGAAATGATTATGGTAAAAAGATTTCTGGCTGCATTAGTTTTTTCTGTAGCCTGCATTTCTGGTTCTTTTGGCAGAAGCCTGTCGTTTCAGGTTGTTCAGCATAATGACAGCCTTAACGAAGTGTGCAGTTCTGCATTAGTAATAGAAGATGAAATACTCAATTTCTTTTACGATGCCGGCTACATTGTAACGAATGTTCCTGCTGCGGTTTCAAAATCGGAAGAACAGGATGTTTCTTTTTATCAGAAGGGATTCAATGACGCTTATGACGGTTCATTCGATGATTTTGTACTTATCAAGCTGTATTTTACAGGCTCGGAAGATGAAAACAAAAAGGTTTCCTTGGGAAACATGCAGAAGCTCAGCTGGAAGGTAGTTTCTACAAAAAACGGTACAGTTCTGGAAGAAGGCTGCACCGGTGTAGAAAAAGAAGTCCTTGCAGATAATGAAAAAAATGTTCGGGAATTTGCAAGTGAATTTGCAGTTCATTTAAATAATGTTTTAAGAAAAAGATCTTAAGTGCAGTTTTTGGGAGAATATATGAAAAGATTAATCGGAATTATATGTTCAGTTTTATTGTGTGGAACAATTTTAACTTCTTTCAGTCCTTCTTTGGACGGCAGGGCTGTTGTTGCTGATAAGGATGTACTGCCTCAGGGACTTTTTGCACGTGCATTCGGTTATCTCCCGGGAGATTCAATCAGCGTAACAAGTCTTTCTACTAAAAAGACAGTAGATATTCTTGTAATAGGCGCCATTCCTGCAGAAGAGGGAATTGCAATCCTCCTTTCTCCGGAAGCTGCCGGCGAACTTGGAATTTCTAAAGAAGTAAATAATGTTGTAAAGATTACAAAGCGTACAGGGCAGCTTGATGAAGCCGTAGCCGGAACTGCTGTAATCGGAACTGCTTCAGAAGATGTAAATTCTTTTGATGATGATGATTTTGTTGCCGGAGTAGAAGAAAAAGCTTCTTCTGATAATCCTTTTGCCATCGCTTCTAAAAATGTTACAGAAGAACCAAAGGAAGAAGAAATTATTGCAGAAACTTCCGTTGATTCTGATGCAGAACTTGTAGAAGACGACTTTATTTCCGGTGTAATTGAAGAAAATCCAAAGGAAGCAGTTGCAGAAAAAGAATTTGATGAACTTGCAGATATAGAAGAAGAACCAGAAGAAACTGTAACTGTAATTACTCCTACAGAAGACATTTATGCAGAAAAGGAAGAAGAAAAGGCTGCCGAAGCCCTTCCATACACTGTAATTGATGATTCAGAAGTGATTGCTCCTGAATACGTAGAAGCAGACGAACTTGCAGATCTTTCTGGAAATAAGGAAAAGGTTTCTGAACCGTTTGATGAAGAACTTAATGCGGAAGAAGGCTATGATTCACCTTATGTTCCTGATGATTCTGATGAAATTGCAGAAATAAAGGAAGAAACAGAGTCAGAGGTTGAAGCAGAAGAATCTGTAGTTGCAGAAACTGACGCTGAAACAGAAGAAAAGGTTGAAGAAACAGTTGCAGCTGCTGTTACGGAAGATGACGAAGTTTATGAACCGATTGTACTTGTTCCGGCTGCTGCTAATCCACCGGTAAATGCCGTTTCTGAAACTGTTGAAAAGACAGAAGAAAAGGAGGCTGTTCCGGTGGCAGAAGTTTCTAAAGATGTATTTGATCTTGAAAAATACAAAGTTTCAAGTATGGCTGATCTTGAAAAAGGCAAATTCTACGTTCAGATTGCAATGCTTGGTGACGAAAATAATATCCGCGCTACAATCGGTAAGTACGGAAAGCAGTATCCAATCACTTTGGTTCCTCTTTCTAATGGGAAAGGCTACCAGTTCCTAATCGGTTCGCTTACAATGGACGAATATGGAACAGTTTTGAATCGCTTCCGTTCGTACGGATATAAGGACGCGTTCCTTAGAAAGATTAAATAGCACTTGCGAAAGGCCGGGAATTTTTCCCGGCTTTTTTATATTTAACTGTATAATTATTATTGAAAAAACGTCCTGCAAGTGGTACTGTAAAACATACCCTCAAATATGCAGGGCTAAGCGAGGTTCTATAAAATGGGAAAGAAAAATCTTGATTGGTCAAACTTGCCTTTCGGATACATGAAGACAGACAAGCGTTTTGTTTCATATTACAAGAATGGTTCATGGGACAACGGAAAGCTTACAAAAGACAATACTATTAAACTGAACGAATGTGCAGGCGTCCTTCAGTATGCTCAGACTTGTTTTGAAGGTCTTAAGGCTTACACAACAAAAGAGGGTAAAATCGTCTGCTTCCGCCCTGACTTGAACGCAGACCGCATGAAGGACAGTTGTGAACGTCTTGAAATGCCGGTTTTCCCAAAAGATAAATTTATTCAGGCTGTAAAGGATGTTGTTAAGGCTAATGCCGGCTGGGTTCCTCCTTTCGGAAGCGGAGCAACACTTTATATTCGTCCTTATATGTTCGGTTCAAATGCAGTTATCGGTGTAAAACCTGCTGATGAATATCAGTTCCGCATTCTGGTAACTCCGGTTGGACCATATTTTAAAGGCGGCGTAAAGCCTATTACAGTACGCATTTCTGACCTTGATCGTGCCGCTCCACATGGAACTGGTGACATTAAGGCCGGATTGAACTACGCAATGAGCCTTCATAACATTGTAGACGCTCACAAAAAAGGATTTGCAGAAAACATGTATACAGATCCTGCAACTCATACTTATATTGAAGAAACTGGTGGCGCAAACATCCTGTTCGTTACAAAAGATGGAAAGCTTGTAACACCAAAATCTAATTCAATTCTTCCTTCTATTACTCGCCGTTCTCTGCTTCAGGTTGCAAAAGATTACCTGAACATTGAAGTAGAAGAACGCCAGGTAAACAAGAATGAACTTGCTGACTTTGCAGAAGTTGGTCTCTGCGGTACAGCTGCCGTAATCAGTCCTATTGGTAAAATCGTAGACCACGACAAGGAAATCCTTGTTCCTGCCGGAATGGATTCAATCGGTCCAGTTCTCGGAAAACTCCGCGAAACCCTTACCGGAATCCAGATGGGCGAAATCAAAGCTCCAGACGGCTGGATCTGCGAAATCTGCTAATATCTGGTCGGTTTTGCCATAAATTCTTGTTTTCGCATATTGTAAAAAAAATAGCGGGAAGGAGAAAAACGTCTGGCAAAAACATCCTGCGAGGCTGCCGCGTGAGCGGCAAACTGTATGGTTTCAAGGCATCGCAGCATGTAGCCCGCTAGCGGGCGGTTTTGACAGACGTTTTTTGACTGGTAGCTATTTTTTTTATTGCAATGACATTAAACATGAAATTACGGCTGTTTTAATCTTTAAATTCAATTCTTAATATGATACCTTATACCCATGTATTTAATATTTATGTTTGCCTTGATTCCGGCAGTTCTTACATATACATGCATTAAGGCTGGAAATCGTTTTGTAAATCTTATTGTACTTTGCGGCGGTTTAAGTGGAATTCTTGTAAGCGCCTGCACAGCGTTCTTTTCTTACATGCACAGAATTCCTGAATATTCGTTTCTGTCGAATTTTCTGTATTTTTTCCTAAAATTTTATTTTGTTCCAATGGTTCTTCTTTATGCAGTTTATTTTCTGTGCACAAAGGATGAACTTTCGGTTCGACTTAAGGCTTTTTTCCCTTTGACGGCGGCTTTCTTTGCAATCTACATGCCGTACTGCATTTATGCAGACGCTTCGGCATTAAAGGGATTTTTCTTCCTTTTTGTAAAGCCTGTTTTGTGCCTTTCAATGATTTTTTACTGCTCTGTTTTTGTAAATAATTTCTTTTACGGAATAAATGAAAAAAAAGGAGCTGTATGTACTGTAAATTCAATCTGTTTTCTGGTGGCATCGGTTTTACCGGCTGTTCTTGAAACAATGTGGCTTTTGAATATTGCAGAAATTGCAGTTTATGCTGTTTCTGTTGTCTATTCGGCAGGTGCTCTTGTTCTTTTCTTTGTAAAAAGCAGGCAGGAAGGAAGGTATTTTTTCTAAGATGCATGCGGTAAAAAGGATTTTATACTGGATTCCGGCGGCCCTTATTTTTAGTGCCAGCTGGTATCTTTCGAGTCAGGAAACAATTGAGCAGATGCCGGAATTCTGGAATGCAGACAAGCTGGTTCATCTTGTGTGCTTTGGCTTTTTAAGCCTGTGGGTTTCTTTTGCGTGCCGCATACGGGAAAAGAGAGCGTTTTGGATTCCATCTGTGATCGTAAGCGTTTATGGAATAGTTGACGAGATTCACCAGAGCTTTACGCCCGGCAGAAGCTGTTCAGTTTTTGACTGGATGGCAGACACTGTGGGGGCAGTGTTTGGAGCATTTGTTTTTCTTTTGATTTTGTACTTGATAAACCGATTTGCAAAAATGCCTCCTGTTGAAAAGGATTAAGCAAATCGTTAATATTCGTTTTGGCTGTTGAAAATAAATTAAATTTTTATAGAGGTTTTTGAAATGAAAAAATACGCTAGCGGAAAAGTTCGCGAAGTTTATGATCTTGAAGACGGACGAATGGTCATTGTTACTACAGACCGCCTGAGTGCATTTGATGTAATCCTTCCAACTCTTATTACAGATAAGGGTAAGGTTTTGAATGCTCTTTCTAATTTCTGGTTTGATTACACTGGAGACATCGTGAAGAATCACATGATTTCTTCTGACCTTAAGGACATGCCTGCTGAATTTCAGAAACCGGAATACGAAGGCCGCACTATCCTTGTAAAGAAGCTTAAGATGATTCCTTATGAAGTAATCGTACGCGGTTACATGTTCGGTTCTATGTACGAAGCTTACAAGAAGGGTGAACCATTCCTTGGCCACAGCTTTGACAAGACTTATCAGGAAGCAGAAAAACTCGACGAACCAATCGTAACTCCTTCTACAAAAGCTGCTGAAGGTCACGACATTAACGTTACTCTTGAATATATGAAAAAAGATCTTGGCGAAGAACTTGGAACTAAGATTGAAAAAGCTGCCCTTGCAGTTTACAAGAAGTGCTACGAACACGCTTACAAAAACGGAATCATCATTGCTGATACAAAATTTGAATTTGGTCTTGATGAAAACGGTGAACTTGTTCTTGGCGATGAAGTTCTTACTCCGGATTCAAGCCGCTTCTGGGATTTGAGCAAGTACAAGGTAGGTGGAAGTCCTGCAAGCTACGACAAGCAGTTTGTACGCGACTGGCTTAAAGCAAACAACCTTGCTGGAGACCCAAACATTAAGGAAATCCCGGCTGACGTTGTTGCTCAGACATCTGCAATCTACAAAGAATGTCAGGCAAAGATTTGTCATAAATAATCAGTGTTAAATACTTGATATGAAACACCTGAAGGCTTGCTCTTCGGGTGTTTTTTTTTGTGTGGTGGGATTAATGTAAAAAAATTGCGCTAGCAATTTTTTAGGATTAACAAAAAAATCGCGCTCGGTATGGCTGTGCCATACCGGCGACCTGGTAGGGTCGGGAGTTCGCAGTACAGAATAATTGGTTTAAAAATAAAAAAGGTTCTCATTTTCAGAGAACCTTAGTGGACGGTGAGAGGATCGAACTTGCGTCTAATAGGAAATCCGTTAAAAAAAATTGCGCCAGCAATTTTTTAGGATTTACCAAAAAACCGCGCTCGGTATGGCTGTGCCATACCGACGACCCGGTAGGGTCGGGAGTTCGCAGTACAGAATAATTGGTTTAAAATAAAAAAGGTTCTCATTTTCAGAGAACCTTAGTGGACGGTGAGAGGATCGAACTCCCGACATTCTGGGTGTAAACCAGACGCTCGTACCAGCTGAGCTAACCGTCCGTATCGCGTTGCGATGTATGTAATATAGCAAAGAACAGTATGTTGTGTCAATGAGCTGAATCAAAATTTTTAAAAATTTTTTGATTTTTTTTTGTTTATGAAAAGGCTGCGCTGAGCGTGGAGGGGTGTGGAATAAAATTACAAAAGTATTTTGTAATTTTATTCTGACAGGATTTTGCGGAGCAAAAGACCAAGCGTTAGCGGGCCCCGGAAGGCGAATTGCAAAACATCTGCGCCCGTATAAGAAAAAAAAGAAAACAAGTTGACACTGTTATTGAGATTCACTAGTATAAGCCTAAGCATCAATGGCGATGCAGACAATACGCGGGTGTATTGTCTGCATCGCCATTTTTTTTGCCTGAATGGAAAATTGCCGGGTAAGAAATTACTTTACAGGGGTTATTTATGGAAAAATCATTGTATGAGTCGTGTTTTGAGCATGATAACTGTGGTATTGGAGCGGTGGCGAATATTGATGGTCATGCTTCCAGACAGATTGTTGAAAATGCTCTTGGTATTGTTGAAAAACTGGAGCATCGTGCCGGTAAAGACGCGGCTGGAGAAACTGGAGACGGAGTAGGTATTCTGGTTCAGGTTTCTCAGGAATTTTTTTCTAAGGCGGCACTTGAGATTGGCATTAAGCTGGGGGACGCAAGGGATTATGGAGTTGGTATGTTCTTCTTCCCTTGTGATGAGCTTATCCGCGCTAAGACTCAGAGGCTGTTTGAAGAGCTTTGTTCCAAGGAAGGGCTTAAATTCCTTGGTTGGAGAAAGGTTCCTGTAAATGAAGCTGTTCTTGGTTCTAAGGCAAGGGAATGCATGCCTTGCATCATGCAGGGGTTTGTTGCTCGTCCTGAAGATGCTGAGAAAGGTCTGGCTTTTGACCGACGCCTGTATATT
>Ga0310695_10010671_pt1 | contig 13356 bp, 13 predicted proteins | sample RumenRJG_04DNA_FD_203882 | JGI IMG/M metagenome (GOLD analysis project Ga0310695, IMG submission 203882) | Bovine rumen microbial communities from Lethbridge, Alberta, Canada - RJG_04 (v2) (version 2) | ecosystem: Host-associated > Mammals > Digestive system > Stomach > Rumen | place: Canada...
GGAACCCTTTGACTTCCTCCGTACGGAGATCTGAATAGGCGTCACTGCGCTTATCTATTTCTTCCCTGAAAAGATTATCCAGGGTGCAGTTAAAGATTTTGCAGATTTCAAGCGCTTTGTCCATTTCCGGATTCGCTGCGTCCATTTCCCACTTTGAGATGGTCTGGCGGCTTACGTTAAGCTTCTCCGCCAGCGTTTCCTGTGTCATGCCTGCGCTGAGCTGACGCAGGTACTGAAGATTTTTGCCGAAACTCATGTTGTTTCTCCTTTTCACTTTATTGATCTTCCTGACAGTTCCTTGCTCCGCGTCGCAAGGACAGATTAACATGGGGCAGAAATCTTTCCAACCAACTCACAGGTGCTGTTTCAGGAAATTGTGCAACTACAGGTTGCGCTTAGATTTCGATACCCGGGAGCATTTGATCAGTTCTTTTCGGTTGTTTCCTTTTCCTTCCGGTCCAGTTCCCTGTAGCCCGGTTTTCGCAGCCTTGTAAAGCTGACCGCCATACCGGCAAGCCCGACAGCAAAGAACATCAGGCCGATGCCTGCTCCCTTGCCTGTGCCAAAGAGTCCGGACAGCACCCGCTGTGCCGGTAAATCCGTTCCCATAAACGGTTCAAACACCGTGTCAGCCAGCAGGCCGCCCAGCAGGAGAGCCGGCGGAATCGTGAAATTCTGCAGGGTACTCTTTGCGGAGAACACCCGGCCCTGCATCTCCATGGGAACCTTCTCCCGCATCAGGATATCCATATTTACGTTCATCACAGCTGCCATCAGATAGCTTCCGAACGCCGCAGCGCACCACAGCCATGGGCGGGAAGTCAGGCTCTGGAAAATGTTTCCGGCAAAAACCAGGCCTGTCGCAATAAAGATTAACCGGGTCCGTTTCTTGACCGGTTTCATCGTTGTTGCCAGCAGGCTCCCGGCCAGCACGCCCAGTGCCGTAAAGCTTTCCACCATACCCAGAACGGACTGGTTATTGCCCGTCCGGCCCAGGATAAAGGGAGAAAGCATTCCGTCGTTACCCAGCTTCGCCAGGAAATTGATTACCGCCAGGAACAGCGTGATCCGCAGAATAGCCGTATGCTCCTTCAGATAGCGGATCCCTTCCAGGCAGGTCTTTGAAAAAGATTCCTCTTTCGCCGCCTGCTGTTCTGGCTCCGGAATCCGGATCAGGAACAGCAGCACCAGGAAGGCAACGGCAAAAGTCGCCAGATCGATCATCAGCACCAGGTCCAGTCCGCCTGCTGCCAGCAGCAGCGCGCCCAGCGCCGGAGCCAGAATGGATACGGCGGCTCCGCTGAACCCCTGCAGGCCGCCGGCCCGGGCATAATGTTCCTTCGGTACCAGCAGGCTGACAGCAACAAAGGAAGCCGGCTCCTGGAAGGCGTTCATGAGGCTGAGCAGGAAATTGATCACATACAGGTGCCAGATCTGCAGAACCTCCGCGGAATGCAGTACAAACACAGCCAGCGTTCCGCACGCTGCCACCAGGTCCGCAATCAGCATGATCCGCTTTTTGTTCTGCCGGTCCACCATGCTTCCGGCCAGGAAGCGGAAAAAGATGGTCGGCAGAAAGGTGCATACCGTCAGCAGGGTCACGCTGGACGCGGTACCTCTCTGGCTGTATACCCAGATAATCACCGCATAATCCGTCATGGCCGTCCCAAGCTGGGATACGGTCTGTGATCCCCATAGCAAAAGAAAACTGTGAAGTTGTTTAAAAGAATGTTTATTCATGACTTTGCTCCTTACATGTTTATATTTTCATGTAGTGCAAAGCCTGACCGGACGAAATATTCCGATCGCTCCGTGCAGGTTTCGTCCCAGATCAGACCTTGCGCGGAGCCGGAACATCTGCGGCTAACGATATCCCCCATTTGGTGTGTTTCACTGTCTTTTCCTCCGTTTCAGAGATTATTGCTCATTTTCCGGAAAACTCCTGAAGAAAACCATATTGTTATCCGGGTCATAGAAACTCATGTTGACCGCGCCCCAGGGGCGCTTTGTCGGAGGTTCTATGATTTTCGCTCCCAGGGCCAGGATCTTTTCATATTCCCTGTCAATATCATCCACCGTAAATGCCAGACAGATATTCTGATTCCGGTTATTCTTTACGGTCCCGTCATTATAGACGGTCAGGGTTGTTCCTTCTGAGATGATAAACTGATGGGTCTCATCATTGCTTCCGTTTTCCACGCCCAGCAGCTGCTTGTAAAACGCCGCAAGCCTTGGCACGTCATTTGTCATTAAGCATACTTCGCCGATCGTCATTTACTATCCTCTGTACTCTGTCTGTCATATTTTTTTACTGTTTACAGCATGATCCAGTATCGTCTGACAAGATGATGGCCTTCTGCTTCGTTATCCCTCTCAATGGTATCCCAAAGCTTTCCGCCCAGCTTTTCGCAGACATGAATGGACGCCGCATTCTTTTCGTTGATGATCAGCAGTACCTTTTCCATGCCGTGTTCTCTTGCAATTTCCAACCCGCGCCGCAGAATCTGCGTACCGTATCCTTTGTTCCATTCCGATACTCTTACCGCGTAGCCAACGCTTCCGATATCCAGCATCACTTTCGGGGGAAACTCTGTCCTCAGCTGGAATTCTCCGATGAACCTGCCGTTATCCACCGCCCAGTTATGAAAGCTGACAGGCTGGCCCTCCACAAGTCCCTTTTCCTTCCGGTCATACCAGTCCTTTGTGTTCATAAACCAGTCGCCCACCAGATACCTGGGATTTGAAGGTCTGAAGAACACAATATTGTGATCATAGTATTCCTGGCAATATGCTTTATATCCCTCCGCGTATTCAGGGCACCTCTTGATCAGCTGAAGCATCATATCCTCCGCGAATGCCGGTTTTATCAGGTTTCCTCAAATTCATCAGCATGCGTTTTGAAAAAGTCATAATATACCCTGGGGTTTTTCAGTTCCGTCCAGCTGTCTACCACCCGGGACTGCTCATCCAGGTTGATGATCTTCGCCCCCGGCAGGGCCAGCAGAAATGGTGAATGGGTACTGATTACCAGCTGGTTTCCGCAGTACCTGACGGATTCAGCCAGGAAATCCGCGAGGATCAACTGGTTTTCAGGGCTCAGGCTGTTCTCCGGCTCATCCAGCAGGCACAGCGTGTCCATTTCGATCTTGCTCTGGAAATACATCAGCGCGCTTTCCCCATTCGACCGCTCCCGAAGGCTTTTCCCGGATTCGTTCTCAATAAACCGGCTCTTTGTTTTGCTTCTTGCCTGATTGATCCGGTGCAGATGGTCCAAGTCCTCCAGGGATCGGAGCTGAAACTTCTCATGCTTCAGATCATAATAATCCTCCGCAAGCTTTTCCCTCCTGCGGTCAATACCTTCATTGATGGAACGGATATCCAGCATCATATCAAACACATCGTCGCTGGTAATGATCCGGCTCCCTCCGGGGATTGCTTCGTCCACCGTTGCGCGGCACCGGTCCACATAATTCTCAAAAAAGCGTGAACGGTTGTATGCACTGTTCCGGATCAGCCGGAGCTTTTCCGCGATCACGTTCAGGGCCGTGCTTTTTCCGCTGCCGTTCCCGCCGTAAAGAATCGTCACCGGACGGAAAATGATCTCATTCAGCCCGGCCTTTGGCAGAACACCATACGGATACACGGTCTGGTCATATGTGGTCTTCAGTCCGAACATAAAGTCGGATTCCGCTTCTGCCCCCGGAAAATAAAACGCACTCAGAAACAGGCCGTCCATACCTTATCCTCTCCGGTTTTCTCCGGGGTGTCCGATATTACATGATAATATATGTTTTCTTCCATGCTTCCTCCCTGTGGAAAAGGAATGGTTTCTGCGCCTTACAGTTTATTTTTGCTCAGGATTATTCCTTTTCAGAATATTATATGACAGAAGAAGGGTGCCGGAAAAGAGATTTTTATTCCGTCTCATCAAAGTGCTGGTATGTATACGGGATAAAAAATCCCTTGCTTTCCTCTATAATTACCCCGTACATATCAATCAGGATATATCCTGTTTTATCGGACAAACCCATGCCTGATCTCCTCCTATATTAATTCTTTACTGATCAGTTCATATCCCCATACCGTTGGTTTTTCAGCGCCTTCCGGCAGCAGATTGTGCGTATAGCTCTGCTCCTCATGCCTGCGGATAAATGTATTGGGACCGATGCAGTACAGTTCAATGTGGATATTCTGATTGACACGTACCAGATACAGTTTTCCGTTTTTTACTTCCATATGGATTTTACCGGGAAGATATGTACCGGTGAACTTCCGGAGATCTTCCCCGGAGACAGGTATCTCGTCCGGTTTCATGGCATATTTCGGTTCTTTCCCATACAGTATGCCGGCGATGCCTTCTCCCAGGCGGTACTGGTTCAGCGATTCATTGTTGGAAAGAATGATAATACAGATATCGTCCTCAAAGAAGTACTGCGTATACGCGGCAATCCCGTTGGCGTCACCGCCATGGGCATACATCGTTACACCGTTTCGGTCATGCCGTTCCAGCCCGTAGCAGTAATGATTCATGTTTTCAGTAAGGAACCTTTCATACGCCGGTGCGGACAGCAGCTTCCTTTGCTTCAGGCACTCATACCACTTCTGCAGGTCGTCACAATTCGAAACCAGCGCCCCTGCACCCATCAGGAACATATTGTTGACATACGGCACACGAACAGTCTGCCCGTAATCATGCATATAATTGTCTGCTTTGTTTTCCAGGACAGCCAGGCCGTCGTCAAATGCGGTGCCGGTCATCCCCAGCGGAAGGAATATGTTATCATACAAGAATTCCGCGTAGGACTGTTTGGATACATATTCAATGATCCAGGCCAGCAGATTGTAGTTTGAATTGTTGTAATTGAACAATTCTCCCGGGGCGTTCATCGGCTGTTTCAGAATCCATTTGTTAAGGAATACTTTCCGGTCATAGGGCAGTCTGTCCTCGCCGATGTAGAAGTTGTCTTCGAAGTTGTAAAAGTTATACAGTCCTGAGGTATGGGCAAGAAGATCATGAACGGTAATCCCGGAAGAAATCTGCATGTCTTCCGGAAGATATGTATTCGCATCCGCGTCCAGGGATAAAAGGCCCCTGTCATACAGAAGCATCACCGCAAAAGCGGTAAACTGCTTTGTAACCGATGCGATGGTAAACCGGGTAGACATGCTGTTCTTCACGCCGAACTCAGCGCAGGCATAACCGCGGCTGGTCTCCCAAAGGATTTCACCGTTTTTTATGATACGGATAGCTCCCCAGAAATCCCAGTATTCTGTCTCCTGACCGATATATCGGGTCAGGCACTGCTGGATATCAAGTTCTTCTGTCATGGTTTACTCCATTGTTATATTAGCATTGATCTCCTTGACAATTTCAACTATTTCAATATCCTCGGCGACAAGAATCTTAACTATAGTATTATATGATAGAAGAATGGGACGGACAAGAGATTGTTGTTATAGTTATTGGGGTGATTGGCCATACTGATGGTATGTGTTAGAAGGCTTTTCGTGCTTTGTTTGAGTACAAACGCCTTCGGCGTGTCGAAGTGACGGGATTCGATACCGTTCGCTCAATCGTCGCTGCTCGCGCTTGGAGCGGTCGAAGTGGCGGGATTCCGCTCCGCGCCGCAACCTCAATCGTCGCGACTGTCCACTGGACAGTGTCTCGTGGCGGGATTCGATACCGTTCGCTCAATCGTCGCTGCTCGCGCTTGGAGCGCGCTCGCCGCTCGTTTCGCGCTAACAAACTCGGGGCGCTTTTGCCTTCGGCAAATGCCCCACTGGGGCACCGCTTCCCTCCTTTGCCGCGGCGGCCGCGGGTTATCGAATCCCGCAGCCACGAGAACACAAAAAATGGACACCCGTTAAGGGTGTCCGTTTTCTGTGGTCGAAGTGGCGGGATTCGAACCCGCGGCCTTTTGGTCCCGAACCAAACGCGCTACCAAACTGCGCTACACCTCGATGCACGAGCCGATGAGGGGACTCGAACCCCTGACCTGCTGATTACGAATCGGCTGCTCTACCAACTGAGCCACATCGGCACGATCAGCAACGGCTATTATATCAAAGGGAATCCTGTTTGTCCAGCACTATTTTTCAACGGCAGTGGACATTGGCGGACGGGTGTGATAAACTGCTCCGGCACTACGATAGAAAGAGAGGCCGCGCATGGAGTACCAGCTGATCGCCCTGGATCTGGACGGAACACTGCTCAACAGCCGGAAGGAACTTCCGCAGGACGCTGTCCGGGCTATCCGGAAAGTCTGTGCTGCCGGAAAGACAGTGGTTTTTGATACCGGACGCGCTGTGCCGGAACTGGCTGAACAGATTGTCCTGCTGCCGGAAGTACGGTATGCAATCTTCTGCAGCGGCGCCGGCCTGTACGATACCCGGGAAAAGAAAGCCTTCGGCCTCCGGCCTATCCCTGCTGCCCAGACAGAGCGGATTCTCTCTCTTTCCCGGACAAAGGACATTATGCCCCAGCTGGTGCTGGCTGACCGGGATGTAATCCAGGCTTCGCATATGGAGCGGCTGGAACACTACAACATGGGCGTCTACCGTCCCATGTACGAAAAGGCCATGACGCTTGTGCCGGATATCTATACGTTCGCGGAATCCTGCACAGAGCCTTACCTGAAAATCAATCTTTATCATGCGGAAGTAGCTGAACGGATCCGTACCCGGGCTCAGCTGGAAACACCGGATCTGGAGCTGGTCTACTCCGAAATATCCTCCCTGGAATGCTCCGCTTCCGGCGTCAGCAAGGGCTCCGGACTGGAGCGCCTGTGCAGCCTGCTGGATATTCCCCTGGAAGCCTGTATCGCCGTCGGCGACGCGGACAACGATATTCCCATGCTCCGCGCAGCCGGGCTCGGGATTGCCATGGGCAACGCCCCGGAACATGTGAAAACCGCCGCGGACCGGATCGTATCCGATCAGGACCACGGCGGCTGTACCGAAGCCATTATGATGCTTGTAAAAAACTGATTCCTTTCCGGAATCAGTTTTTTGATTGATGCTTAATCTTTTTTCAGTGCTGCTTTGGCGGCGTCAATCGCGCGCTGCACCATTTCCGGTGCGGGCGCGCCGGGGATCTTCCGCTTCTCCACACAGGAAATCATGCTCAGATCGTCAAACACATCCTGCTCAAAAGCGGGATGGAACTGTTTCAGCTCCTCCAGATTCAGATCCAGCAGCGCTTTGTTTTCGTTCAGGCAATGAGCCACCAGTTCGCCGACCACCTTATGCGCGTCCCGGAAAGCAACGCCTTTCTTCACCAGGTAGTCCGCGCAGTCCGTGGCGTTGGTGAAGCCGCCGGAAGCGCCGCGTTCCATTACGTCCTTGCGGAAGGTCACGGTCTTCAGCATCGCGGTAAATACTGTCAGGCCTTTTACCAGCGTGTCCCGGGTATCGAAGAAGGCTTCCTTGTCTTCCTGCATATCCTTGTTGTACGCCAGCGGCAGACCCTTCATCACGGTCAGCAGGCCCATCAGGTGGCCGTAAACCCGGCCGGTCTTGCCGCGGATCAGCTCCGCCACGTCCGGGTTCTTCTTCTGGGGCATGATGCTGGAGCCGGTGGCAAAGGCGTCATCCATTTCCACAAAGCGGAACTCATTGGTGTTCCAGAGGATCAGTTCCTCGCAGAAGCGGCTCAGGTGCATCATGCAAATGGAGGCCGCGGAAAGGTAATCCAGCATGTAATCCCGGTCAGCCACGCCGTCCAGGCTGTTTTCGGAAATCTTTTCAAACCCGAGCAGTTCCGCCACCCGTTCCCGGTTCAGGGGATAGGTGGTTCCGGCCAGCGCCCCGGAGCCCAGCACCATGACGTCAGCCGCTTTGTATGCGTTGCTGAAACGGTTCCGGTCCCGCAGGAACATCTGGACATAGGCCATCATATGGTGAGCCAGGGTAATGGGCTGGGCCTTCTGCATATGGGTGTAACCCGGCATGATTGTGTGCAGGTTCTCCTGGGCGATGGAAAGCAGCGCGCTGATCAGCTCCTCCAGCATCGCTTCCGTTTCACGGCAGGCGGCCTTGGCATACATCCGGGTGTCCAGCGCCACCTGGTCATTCCGGCTCCGGCCGGTATGCAGGCGCTTTCCGGCGTCGCCGATGCGCTGTGTCAGCAGGGTCTCCACGTTCATGTGGATATCCTCCGCGTCCACCATCCATTCAATCTTTCCTGCCCGCGCGTCTTCCAGAATGTCCTTCAGGCCGGCCACGATTTTCTCCGCGTCTGCCGCGGGGATGATCCCCTCCTCGCCCAGCATGGTCGCGTGGGCAATGGATCCGGTAATATCCTGTTCAAACAGCCGTTTGTCAAAAGAGATGCTGGAATGGAAATCATCCACCAGCCCGTCGGTTGCCTTTTCGAACCGTCCTCCCCAAAGCTTCATACGGCGTGCCTCCTTCAATCCTTACACAATACCAACATTGTACACAAAACCACCGTTTTCGCAATAGAAACGCAGGGAAAAAGCAGCAGGATCGTTTTTTACAATTGTTGTTTGTTCGCCTTGACATTCCGGGTGGCAGCGTTTACCATGGTTTTGTATTTATATAGGAAAGAGGCGGTTTTTTGATCGTTCTTGGCATCGACCCGGGCTATGCCCTTATGGGATGGGGCGTGGTGGAGGCGGAAGGCAGCCGGATGAAGCTGATCAACTACGGCTGTATTGAGACCAAGGCCGGCGTTCCTATGCAAAACCGCCTGCGGACGCTGCAGCTCGGCGTCCGGGATCTGCTCAATATTTACCATCCGGATGACGTTGCGTTTGAGGAGCTTTTTTTCGCCCGGAACGTGACCACCGCCCTGATGGTCGGGGCTGCCCGCGGCGCGGCCATCATTGCCGCTGCCGAATACACCCAGAATCTGTATGAATATACGCCCATGCAGATCAAACAGGCGATCACCGGGTACGGCAAAGCTGATAAAAAACAGATCCAGCAGATGGTCAAACTTCTGCTGAAACTGGAAGAGATCCCCAAACCGGATGACGCCGCGGACGCTATCGCCTGTGCCATCACCCACTGCCAGGCCGGTGTGGCAAAATCCCAGTTCATGATGAAATAAGGAACAATTACAGGATCCTGATCGTTAGCTGTATGGCAATCCTGTTATGGAGGAAATGATATGTACGCGTTCATCGAAGGCGAAGTCTGTGAAAAGCTGAACGGCAGCCTCGTCCTTCTGGCTTCCGGCGTCGGCTGGCAGCTGAACTGTTCCAACAACACCCTGCAGGCCGCTCCGCCCGTAGGCGAGAAAATGCGCTGCTATACCTACCTTTCCGTCCGGGAGGACGCGATGGAGCTTTTCGGCTTCGCCACGCGGGAGGAAAAGGAGATGTTCCTGCAGCTGACCTCTGTTTCGGGCATCGGGCCTAAAACCGCCCTGGGCGTTCTGGGTGCTATGCCCCTGCGGGATCTGAATCTCGCAATCCTGCTCGGGGATGTCAACGCCCTTTCCCGCGCGCCGGGCATCGGCAAAAAGACAGCCCAGCGGATCGCGCTGGAGCTGAAAGACAAGATCAGCCAGGCGGACGTTTCCGCCGCAGCCGCCCCGTCGCAGGGCGCCGTCTCCGCCGCCGCCCTCAGTTCCGACGCGGTCACCGAGGCCATTGAGGCGCTGATTGCCCTGGGATACTCTTCCACGGAGGCGAGGAATGCCATCTCCCAGATCAAGGACCAGACCGACAAGCCGGAGGAACTGATTCGTCTCGCGCTCCGTGCGATGGCGGGTTTTTGAGGAAGCATCCGCGCTTCAGCGCGGCTAATGCTTCCCATGCTACAGGAGCCCGCGATTGACGAGCCCGCAGGCGAAGTCAGAGCGGTTGCGACGATCGCATACGCGGGCACAGACACAAGCTCAGATATCTTACAGGAGTAACAGTCTATGATGGATGACAGATTGATGACCGGATCCTATATGGCGGAAGACAGTTCTGTGGAGCAGACCCTCCGCCCCCATACGCTCCGGGACTATGTAGGCCAGCAGGCCGTAAAAAGCAGCCTGGACATCTATATCCAGGCTGCCCTTTCCCGTCATGACGCGCTGGACCATATGCTGCTGTACGGCCCTCCCGGCCTGGGAAAAACCACCCTCGCCTGCATCGTGGCGGCGGAAATGGGACAGAACATCCGCGTGACCAGCGGTCCGGCCATTGAACGGCCCGGCGACCTGGCTTCCATCCTCAGCAACCTGAACGCGGGGGACGTGCTGTTCATCGACGAAATCCACCGGCTCTCCCGCCAGGTGGAGGAAGTACTTTATCCCGCCATGGAGGACTATGCCATTGATATCATGATCGGCAAAGGCCCCACCGCCCGGAGTATCCGCGTGGACCTGCCGAAATTCACCCTGGTGGGCGCCACCACCCGCGCCGGCCAGCTCTCTGCCCCCCTGCGGGATCGTTTCGGCATGCTGTTCCGGCTGGAAATGTATACGCCGGAGGAACTCCGCCAGATCGTGGAGCGCAGTGCCGGCATTCTGGGCGTGGACGCGGATCCGGACGGCCTGCTGGAAATCGCCCGCCGCAGCCGCGGCACTCCCCGTATCGCCAACCGTATGCTCAAGCGCGTGCGCGATTATGCTGAGGTCAAAGCCGGCGGCCATATCAGCCTGGAGATCGCACGGGAAGCCCTGGCCCTGCTGGATGTGGATGAACTCGGTCTGGACAAGGTGGACCGCAACATCCTCACCTGCATGATGGACAAGTTCTCCGGCGGTCCCGTCGGTCTGGATACGCTGGCTGCCACCACCGGCGAAGACGCCGTAACCATTGAAGACGTGTATGAGCCCTATCTGATGCAGCTGGGTTTCCTGATGCGGACCCCGCGCGGACGGGTCTGCACTCCCGCCGCCTGGAATCACATGAAAAAGAACATGCCTGCCACTGCAGAGGCCCAAATCAGGATGGAGATCTGACCCCATGAAAACTTCCGATTTCAACTATGATCTTCCCGAAGAGCTGATTGCCCAGACCCCCGTGGAACCCCGGGATCACAGCCGCCTGCTGGTTTATCACCGGAAAAACGGACAGATTGAGCATAAGCATTTCTACGATATTATTGATTACCTCAACCCCGGCGACGCCCTGGTCATCAACGAAACCAAGGTGATCCCGGCGCGCCTGCTCGGCGTCAAGGAAGATACCGGTGTACCGGTGGAGGTGCTTCTCCTGCGCCGGCACAACGCCACAGACTGGGAGGCGCTTGTCCGTCCCGGCCGCAGGCTTCGTCCCGGTACCATCTGTTCCTTCGGGGACGGCCTGCTCCGCTGCGAGGTACTGGATAACGTGGAGGATATCGGCGGACGGATCGTCCGTTTCCACTGCGACGGCGTCTTTGAGGAAGTGCTGGACCGGCTCGGAGAAATGCCCCTGCCGCCGTATATCCACGAAAAGCTGCAGGACGCGAACCGGTACCAGACCGTCTACGCAAAGCAGGAAGGCTCCGCCGCCGCTCCCACCGCCGGTCTTCACTTCACACCGGAGCTTCTGGAGCGGATCAAGGCGAAAGGCGTCACCGTCGTTCCCGTACTGCTCCATGTAGGACTTGGCACCTTCCGTCCTGTCAAAGTGGAAGACGCGGAAAAGCACGTCATGCACAGTGAGTTCTGCCAGGTAACGGAAGAGGCGGCCGAAACGCTGAACCGGATCCGGCAGGCCGGCGGCCGCATTGTCTGCGTCGGCACCACCTCGGTGCGCACCCTGGAAACCATGGCCACCGAGGACGGAATCGTCCATGCCGGTGCACGGGATACCGCCATCTTCATTTACCCGGGGGTGAAAATCAAGGCAGTGGATGCCCTGATTACCAACTTCCACCTTCCCCAGAGCACCCTGCTCATGCTCGTCAGCGCACTGACAGGCCGTGAGGAAGCCCTGGGTGTTTACCGCGAAGCCGTACAGGAAAGATACCGTTTCTTCTCCTTCGGGGACGCGATGTTTATCGAATAAAGCAGGAGGTATATTTCCTTGAGCGAAATGATTCAGGAATCCGCACTTTGCCAGGCTTTTGCGTGCTACCGTGTGGACGCGCCGTCTGAAGACGGTTCCTTTTCCGTTGAATCCCACAGCCATTATTTCAGCGAAGTCATGCTGATGCGCAGCGGCACCTGCCGGGTTATCCGCGGCAGCTATACCTATATCCTGAAGCCGGGTGAGCTGATCTACATCTCTCCGCTGGTCCGCCACTCTGTGGAGTCCGTGGACGGCAGCCCCGTTGTCTATGACGTGGTGAAGTTCAGCGCGACCCGCCTGCGGGAAATTCCGTCCTACCTTTCCGACCTGCATTCCTTCTCTATGGACGCAGCCCATGCGCATCTGTCTGTTCATATGAATTCCCGGGACGTGGAAACCTGGCACCTGGATAAAATCATTATGGAATGCATTTCTGAGTGCGAGCGCCGTGCCTTTGCCTGGGATCTTCATGTTCGCGCCCTCATCTGCCTGCTGATCACCGGCCTTTCCCGTTTCTGGCTGAGTCGGAGGGAAACCATGGCGGATTACCATCCGCATGCCCGCGATCCCATTCTCGACATTCCTGCCTATATTGAACAGCATATTTCCGAGCCGCTGAAGGTGGAGGATCTTGCCGAGCAGTGCGGTCTCAGCTATCCCTGGTTCGCCAAGCGTTTCCGGGAATTCTTCGGCCTGAGCTGCAAACAGTTCATCCAGCAGCTGCGCAATGAGGCGGTGGAGCTGTATCTGGTCTATTCCGACCTGGACCTGGCCTCCATCAGTGACAGAACCGGCTATACAGACTGCAGCCACATGGTGAAGGAATTCCGCCGGATGACCGGTACAACCCCCGGACAGTACCGGTCCATGATGAAAATACAGGGGCACTCACACTTTATCCCCTTTTCCCGTCAGGCGGCCTCTATTCATCCCTCAAAGGGTTGACACGCAAGGGAAAACCGGATAAAATACAGTTTGTTCGCAAGTCTTCAAGGGCTTGATGCGGAAGCATGCGGGCGTAGCTCAATGGCAGAGCTCCAGCTTCCCAAGCTGGTCACGTGGGTTCGATTCCCATCGCCCGCTCCAATACCGCATCAATGACTCGGAAGCAATTATTGGCTCGCTTTTGAGCGACGATATCTTTAAGGAGGAAACTTCAAATGGCTAAGGGACATTATGAACGGACAAAGCCCCATGTAAACATCGGCACCATCGGTCACGTTGACCATGGCAAGACCACCCTGACTGCTGCGATCACCATGACGCTGGCAATGAAGGGCGAAGCGCAGGCTATGCGCTATGACGAAATCGACAAGGCTCCTGAAGAAAAAGCACGTGGAATCACCATCAACACCGCACACGTTGAGTACGAGACCGCCAAGCGTCACTATGCTCA
>Ga0310695_10010673_pt1 | contig 13354 bp, 14 predicted proteins | sample RumenRJG_04DNA_FD_203882 | JGI IMG/M metagenome (GOLD analysis project Ga0310695, IMG submission 203882) | Bovine rumen microbial communities from Lethbridge, Alberta, Canada - RJG_04 (v2) (version 2) | ecosystem: Host-associated > Mammals > Digestive system > Stomach > Rumen | place: Canada...
TACTAGAGAATCCAATGGTAATAGGATTTGTAGAATCTATAGATGTAGGAATTAATTCCTCCTTAGCATCACCTACAGATGCGTTTGTTGTAGATATTTCAATGATTCTATCCTTCTTGATGGAAAGCTTGATGATAGAATATGTGATTTCTCTATCCGATGCTTTATCTCTTGGAGATAATAGGGATACTCTTTCTACAGCCTCAACAAGCTCATCCTTGTTGAACTTTAAAACGATTGGGAAATCCGCTGGAATTAATCTTGATGTATCCGGATAATTACCATCTAATAATCTTGTTTGGAAAGAAATATTCTTAAATGAAACTAATAATTTATTTGTTCCAAAATATAAGGTAATTCTTTCAGAGTATTGATCGATAGCCTTTAATAATTCATCAAAGCTCTTATTAGGCACTGTAATATTGAAATCCTTATATTCAGGATCAATAGCTACTACCTTTTGGCTTAATCTAAAGGAATCTGTAGCAGTAGCAATTAATTTACCACCCTGGTTCTTTAAATTAACACCAGTTAATATAGGCTTCTTTTCACTTGTTGCAGTTGCAAAGACAGTTTCCTTAATAACTCCCTTTAATACATCTGCATCAATCGTTAATGGATTTTCATGTAATACGAAATCAATCTTTGGATAATCTACAGGATCCATAATCTGTAGCTTATATTCACCACGGTCTGCCTTAATAACTAAAACCTTATCATCCGATACATATAGATTTATTTTTTTAGAATTAATTTTACGAATGATATCAATAAATACCTTTCCTGGTACTACAGTTTGACCAGGCTCTTGGATATTTAAGGATTGATCATTAATAACAACCTCAACGCTGATATCAGAATTTGAAGATGTCATATATAAATCTGTATCTGTAGCATAAAGCTTAATTCCTGTTAATATAGGCATAGGGCTTCTTACGGGTAAGCCCCTTGCGATAGTGTTTAAATTTTCAAGTAAGATTTCGCGGTCAATTGAAATGTTCATATTGGTCTCCTCATAAAAATGTATTTATGTTTTATATAATAAATATAATAATGTAATGTGGGTTTGTGGAAAACTCTAAAAACCCTTATATAATCACGTTTTATTATACCATAAAGAATGTGGAAAATGAAGAATTATCCACCAATCTTTTTTAAAACAGTTTCGATAGCAAGCTTTAATTCCTTATTTTCATTGATATCCTTTTCTATTTTGGCAACACCACTCATTACAGAGGTATGATGACATGAGAAAATGGATGCAATTTGCTGATAGGTAAGGTCATACTTACTTTTCAAAACATACATTGATATGTGACGTGGAGTAACATATTTTTCTTGTCTAGATTTACCTAGCATATCCGCTTGTGGTATTTGATACATATCTGCAACTACAGATAATGCATTTTCATAGTTATTATCCTCTTTAGGCTTTTTAACCTTAATTAGTATTTGAAGCTCATCTTTAGCAAATTGTAATGTAGGCTCTGTATTAAATAGCTCAGACATACGAATGACTCTATTTAATGCGCCCTCAAGATCTCTAACGTTATCGGTAAAGTTTTCAGCAATATAGGTTAAAACATCATCATTAATCGTTTTAGAGGTCATTTCCTCAGCTTTTTTCTTTAAAATAGATACTCTTTGATTAAAATCTGGCTGATTAATATCAACGACAATACCTGAATTAAAGCGTGAGGTTAAACGATCCATAAAGCCATTTAGCTTAGATGCTGGTCTATCGGATGTAATGACTACCTGCTTATTATTGTTGATCATTTCATTAAATAAATTAAAGAATTGTTCCTGTGTAGAATTCTTTCTTTCAAGCATTTGAATATCATCAACTAATAAGCAATCGATATTCGAATATTTCTTTTCAAATTCTTGGAAATTATTATTCGCACAAGCCTTTGTATAATCTGAAAAATATTCCTGTGCCTGAATATATAGAATTTTAAATTCAATGTGCATTTCTGAAATGAAATTACCAATCGCCTGCATTAGATGGGTCTTACCTAGTCCTACGGAACCAAATATATATAAAGGATTTACAAAGAATCCAGGGTTTTCAGCAACCTTAGTTGCGGTTAACCAGCTTCTTTTATTTGATTCTCCTACGACAAAGGATTCAAAGGTATAATTTAAATTTAAATTGTTTACGGATATTTTTGGAGTATTGATAGAATCTTGCTTCTTTTCTACAATTTCATTTTCCAAAACAAATTTAAATTTTACCTGTCTTGTAGTAATTTTTCTCAATATACTTTGAATATTTGGATAGTAAACCTGATTGATTTTAAATTTGGTTACCGAATTAGGACAAATAATGTATATGAGCCCATTTTCTTCCTTCGCTGTACGTCTAACATTTTCAAAAGTCTCCTCAAAGGTAGAAGGTGCTAGTATATTTTTTAGTTCGTCTCTAACGGAATTCCATAATGCTTGGTATTCCTGCATAGTATCACCTGCTATTCTCGGCTATTAGTGTATCATAAAACAAGGGGTTTTCAATAAAAAGTTATCCACAAAAAATGTGGAAAACTCTATAGGTTATTTCCTATCATAAATAGTAAAATGTGGAAAACTTTTTTTTGATATTTATTGTAGGTAAGCCATTTTTTGAAATTATATACTTATACACACTAAAATCAAAATGTGGAAAAATTATCCACAATTACATCACATTTTCATAAAAAAAAGTAATGGATTATTTTAAAGGTATAAAAAAATAAATAATTGTTGACATCATAGGTGGATTTTGATAGAATGAGATAGCATGGTTTCTTAAAGAAAGGCAGGTAAATGAGATGAAAAGAACTTATCAACCTAATAAAAGAAAAAGAAAAGTAACTCATGGTTTCCGCGCTAGAATGGCAACTAAGAACGGTAGAAAGATTTTAGCTGCTAGACGTAAAAAGGGCAGAAAACAATTAACAGTTTAATTTCATATTTTTAATAATTGACATAACTAGTACGACCAGAACAATTAATAAAATATTTTTGGTCGTATTTTTTATTGTTAATTTTGGAGATATTCTATGAAAAAACAATATCGCGTAAAAAAATCAGAAGAAATTGAAAAGATTATTAAGGAAAAGAATTATAAATCGAATCCTTATATAACCTTATATAAAAAAGAAAATACAGAAACCGGCCACTTCCGTTATGCGATTAGTGTAGGAAAGAAAATAGGTAATGCTGTTGAAAGAAACCGAATCAAAAGGCTTATAACAGCAGTTATAGATAACCTGGACATTGATTTGGATTCTTCTACAGATGTTTTTATCATTGCTAGAGTTGCAATTAAGGATTTATCCTATCTTGAACTAAGAAAGCAGTTAGAATATCTATTTAGAAAACAAAAATTAATAAAAGGAGAAAAAAATGGTTAATTTTTTCTATAGGAATAGACATAAATTAATTTTGATTGCTCTTTGTGCATTTTTGGCTATAGGTTTATCGAGCTGTAGATGGGATTCTAATGTTTGGTATCCAAAGGCATATACCTCCTATGGACAGGAATGGATTGACCTATGGGATGGTGGAAAGGGATTCTGGTTTGCCTTATGGGCATGGCCAATCAATATTCTATCATGGCCAATTGCTTGGCTTTGCTCAACAATTGGTAAAGGAATGGGTAATTCTTACTTCTGGGGTATTTTATTTACTACATTAATTGTAAGAACATTAGCTTGGCCTATTTATTCTAAGCAAAATAGCTCATCCTTAAAGATGCAGCTAATGCAGCCTGAAATGCAAAAGATTCAAGCAAAATATGCAAACCGTAAGGATCAAAGAAGCCAGCAGATGATGCAGCAGGAAATGATGAAGCTGTATAAGAAGCATGGTATGAACCCTCTTGGTTGTATGGGTACAATGATTCTTCAGTTCCCAATATTTATGGCTATGTATGAGGTTGTTCAAAGAATTAATGCAACAACTACTGTTGTAGTTAATAATGCAGTAAGCTACACTTATGCTGGTGCTTTTGCATTAACAAATACTAAAGTATTTGGTTTATTCGAAATGAACACAAGCTTCTTCCAAGCAACAATGTGGTACGACAAGGTATTTGCTGCCGTTGTTGCCGTGTTATTCGTTGGTATGACTATCCTTTCTCAAAAGCTAGGTCAGCGTCCTCAGAAGTATCAAAAGACTCATCCACAAGACAAGCTTAAGAAAAATGATCAGGGTAAGCAAATGCAATACATGATGATCATTATGAATGTTATGTTTGGTTTTATGGCATTATCCAATACTTCTTTAGGTATTTATTGGTTAATCGGTAGTATTTATCAGATATTCCAATCTCAGGTAGGTCGTTGGATTAATGCTTATAAGTGGGAAAAGGCTCAAAAAGCAAATAATATTATTGACTAGGTGAAAAGGTATGCAGAAAAAATTTGATTTTACTGCTCCAAGTGCTGATTTAGCAATGGAAACTGCAGTTCAGAAATTACATATTGCTAGTGATAAAATTTACGTTAATGTTCTTGGTGAGACTGCTGAAGGTGTTAATTGTGAGGCTTTAATTGATGTCAATCTAACTCTTGAGGGTAAAAAATACCTTGAAGGTATTTTAAAGGCTTTAGGAATTGGATACCAAATTGAAGCAAGAAGCATTAATGGCGAAGAACAAATTTATTATATGATTGATTCTTATGAGAATTCATTATTAATTGGAGTAAAGGGTAAGACTTTAGAGGCATTACAAATTTTACTTCGTAATTTGATTTCTACTTATTCTAAGGATCATGTTATTACTTCCTTAGACGTTGGTGGATATAAGTCAAATAGAGCTCGTCAGCTTGAGATTTTAGCTACAAAGACAGCAAAAGAGGTTGTAAAAACTAAGGTTGCTGTTAAGCTTCAGCCTATGAATTCATATGAGCGTAGAATCATTCATGAAAAGCTTTCTGATTGGAGAGATGTATATACTGAATCTGAGGGCGAAGGCGAAAATAGAGCTATTGTTGTTAAGCCAAAAACAAAGTAATATAGTATAGTTTTAAAATTGTCAGTTTACTGACAATTTTTTCTTTCTCATTTTCATATATTTATGATAAAATATTATTATGAGAAAATTTTTAAAAATTTCTTGGATTGTATTAAGAAGTATACTTCTTTTTATATTTCTTACATTTACTACTTGTGTTATTGTAGAACATATTTCAAAGGATATTTTAGTAAATCAATTTATTAGTAAGGGAGTATATCAAGAGGAGCTTTCCACGGAAAAAATCAAATATTATAAAATTTCATATGATGGTAGTCCAACAATGGTTTATAATACTGTGACTCATGATTGCTATCCAGGTGGGAAGGGGGACATCCTTGTAAGTCCTGAACAGACGACAATCGCACCATTTTTAAATGAAATTATTACCTTTTATGCGGGCGGACATGCCGCATATTGCGTTGGTAATTATCGTGATTATAGTGTAAATGTCGAAGATGATGAAACTATTGAAACTACGGAGACACTTGAAATCCATTCTGCTAGAATTTATAGTAAAGAGGATTGGATGAACAATAAGTATTTTAATACGGTCATTGGACTTAGAGTCGATATGACAGAGGAGGAATACGAAAAGGTTACTTCTGTCATTATGTCTTATTTAGGTGATCCTTATAATTCTTCATTTTTCTTTAATACAACAAACACAAAATACTGCTCAGATTTAATATCTAGTGGTTTTTCATACATTGGAAGAAATTTAAATAGAGATTCTTCTACTACTTCCATTTTTGATTTAATTGTATCGCCAGATACATATATATCCTATTATCATTATTTTGATGGTAGTGGAGTTAAACATGTTTATTATCTTGGATAGGAGGAATAAAAATGGCATATGTAGCATTATATAGAGCCTATAGACCACAAAAATTTAGTGATGTCGTAGGACAGGAGCATATTATTAAAACACTTCAAAATGCAATAAAATTAAATAAGGTGGCACATGCATATTTATTTTGTGGTCCAAGAGGTACAGGAAAGACAACCTTAGCAAAAATAATGGCTAAAGCCATGAACTGCGAAAAGGGTCCTACAATAGAGCCTTGTTGTGAATGTGCTATTTGTCAAGGAATTACTAAGGGAACAATTTCTGATGTTGTTGAAATCGATGCAGCATCGAACAATGGTGCAGATGATATTAGAGCCTTAAGAAGTACAGTAAAATTTTTACCATCTCAGGGGAAATATAAGGTATATATCATCGATGAGGTTCATATGCTATCGGAGGCGGCCTTCAATGCACTTTTAAAGACACTTGAGGAACCACCAGCACATGTAATCTTCATTTTAGCTACAACAGAGCCTTATAAGTTACCAAATACAATTCTTTCTAGATGTCAAAGATTTGATTTTCAATCGATTTCTATTGATGACATTTTAAAAAGATTAGCCATAGTAGCTAAGGAAGAAAATGTATCCATTACCGAAGAGGCAATGCATCAAATTGCAATTAGTGCCGAAGGTGGTATGAGAGATGCATTATCCTTATTTGATCAATGTATATCCTATTCACAAAATCCAGAGATTACATTAGATGATGTATTAAGTGTAAGTGGAAATATATCTTATATAAAGATTATTGAATTATTGAATGCTTGCATTAGCAAGGATGAAACAAACGCAATTGTTTTATTAGATAATATTATTAAGGAAGGTAAGGAAGTACCAAGAATTATTAATGATATTATCCTATTCTTAAGAGATTTATTATTATTCAAGAATAATGCAGTCTTAGAAGAAAAGCTAATGTTTAAAAATAAGGAATTTATTAATTTAGCTAATAATGTTCCTAAATCGGTTATCTATCAGTGGTTAGATATTTTAAATGACACGACAAATCAAATGAGATTTTCAACGCAAAAGCGTGCATTCATTGAGCTTGCTATATTAAAGATGAATGATAATGAGCAAAACGATATTGCATCCTTTAAATCAAGATTAGAATCCTTAGAACAAACCATTCAAATGATGAGTGAAAATGGATTTGGCGTAAGGAATAATCCAAAGGAAAATCGTTATTCAAATATTCAAAAAATTCCTTCTAAAGAGGAATTAATGTCATATAAAAATAACACGATAGAAACACCCCAAAATGTTGCAAATACAACAAATCAAACTGTTAATACTGAAACAAATACATCAAATAATGTTGTAAATGCAACAAAAGTCGAGGTAATACAAGAAAATATACAACCTCAAAATGTTGTAAATACAACAAATTTAGATGGTGCAATACCTGTTACAGTTAAAGAGGTTGAGAATGTAATTAATAATGCTTCAAAGGAAAAAAGAGAAGCCTTATTAAAGGTATGGCCATTAATATCTACAAGATATGATATTGTTGGAATTCAAATTCTTGTAAATGGTAAGCTTATGGCAGCAAGCGAGGATTCCTTTATTGTAGAATTAAAGGACACTTCCTTCTGTAATCGTGCAATGCAGCATGAAAATTTTGTAAAAATTATTGAAATTTTGAACGAATATGGTTTAAATATTAAAGATTACATATGTTTACCACAGCAAGCTTGGAGAAGAATTATCCAAGATTACAAGAGTAAATATAGTAAGGATAATCCAAAGCCTGTTTTAGAGGAATTCAATTTAGGAGTTGTAAGAAGAAATACGCCAAAGACAAAGACAGTAGCTAATGATGCAAATTTAGTAAATCAGGTTTTAGAATATTTTGATGATAATGAATTAAAAATAGTGGAGGAATAAGAAAATGAATCAGCAGCAAATGATGAGATTAAAGAAAATGCAAAAGCAAATGATGGAGGCTCAGGAAAAGCTTGAGTCAACTGTATTTACAGGTACTGCAGGTGGTGGAGTTGTTACTGTAAATGTAAAGGGCTCTCACGAGGTTGTATCTATTGAAATTGATCCTGAGGCAGCTAAGGATGATTTAGAAATGGTTGAGGATATGCTTGTTTTAGCATTAAATGATGCAAATAAGAAGATTGAAGCAGAATCTCAGAAGCTACTTGGTGGCTTCGGTGGAATGGGACTTGGATTTTAATGAATAAATATCCATCCTCATTAGAAAATTTAATTGAATGCTTCTCTAAGCTTCCCTCTGTAGGTAAAAAAACTGCAGAACGCTTTGCCTTATATACATTTTTTCATATGGATGAGGTAGATATTACGGATTTTTCTAATGCTTTACTTAGCATAAAGAAGGATATTCATATTTGTCCATCCTGTGGAAATATGACTGAAGATAGTCTTTGTAGTATTTGTCAGGATAATACAAGAAATCATAGACAGGTATTAGTTGTTGAAACCATTAAGGATTTAATTACTATTGAGCGCGTCAATGAATTTAAAGGAATATATCATGTATTAAATGGTGCAATTTCCTTTTCAAAGGGAATTGGTATTAATGATTTAAATATAGAATCCTTAACCAAAAAGGTTAAAAATAAGGAAATTGATGAGCTTATTTTAGCAACAAACGCGACCATTGAGGGTGAAACAACCGCGAGATACTTATATGAGCTATATAGAAATGATGATGTTAAAATTACAAGAATCGCTCATGGTCTTCCGGTTGGTTCTGATTTATCCTATGCCGATGAAATGACAATTTTAAAGGCCTTTGAGGGTAGGAGGGAATATTAATGGAATTAGTATTTTATAGCTTAGATAATGATAATAATAAGGTATTTTTTCGTGCAGATTATAAAAAAATAGACAATCAAATAATATTTCAGGATAAAGCAACAAAAAATACAATGATTTATTTAACTATAAATGAGGATTCCTTGATATTTGAGCGTAAAGGAAATACCAGTATGACAATGACTTTAAAGGAAAATATAGAATCGTTTGGTCATTACGAAAGCTCTGCTGGTCTTTTTTTTGATTTTAGTATAGTAACGAAGAAATTAATGGTTTTAGACAAACGTATTGAAATCGAGTATACATTATCTATTTTGGGCGATGTAATAGGTACGCATAAAATATGGATTACAAAGTAAGAAATTACTTGCAAATTGCAAGTCTTTTAGGTAAAATATAATAGCATTTTTGTTATGGAGGCAATATTATGGAAAATATTTCGCAGATGTCATTATTAGAAGTTGCTTTAAAGATTATGGAAGAAAAGGGTGGAGTTGTAAATATTTACGACTTAATCAATGAGGTTTTAGCATTAAAGGGTCTAGAGGATCCAGATAATGCCCTTGCAACTCAGCTATATGTTGACATCACAACAAGTTCGAAATTTGTATATATGGGCGAAGACAACTGGGATTTAAAGTCTCGCCAATCCTTAGATCAATTTGATAAGGATGGAGCTTCATTCAATCCTAAGGATGGTTCATTCGAAGAAGATGAAGAAGATGAAACGGATGAGGATGATCTAGACGAGGACGATGAGTCTGATGAGGATGATGAAGACGAAGACGAGAAGGATGAATCTGAGGAAGATGAGGAATCTGAGGAGGAAGAGGAATACTTCGAGGATGAAGAAGATGAGTCTGATGAGGATGATCTAGACGAGGATGATTCCATCGATGAGGAAAAATATAACGAATACATGGATGATTACGAGGACTTATACGAATCCTAATTCGATAATTTCCCACAAAGTTTTGGAAATATCCCAATTTTGTATGATAAATTAACAATATTTAATTGGTAGAATATAGTTGTCTTAGGAAAGACAAATTGTCTCTTTTGAGATATACTTTTTCATAAGCAAACTAAAACTCTCCCAATCTAGATAAAGAACAACTTTCCTGAGTTGTTCTTTATTGCTTTTAGGGAACAAATACTTTAAAATATAAGAATAGAAAGATGGTGGAATTATGTATAAAATTGCTTTTGTAGAGGATGAAAAGAATTTATCCTCCTTAGTAGAAAAATATTTAAAAAGTGAAGGATATGAGGTATTTTTATTTCATAATGGCGAGGATGCCTTTACTCATATATCTGAAGATTTTTCCTTGTGGATTTTAGACATAATGCTACCTGGAACTATATCTGGGTATGATTTAATTAAGAATATTCGTGCACAAAAGCCAAATATGCCTATTATTTTCACCTCTGCAAGAGATCAAGAAATTGATAAGGTTATGGGACTTGAGCTTGGTTCAGATGATTATGTTGCCAAGCCATATTCTGTAAGAGAATTAATGCTTAGAGTTAAGAATTTATTAAATAGAACCTACGGTATGAACAACAAAAAGGATTCAAATAAGGAAGAATTCAATGGTTATGAAATTGATTATGATAAAAGAATAGTTACAGAAAATGGTGTAAATATTAATCTTACATCCAAGGAATATGATTTATTATTATTCCTATTACAAAATAAGACAAAGGCCTTCTCTAGAGATCAAATTCTAGATAATGTTTGGGGTATGGATTATTTTGGCTCAGATAGAGTTGTAGATGATTTAATGAGAAGGCTTAGACAAAAAATGCCAAATCTTTCTGTTGAAACGATTTATGGCTTTGGTTATCGTTTATTAGTATGATGAAGAAATTTTCTATATCATCTCAGCTGTTAATATTAGTATTTACTCTTCTATTATCAACATCTGTTATTTTTATCATAATAACCTATTTTTCATTGCAAAGAATCGCAACAGAACAAGCGGTAACCCGCATGTTCTCTATAAAAATAAATAATGTAATTACGGATAATACGACCATAGCATCATCCGATTACCCAGATATGCCACTTTACTATATTGATTTTAAGAAAGAATATGTGGGCAAGGATGAAAATAATTATGTTGATGGATATAAATTTTCAGATAATGCGATAAATTTTATTACAAAAGAGGAATATGAGAGCTTCGTAAATAATGTTTTATTTCCTCAAATAGATTCAAAATTTAATGAAGAAGAAGGAAGAACAGATCCTAAAATTAGTCCAAAGGATTCCAAAGAGCCTCCTGAGAATTTATATAAGGGTGCGAATATATATAGAACAAATTCAGGAATAACTTTATATTATTTCTTTTCCTGTAATAAGGATAAAACCAATTATACCTTTATTTTTACAGATAATACCTTTGTAGGTGGGTTCATAAAAAGTGTAACCATAAGAATGTTTTCAACATTCTTGGCTATTTTATTTGTTGCCGTAATGTGTATTTATTACTGGAGTACAAGAGTTACTAGAAGATTAAAAAATATTCAAAATCACATATTAGATTTACCAAAGAATAAATATGAAAAGGAATATGTGGATGATGGTGAGGATGAAATTGGTGATTTATCTAAATCTGTTGAGGAAATGAGAAAGGAAATTGGGCATAACGAAAAAACAAAACAGGAAATGCTACAAAATCTAAGTCATGATTTTAAAACTCCTATTGCAGTAATTAAATCCTATGCTGAAGCATTAGAGGATGGAATGGCTGGGGATGAGGCTATAGGTATTATCATTGAACAGGCAGATTTATTAAAGAAAAAGGTAAATCGTTTATTACAATATAATTCACTAGAGTATTTAACAAAGGATAAGCCTTTTGAAGAAATTAATATGACAGAGCTTGTGAATCGTGTGGTTACAAATTATAAATTTCAAACAAGCTTAAACTTTAATTTAGATTTAGAAGATGATATCATCTTTATGGGGTATGAAGAGAACTGGTCAACGGTCGTTGAAAATATTATAGATAACGCAACGCGTTATGCAAAAAATGAAATTAAAATAATGCTTAGTAATAATTGCTTAAGGATATATAATGATGGTGAAGCAATAGATGAGCAATTCTTAAATTCTGTATTTAGACCATATGAAAAGGGCTCAAAGGGTCAATTTGGCTTAGGTATGTCTATTGTTAAGAAAACAATAGATTTCTTTGGAATGAATTTAAGTGTAAGAAATGAAGAGGGTGGAGGAGTATCCTTCATCATAAACAAGCTATAGGGAGGCTTATTATGGAAAAGAATTTAAAGCTTGATAAAGAGGATATAGATTCCTTTTTAGTTGAAATTGATTTAATGAGCAATTTCTTTAAGATGCTATCAGATCCTACAAGATTAAAAATATTATTATTTTTAGGTAATGAAGAGGTTTGTGTCAATGATATTGCGGCAGGAATTAATATGACAAAATCTGCAGTATCTCACCAGCTTGCCTTACTTAGAACTGCAAGATTAATTAAAAATCATAAGGTAGGTAAAGAGGTATTTTATTCCTTAGCCGATGATCATGTTAAAATCTTAATAGAGGCAGCCTTCGAGCATGTCAATGAGAGATAGCCTATTCTATAGGCTTTTTCTTTTTCTAGTGACTTATTTTGTTTTTTTGTTATAATTGTAGTGCGAGGTGATATTCCGTGTTTACAAAGCTAGATCGTGCAAAGGTATTTAGAGACCCATTATATGGGTATATTCAGGTAAATTATAAGATTATCAGCGATTTAATCGATTCTAAAGAATTACAAAGATTGAGAAGAATTAGGCAATTAAGTGGTGTTGCGATGGTTTTTCAAACGGCCGAGCATTCTAGATTTACCCATTCCTTAGGTGCATACCAAATGGCTAATTTAGTCATTCAAAATGTAGATGGAATGGATAAGGTATCGGAATATGAAAAATTAGTTTTTTTAATTGCAGCCTTATTACACGATATAGGGCATGGTCCATATTCTCACGCATTTGAGCATGTACTTGAATGCTCACATGAGGATATGACCGTAAAATTAATTCTATCTCCACTTACGGATGTAAATAAAATATTATCGATTCACGAAGGCTTAGCAGCTGATGTTGCAAGTGTCATTAGACATGATAATAAGCATCCTTTAATTGAATCCTTAGTATCTAGCCAATTAGATGTGGACCGTATGGATTATTTATCTCGTGATGCTTATATGACAGGTGCTACCTATGGTCATATTGACTATTATAGAATTTTAAGAAGTATGAAAATTATTGATGGTACTGTATGCGTTAGAGCTTCTGGTGTACATTCGATTGAGGCTTATTTAATGAGTAGATATCATATGTATTTCCAGGTATATTACCATCCTGTAGCTAGAGCGTATGAAACGATTTTAGAGGAAATTTACGAAAGAATTAAGGATTTAACAATAGAAGGTGTAAGAATTGATGCTTCTATCATTTCATTCTTAAATGTTTTAAAGGACAATGATGATATAGAATCCTATATTGATTTAGATGATACGAATGTCAATGGCTTTATTAAGCAATTAACATGGTGTAGTGACCCTGTATTAAATAAATTAGCTAACGCTTTTGAAAAGCGTCATTTATATAATTTTATTGAGCTTGTCAATGAGCCTGATGAGAAATTCCTAGAGGAATTAAAAGTAAAATATCAAAACATGGAATATGGTAAATATTTCT
>Ga0310695_10010674_pt1 | contig 13354 bp, 12 predicted proteins | sample RumenRJG_04DNA_FD_203882 | JGI IMG/M metagenome (GOLD analysis project Ga0310695, IMG submission 203882) | Bovine rumen microbial communities from Lethbridge, Alberta, Canada - RJG_04 (v2) (version 2) | ecosystem: Host-associated > Mammals > Digestive system > Stomach > Rumen | place: Canada...
AATACCACTATAACGAGTTGCAAGGCATGGAGAAGGGCGGCGTATATCTGGGTGATACTCAGGATGATGTCATTGGCAAACTGATGGTACAGCTTGTCTTAGGTAAACATAAAGATAAGATTCTTTTGTCACAGGCTAATGTCAAAGAGCGCGTGAAATGGATGTTCGAGTGCATCGACATTCCCTTTAGCGATGAGATATTCAGTCAGTTTAAGTCCCAGTCGCAAGATGAGGAACTGACGGCCATCATCCGCTATATCTTTGAACACAGCAAGCGCCCCGTCTATCTGTCGGCTCGTAATCTGAAATTGATGTTTAGAAAAGGCATTCCCGATGACCTGAAAGCTTGCCTTTACAACGAGGGCCTGACCATGCGCTACTCGGCAAAGCCTTACAATAATCTGGCTGTAAAGCGTCGCAACGTGGAGCAACGGTACCTGATGGATAATCTGGTAATGCAGTTTCACCCAGAGGTAAAAAGTACGACATCCGCGAAACATGCAAGTTCGCTGGCTTTCAACTACCTGCTTTTACTCCACGACCTGATGCCGTACTACAAGAAGCATAATGCTGTAGAATATGCGCGGCTGAATCGTATCTTTGCTGGCATCATGAGAAATCTGGGCTCATATGTTATCTCCTTCCCCAATAGTGATAAATACTATTCTGTGGAGTATAAAACCGATGGTAGTCCTCACTACGAGTTCGTAGAAAAAGTTTCCTACAAAATTGACCCGAATGTTGATGATGCTACAAACAAAAAGAGGTTTGAGGAGCATGAGAAGAATGAGAAAAACAGACGAGTACTCATTAAAACAGACCCAATAGAAGAATGAGCATCTTTTATCTTAAACCCCTGCGCCACCAGACTGATGAGCAGTTGATGGCGAGGGCTGCGGCAGGCAGCGATACAGCTTTCGAGGAGTTGTATCGCCGCTACGCCCGTAGGTTAAAGGGCTTCTTCTTCATGCAACTTGGCAGAGACGAGGAACTGGCTGCCGATGCTACGCACGACGTCTTCCTCCGTGCCTACGAAGCCAGAAGCCGCTATCGCGAGGGCAGCAACGTCAGCACTTGGCTCTTCACCATCGCCTACAACATCTGCAAGAACCATTACCGCAGCAATGCCTACGAAGCAGAGCTGCTGGCTTCCCTCGATGCCGAACCCGTCTCCGACCAACAAATAGAAGTGGAAATGGATGCCGCTCAGCTTGATGAGGCCCTCGAAAGGGTGCTCTCCGAATTGCCGCCGCCCTTGCATCAAATCTTCTCCCTGCATTATCAGGAGGAACTGACTGTCCCCCAAGTTGCAGAGATTGTCGGCATTCCCGAAGGAACAGTAAAGTCCCGCCTGCACAAGACAATGAACATCATCCGCAAAAAACTTAAGCAATATGAAAATAAGTAACGAACAAATCATCGCGTCGGCCCGCCGTCAACGGCAGAAGGTAGAAAGTCAAATGACGATTCCTCCCTTCAAGAGGACAAGCCCCTCCCTTTGGGGAGGATGGGTAGGGGCAATTGCAGCAAGCCTTGTCAGCTTCTTTGCAGGCTACGCCCTTCATGCTAACATGCCTCAGTCACAACCTGCTGAGAAACATTTGGCTCAAGTCGTTGAAGTACAGCACGACACCATCATGCAAGTGCAGACTGTCCGCGACACCATCTACGAGACCCGCGTCGTCACCAAGTACGAGCCAATGCTGGCAAAAGCAGAAGCTTCACCAACATTTGAGGAAGAAGACGACACATCGTCAGAGCAGAAAGCCTGCTCCATGCTGTGCGACGACATTCCCTACGAGTTATTGGCTGCAGGAAGATAATGTGAAATTGGTTTTTAGAAGTTAATATATTGGTGCACCACCCAGCTCCTGCGTCGCGATGATGCGGGAGTCTTGTTCTTTGCTGTCCATAGCTTAAGCTCGATGCTGTTAAGGTTCAAAAGCTAAGCTTTCGGGCAGCTTTTTGTATATAAGCGGGAATTTTTCACTTTTCACTTTTCACTTTTCACTTTTCTTTGTATCTTTGTCGCGCAAATAGTAAATAATAATGTAGCAAATGAACGCATTGAACATACTTGAACTGAGCGAACAGGAGATTATCCGCAGAAATAACTTGCAGCAGTTGCGCGACTTGGGCATCAACCCTTATCCCGCTGCTGAGTACCCCACAAACGCTTTCAGCACGGAGATAAAGGAAAATTTTGTTGACCTGCCTATTGCTGGCAAGGATGAAGAAGGAAACGACATCCGCGAGACTGCAACACCCGAGAACAGCCGAAACGTCTGCATAGCTGGCCGCATCATGTCGAAGCGCATCATGGGCAAGGCAGCTTTCGCAGAGTTGCAGGACTCGAAAGGAAGAATACAAGTTTACATCACTCGTGACGCTCTCGCAAACGGCGAGGACACCACTCTCTACAATACCGTCTTCAAGAAGCTTCTCGACCTCGGCGACTTCATCGGCATCAAGGGCTATGTGTTCCGCACACAGACTGGCGAGATTAGCGTCCATGCACAGGAACTGACAGTACTCTCCAAGAGCCTCAAGCCGCTGCCTATCGTCAAGACGGATGCCGAGGGTAACGTCTATGACTCCTTCGACGACCCCGAGCTTCGCTACCGCCAGCGTTACGTGGACCTCGTAGTCAACGAGGGCGTGAAGGACACATTCCTGAAGCGTGCCACCATCCTCAAGACCATGCGCGCCTTCTTCGACCGTCACGGCTACACCGAGGTCGAGACGCCAACCTTGCAGGCCATTGCCGGAGGTGCTTCGGCTCGTCCATTCATCACGCACTTCAACGCCCTGAACATCCCGATGTACATGCGCATCGCCACCGAGCTTTACCTGAAGCGACTGATTGTTGGCGGCTTCGAGGGCGTCTATGAAATCGGCAAGAACTTCCGCAACGAGGGTATGGACAAGAACCACAACCCTGAGTTCACCTGCATGGAGCTGTACGTCAGCTACAAGGACTACAACTGGATGATGTCCTTCACCGAGCAGCTCCTCGAAGAGATTTGCGTGGCCGTCAACGGTAAGCCCGAGACGGAAATCGACGGCAAGGTCATCTCGTTCAAGGCACCCTTCCGCCGTCTGCCCATCCTCGACGCCATCAAGGAGAAGACCGGCTTCGACTGCGAGGGCAAGAGCGAGGAGGAGATTCGAGACTTCTGCAAAGAGAAAGGCATGGAGGTGGACGAGACAATGGGCAAGGGCAAGCTCATCGACGAACTCTTTGGCGAGTTCTGCGAAGGCACGTTCATCCAGCCGACCTTCATCACAGACTATCCCGTCGAGATGTCGCCCCTGACGAAGATGCACCGCTCCAAGCCCGGGCTGACCGAACGTTTCGAGCTGATGGTGAACGGCAAGGAGCTGGCGAATGCCTACTCCGAGCTGAACGACCCCATCGACCAGGAGGAGCGTTTCATCGAGCAGATGAAGCTTGCCGACAAGGGTGACGACGAGGCAATGGTCATCGACCACGACTTCCTGCGCGCCCTGCAGTACGGCATGCCTCCCACCAGCGGCATCGGCATCGGCATAGACCGCCTCGCTATGCTCATGACGGGCAAGCCCTTCATCCAGGAAGTGCTCTTCTTCCCGCAGATGAAGCCCGAAGTGAAGGCTCCGCGCGACAAGGACGAACTCTTCCTTGAGAAAGGCGTCCCCGCCGACATCATCCCCATCCTGCGCAAAGCTGGCTACAACCTCGTCAGCACCCTGCAAGGTGTGGCACCAGCCAAGATACAGCAGCAGATCATCGAAATCATCAAGAAGTATAAACTTGAGGTCGAGAAGCCCTCACAAGACTTAATTGCGACTTGGACAGCTTAGGAAACATAGCAGTACTGGGTGGCGGCAGCTGGGCAACGGCTATTGCCAAGATGCTCCTCGAGAAGAATGACCACATCTGGTGGTACCTTCGTCGAGACGACCGCATCGAGGACTTCAAACGCCTCGGACACAATCCCGCCTACCTCACCAGCGTCCACTTCGACGTGAACCGCATCACCTTCGAGAGCGACATCAACCGGGTCGTCGAGGCTTGTCAGACGCTCATATTCGTCACGCCTTCGCCTTACCTGAAGGGACACTTGAAGCGCCTCCATGTCCGCCTTCGCGACAAGTTCATCGTGACAGCCATCAAGGGCATCGTGCCCGACGAGAACCTCATCTGCTCCGACTACTTCAACCAGATGTACAACGTGCCTGAGGATAACCTCGCCGTGCTGGGCGGACCGAGTCATGCCGAAGAGGTCGCCCTGAACCGTCTCACTTATCTGACCGTCGGATGTGCTGACAAGGAGAAGGCTTTGTCTTTTGCCAAGATGCTTGCCAGTGATTATGTGAAGGCCAAGACGAGTGACGACGTGATTGGTATCGAGTATGCCAGCGTCCTGAAGAACGTCTATGCCATAGCAGCAGGCATCTGCCACGGATTGAAGTACGGTGACAACTTCCAGGCCGTCCTCATCAGTAATGCCATTCAGGAGATGGAGCGCTTCCTCAAAACCGTACACCCAATAGACCGCAGCATAACCGAAAGCGTCTATACAGGCGACTTGCTTGTAACTGGCTACTCTAATTTCAGCCGCAATCGCGTGTTCGGCACGATGATTGGTCAGGGCTACAGCGTGAAGAGTGCCCAACTCGAGATGGAGATGATAGCTGAAGGTTACTTTGCCACGAAGTGCATGAAGGACATCAACAAGCACCTGCACGTCAACATGCCCATCCTCGATGCCGTCTATAACATTCTCTACGAGCGCATTAGCCCCACCATCGAGATAAAGCTCCTGAGCGAGGCGTTCAGATAAAAGCCTCACCCCCAACCCCTCTCCGAGGAGAGGGGGGAAATAACTAAATAGTATAAGGTAAAAAGACATGAACAGGAAAATCTTCACCATCCTGCTTGCCTCTATGAGCATCTGTCTTTCTTTGTCAGTTGCAAGTTGCCAGCCCAGGTCTTCGAAGCCCGAAGGGAAAGGATTGGCAGAGGGAAAGGAACAAGGAAAGGAAAAGGAAATTGAAGAACGAGTTACGAGCATCTATAACGCAGTCTTCAATTGGTATAACACGCACCATGGTGTGGGTGAAGAACACCAATATGATGACGAGTTTCTCACTCAGGACTTCTTGATGTTGCAGTCAGAATTAGATAGCATCAGCAAAGTCTTTAACGAGTACCCTAGCATTTTAGTTGACTTCGAACATTGGACGCAAGCCTATGACTATGATCGCGAGCAGATGGACTTCTCCGTTGATTCCATCGACGTGTATGCCCGCGACTCTGCCAAAGTCTATATGAGTATTTTCAAAGATGGTACATGTTTCAAATCCGTTCTGCTCAAACTGGCATATACTGACTCCCATCAATGTCCATCATCGAAAGTCTGGCTTATTGACGATTTCTGTGTGGATGGAGCCTTGGGCCTTTATTCCTTCTCTAATAAGCGTTGCTTGCAGGAATGCATTGCCGATTATCAGAAAAGGAACCTTAGAACCAATAAATAACGAATTATGAAAAAGCAAATCATTCTTATGTCTGTTTTCGCTGTTTTGTTATTTGGTTGTTCACCATCAAGAAACAAAGGCGAGCAGTGTGTTAGTGAGCAGTATCAGGATAGCATAGAATTACGCAAGTCCATTCATATGAGCAAATGCTATGCCTACCATCTCATAGCCAATGATAGTGTGAAAGAAGGTATCCACATCTTGGATTCTCTCTGGCAGACATATCATTTGGATGACATGATACCTTGTGGTATTGGTGCCGCCTATTACAAGCAAGGGGAATGTGATTCTGCATTTTACTGGTTCCAGGTTTCTGAAGCATACATTGACAGCATGATCGCGACTCAGCCTTCTGAGAAATGGTTACGAGACAAATTGCCTTTGGCCTATATTCTGAGGGGCAAGGAAGCCGCTCTGGAGGTGGAGAAGTCTATGTCTGAGGAGTCAAAAGAGCAGGCACATATATTCTTCGAGACTTTTCCCACTCCTAAAGACTTCTTGGAGAACACTGTCCTTACTATGTTCGACTCGTTCAAGAGCAATGACTATGTGAGATAGCACGTATAGCCTGAGATTTTTCGGAGAGTGAAGGAACAAAGACACTCAAGAGATATTTGCCCTTTCTTTTACTTTACAGAGATCATGGAAGCTGAATCAATATTTATTCCCATGTGGATTTGTCAAAAACCTCACGTGGATTTGCCCAAATCCTCGTGTGGATTTACTAAAATCCTCGTGTGGATTTGCAAGACAACACGAGAGCATACTGATAGCTTCCTGCTTAACGGCATTTTATAACCTGCGAAACAAGAATATTATATATATAAGGTAAAAAGAACATGAACAAGGGAATCATCATCACCATACTGCTTGCTTTCGTATCAATGGAAAGTCAGGCACAGGGAAACAACTACACCATTAGAGGAACCGTTGGCGATCCGGACGTGGCAGTTGTCTATCTCGAGCAAGAAGGGAGAGGCTACGAGACCTTGGACTCTGCCATCGTGACAAATGGAGAGTTTACAATGAAGGGCAAAGTCGATAAGCCCGTTCCTGCCGTCGTTATCAACAAATATCGGAATGTGCTTAACTTGTTTATCCTGGAGTCAGGAGACATCACGCTCAAATATCCGTTCTCTGCAGTCGGCGGAACTCTTAATGACAGTTTGACATATTTGGCAACAGAATACCCTCGGTCGATTGACAGCACACACGATGATGAGGCAAGGAGTAAGCGCTTCGAGCAGTATGCCGAGGCGATGTACCTTCGTCACAAAGACGATGCTCTCGGCATAAGGATACTTGAAACATGTTTTGCTTCGCCCACAGACAAGTTGCGGCTCTACAACATGGGAGGCCCTATGATAAAGGAGTATCCATTCTTCGTTAATAGCAAGGAGGTGTGGGCCAAATACGAAGCCACCAGTGAAGGCAAGAAGATGCTAGACATCCAGAGTGCTTTCGACGGCAAGCGTCTCTCCGACTATGTGGGCAAAGGGAAGTATGTTCTGGTGGATTTCTGGGCAAGCTGGTGTCCGCCTTGCAGGGAAGAGATACCCAACATCGTTGCCGCCCATGAGAAGTACAAAGAGCGCGGCTTGCAGGTGCTCGGATTGATAGTCAATGACGACAAGGAAGATGCCGACAAGGCCATAGAACAGATGGGCATCCCGTATCCGCAGATATACGGCATCACCTTCGAACAGATCGCTTCCTATGGCATCAAGGGCATTCCGCACATCATTCTCTTTGCTCCCGACGGCACCATCCTCAAGCGGGGCTTGCGCGGCGACGACATCGAAAAGGCTCTGGCGAAAATCTTCGGGGAGTGAAAGCAGCACAATATATAATATATAAGGTATAAAGTCATGAACAGGACAGTCATCGCCATCCTGCTTGCTCTCGTCAGCGTGGCAAGTCAGGCACAGACGAAAGTCAACATTCACGGTATCTGTGAGCCGGATGCGAAAAGTATCTCTATCATGAAGAACATGGACGGTAGCGGCGGCGCAGACAGCGTCAGCGTCAAGGACGGCAAATGGGAATACATGAAAGAGCTGCCAGCTGATGTCTATACGCTTCTTTTTATCTCCGACGTAAAGGCAAAGCAGGCAAAGCAGGAAGACGTCATAGTTGTTATGGCAGACAGCATTCCTACGGAAATCGACTTGACCACAGGTACAGTCAAAGGCTCGAAGGCTTCCGAGGCAATGAATGCCACCTGGAAGGAATTGTTTGCTTCGATGAAGAACGACAACGGGCTGGCAGCGGTTCAGCAGATGCGCAAAGCTGTATTGGACAACACCGACTCGATGCTGCCCGTCGTGTTCGTCCCGATGATGTACAAAGGACTGACGTACCCTGAGCTGCAAAAGATATTCCGTCCGGGAGCGCCATACGAGAACCATCCCGCCATGAAGGAAGCGAAGGCACACATGTCCCAAATACAAGAAGCATATCAAAAAGAGCGTCAGGAACTCTTGCAGAGCCAGAAGGCGCGTGCCATCGGGAACAAATTCACGGACATCGCCATGAACGACACCACAGGTCGTGAGCGTCGCCTGAGTGAATGGTGTGGCAAAGGACGCTATGTGCTCATCGACTTTTGGGCATCGTGGTGCGGCCCCTGTCGTGCCGAGATGCCTAACGTGACTGCCTGCTACGAGAAGTATCACGCAAAGGGACTCGACATCGTTGCCATCTCGTTCGACACGAACAAGGATGCTTGGCTTCGTGCCATCAATACGATGAAGATGCCGTGGGTGCATCTGAGCGACTTGGCAGGATGGAACAGTCTTGGCGCGAAGACTTACGACATCAAGGGCATCCCTGCCAATATCCTTCTTGACGGCGAGGGCAACATTATCGACAACGACCTTCGCGACTATATGCTTGAAGAGAAACTCGCCGAAATCTTCGGAGAGTAAAGGAACACAATTAGTTATTTAACCACGAATTACAGCGAATTATTTCTGCCAACTGAGGGCGTAGCCAATTCGTGAAATTCGTGGAAAAAATACAATCATTTTTGTTTTGTGACGTTCATAAGGTAAATAGATGAAACGCAATGTTTTCTGCCTCTTTATAGGTAAAAATGACCAAAATCGCTTCATTTTATGTGATTTTAGCATATCAAGGCATCTAAAATTGAAGAATTTTGTGTTATTTTGCTGTTAAGTTTCATAAGAGAGACTTAGTATTCACTATTTAACAAGTATAATATAAGATTTATGAAATACAATTATCTTCTTCTCCCTATTTCATTCATTATGTCTTTTGTCCTTTTATGTTCTTGCAATGGTGAGTTCTCTAAATATCAGAAAAAGGAGAAAAACGACCTTGAAAAGGATCATCTTGTAGGTAATGTTAAGAGTGTTACACGTTATTTCAATGGAGAATTAGCAGATATATGCAGTTATAATAAATATGGCTTTATCACAGAATATATTGATTATAGTGATGGTGAGATAGTTGAAAGGAGATCCTATACATATAATGAATATGGCAAGATTGCTCGTGAAGAGACCAAAAACAAGAAATGGCGTAAAGCGGATGTAACGAAATTCGATGATTATGGAAATGCCATTGAAAAATCGGAGGAGGTCTTTGAAGTCTTTGATACAAATTCGGGCATGTCAGTTGGAAAGAAATTAGAATATACGTATGAAAATAATTACGACAAGATGGGTGGCCTAATTAATCGTAAATGTTTTAGAAGAAATGGTACCTGCCAATTTGAAATGGAATACAATCAAGATGGACATGTCTCAAAGAAAACCGAGTATGATGAGGATGGTTCTGTTTTCATGTATACCGAGTATTCCTATATTGGAAATATATTATCAGAAGAAAAAATTAAAAAACCAAAATATCATTTAATGTATTCCATTTTCAATTACAATCAAAATGGGCAGATAGAAAAATGGACTCAATTATATGAAGATGGGAGTCTTCATGAAATACGGGAAAACGTTTTTGACCATAATGGATATGTGATAAAAGAGATTTGCACATGGACTGTATCCGGCTCTTGGATTACTGGACTCAAACCTGGCGATATCTGTCATACTATAACATTATATGATAGGGATGCACATGGTTCTATGTTGAAAGAAACGAAGATGACTTATTATCCTAATGAAGACATGTCCGTGCCCAAAGAAGCAGAAGAGACCAAATCGTTCCAATTCGAATATGACAATCAGAGCAATATTATATATGAGAAGCATTATGATGGCAATGAGTATAAATATGAAATCAAATATTACTAATTGAAGTTTCGGGAGTTTACTAAACAACGGATTTAACGGATTAAATATTCATACATGTTCAAATTATATTCAGATTTGTCAGATTAAGGCATCGCCCAACAAGCTGTAAGCTTTCTGCGTATTTCTGCGATATCTGCGTGACATAAAATAATTTGTGGTTGATATAAACATCCGAAACTTCAGTAAAAAATAATTCTTCGCTTTGCTCAGGCGCAGGCGGAACGTGAAATTCGTGGTTAAACAAATACTAACTATCAGTAACTAGTGTTGTTTTTAAGGTAAAAGCATGAAGCAGATTATCAAGAAGATTGTGAAGGCCATTCTCTACACGCTGCTCATTCTTGTACTTGCTGTTATCTCTATATTTGCATGGGACAAGGTCGGCCAGAAATGGCGGGAACTCAACTTTAAGCCCAAGCCGCAGCTGACCGTCATAGGTAAACCGTTCATCGACTTTGAGGCTGAGTTGCCCGACAGTACCGTGCATCGCCTGTCCGAATATGCAGGCAAGGGGCAGTATGTCCTGCTCGACTTCTGGGCATCGTGGTGCGGTCCCTGCATCCGCTCTTTCCCCATGCTGAAGGAATTCTATGAGAAGTATCACGACCGAGGCCTGCTCATCATCGGCATCTCCGCAGACAGGAACCCCAATGCCTGGCACTATGCGCTCAGTCAGCACGTGTGCCCCTGGCCCATGCTGCGCGAAACGACTGCTTCGCAAGAAGGTCACACCTCAGCATCTGACTTGTATGCTATAGAATACTTCCCCACGTTTGTCCTGCTCGACCCCGACGGCCAGGTCATCTTCTCACCTTACGAAGAGCATGGATTTGTTGATGACGAGCGGCAGCAACTGAAGGCAAAACTCGCCGAAATCTTCGGGGAGTGAGACAAAATCCTGCAGAGGAATTCGCAAAATCCACACGAGGATTTCATCAAATCCACACGAGGATTTTAATAAATCCACACGAGGATTTCACAAACTACACACGTGTCATTTTGCAATTACCCACGCCTTTCTTTGCCGATTCAAATTTTTGTCGTACCTTTGCAGCCGAATTAAAAGGGGCTTGTTTCATGGCCTTGATTTTGAATCTTGAATTTATTAAATTTGAATTTAACATATTATGCTTAAACTTGACTATTCAAAGGCTCTGCTGAGTGCGGAGCAGATTGCAGCCTTCGCTCCGAAGGCAGAGGAGGCACAGAAGGCTCTCGAGGCCGGAACCTGTGCAGGTAATGATTTCCTTGGCTGGCTCCATTTGCCCAGCAGCATCACGGCTGAGTTCATGACGCAGCTTCAGGCTTGTGTCCAGACGCTTCGCGAAAACTGCGACACCGTGGTTGTGGCAGGCATCGGCGGCAGCTATCTTGGTGCCCGCGCTGTCATCGAGGCCCTGGGCAACAGTTTCCAGTGGCTCACCAACAAGGGCGAGAACCCCAACATCCTCTTTGCCGGCAACAACATCGGCGAGGACTATCTCTTCGAGCTCACTGAGTACTTGAAGGACCGCCGCTTCGGCGTCATCAACATCTCCAAGAGCGGTACGACCACAGAGACGGCTCTGGCCTTCCGTCTGCTGAAGAAACAATGTGAGCAGCAGCGTGGCAAGGAGATGGCCCGCAAGGTCATCGTGGCTATCACGGACGCCAAGAAGGGCGCTGCACGCCTTTGTGCCGACAAGGAAGGCTACACTTCGTTCGTCATTCCCGACAACGTGGGCGGCCGCTTCAGCGTGCTCACTCCCGTCGGTCTGCTGCCCATCGCTGTTGCCGGCTTCGATATTGCCAAGCTCGTGCAGGGTGCTGCAGACATGGAGAAGGCAGTAGGCGCCGACGTTCCTTTCGAGCAGAACATCTGCCTGCAGTACGCAGCCGTCCGTAACGCACTCTATCAGAGTGGCAAGAAGATAGAGATTCTCGTCAACTTCCAGCCTAAGCTCCACTACATGAACGAGTGGTGGAAGCAGCTCTATGGCGAGAGCGAGGGCAAGGATCACAAGGGCATCTTCACGGCTGCCGTTGACTTCTCGACCGACCTGCACTCGATGGGTCAGTGGATTCAGGAAGGCGAGCGCACTATCTTCGAGACCGTTGTCAGCGTGGAAGAGACGGAGCACAAGCTGCTCTTCCCCAGCGACGAGGAAAACCTCGACGGCCTGAACTTCCTGGCTGGCAAGCGTGTGGACGAGGTCAACAAGATGGCCGAGCTCGGCACACAACTCGCTCACGTGGATGGCGGCGTGCCCAACATGCGTCTCATCGTGCCTCGCCTGAACGAGTACTACATCGGCCAGATGATTTACTTCTTCGAGAAGGCTTGTGGCGTGAGCGGTCTCATCCTCGGTGTCAACCCCTTCAACCAGCCCGGCGTAGAGGCTTACAAGAAGAACATGTTCGCCCTGCTCGGCAAGCCCGGCTACGAAAAGGAAACCGAAGCAATCAAAGCGAGACTTTGATGGAACAATTTGAATTAACAGCACGGCCAAAAGCCGTGCTGTTCGATATGGATGGCGTGCTCTTCGACAGCATGCCGAACCATGCTTATGCCTGGTCGCATGCCATGACGCAGTTCGGCTTGGAGATGACGGCTTACGAGGCTTACCTGCACGAAGGTAGAACAGGAAGCGGCACTATCAACATCCTTGCCCAACGTTATTGGGGGCGTGATGCGACGGAGGAAGAGATAGAACGCATCTATGCTGCAAAGGCGGATTTGTTCAACACTCTTCCTGCTCCCAAGCCTATGAATGGAGCCCTTGAAGCCCTTACGGCAGCCAAGAATCTCGGATGTATGATAGTTCTTGTTACGGGCAGCGGACAACCCAAGTTGCTCGAGAGCCTGGAGCAGCATTATCCTGGCTTTTTCCGTCAGGAACTGATGGTGACGGGCTTCGACGTGAAGCGTGGCAAACCAGACCCAGAGCCATATCTGATGGGCTTGGAGAAGGCAGGCATCAAGGCCGAGGAAGCTATCGTGGTGGAGAACGCGCCGCTCGGCGTTCAGGCAGCAAAGGGTGCAGGCATCTTTGTAATTGCCGCCAACACAGGTCCCCTCGAGGACGAGATATTAAAAGAAGCCGGAGCCGACATCGTCGTCCCCGGCCTGAAAGATGTTGCCCAGCTGCTTACTTCTTCATCTTTTTCCCGTTGAAGATGTAAATGCCGTTGGGCAATTTAACATTAGACCAGTCGCTATTTACTATTAGGCGGCCGCTGAGGTCGTAAACGTCATTTTGAATTTTGAATTTTGAATTTTGAATTGACTTTATCCCGTCAGGATTATCGAAGCCGACGATGAGGTCGCCAATGATGGGCATGTGGTCGGATGTCACTTTGTCGTTAACGACTTCGTAGCTGACCTTCTCTACACCTCCGATTGGGTCGTAGCTGATGATGTGGTCGATGATGTAAATACCGTCGCTCCAAGTGGGCGTAGTCATATCGGAATGATAGGTGAAGCCATTCGATTGCAGATACTCGGTAAGCACGCCTCGAGCGCCCTGCATCTCGTCGTCTGTGCCATCATCATTGAAGTCGCCTGCAATAATGAGCGGCTT
>Ga0310695_10010675_pt1 | contig 13353 bp, 11 predicted proteins | sample RumenRJG_04DNA_FD_203882 | JGI IMG/M metagenome (GOLD analysis project Ga0310695, IMG submission 203882) | Bovine rumen microbial communities from Lethbridge, Alberta, Canada - RJG_04 (v2) (version 2) | ecosystem: Host-associated > Mammals > Digestive system > Stomach > Rumen | place: Canada...
ATCTTCATAATCATACTAATTTTAATCTGACATTATATGGAATTGCAAAAAATATATACCGAAGGCAATGAATTGTTAACTGCATTTGCTGAGTCACGGATTGGAGGCAGGCCAGAGAATCAGGATTCTTATGGCTGGCAGGATACAGATTATGGTTATCTTGTCACCGTCTGTGATGGAATGGGGGGTGGCCCTGGAGGAAAGACTGCCTCTAGAATTGCTGTCAAGGAGATAGTGGCAGGTATTTCGGAAGCCAACAAGGACGAGGAAGTGCCAAACATTATCATCAAGGCCATACGTAGGGCGAATATGGCAATCATAGATGCAGGAAATAGGAATGAAGCCCTTAAAGGTATGGGATCTACAGCGACCGTGCTATTAATCTCTGAAAAGTCAGCTTATATTGCCCATGTCGGTGACAGCCGAGTATATCAGTTGCGTGGTTCAAAAAAAATATTCAGGACATTTGACCATTCGATGGTATTTGAAATGGTTTCTCAAGGTGTTATTACCGAAGAACAAGCCAGACTGTCAGCCCAGTCAAATGTCATAACTCGCGCATTAGGCATCAAGCCAGATGTTGAAGTTGAGCTACATGAAGTTAGTTATGAAAAGGGTGATAGATTTGTACTCTGTTCCGACGGCATTCACGGATCCATGCCGGAAAAGGAATTCATAAAGATGGTTGCCAATAAAAAAGGGAAATTAGGCAGCATAACTGACGACATAGCTACCTTTGTAGATCATTTAGGACAAACTGCCGGAGGTGGTCATGATAATCTTACAATTGCATTAATAGAAACAAAAATAAACTCTAAACTCAGACCTAAAATGTCAAAACAAATTAAAATTACAATGTTGGGCCTGATAGCCCTTCTCGCAATCAGCGTTACGCTTAATATTGTGCAATGTAGCGGCGGCAAGACTGCCCCTGCTGAAAGCAGTACCGCAGTATGTGACAGTCTAAAACTAATGAATGACTCCGTGTTGAAACAAAATAAACAAATTGAGAATTTGAAAAAAAATCTTACTGAGATTGACTCGCAAGCCAGTTTGATTTCTACGAGCAACATAGCACCTGTTGATTCAATCAAGAAAATAATCAATAAATGCAAATAGATATGAAAATGAAAGTTTATTCTATCGGAAGAGAGGAAGGCTGTGACATCGTTATTAACGACAACACAGATGCTACAAGTCGGCGTCATGCCGTTCTTACCGTCATGCCATCAGGCAAAATGACCATAACCGACCAGAGCCGGAATGGCACATATGTTAATGGTATTAAAATATCCCCTAACGTTGCTGTACCAGTAACGCGAAAGGATAATATTTCGTTCGCACACGTCTATCGTTTGGATTGGAATCAAATCCCAAAGCCTGTCAGCATTTGGCAGTATGTCATCTATGGACTAATTGCTCTTGCCGTTATTGCAGGAGGCATATTCGCATATTCGATATACTCTGGTTCGAAACCCGAGACAGATGGACCAGACACGCCAAAAACACCGACTGTACAAACAGATTCTTGCCAAGTATGCAAGAAACCTATAACTGAGTGTGAATTCAAGGGCAAACATGAACAAGAACAAGCTCAGCAAGTAGTTGATTCGTGCCAGATATGTAAGAAACCCGTCACCGATTGTGAATACAAAGGGAAACATCCGGCTACTGACAAGAAGAAGCAAGGCAAGAAAACCGAACCTGCGGTGAAGAAGTGCCAAAAATGCGGAAAGCCAATAACCGAATGTCAATACAAAGGGAAACACCCTGAACCAGAAAAGAAAGGAAGCACAAGAAGTGATCATTAATACAATTAGTAAAAAATTACAGTTATGAGGTTATTAAAAATAGGTCGCGATGCGTCATGCGACATCGTTTTACATAGTGAAAGAGTAAGTTCTCTTCACGCAGAGTTAACCCTGCTGAATAGTGGAGATATTTTGTTGGAGGATAAAGGTAGCAAGAACGGCACCTTCATCATGAACCAGCAAATAAAGCCCAATAAACCCGTAAATGTCAGACGAGGTGATGCTATACGCTTCGCTGACGTCGAACTTCAATGGAGTCAGGTACCAATGCCTGAAGACAATTCCGCTTATCAAGGATTGTATGGAATTGGAAGTCATTTCAATAATGACTTCCAAATATCTGGCGCAACTGTAAGTCGTTATCATGCAACAGTAAAGCATGGACGCGATGGCAAAATGTACTTATTTGATCATAGCAAGAACGGCACCACTGTTAACGGAACAAAAATCCAACCGAACACTCCTTATAGAATCAAGAAGAACAGTGCCGTTGTATGTGGAGGAGTACCTGTTGACCTCAGCAGACTGCCATGGCCAAGTGATGGATGGAAATATGTTTTAGGCATTGCTGCAGCACTACTTCTACTTGTAGGCATAGGTTTTGGCATTGGGAAATTAATGACACACGAATTAACCGATAAGCAACTATATGCACGCTATAGCAATTCTGTAGTGATGGTAATGGGTATTTATCATTATGAATTGTCTGTAGGAGATAAAGACCTAGATAAGATAAATGCAATTTTAGTCAAATATCTTGGAGAGAAATACTATATACCTAAAAGAATGCTTTGGGATGGTAATAGTCCAATTGATGTCAGTACTATTTCCCAAAAGAATCTAATTGATATATTTGATAAAAAGGGCATATATACTGGCACAGGATTTTTTATTTCACAAGATGGGCAGCTCATAACCAACCTTCATGTTGTGAAGCCTTGGCTATTTGACAAGGTAGGTCAAGCTTTGCAGGACTATTATACAGCCAAGCTGGCAGAAGCTGTTGAACAATTAAATCAAACTTTCGGTGCTACTTCTTGGACTGCTTTAGTCTCTCAAGTAAAAGTTGAAGGCGTTCTTGACTATATTGCCATTTTACCTCAAGGTGAAACCTATGATGCAGACAATATTATAAAGTGCAAGGTTGTGTCAGCTGGTAGCAACCCATTAAAAGATGTCGCATTATTGCAGACTGTATCTAAAAGTCTCCCGACAAAGAGTTGTACTATTGTAAATATTGAAGATTCCATAGATGTCTCAGAAGAGGCATTAGCAGTAGGTGAACACGTTTATACCATAGGATTCCCTGGAGGAAATGATGAATTGTTAATACAAAAGGCTTCCTCTGACAATGGCATTCAGGTCGTTGGGCAAGGCGGAAATATTATTCAGCAGTATTCTGAATTTGATTTCGGATATAATGCTCCTACTACGAGTGGCGCAAGTGGATCTCCTGTATTTAATAAATATGGAAAACTTATAGGAGTTCACCATCAAGGTAAAAGTAAAACAGACACTCAAGGGTACAACTATGGTATTAAAGCAATGTATGTCAAGGAACTTATAGAATCTCCACACCAAAAGTAAAATATAAAAAAATGAAAAAGATAGTAATTTTGCTCTTATTTGCATTAACTCTATTTCAGTCTCAAGCCGTTGTAGTACAGAAGGTATACTTGAAAAATGGAAGTGTACTGAATGGATATATTCAAAAGCAAGACAAGAAAGACAATATCACTTTTAGAAGTGAAAGTGCCATCATCTGTGTCAATGGCAAAAACGCAACTACAACAGAACGGGTTTACGGAATCCATGATCTTGACCAAAAATGGATTGACTGGGCGGAAGAGAATGATGCTTTTAATGGCACTGGGAATTCACGCACTCTGACCCTTAATGAGGTAATTTTTACTAAAAACGGCAATTATGAAGCCAGCGATTCTGTTGCTGCTACAGATGATGTAGAGAGTGTTTTTGAGAATGATTTTAGAAACACCCATTCCTCTATAATGAAAGTAAAAGTTCTTGAAAAGGGACTATACATAAAGTATTTAGAGCTAACACCAAATACTTATTATTTTAGTTGGGATGATGTAGAATCCATAAAAGCAGATAAACGCGAGAAAACAGTATTATCAGGTATTGATAGAATTTATCAACTTAATAATGGACAAGAAGTTCGCGGTCAATATGCTGGAGAATCGTACAGCACGCTTAGTCTATATACAAACAGTGGAATGGTAGAAACATTTGATATAGACAATGTGACCAAATATTCTTATAAGCCCCTTAATCCTAGCCAAGACATATTAGAACAGAGCGAGTTAATTGACGTCGTGAAGACTAAAAACAAAGGAACATTCAGGGGCATTATAGTTGAACGAAATTTCGCAGATGGCAGTAATTATCTGATAATCCAGCAACAGACTGGCGCTACTCAAATGCTAAAGTTTGCTGATATTACGGAATACACTAAGGAAGAAAACCCCGAATACAAGCCCAAATTAGATGTCCTTTTGAAAGAGGGAGAAGTAGTAATCAACCGTGTAGCAACTGATTCTGTCGGTGTGACCAAAAATGGTAGTACGTTGATACTTGACAGTATCAATTTCAAAGTAGTGGTTCCTAAAGAGGGCAATACGACAAAGATAATTGTTGAGTACTATAACCCCAAACATTTGTCAAGCGACCATCTGATACTTGTCAAGGTTGACAAATCCATGGTAAAGAAAAAGACCATCTACAGTTTCAGCACTGATATATTTGATATGAAGAAGTTCTCCGCCCAAGGTAGCGAAACGAGTGTAAACAATACTACCAGAGTTGAGTATATCGTCGATGGTCAAGGCGTATTTGCTCTGTATGACCAGAACAACAAAAAAGCGATGCCATTCATTGTTAAATAACAAACAGTAAGGAAAGAATGAATTTAAGAGAGGTTACTATCGGCCGTTCTCCTAATTGTGACATATATCTTGACCCAAGGTGTAAATATGCCAGCAATATGCATGGTACGATTTATTATGACGGAAATCAACTGATGTTTAAAGACTTTAGTACCAATGGCACATTGATTAATAACATCAGCGTTAGGAATCGTGCTGTACCAATTCGTCGTGGGGATTCTATCATGATTGCAGGAAAGTATCCGATTAACTGGAACCAGATAGATTCATTCTTTCCAAACACTCCTTCATATCCAATAGGAACAATAGCTGATGTAAGCAAGTCAATTTCGCAACCAGCAAGCACTGTCGCCCCGCCGAATCTGACGAAATGGAGTTGGGGTGCATTTGTCCTATCTTGGATATGGATGCTGGTGGATGTTTCTCGTAAAGATCGGTACATTTCTTCTCGGTTTATTGCTATGGTGGATACCATTTGCTGCCATCTTTATTTCAATTATAGATTTGGGCATATCAGTCTTGTTTGGCATTAAAGGAACAGAATGGGCATGGAACAACCGTTCGTGGAGCAGCATTTCAAACTTCGAGCAAACGCAAGATACATGGAATAAGGTTGGATTAGTTCTCTTCTTGTTTGGAATTGTAATGATGATGATTGCTATTATATTTTCTATAACAGCGATTTCACAGTATCTATAGACAGATATACCCTTATCAACTTGCGAGAATTACAATATGATTATCATAAAATCTGACATAGTTTCACTGCATGGTGCAGCAATATCTAAGATCGGAGGCCGTCCCGAGAACCAAGACGATATGGCATATCTGGATACTCCTCTTGGATTTCTGATTGTTGTGTGTGATGGAATGGGAGGAGGACCTGGAGGCAAGACAGCATCTTACATTGTGAAACAGGAAATTGCTGAAGTCCTACTCAATTGCTCTCCCCAAACACCTCGTGACCTTGCACTTAAAAAAGCTGCTGCTCGTGCACATCAGTCATTGGAAGAAAAAATGAGGGAAAATCCTGCTCTTTGCGGTATGGGAGCTACTTTTGTTGCAGCGCTAATCAATAGCCAATCTGCAGTTATAGCTCACGCAGGAGATAGTAGGCTTTACAGACTTCATGGTAAAAAGTGTCTATTCCGCACCCGTGACCATTCACTAGTCGCAGAACTGGTCAAAAAAAAGGTAATGACAGAAGAAGATGCCAGACTATCTCCACAGGCAAATGTCATAACACGGGGTCTTGGAAGCACCAATAACCATGTACCCGAAATAGATGAAATCCCTTTTAAGAAAGGTGACAGATTCGTTCTCTGCACCGATGGTATTTGGGGGTCGATGCAACAACCAGAACTATTAAAGATATTTACACGACCTAACGACCTTCAGCAATTACTCACAGAATTATCAGACCAAGTAGATAAAATAGGTTTTTCCAAGGGAGGCAGTCATGACAATCATACTATTGCCATGTTCGAATTTGGAAACGATTCCCAACTGAAAGATACTCTTTCATTGAATAAAAAGATATCAATAGCAGCTGGTGTTCTATTTTTTCTAGTTATGGCGGCTGTGTTGTATTCAATAGTAATCGCATGGCAAAAGAAGAATGCCAGTGACAATTTTCAATATGATTCCCAACCAATTAGCATAGGTAATGAGGTCTATGCTGACAAGACCGTCCAAACAGACGAAGAATTCTTAAAAAACAAGTCGGAGGAAACTACAAGCGATAAAGCAGGGGGCGGGGATGATAGCGATTTAAATAAAAATACTGCAAGAAAGGAAATAGATGCAATAGTTTCCAACGAATATGCCAATGAACACGTACCAATGGAAACAACTAAAGATATTCCTCATGAAATAATTGATTACCTTAGTGATGCGAAGAATGTAAAGAACAAAAACGTGAAAGAAGCTCAAAAGCAAATGAAGATAATCCAAGACAAGGTATTACAGCTAACGAAACAACTTGCAGAACAAACTGTCAACGATCGAATATTGAACTGCATTGAAGAATTCTACAAAAATATAAAAAATGAAAAATTATGGTGGATAAATGGTGTTGAAAATGCTCAAGGCTATTTCTGCACTCTTTATCCAAAAAAATTTGATCAATATTCTGAAGAGATGGCAAATATAATAGAACTTCTAGAAAAAGAATCGGAGAAGTAAAATGGCAATAATTCGCTTACAAACAGAAGCAGAGAAACGGAAAGGTATATTCTACCAATTCGACACCAACAACCCTCCAATAGGGGAAGGTGGCATGGGGAAAGTATGCGAAGGACTCTGCGTGAATGCACATAATGGCTCCACTCGTCCAGTGGCAATCAAGTTTATGTTTGATGACTTGCCACCAAATGCCTATGAGCGTGCAAGGCGAGAAGCTGAAATCCAACTCAGGAATGACAATCTTGTAGAAATGCTTGGTTTCATTGAAACTCAAGACGTATCGTCTACAGGAGTGGTGCACAAACATTACCATGTCATCAGCGAACTCTTAACAGGTGTTTCCCTCTCAGATATCCTGGAGGGGAAAACCAAAGATCGCACAGGAGAGGAAGTACCATTTGCCGTGAAGATGCTTCAGGACTACCAGAATGACCCAGAACATTTTGCACAGATTGTTGTCATCAACGTCCTTTCCGGACTAATGGCTTTACACGATGCGGGATATATTCACAGAGATATAGACCCTACCAATATCATGCTGACAACTGATGGACACATCAAACTGATTGATTTTGGAATAGCAAAGCAGATGAACACATTAACCACAGGTGACAAATCACTGACAGTAGCAGGCAAGTTCATGGGCAAACCTGAATATGCAGCTCCTGAGCTTGTTTTGGGTGATATAAGCCACCAAAATCAGACAACAGACATTTATGCTGTTGGCATCTTGCTTTATCAATGTATTATAGGACATACTCCTTTTGAGGGAGCGAGACACGAAATATTAGAAAAGCAGCTTAAGGCAAAACTACCTTTAGGCAAAATCAAGAACAAAGCTTTAAGAAATATTATTGCTACTGCATGTGAGAAGAGACAAGATCTTCGTTACCAAACTTCTTCCCAAATGCGTGTCGCTCTGGAAACGATGAACGGATCAACGCGAGCCATGACAACCAAGAAAAAATTATCGTTGTTTGCCATAGCTGCAGTTGTTATTCTTGCATTTTTAAGTATAGCCATGATTGTCAAGTATAAACAGGAAGTTGCCAAACAAGAAGCAGAAATGCTAAGGGTCGAACAACAGCATCAAGAAGTCATGGCTGCGATTACATCCTTAGTTGAAGAGGCTGACAGGCTTGGCAGATTGGGAATGAGTAAAGAAGATGATAATTATGAGCAACAACTTATGGATGCGTTCCTATCCTATTCGAAAGCCGAGGAAATGGCAATACAAAACAAGGCAATTGCATATCCAACTGACATAATTAAATCGAAAATGGATACTATCTATATCGCTTTAGTTTCGGCCAAATCAGAAATGTCAAGTCAAGCTTCTTCGCTGTTAGAAATGGGGGAAGAAGAAATGGCCCAAAGCTATTCTGAAAGGGCTAAGGCAGTTGAAAACTTTATGAACAATAACAAAAAATAAGATGAAAATGAGGGAAAAAATACAATCATTGCAAAAAATATTTGCAACTATTCTTATGCTGATGGTTACCATGACGATCTTTGCGCAGTCTAACGGTGACAAACTTTTCATGGAAGGACAGGCACTTCAGCAGAAACAAACCATCGTTTCACAAAGACAGGCTATAAAAAAATTTGAAGCTGCCAAAGTGGTCTATACTTCAGCTGACAAGAAAAAGATGTGTGATAATCAAATAACTATTTGCAATAAGAACATATCTTTTCTAAGAAGGGCGACTCAAACAGAGAACCAAGAGAAGGAGCGTGCCGTCATAGCAGAAGCAGTGAAAGTTTCATTAAGTAAGAAATCTATCTTGTTTGACGGAGACAAAAAGGGAATATCAAGTATTGAAGTAACTGCACCTTCAAAAGACTGGTCTTTCAAATCCTCTCAGGGTATTGAGGGAGAAGAAAACTATGCAAAAGCAAAAAAGAGTAGTGATGCCAAATCTTTAGTGATTGAAGTTGGGCCTAATACTACCACTCTTGAACGACATCAGAGTTTTATCGTTACATATGAAGGCTCAGCCGACACTTTATTGGTCTCACAAAGCGGAAAAGATGTAACTCTTAGTACTAGCAGCAATCTTGTAGAGTTTAAATTGAAAGGTGGAAGCAAATCCATAGAATTATATACCAACTCTGATTCCATCATATCTTCTAACAATGGACTTACTTGGTACATTGATTCAAAACCAGAATGGATTGAGACTAGCGTAGAAGTGAACAAAGAAAAAAGTGTTGTTGGCAAAGGTATCTCAGCTCTCAAAGGATTAGTATCGAGCACGGCAATTGCAGCAACAGCTGAGGATGTCAAAACTTCGATAGTTAAAATAGTGGCACTCACTTTGCCCAAGAGTGACCCTTCATATTCTTCAGGAAGAAAGGGAGAAATCGTATTTGCAAGTCAAGATAAGAAATATAAGATAACTGTTATTCAACAATAATATCAAAAGAAGATGTTTAAGAAACTATGCCTTTCGACATTGTTTGCATGTTTTGCAATATATGGTAATAGTCAGACTGTTGTATGGCAAATGCGACCGACTGAATACAACCAGATCGAACGTCTCAGCCGTTCCCTATTCAAAGTTGAGCGTAACGGCAAAATAGGGCTTATAAATGCAGATGGGACTATAGTCGCTCCTGTTGTAAATGACAATATAAGTGACTTTTATGAACATAAAGCTCTAATTACAAGTAACGATGGCCATGGTGAAAGAATAACAGGATGCCTCACGGATAATGGAAATTACTATGGCTATACTACCAGATACTACACGCTTAATGGACAGAAATTCTTTTCCGATGGTGTAATTTCCGTTTCAGATGAGAATGGTAAACTTGGCTATATTGACGAGAAAGGCAATCAAATTGTCGGCTTTGATGGAAAATATAGTCGTATAAAGCCATTTACTGAAGGCTATGCTACAGTTATGAAGAACAAAAAATATGTTCTTATTGACAAGGCAGGCGACGAAATGAGGTTTGTTTATAGTAAAGGAGTGGGCGCTGCTATTGCCGGATGTACAAATGTGTATAGAGGAATAGCTTACGTCTATGATGAATATGGTGGTAGCGATAGATCTTATTTCATCTATGATGCCGTAAGAAAAAGTGGCATAGAGAAGACCAAACGTATTAAGGACACTACAATGGATTATCTTTATTGCTATCGATCTGTATCTGGAAGATCTAAAGAACCCCCCTTTGAAAAGATGAGACCTTATTCCGGCCTGAAAGGACTGGCTGCATCTCAAACCAATGGAATGTTCGGATATATGTCCAGCAGTTCTACCATTGTACCTTACCAATTTTCGTCTGCTTCACAATTCGAGGACGGATTGGCAATAGTCAGTATCAATGGAAAGATGGGAATTCTAAGGTTTGTAGATGGTGCAAGTTTCAATGTTACAACTCCTTTGGACAAACATGATTTTTATGCAGGCAATAGCGTGTCATGTAGATTTGTCTTGTCAGTTCCAAGTATTTGGCAAGGTAAGAATATAGATGTAATATTAAAAGATATAAATGGAAGTGTAATCTCTACAACTAATAATTCTGGAACCTTTTCTTTTTCCGTCCAACCTTCAACCTCCGGGCCATCTGAATATTCTGTTGTAGTTATTGGAGAGGGAATATGTCTTTACGAAAATAAGATTACTTATACATTCAACAAGAGAGAACGTTGTGATACTTGTGGAAAGGACAAGAGCCAATGCGAATATAAAGGGAATCATCCTTCCCCTAAAAAAGCCATATGCCCTACGTGTGGGAAAGAAATTAGTGAGTGCAAATATCAAGGTGTACATTAATAAGTTTTATATCACACTATACAACATTTAAATTAATTTTTTAGTATGAAGAAAATTTTGTTTTTAATTGCGGCACTCTCATTATCAGTGCCAGTATTCGCCCAATCGGATGATGGTGAAGAAGAAATCATCCCATTGAAAGGAAAGAGCAATGCGTTCTTCTTCGGTGTGAAAGCCGGTGGAACAATGACATCAATGACACAACCCGAAGAAGGCAAGTTGTTTGACGCGGCTGACTTTGGCTATTCTGGCGGTCTAGTTCTCAAAGCTCGTTTTGGCAAAGCATCTGAGAATTCAGTTGGAGGAACAGGTTACGTCGGATTAGGTTTCGAATTGAAGTACAAACTCAACGCCGTAAAGACTCTTGGAACTGATGAGAGTGGGAAAGAGAAGGCAAAGATGTCGGTTGGATATTTTGAGGCTCCCGTATTCTTACACATATATCCTTTTGCAAAGTCTCCAAGTCTCAATACTTTCTATGTTGAGTTGGGTGCAGCTATTGCAGGAACGCTAACACGCAGTCCCAAGAGCTTGACGCTTATCGATCCAAGTGAAGAATATTCACATGTCACATATTATCTGGATACAAACGACAGTAAATTGAAGGGATTCGATGTCCGTCCTTTTGCTGGTGTTGGCTACACAATTCCTAATACGGGATTGGATATCAATGCACGCTACTACTTAGGGACTAGCGAACTTGCTGAAAACTTCAAATGCAAGATGAATACTGTTGAGGTATCGTTCTCATGGATGTTTAACATCGGGAAATTCTAATTGTTAATACTTTAAGAATAATCATTATGAAGAAGATTATACTATTCTCGCTATCTGCATTGACTCTGCTTGCCACTTCATGTAGCAACGAAGAGATACTTATCGAAAAGGACAATAACGTGAACGTAGTAGATGTTAATGTGTCATTGTCCGATTTCTTTTCGTGTTATACTTACAACGACACGAAACATGGCATCAGCGTTGCAGAGGATTTCAGAACTTTTCATTCGGATTACGACTACTATATACATGTTAGGACACTCTTCTACAACGACCGAGGGAATCTAGTGGATTCGATTATATCTTTTGTCAGCACAACAAATGCAATTTCCAAAAGTGTCAAGTTGGCCGAAGGCGAATATACTGTTATCACAACTTTAAACTTTGCACTTGATGACAGCAATGAAGAGTCTTTATGGGACCTCTGTGACAAGGAAAAGCTATCGACCGTTTATCTTCAATGTGCCTTTTCCCAAACCCAATTTTCTATTATGTCATACACATCCAAGTCTATTTCTGTTTCATCAGAGAATAAAACAGATGTGAAAATGACTCCCGAACCAATTGGCGCTTTAGGGTATATGGTTATTGAAAATTTCCAATATAAAAGCAAAACCTCAAGTAGCACCATTGCCGACAATGGAGTACGAGAGGTAGCGTTCTATTGCCAAGACAAGGCTATTGGCTATAAACTAGATCCAAATGCGACAGATAAGTATATGTATAAAGATGCTACAGGAAGTAATACATGGTATTATTTGTACTCTTTTGAGCCTTCTGACTTTGACTGGAAGTATTTCCAAAACAACTGTTACGGTTATTTCTATATACTCAATCCTAAGATGAAAGCTGTTTTCGGTTATGAGCTTGAGGGAGATACCGGTTTTAATCCTTACGGAGAAGGAAGCTATTCTATCAACAATGGTCAAACATATTTGGCGTATTGGAATTGGTTCAAAGTTGGAAATCCATATTTTGGAAAGGCTGACAATAACCATTGGAACTGATACTCTTCCTATAATATAAGATAATAATATTAATATTGCCACAAGAGTTTTCTTCTCTTGTGGCAGTATTACTTAATCCAGTATCTACGGGGACATGAAATACCTTCTAATAACATCATTATTGCTGATTAATTATTTTGTCACATTTGGGGAAAGCCTTGATGAGACTGAACTCCTGTGTATATCAAGAGAACATTTCGGTACTGTGGAGTGTTCAATTGTTAAGAAAACAAAGGCATATTGTATAGTTCAAAGCAAAAACAAACCAGGATTCGCTGTTATTCTTTCAGTCGACAATGAAAAGAATATGTTAATTGGCTATGCTGACAATGGGGATTGGGATGAAAGCAAAATGCCACCTGCTTTAATGTGTTGGCTTAATCATTTGGATAGCAAGTATTTGGCATCCAACTCGATAAAGAAGGCAACTAATCCTCAATCTGAATATGCTACAATCCAAAAAAAAGACATCCCTCCTCTTCTTTCTTGCCATTGGCACCAAGATTCACCATATAATGACCTTTCACCCATAATAACAGATGGAAATGTTAAGACTGCCGCAGGCTGTGTGGCAATAGCCGCAGCTCAGATTGCATATTATTGGAGGAAAGACAATCCGGAATCGACCTTGGAGGACACACCGGTCTATCCTTACGGAGCTGCTCCTGTAACCATGTCGATACCCGAGGGTTCACCAAACAATTGGGAATTGATGAAAGACAGTTATACCGGCGAGGAAAGCCCGGAATCGAGGTATGCAGCTGCCCAACTATGCTATGTAATCGGAACTACCTCCTATCTGAACTATGCCAGTTCGACTGGAGGCCAAATAAACGATGCTTCCAATGCCCTCTATAGCCAATACAACATTATTTCTGATTAT
>Ga0310695_10010676_pt1 | contig 13353 bp, 12 predicted proteins | sample RumenRJG_04DNA_FD_203882 | JGI IMG/M metagenome (GOLD analysis project Ga0310695, IMG submission 203882) | Bovine rumen microbial communities from Lethbridge, Alberta, Canada - RJG_04 (v2) (version 2) | ecosystem: Host-associated > Mammals > Digestive system > Stomach > Rumen | place: Canada...
CGGCATCAGCACAACCTTGCCATGCGCCGCAACATCCTCATCGGCATCGGCGCGCTGGCTCTCGCCATCCTTGCAGGATTGCTCTCGGTCATCTACAGGAGCAACAAGAGGATGAAGGCGATGCAAGCCCAATTGACCGAAAGCAACAACAGCCTGCAGCAGCTCAACCGCCAATTGAGGGAGCAGGGTGATGCGCTGGTGGAGAGCAACCGCATCAAGGAGGAATACATCGGTCAACTGTTCAACCTGTGTTCACAATACATCAGCGAAACCGAGAACAACCGCACAAAGATGCTGGGACGCATCAAGATGGGCAAAATCAAAGAACTGCAGGATCAACTGGATTCCTCAACCATGGCTCAAGACCTGAGCAGGCTGTTTGACAATTTTGACGCTATCTTCCTGGAACTGTTTCCCGATTTCATCGAGCGGTTCAATGCCCTGTTGCGACCGGATGAGCAAATTGAAATCAAGGGAAAACACTTGCTGACACCCGAATTGCGCATCTATGCCCTCATTCGGCTAGGCATCAACGACAGCACCAAGATTGCAAGCTTTCTACACTATTCGCCCCAGACTGTTTATAATTACCGCATGAGGGTGCGCAACCGCTCCGATATCCCCAAGGACCAGTTCATCGCCCAAATCCAGAGCCTATAACACAGACAATACAGATGACGATGTGTCATAATTCTCAACTGGTAGCATTCATCGAGCTTCGCTCGAGAAATCAACTTTGCGGCCGTTAGGCCGATCAAAGTTTTAGGCAAGAATTATGACACACCGCCATCTTTATAATCTCGACTTAGTGTCTTATCGAGAGGCTATTGGGCGACGATGTGTCCCCAAACGTCATAGGTGACACCGTCACGCATAATCAGCACGCGGCCATCTCTCATCACCTTGCGCACAGCGGGAAGCTTGGCATCACCCTGGATGTCAACGACACCGGTGGGATCCTGCTGCTCGCCACGCAACTTGGCGACACAAAACTCGATCTCAATCGGGTCCAGGTAGCCTCCCTCAACAAAGTGGGCGGCAACGGCTTCCTGCAACGTGGGCAGCGGGGTGCCGATAGCAGGATAGCTGTAGAGTGCCTTGCCGCCGCTGTAGGCGTTGTGTGAAGCGATGGCTTCTTCGAGCGTCGTGGCAGTGTAGACCGAGGGCACGGCATCGGGGCCTGAGGGCAGAATCAACGGGTCAAATCCGGTCAACAGGTATAAGGCATATCGCAGCTGGTTGGAATGACGATACTCCGAAATCTGCATATCGCTCGTGCGGTTGTAATCGACGGCGATGTCATCCCACGAGGCACCGCACATGGCGGCGAAAACGCCCGAGAAGACACCGGTGCGGTCGGCTCCCAGGTGGCAATGAATCTGGAACGGAACAGGATGGTCCTCATCGTTGATGAAACGCACAATCTCCTGAATCCACTCGGCAAAGCGGCTCTGGTCAGTATAGTAGAGCGCATGGTCATAGGACGGCGTGTGACCGTTCTGGCGACCCACGTAGAGCACACGGCGGTTGCTGATGATGGTGCGGTAGTAATCGGGAATCGTGGTCGTGTAAGTCGTGCCGCCCACGGTGTAGGTTGCATTGCCGTCCTCCGATTCCAGATTGCCCGACAACGCGATGTCGCAGTTGATACCAGCCTCGGTGGCCAAGTTGGCCACCCACTCGAGACGTGCCCGCTCGGTGTCATATTGAGAGCGCGATGAGTGATAGGGGTGGTAGGAGCGGAACAGGTGTTCGGTGCCGGGCACACGACGGAAGTTGGAGATGCGCTCCTGCTCCATCGGGTCACTCAGGTCAAAGTCTGACAGCGGACGGATGTAAAGGGCGGTCGCTTTGCGCTGTGCCAGGTCCTCGACATCATCGTCGTTAAAGGCCACAATCTGCTTCCAGCCGTTGGAGCAGAAGGTCAGGTAGTCCTCGCAGCCCTCGGCCAGCGTGGGCCACGACTGGGTGACATAGGAGCTGCCGTTCATGTGATAGACTTTGAACAGGAACTCGGGCTGACCGCCGTTGCCGGTGCGCTCGATGGCACTGTAGGGCAAGGTCAGATAGAAGCAGCCGTCGGCACTGAAGCCAGTCATCCGGTAGTCGGCATCGCTCTGCGACCAATTGGAGATGGAACCATAGACGTAGAGTTTCTTCAGATTCAACGGTGAGATGACGAAGCGGGTGCGCGAGGTCGAGAAGATGAACGTGATTTGCCGCAAGTCATCATTCAGGCGGAAGCAGTTGTTCTTCTCGGTGGTGGTGAATCTCTCGCCATATTCGCCCTCGAGGTGCATCAGCGTGAGCGGGCAACCATTGTCGGCAGCGCCAAGGGCAATCTCCCAACCGTCGTTCACGCCCGACTGCCAGCCCTCGCTGTAGATGGCCGAGTAGTGATTGGCCTCGGTAATCGTATTCGGTCCCCATGCACCGCTGGTGAAGTGACTATTGCCTATCACGGCAGCATAGGTGATATCCTCCTTGACATAAGGCACCGGGCAGGTGAGGCGGCCCACGGTATCGGGCAGGAAACGCACGCACAGCGACTCGCTGTCGTTGCCCACTACCAGATAGATGCACTCGTCGTCCCAGCCGGCAAAGCTGTTGTCAAGATATACGCGGCCGCCCACGAGCGAGAATGCCTTGGTGGGGTCGGGCTCAACAATGACTTCATCCTGAGGCGCCGCCTTGGTCAAGCGGATGGAAATCGCCTTAGTCACGGGGTTAAAGACGAACTCTGCCGAGTCGCCCACGGCGGGATTGTCAATCAGGGTGAGGTCGCTCAACGGCACCCACACCGAATTGATGCCCAATGCGTTATCGGCATAGTTGCAGCCCGTGCCACCATAGACATCCTGACGGATATATAAGGTGGAATCGGCATTGGGATAGAGCTCGCGCCATTCCCATGAGGCATCCAAGCCGTCGCCCCAGCCGTGCTTGAAGAACCAACGCTTGGTGGGCGTCGGCGGGGTGTCACCGCCGCCGAAGTCGGGATTGGGCTTCAGGCGAATGGCATAGGTGTACCAGGAACCAGATGAAACCATCGCCATGACGGTCTCCTCGCTGCCGCCATACACCACATAGCCGTAGGAGGGATTGGAGCCTGTCGCCAGATCGACATCGCCCCACGACACACCATTGTAGCCGCCGCTCTTGAACGTGAGCGTGCGCGCCGAGGACGAGGACGTGGAGTTACCCCACACCTCGATGGTGTCGCCAGGGTTGGCAGTGAAATACAGCCAGCGATAGGCCGTGCTGGACTTGCCGTTAATCTTCAATCGCTGGGTAAACATCAGTTCCTCGGCGCCGTCAGCCGAAGTCCACGTGCGGCTGGAGCAGCTCTGGAAAATGGGAACACGGTCGGCCGACGAGCCGTCGGTGACAAAGGTCACGCCATGCAGGGTGGTCGTTTCCCACAAGGTGTCGCTGGGAAACATCTCGGTGTCGGAGAAATTCCAGAAAGTGACCTCCTGGGCCGACATCAACAAGGGCAAGGCCAGCATCAAGGCCAGCAGCTTGCGGAGTAATGATTGATTATTCATAGTCAGTAAATAATGGTTAATAATATAAGTTAATAAGTTTCTGCCAGAAAAAGTATTTCAGGATACAAATATAGGGTTTCCCCGGTTAATCTCCGCCTTTAGGAGAGATAAAGTAACCTGCAACACCATCGCAAAGCGCTGATATACAGCAATAACAGTACAACAAACATGTCCCAAAAAAGTAAACGCAATATGAAACGATTTTCAAGCCTTGCGCGAGAGAATCGACCTAAAAAAAATACAGCGAGGTAAAAGGGACGTATCAAACGGAAACATCCATACTCCAATCAAACTCGTGTTGATTATTAATAATTAACAACCATCGTCTATAGTGATTCCTCACATCTCAGTGTCGATGTCATGAACAGGTATTCACTACTCCACACACACCAGGTAATCCCTACTCCACCACATCGTCCCGCTAGCATCCATAGGAAAGTCTTACCGCCTAAATCCCGAGAAAGACCTTGTGCCGGTATGCCCCAACTGCCACGCTATGCTACACCGCGCGGTCAACGGCAAGTTAATGCCCATCGATCAGTTACGGTCAATCCTCAAGAAACAATGACAGAAGCTGATATACACGCCCGGTTCGTCAGGTACTATGAGACCGTCGCCGAGCTTCACCGGATGGGTTACGAGCTGTTCCGTGTGTGCCCGTATATCAGCCCCAACGGCATGTGTTACCGCTGCTGGCTCACGATAAAGAAAAACACGTGGAAGAGGTGCGGCGCATTCTTCAACGAGCAGCGCGGGGACGATCAGGCACTATATACCCCAGACTGCACCCTGCCATGGGACGACAGCGGCATGACCCCACGTGAGAATGCCGAGAGGATCATCCAGGAATACCCACGCCTCGCCCGCAACGCCCATGGTAGCGATCCAGAGTATGTGGAGTGGTTCAGACTTGCCCTCGATGAATGCCGACAGGGACACTACTTCTACGGCCTTGATGATTACTTCAACCCACTGCGTGAAGGATATATCGCCCTGACCGGCGTAGAAGGCCGTGGGCTCCCGTTACCACCCCCAGGCGATAGCGACACCCAATCAGTCTATTAACGCGCCCAGAAGCAACCTATGGGCACGAAAAAGGGAACGACTAACCGCCGCTCCCTTGATGTTGTCACTGCATCCTGAATAACGCTTGGATGAGCGGTGACTAGAATCCCACCAGCTTCTTGTGCAGATGCTTGGGCAATAAGCGCTTGTACTGGTCCATAGCACAGGCAGGCACATTGATGCGCTTGAGGCCCTTACAGCCCTTGAAGACACTGGTCCCTATGGAGCCGATAATGGTGCTCTTGAACGTCACCTCGCTAAGTACCGAGCAATTCTCAAAGGCATCTCTCCCGATGCACACAACAGAATCACCGACCTCAACTCTCTCCAAGTAATTGCAATGTCCAAAGGCCGCGCCTTCAATCGTTAAAACGCTATTAGGCATGACCACGCTTGTGAGTTTGGATTTGTAAAACGCGAACATACCTATCACCTCAATAGAGTCGGGCAGCTCAATCTCCTTGGCGCCGATTCCACAAAATGCCATGATACCAATACCTGTTACGGTGCTAGGGATAAAAACGTCCTCGAGCTTAGTGCACCCGCAGAAAGTCTCCTCATATATCGTTTTCAGTCCGTTGGGTAAGATCGCGCAAGTGAGCCCAGTGCAATTAGTGAAGACGTTATTCTCGATTTCTATGCCGTCATTGTCTTCAAACTCAACGTAAGTCAACCCTGAGCATAAAGCAAATGCACAAACTTCGACGAGCTTTACTGAGCGCGGCGGATGCAACAATTCCAAGGAAACACACTTGTAAAAAGCGTCCCTGCCGATGGTGTGGACGCGCTTACCCCAAGTGATTTTTTTGAGATTAGAACAGCCGTAAAATGCAGCCTCGCCGATTACCTCAACGGTATCAGCAATAATGAGCTCTTCAATGTCGACCCTGCCTTCATACTGGTGAGGATCGATCTGTTTAGTTCCCTCTTTAATAAATAGTTTCATTTTAATGATTTTTTTATAAGCTGGGGTGGGCAGCCCTCACCCCAGCCGTCAGTTAATAGTTCATTTCAGTTGTTTGAGTGACAAATTAATAGGCACCTCACCATCGTATTCACGCGTCCAAGAATCGTACCATTTCAAAATATAGTCTGCGATATCACTCCCCTCTCCTTGTAACGGAGCAAGATGTTCAGCGAAGGCAGAGATCCATAGACGTTTGAACATGTGAGCCATAGACTTGCCTTTCTCGGTCCACTCTTTATATTTCCCGTTGTCAGGGAACAGGATGACATCGCGCCCTTTCAGCGGCTCACACAAGGTCGGGGTGAGATTGCCGCATCCGCCGCAGGCAACAGCAACACAGCTAGGCATGACTACTCCGAGGATAGCAGCCGTTTTCTCACTTTCGACAACAGCTACAGGCTTGTCTGGATATTTGTCCAGAAGGTGCTCGCCGAACAAGCACTGCTTCAGGTTGAAGTTAGTCAGGCCCATCACCGTGTGAGCCCAAGTAACGTGATTAAACGGCTTTTTGACCCTCTTGCCCTGGATGATATCATACAGCATAATTTTGCCTGCATGGACCTTTCCGAACCTGTCAACCTGCCAGAATACGGTCGCACCACGCCAGTGCTTTGCAGTGCCGATATAGTACTCACTCTTCATGCGCTGTATCTTCTCAGCCTCGAACCCGGCAAAATCCTCAAGGTACCTTAGAAAGCAATTAAGGTGGTTCCCCTTGTTCTCTACAGAGCGCTTGAGTATTTCAGGCTCAATGTAACTCGGCGGGACGTATGCAGGTACGAAAGGTCTCACCACTGATGAAGGGCGAGGTACAGGCAGGTTGTTGTCCTGGAAATACTCGCGCGGTGGGTAGTGATGATTGCACTTGTCGGCACGGTCACACTTGCCCACGCTCTCGTCAAGCACGTTACCGTTCTCGTCGACGTAGCACACGAAGGTCTTATGTCCACACTGAGGGCAGATCCACTTGCCCTTCTTAGCTAAAGAATATTTATATTGTTTGTTCATATTCAATTAGTTAAAAATGTTCACGGTGTTCATTTGTTCAGTTTGTTCACGCTTACCGGACCACGAACACCGTGAACGATTAGACTACGGCTTCAGTAGGTTATTGACCTTGCCGAGGGACACCCCCATCTGTGCAGCAATCTCGCGCTGGGTCTTACCTTGGGATTGTAATTCCTTGGCACGCCTGACCTCTTCGTCCCTCTGGGTTGCGGTCAGGTGGTCACTCTCGCACCCATACCCGCGAAAACCAAACTGTAAAAAGTCGCCAGGCTTCTCTATCTCGCACACGATCACGTTATCCGCATCGTACTTGTAAGCCTCATTGCGCTGCTTAAGCTCTTTAATGTAGCGCATCTTAGAGTCCTTAGCACTTACACCGATGGCGAAAATGCTATCAGCGAAATTGCTGAGCATCTTACTCCCTGCCAAATCATTCACAGTGATGGGATTTGACATGTTACGCTTAGGGGTGTGAGCCAAGATGAGTATAGAGAGGCCATGTTTGCGCCCTAAAGCCTTCAGCCACTTCATGAGCGGTAGAGCACCCTTTGCCTGCTCCAGTTCGTTGCTAAAGAAGGTGATGTTGTCGACGACAAGAATCTTCACTCCGTGATCAACCACGAGTCTCTCTAAAGACGCTCTGAGATAGTCCTCGAAGCTGTAGCCGTCCGGGCACTCAGCATCAGGGTTAATCTCAACGCGCAGCAAATTTGAAGAGAACTGGTAATCACTGCCGTTAACATCACTGTAGCGCTTCCTAAACTGCATTTCCGATAATTCAAGATCGATGTAGGCCACTTTCTGCACCTGAGCATCCATCGTCAAGCCCAGCACGATGCGCCGTCCGCTGCTAATAGTGTCGGCGATCTGCATAGCCAGAATTGTCTTACCGGCGTTGGTGTCTGAGAACAAGATACAGTTCTCGCCCTCACACCACAGTTGACCGAACAGGTATCTGAGCGGAGGCCTGTTCTTGGCGTCCTTGATGGCCTGATTTGCAGTCTTGACCGTGAACAACCCTGAGTTAGGATTCTCCTTCGGGGAGTCGACCAACGAGTAATCCGGGCCACCAGCGTGGGCAGCAGTCGCAGTCGCAACCACAGTTGTGCCCACACTCATTTCTTCAGTTGAATCATGGGTGCCGACAGGATAATCCTCATTATCCTCAAAGGGACCCTCATCCGGCGTGAGTCTGCACGGCTTACGCTCATCTATATGGATGTATGACTGCCCTCTGCTACCACTCCCAGGGGGAGACCACTTTTTAGCCTTACTCATGCGGCATCTCCTTCCTGGGCGGCGGGGTCGCCACCCTCCATGATTCTGCGGACGTCGCTCATCCTATATCTATAGGTGCCGCCCACGGATGAAACGGGAACCAGGTAGTTGATCTTCTGCCAGCGCCAGATCGTCGTCGAGCTTTTGCCGGTGATTTCCATCACCTTCTCGCGGCTGATGTAGGTCTCGGCCTTAGAATCAGCTATCTCTTGTTCCAGTTCGTGTTTAGCCAAGGCGATCAGTTGCTTGTTCGCCTCCAGCAAGTCCCCCAGTCTGATTTGAACAATCAGATCAGGACACTCTTTAGATAAGTCAATTAAATTTTTCTTCACTGTTTTAAAAATTTAATTGTTGCGGCCCTCCCCATGATCCTATCGGCAGACCACTTCGTTCACCGCACGTCCGTTGGCCGAGCCGATATACAGGGCCAAAGACGGGGCAAAAGTACTGCCGCTTTATTGTGGTCTCCAACCCTATCGGACAAAATTAAAAACAACCCGCTAAGATACTATATCTCAACGGGTTATGTAAAAAACCAGTTATGGTTAGGTTGTGGTTGAATTATGGTTTTATGCTGTCTTTCAAATTTTCACAAAATTTAACTCTTGTATCCTTCTTTGGGAAATTCATCTTGCCCATGTATTCAGCAGTCACATCGATGCTCTCACAGCACACTAAAAACCATTCAGGATTAACTCTACCTCGCTGCATATAGGTTTCCTTGTAGTATTCCTTAAGCGTGTGCACGAACAGCTTAAATAAGTTCTTCGATTCCGTCGTCTCCCACAGAGGCTTAATGTTCGCTTGGTTTATGCAGTCGGCAAACTGTTTCTCATCAACTCCGACTACAACACGCTCATCTACTAAGAACTGGTATAGTGCCGACATGTTATATTTAGTAACCGGAGTAAAACTCCTCATATGTGAAAGATCGGTTGCTTGCTCGACAGGTGCAGAGCCCTCGGCCTCGTCCAAGGCTTCGTCAGCAACAGATTCGATAGGTATGCCTTCCTCATCGGACGTAGCATTAGCAGTGGCGGGGACAGAAGACGTGGTGGTCGGCGGGGCTATCTCGGTCGGCGTAGCAGTAGGGGGCACAACAGGCGCCGCCGACGCTGGCACCCGTTGAGACATATTGGGAACTATCAGATCACGAATGGCCGCGCAATACTCGTCATACATCCTTATGATATCAACCATTGCGCACCTGAGGTCATATACTTCTCGTGCCGGGTAAGGACCATGGTCATTCGTTTCGAGTAACAGCGAACGATATGGCTCAACAGTATCGTATAACTTGATAATCAGTTGACGCCCGGTATCCGACGGTACACGGCGCGCCCCTTTTACAGTAATGTGATTATCTTGAATGAGTTGGTATGCCTGGATAAAGTGCTTCAAATCAACCTTATCCCGGTATAAGCTCTCAACCAATTCTTTGACTAATTGCGGTGTTCTGCGCTGAGACGCTAGCTCCTCAGCAGTCACTTCAACACGCTCTCCTGGGGCTAAAAAATATTGTTCGCCGTTGGAAAACTCGTTCTTATCCATGTTAATTTTGAATGTTGTTTAGAACCTATTGATATCATTTTTAATCGGTCATCTATGCCGCTAACGACCAATTCCAGGTATGACGAAATGTTGCTTTACGCTAAATAAGTCACCAAAAAGTCGCCAAAAATTAAGAATCAGCCTCTTAATGATTTTATATATTATTGATTTTCAGTGTGTTAATTGAAAATATTAAACAATATTTGTGAACCCGTGGGGAGTCGAACCCCAATCGAAGGAACCGGAATCCTTTATTCTATCCATTGAACTACGGGTCCAGAGTGCCGTTTTTGCGGCATTGCGGGTGCAAAATTACGGCAATTTTTGTAATTTTGCAACATTGGCGGGAAATTGGACCCTTTGGTAGGCGGCTGTGACGTCGGCCAACACGTTGTGACACGTGTAGTAGTACCGCCATGAGCAAGCATAATGATCATGACCATAACAATTGACCTGAAATGACTGTACGCATCGAACCTTCTTGGAACCGCATGCTCGCGGATGAATGGGAGTCGGACTACTTCAAGGAACTGACCGACTTTGTGCGCCAGGAGTACCGGACGCACCAGGTATTTCCACCTGGCAGACAGATATTTGCGGCATTCGATGCTGCACCGTTTGACCAGGTGAAGGTGGTGATTCTGGGGCAGGACCCGTATCATGGCGTCGGTCAGGCAAACGGGCTGTGCTTCAGCGTGAACGAGGGCGTTATGATGCCCCCGTCGCTGGTAAACATCTTTAAGGAGGTTCACGATGACGTGGGCGCTCCGATTCCTGCCAGCGGTGACTTGTCGAGGTGGGCTCGCCAGGGTGTACTGCTGCTGAACGCGACGCTGACAGTGCAGGCCCATCAGCCGCTGTCGCATCAGGGCAAAGGCTGGGAGGTGTTTACGGACCACGTGATTGCCCGGCTGGCCCAGGAGCGGGAACATCTGGTATTCATGCTGTGGGGGGCCTACGCAAAGCGTAAGGGCGCGTTTATCGACCGCTCGCGGCATCTGGTGCTGACGGCAGCCCACCCTTCTCCCCTATCGGCGAACCGTGGCGGTTTCTTCGGTACGCATCACTTCTCGCGTGCCAACGACTATCTGGTACAGCATGGCATGACAGCCATTGAATGGTGATTTTTTAAGAAAAAATGCCGGATTGTTCTTGTCGGTTCGGGAAATTGTAGTATCTTTGCACCGCTTTTACGAAATATTTTTAAAAACTAATTGTAATGTACTTAGATTCAGAGAAAAAGAAAGAGATCTTTGGCACTTACGGCAAAAGCAATACTGACACTGGTTCTCCCGAGGCCCAGATAGCATTATTCTCATACCGTATTGCCCACTTGACCGAGCACTTGAAGGTCAACAAGAAGGATCATACGACTCAGCGTGCACTGAAGATGTTGGTTGGTAAGCGTCGCAAATTGCTCGATTACCTGATGCGTGTCGACATCAACCGCTACCGCGAACTCATCGCCAAGAAGGAGTTGGGTATCCGCAAGTAATCAACTCAGCACGAGAAACGTATCAAACGACACCGCCGCACCACTGGGTGCGACGGTGTCTTGTTTTGTCTCAGTACATGAGCCGTGTCAAAGGGCTGCCGGGTCACCGAAAAAGTCCACCATCTCGTCAAAGCGCTGGAGGGTGCCTCCGCCGAACTTGGCCAATGACCTGCGAGCGCGCTCGAGTGTCTTTGGCGGCTCTTCAAGGCGGCTCTTGCTGAAGAACTTGTCGGCATAGCAGATGACTTTCTCCTCAAGGCTCTCGGGCACGAGGTCGCGCGGCGGGTCGATGGGCAGTCCCTGGTCCACGATCTCGGCTGCTGTGATGCCTGCTCCCGTGTGCCGCTCACACACCCTGCCGTGGCGGAAGAGGCCCAAGGCATCGAGCATCCTGCGGCCCATGATGCCGTGCAGGATATAAGGCTCGGTGCCATGGCAATGGATGCCAGGGGCATCGGTGCGGCACATGCCGATGTCGTGCAGCATGGCGGCCTCCTCGACAAACTCGATATCGACGGGGATGCCACGGTCGATGAGCCGCTGGCTCAGAGCGACGGCCAAATCGGCAACCTGGCGGCTATGAGAAACCAACACCCGGTAATCGTCGTTACCGGGTGTGTAGTATCGTTCAATAATGGATAGGCAATCCAGCATCAGTCTACAAAGACTACCCAGCCGTGCTCATCGGGATAGTCACCCATCTGGATGGCACGCAGGCGGTTATACAGAGCGGTCACCTTGGGACCTACACTGCCGTCCTTGCGGATGACATAGTGCACATCCTTGTCCATATCAACCACCTCGCTGATGGGAGCGGTAACGGCAGCGGTGCCGCACTCGGCAGCCTCATCGGCCTCGGCCAGTTCCTCCAGGGGGATGGGACGGGCCTCAACCTCCATACCCAGGTCACGGGCAATCTGCTGGAGGCTCATGTTGGTGATTGAGGGCAGGATGGAACCCGACTTCGGGGTGATGTAGGAGTTGCCCTTCACGATAAAGAAGTTGGCGGGACCACACTCGTCGAGGTACTTTTTCTCCTTGGGATCCAGGAACAGGGCTGCGCTGAAGCCTGCTTCCTTAGCACGAGCGGTAGCGCCCATACCGGCAGCATAGTTGCCACCCACTTTCCAACGTCCGGTACCGCAGGGAGCAGCACGGTCATACTCACGATAAACAGCGACCTTGGTGCACTGGAAACCCTCCTTGAAGTACGGACCAACGGGGGTAACGAAGATGATTACCGTATATTCATCGGCGGGGCTCACACCCACGCGGGGCGAGATACCGATCTCGACGGGACGCAGGTAGAGCGAACTGCCACTGCCATAAGGCGGGATGAAGCGCTCGTTGAGTTTAACGACCTTCTTGCACATCTCCAGGAATATATCTTCGGGAAGCGGCTGCATCTTGATGCCAAGAGCACTGTTCTGCAAGCGTTTGGCATTCTCGTCAGGACGGAACAAACGGATTTTGCCGTCCTGGCCACGGAAAGCCTTGAGACCCTCAAAGATTTCCTGACCGTAGTGCAAGCAACTTGCAGCCATGTGCAGGGTAATGGTCTCGTCCTGGGTGACTTCAATCTCACCCCACTTGCCGTCCTTGAACGTGCAGCGCACGTTATAATCAGTCTTCATGTAACCAAAAGGCAGATGTGCCCAGTCAATGTTCTCTAAATTAGTCATACTGTTTGTTTAGTTAAGGTTATTAAATGGTTTTAGTCATTGTCTTCTTGCGGATGAAACGCCCAGCAGCCCTATATCGCGACCTTCTGCGTCAGGTTGCCTATCCTGACCAGATAGATGCCTCGCGTGCCCAGACGCAACTCACTGGTGCCGGGTTGCAGGGTTGCCTGCGAAACCATCTGCCCCAATATCGTGTATACACGCACTGTGATACGCTTGGGAGTGACGATGGTAATGGTGCCGTTGCTGCCGTAGATCTTAACGCCATCGCTTGCGTTAGGGTCATTGAGGCTTTTGCCCTGGACCTCGCGGTTGGTTTCATGCCATTGTATTTCGGCAAAACCGGCATTACCAAGTCCCAGAGCGAGCACCATTGTCAATATGGCCAACAGTCGTCTCATCGTTTTGAATCAATCAACAAAATTATAACTATTTTTCGGAGCAAACAAACCTTTAAAGAAATTTTTCTTTTTTTCTCGTTTTTTACCCTCTGACGAGACCCACTACTGTTCTCCTGCCCGTCAGGTGCGTTTCGTTGTCAACGCCATCTCCAACCCGTCCAGTTAGTCCAGCCCGTCCAGCCCGTCCAGTTAGTCCAGTTGGTCCAGTTACTCCAGCCCCTCCAGCCCATGGGGCAACAAAAAAAACGAGGGAGCCGCTGTTTTACCAGTGACTCCCTCTTAGGGGGCGGTTACCTACTCTCCCACTTTCGCAGTACCATCGGCGTGGTGAGGCTTAACTTCTCTGTTCGGAATGGGA
>Ga0310695_10010678_pt1 | contig 13353 bp, 16 predicted proteins | sample RumenRJG_04DNA_FD_203882 | JGI IMG/M metagenome (GOLD analysis project Ga0310695, IMG submission 203882) | Bovine rumen microbial communities from Lethbridge, Alberta, Canada - RJG_04 (v2) (version 2) | ecosystem: Host-associated > Mammals > Digestive system > Stomach > Rumen | place: Canada...
GTTGGGACGGACTAATGTCATTACCTTTTTTTCTTGCCAAACAGGTGTCTATAGCTTTTCATGAGTTTGCGTACCAACAGGAAAGCGTCAATGGCGGTGATGCTGTTGGCGATAAGGTTGGCTATCAGCTCTCCCTTGCTGTCTGACTTCTGGGGAGCCGTCAGTCCGTGCCATAGGGTGCCTATGCGCTCGCTGTCCTTCTGGATGTCAGTTAGCAGGGCATCTTTGCGCTGCTGGATGTCGTCGAGTGTGTTATAGACGGGTTTTACCATAAAGCCTGTTAATTTAAAAGGATGTCGGCAAGGAATCGGACGAGCGGACGCTCAATCCAGGTCTTGCGATAGATGCACACAAGAAGGAACAGAACCAAGAAGGCCAGGGCTATCAGGAAGAAGGCCCAGCCTGTGCCTATCAATGGGGTGAGCCAGAAAACTACGGCAAAGGAAAGATAAAAGATGACGGCAATGCCCACTATGAGCAATACAATGGTCAGTGTCAAGGCGGTCGCCAGTCGTACTATCTTGTCGATTACATCGAGCTTCAGATATTCCTTCTGAAGCCCAATGTAGTCTTTCAGCACCTCAATGAGTTGCGCAATGGATTCTACGTTCTTGTCGCTGGAGAACATAATGGTGCGAATTATGCCTCAGGGGCAGCGTCTGCAATGTCGTCAACAAGATCACTTACTTCCTTGCGGCTGAGCTTGATATTGTGCTTCTTCATGAAGTCGTCAACAGCATCTGTAATCTTGGTACGGGTGTCCTCGCCCTTCTCGGGGGCCAACAGGAGTCCGATAACTGCTCCGGCAATAGCTCCGCCGAAGAATGCGCCTAAATAACCTAAACTTTTCATAATCTTATTATTTTGGGGTTAAACATTTTTTCTAATCGCAAAAATACGAAAAGTTTTTGAATTATCGCACAAAAAGTGGGTAATTTTTTGTTAAAATGGCTTGTTTTTGTGTATTTAACAAACTTTATGTGGCATTTTCGCAGGTTTTTGAACGATTATTTGTAATTTCGCACTGATTTTTAGAGAACAACAATTTAATTAAATGATAAAGAAAATGAAAAAGTACACTTTATTAAGCGCTGCAATTTGTGCAGCAATGGTCTTCACCAGTTGTAAATCAAGCGAGAGTGCCTACAAGCAGGCTTATCTCAAAGCCAAGCAGCAGGAAGAGATGCAGCAACAACAGCAGCAACAGGCACCTGCAGCTCAGGAACCCACAGTGGTAACTCCTATGGTAGAGCGTCCCGTGAACAATACACAGGTGGTTGACAACGCTGACAACATTGCCGTCCGTCAGGAGCAGGTAACTGTAGTTAGCGGTGCAGGTCTGAAGAATTTCAGCGTTGTGGTTGGTTCTTTCTCTCTTAAAGCTAATGCCGAAGGTCTTCAGCAGACGCTGAGAAGCGAGGGCTACGATGCTCAGATTGTGATGAACAACAACGTGACACCTGCTATGTATCGTGTGGTAGCTACTACCTTCGATTCAAAGATGGATGCTGCTGCCAGCCGTAACGGATTGCAGAACAAGTATCCTGGTGCATGGCTGCTTTATGCCAAATAAGTAGTGGCCAGAATACTGTCGATAGACTACGGTAAGAAGCGTACAGGATTAGCAGTTACCGATCCGCTGCAGATTATTGCCAGCGGATTGGCAACTGTTTCTACATCTGAGCTGTTTGACTATCTGAAACAATACGTGAGCAGAGAACAGGTGGAGCGTATTGTGATAGGAGAGCCCAAGCAGCCTAACGGACAGCCCAGCGAGAACCTGCAACGTGTGCAGCAGTTTGTGAACAGGTGGCGAAAGGCTGTGCCCGACATTCCCATAGTTTTTTACGACGAGCGCTTCACTTCCGTATTGGCTCATCAGGCGATGATAGACGGGGGGCTGAAGAAGAAAGACCGTCAGAACAAGGCCCTTGTCGATGAGATTAGTGCCACGATTATCTTACAAGACTATATGCGCTCTAAAAAGTAATTTCTAATTTTATAATTTTTTAATTTCACAAGTGATTCTACCTATTTATATATATGGCCAGCCTGTACTGAGAAAGGTGGCTGAGGATATCCCAGCGGATTATCCTGAACTCGACAAGTTCCTGGAAGATATGTGGGACACACTGGCAGAGAGCGAAGGCATCGGACTGGCAGCTCCCCAGGTGGGTAAGGCAATCCGCGTGGTCGTGATAGACCTGGATGTGCTGAGCGATGACATGCCTGAATATAAAAACTTCCGCCGCGCATTTATCAATCCGCACATCGTGGAATATGATGATACGGAGACAAGTGCTTCCGAAGAGGGCTGCCTGTCACTGCCTGGCATCCATGAAAAGGTGGTTCGTCCTACCCGTATTCATGTGAAGTGGCAGGACGAGCAGATGCAGGAGCACGATGAGTGGATAGAGGGCTATCTGGCACGTGTGATGCAACATGAGTTCGACCATTTGGACGGAAAAATGTTTGTGGACCGTGTTTCTCCACTTCGCAAACAGTTGATAAAGAGCAAATTGAAGGCACTGCTGCAAGGTCGCTACCGTTGCGGATACAGGACCAAGGCAGTCAAGAAATAATAGGAAACGGATGTTCAGAAAGCTTGTTCTCCTCTTGTTGCTCGTACCCATGATCGGATGGGCTCAGTTTAATACGGACCGTCTGGTGATGATAGGACGTTCTGCACTGTATTATGAGGACTACGTGCTTTCCATCCAGTATTTCAATCAGGCCATCTCCGCAAAACCATACTTGTTTGAACCCTGGTATTACAGAGCAGTGGCGAAGTATTACCTGGACGACTATGTGGGCGCTGAGAGCGACTGTACAGAGGCTGTCACGAGGAATCCCTATGTGGTAGGCGTTTACGAGTTGCGAGGCTTGTGCAAGATTCAACAGAAAGACTTCGCGGGGGCGATAGCCGACTATAATCAGGCGTTGCGCTACGATCCGGAGAGCATGAACCTGTGGCACAATCGTGCGCTGTGCCGTATTGAACAGAAAGATTATGAGCACGCGCTGACCGACTTGGACACGATGGCGGTGCGCTGGAGCAGGAACGCTCGGGTCTATGCCATGAGGGCACAGGTGTTCTTGTTGCAGAAAGATACGACGCAGTCGATTGCCGCATTGGACAAGAGCCTGGAACTGGATGCTTATAACGGACATACCTGGGCACAGCGCTCGATGATCAGCTTGTCGAGAAAAGAATGGAAGGAGAGTGAGGAATATCTGGATAAGGCCCTACACCTGTTGCCGAAAGATGCAGGGCTGTATATCAATCGTGCGTTGGCACGCTTTAACCAGAACAACTTGAGAGGAGCTATGTCGGACTACGACCTGGCACTGGACTATGAGCCGAATAATTTCCTTGGTCACTACAACCGAGGACTTTTGCGTGCTCAGGTGGGTGACGACAACAGAGCCATCACGGACTTCGACTTTGTGCTAAAACTGGAACCCGATAATCTCATGGCTCTGTATAACAGGGCACTTTTGTTGGAGAATACGGGTAATCCAAGAGCAGCCATCCGAGACTATTCGAAGGTGATAGAACAGTATCCGAACTTCTGGACAGGACTGCAACAGCGTGCTTCCTGCTACCGAAAGCTGGGTATGGTCAAGCAGGCCGAGATGGATGAGTTCCGCATTCTGAAAGCACAGATTGACAAACGGTTTGGAAAACAGCCCAGGTTGTCGAAGAAACAGATGCGTAAGCGTAGCGACGAGGATATCGAGAAATACAACCAGTTGGCAGTGGCTGACGAGGAGGATATGCACAACGAATACCAGACAGACTACCGCGGCAGGGTTCAGGACCGCAAGGTCGGTATGGATTATATGCCGATGTATATGCTGTCGACAGAGAACTTTCAAAGCGACGTTAAGCGATACATAGCCTATGACCGCCACGTGGAACAGCTGAACAGTAAACTGAAGGAGGGCTGGAAGTTGCACATTATCTGCAACCAGAACACATTGAGCGAGGCAGGAACAAGAAGATACTTTGCCCGATTGGACAGTCTGACTACTCAGATAGACAAGTCGAAGAGTACGCAAGAAGCCCTGAACATGTTGCTTCAGCGTGCAATGGCCTACTGTGTGATACAGAACTTCGAGAGCGCGATAGAAGACCTTTCGACGTACCTGCAGGAGTATCCCAACTCGGTGGTGGCCTACTGGCAGAGAGCCGCGTGCCAGTCGCGTCTGAACGACTTCAATGCATCGCAAGGAACAGATATCCAATTGAAGACAGCCAATGTGCTGTCGGACTTGACGGCGGCTATCCGGATGGACGAGAGCGCCTACCTATATTATAATAGAGGTAACGTGTATGTGAAACGCCATGACTATGCTCACGCTATAGAGGACTACACAAAGGCCATCAGCCTGGATGCCAATTTGGCGGAAGCATATTACAACAGAGGACTGGCACGTCTGGCCAACAAGCAGCAGGCCGAGGGTATCAATGACCTCAGCAAGGCGGGAGAACTGGGCCTGTACACTGCGTATAGCATCATCAAAAGGCAAAGGAAATAATACTTAAAACGAAGAAGATATGTCACTGATTATTGTAACAATGCTGATTATGGCTTATGTGCTGATTGCCACCGGTCATTTGACGGGTGTCAACAAGGCGGCTATTGCCATGTTCCTGGGTACCATAGGCTGGATAGTCTATGTATGCTGGGGCGCTGACTTCGTGATGGACCAGCATCCTAATGAGTATTTGGAGTGGCTGGCGGGCAGCCAGGCTACCAGTGAGTCGGTGAAACACTTTATCGAGGACCATATATTCCTAAAATATGTGGGCGAGGCTGCTGCCATCGTGATGTTCCTGTTGGCTACCATGTCTATCGTTGAGCTGCTGAGCAACAATGGCTGCTTCGACTTTATCACGGAGTGGATACGTACCAGAAACTCGAAGCGATTGCTGTGGACCATCACCTTGGCTACCTTTATCCTCTCTGCCAATCTGGATAACCTGACCACAACAACCATGATGTTGGTGATTATGCATAATATCCTGCAAAACTCAAGACAAAGGATGTATGTGGGATCTGCTATTGTACTAGCTGCCAACTGTGGAGGATGCTTCACCGTGATAGGTGACCCGATAGGACTGATTTTATGGGGGGACGGAGCTGTGACAGCGAGCCACTTCTCGGCATACTTGGCGCTCCCAGCTATCTTAGCGTGGGTTGTGCCAACCATCCTGATTAACAGAGAATTGCCAGACAGACTGGATACTTCCTGGAATCCGTCGCCTTACCGCGGTGATGACACGCGACTGAACAGATGGCAGCGTGTAGTGATGCTGATTGTAGGTATTGGGGGACTGTGGTTTATTCCTACGTTCCACAACATCACTAAATTGGCTCCCTTCCTCGGTGCACTTTGTGTGCTGAGTGTGTTGTGGGTGGTGAATGAGGCCTTTAACCATAAACTGATAGCCTCTGACCAAAGTACCCAGCGACGCATTCCCATTTCCCTGCAATATGGTGTGTTGCAGCAGTTGCTGTTTGTAATGGGTATCATGCTGGGTATGGGCGTTGTGACAGAAACCGGTGTCTGGAATGATGTGGCAGCGTGGTTTGACACGTATATCCACGACATCTGGATGATGGGTATCGGTGCCGGTTTCCTGAGTTCTGTCGTTGACAGCTTTACCATTGCTATCTCGAATATCTCGCTTTATACCGTAGGGGTAGGGGATGTGGCTACAAACGGGGCTTACTGGAAAATCATTGCCTACACCACAGCAGTGGGAGGAACGCTGTTGTCGATAGGTAGTATCAGCGGACTGGCTTTGATGCGTGCCGAGCATGTGTCAATGGCCTGGTACGTGAAACACGTCACTCCCAAGGTGCTGTTGGGTTGGCTGTTGGGATATGTCATCCTATGGGTTGAGGTGAATATGTTGGGCTTTTAAAGGCTTGTTAAAGCAGAAAAAGCATTCTGTTCTTCCTCAAATATTGCTAAATAAGGACATTTTCTGAAAAAAATCGGAAATGTTCTTTTTTATTTGAAATAATTTTCCTATCTTTGCAAGGCTGTTACTAAAACAATAACACTTTAAATATTTAACTGCTTATGTCACAAATTGTAGGACGCATTTCCCAGATCATCGGTCCTGTTATCGATGTATACTTTGACACCAAGGGACAGGATGCGGAAAAGGTGCTCCCTAAAATTCACGAGGCCCTGAGGGTTGAACGTGGCAACGGCGAACAACTCATCATCGAGGTGCAGCAGCACATCGGTGAGGATACTGTGCGCTGTGTGGCTATGGATAATACCGACGGTTTGCAGCGCGGATTGGAAGCAACGCCCCTGGGCACGCCAATCGTTATGCCCTCAGGCGAACAGATTAAGGGTCGTATGCTGAACGTTATCGGTCAGCCTATTGACGGTATGAAACAGCTTAACATGGAGGGGGCTTACCCCATTCACCGTGAAGCTCCAAAGTTCGAGGAACTGTCGACCACGAAAGAGGTGCTGGCTACTGGTATTAAGGTGATTGACCTGCTGGAGCCTTATCTGAAAGGTGGTAAGATTGGACTGTTCGGTGGTGCCGGTGTGGGTAAGACCGTGCTCATCATGGAGCTCATCAATAACATTGCCAAAGGTCATAACGGATTTTCGGTATTCGCTGGCGTTGGCGAGCGTACCCGTGAGGGTAATGACCTGATTCGAGAGATGATTGAGTCTGGCGTTATCCGCTATGGTGATAAGTTCCGTGAGGCAATGGATCAGGGAAAATGGGATTTGAGTCTTGTTGATCCTGAAGAACTGAAGAAGAGCCAGGCTACTCTGGTTTATGGACAGATGAACGAACCTCCCGGTGCACGTGCCTCTGTAGCATTGTCTGGACTAACTGTGGCAGAGGGTTTCCGTGATGCCGGTGGTAAAGATGGCGGTGCTGCTGATATCCTGTTCTTTATCGACAACATCTTCCGTTTCACCCAGGCTGGTTCTGAGGTGTCTGCCCTGTTGGGCCGTATGCCTTCTGCCGTAGGTTATCAGCCGACATTGGCTTCGGAGATGGGTACCATGCAGGAGCGTATTACTTCTACCAAGTCGGGATCTATCACCTCTGTGCAGGCTGTCTATGTGCCTGCCGACGACTTGACGGACCCAGCACCTGCTACCACCTTTACTCACTTGGATGCTACCACAGTGTTGGATCGTAAGATTGCCGAGTTGGGTATTTATCCCGCAGTAGACCCGCTGGGAAGTACCTCTCGTATTCTAGACCCGCTAGTAGTAGGAAAGGCTCACTATGACTGTGCACAACGTGTGAAGGAGATTCTGCAGCGCTATAAGGAATTGCAGGATATCATCGCCATTCTGGGTATGGATGAGCTCTCGGATGAGGATAAGTTGACGGTAAACCGTGCCCGTCGTGTACAGCGTTTCCTCAGCCAGCCTTTCGCCGTGGCTTCCCAGTTTACGGGTCTGCCCGGTGTGATGGTGCCTATCGAAGAGACTATCAAGGGTTTCAATGCCATTCTGAACGGAGAGGTAGATGACCTGCCCGAGCAGGCATTCCTCAACGTGGGTACTATCGAAGATGCCAAGGAAAAGGCTAAGAAACTGTTGGAGGCTGCCAATGGCTAATTGATAATTGATAAACGATAATTGACAATTATGCTAAAGCTGAAGATAGTTTCTCCCGAAAGGATAGAGTTTGAAGGCGAGGTGAAGAGTGTTCTTGTTCCAGGAACCTTAGGCCAGTTCCAGATACTGGTTAATCATGCGCCAATCATTTCATCGCTCGAAAAGGGTAAGGTTGTCTATGACTTGCCGAGTGGCGAGAAGAAGGAACTCAGCATCATCGGTGGCTTCGTAGAAGTACAGAAAAACGTTGTGAGTGTGTGTGTGGAACTGAAGTAATATATAAATAGGAACGCGCGAATGAATATCACAAAGCAGTGCATCAACTTTATAGTGGAGAGCCTCTTTCTTGTCACGTCCATCAATCTGGGCTGCTATTTTGCCATGCAGCTTGGGGGATATGATCTGTTGGCTGCTCAGATAGTAGGTACACTGTTCTTTCTGGTGTTTGAGATTACCACAGTATTGGTATGGCGTTGGGTAGCACTGAAGCATCGGAATATGTTACCCTCGTTCTTCACAGGTGTCTCCGGCTTCCGTTTTCTGGGAGCCTTGCTGGTTATGTCTGTGTGGTATCTGGTTGTGGGAAAAGAGAACATCATGGTGTTCCTCATTGTGTTCTTCGTGTTTTACTTCGTCTCTCTCATACATCACTCTATCTTCTTTTCGAGAATGTCTAAACGTTTATAAAGGTTTAAAAACCAGTTATTTATAATGAAACAATTAAAGTCAATATGTCTCTTGCTGATGTTGGCATTGCTACCTCTTCCGCTCATGGCCAATGAGCAGAAAGAGGATGGTGAGGCGCTGAACATTCCCGAACTTGTGCTGGAGCACTTGGCTGATGCTTATGAGTGGCATATCACCACCATTGGAGACAAGCACATCGGTTTTGACTTGCCTATTATCATACGGAGTAGTCAGACTGGTGAGTGGTTCTTCTGCACCGCCCATACGTTGCCCGACGGCTTCTTCTTCAATGAAGAGGCTCACGGTAAGATTTATGAGCGTGTTGATGGTGCGGCTGTGCGCCCTCTGGATCTGAGCATCACACGTAACGTCCTGCAGATATGGATTGTCGTGGCTGTGCTTCTGGTGGTGTTCCTCTGTTGTGCCCGTTGGTACAAGAAACATGATAAGACCGACAAAGCTCCTGGTGGATTTGTTGGGGCTATGGAGATGCTGGTGATGATGATTAACGATGATGTCATCAAGTCATCCATTGGCGAAAAGCATTACAAAAAGTATGCTCCCTATCTCCTGACGGTCTTCTTCTTCATCTTCTTTACCAATCTGTTAGGACTGCTGCCTATCTTCCCTGGCGGCTCTAACGTGACGGGTAACATCAACATCACGTTTTTCCTGGCTGTGTGTACGTTCCTGGCTGTCAACCTGTTTGGCAACCGTGAATACTGGAAGGATATTTTCTGGCCTGATGTGCCCGTATTCCTGAAAGCACCCATTCCCATCATGCCGGCTATAGAGTTATTCGGAGTGTTCACCAAGCCCTTTGCGCTGATGATTCGTCTCTTTGCCAATATGATGGCGGGACACGCTATGATATTGGCCTTCACGTGTGTCATCTTCTTGGGTTGGACGCTGGGACCTGCTATGGGAACCGGACTGCACTTGTTTAGTGCTATCATGCTGCTCTTCATGAATACTCTTGAGTTGCTGGTGGCTTTCGTGCAGGCTTATGTGTTCACTATGCTCAGTGCCGTGTTTATCGGACTGGCACACAAGGAACATGGTCACTAAACTATCGGAAATAATAAATAAACTAAAACATTAATATTAACAATTTAAAAAATTAAAAGTTATGATTACATCACTGTTATTGGCCGCTGAAGGTCTGGCACAGCTGGGCTGCGGTATTGGAGCTGGTATTGCTGTTATTGGTGCAGGTTTGGGTATTGGTAAGATTGGTGGCAGCGCCGTTGACGCTATTGCCCGTCAGCCGGAAGCTTCCGGACAGATCTTCACCCAGATGATTCTGACATCAGCCTTCGTAGAGGGTTGTGCCCTGTTTGCTATTGCTGCTTGCGCATTCTTGATTTAATATATATCAGCACATGGATTTCACTCAATTACCATCAATTCTCACACCCGATCCAGGACTTCTTTTCTGGATGCTGTTGGCGTTTTTGGTGGTCTTTTGGGTGCTTGCTAAGTATGGTTTCCCAGCCATCATCAATATGGTGGATGAACGAAACAAATACATAGACGAAAGTCTTCGCAAGGCCCATGAGGCCCAGGAGCGCTTAGCCAATATAGAGAAGGAAGGTGAATCCATCCTGCAGGAGGCTCGCGAGAAACAGGCTCAGATTCTTAAAGAAGCTGCTCATACACGCGACGCCATTGTAGAAAAAGCTCAGGAGAAAGCTCGTGCTGAGGGTGCCCGACTTATGGAAGAGGCCAAGACTGCCATAGAGCAGGAAAAAAAGGCCGCCATTGCAGACATCCGCGCACAGGTTGCCGCACTGAGTGTTGATATTGCCGAGAAGGTTCTTCGTACGAACCTGAAAGACGACAAGTCACAGATGGATTTGATTGACCGTATGCTGGATGAAGTTTCTGCTAAATAAACAAGTATTAAAGTAACGCGTATGGATTTTGGAGTAATATCGGTCAGATATGCGAGGGCACTCCTCAAGAGTGCTATCGACCAAAAGCTTGACGACCAGGTGTATCATGAGATGCAGACCCTGGCCAAAAGCTACATCGACGTGCCCGCATTGCGCCAGACGATAGACAACCCCATGCTCTCCAAGGATGTGAAGCAGATCCTGCTGACCACAGCTTGTGGTCCGTTGGCAAGTCAGCTCACCCAGTCGTTCATCGCCTTAGTGCTGAAGGAAGACCGTGAGAACATGGTTCAGTTTATGGCCAACTCGTACGTCACGCTTTACCGTAAGCAGAAGAACGTCATCCGTGGTAAGCTCACCACCGCTGCCCACGTATCTGCCCAGACTGAGCAGAAAATGCGCGAGATGGTGGAGAGCAAGACTCAGGGTACTGTGGAGTTTGAGACAGAGGTGAACCCCGACATCATCGGCGGCTTTATCTTGGAATATGACACGTATCGCATGGATGCCAGTGTCAAGTCGAAACTCAACAACATTCTTAATACACTAAAGAAATGACGTTATAGCGCAAGTTCGTAATAACGTAGTAACGAAAAAGAAAAAACAATGTCAGATAAGATTAAACCAAGCGAAGTATCCCAGGTACTGCTCGAACAGCTGAAAGGCATCCAAGATGCCGAACAGTTTGACGAGGTAGGTACTGTGCTCACCGTCAGTGACGGCGTGGCCCGTATCTACGGACTCCGCAATGCCGAGGCTAACGAACTGCTCGAATTTGAGAATGGTACGATGGCTATCGTGATGAACTTGGAGGAAGACAACGTAGGTTGTGTGCTTCTGGGTACAACATCAGGCATCAAGGAGGGTATGGTGGTGAAGCGCACCAAGCGTATTGCCTCCATTCGCGTCAACGACAACATGCTGGGCCGTGTTATCAACCCGTTAGGACAAGCTGTTGACGGAAAAGGCGACATCGACCTCAAGGATGCTTTTGAAATGCCATTGGACCGTAAGGCTCCTGGTGTGATCTACCGTCAACCAGTGAAAGAACCGTTGCAGACGGGTCTGAAGGCTATCGACTCAATGATTCCCATCGGACGTGGCCAGCGTGAGTTGATAATCGGTGACCGCCAGACGGGTAAGACGGCCATTGCCGTTGATACTATCATCAACCAGAAGAGTTTCTACGAGGCAGGAAAGCCTGTGTACTGTATCTATGTAGCCATCGGTCAGAAGGCCAGTACTGTAGCTACGCTCGTTCAGACTCTGAAGGAGCACGGCGCTATGCCGTACACCATTGTGGTGGCCGCTACTGCTGCTGATCCAGCTGCCATGCAGTACTATGCTCCGTTTGCAGGTGCTGCCATCGGTGAGTATTTCCGTGACCGTGGTCTGCCTGCCCTTGTCGTTTACGACGACCTGTCGAAGCAGGCTGTAGCCTATCGTGAGGTATCGCTGATTCTGCGTCGTCCTTCCGGACGTGAGGCTTATCCTGGTGATGTGTTCTATCTGCACTCTCGCCTGTTGGAGCGTGCTGCCAAGATGAACGAACAGCAGGAGGTGGCTGAGCAGATGAACGACCTGCCCGCATGCATGAAAGGTCATGTGAAGGGTGGTGGTTCTCTGACCGCTCTGCCTATCATCGAGACGCAGGCTGGTGACGTGTCAGCTTACATCCCCACCAATGTGATTTCTATCACAGACGGACAGATTTTCTTGGAGTCCGACCTTTTCAACCAGGGCTTCCGTCCTGCCATCAACGTAGGTATCTCGGTATCTCGTGTGGGTGGCTCGGCACAAATCAAGTCCATGAAGAAAGTGGCTGGTACCCTGAAAATTGACCAGGCTCAGTATCGTGAGCTGGAGGCCTTCTCGAAGTTCTCGAGCGATATGGATGCTGTGACGGCTATGACGCTGGACCGTGGACGTAAGAACAATCAGTTGCTTATCCAGCCTCAGTATAGTCCAATGCCCGTAGGTGAGCAGATTGCTATCCTGTACTGTGGTGTGCATGGATTGATGCGTGACGTGCCCATCGAAAAAGTCCGTGAGTGTCAGAACCAGTTCCTGGACAAGCTGCGCTCTTCGGCTCCTGAGGTGATTGAGACCTTGGCAAGCGGTAAGATTGACGACGACGTGACGAAGAAGATTGAGGCCACCATGGCCGATATAGCCGGAACCTATAAAGCTTGATAGCCTATGCCAAGCCTGAAAGAAATTAAAGGCCGCATCGCCTCGGTCAACAGCACGCGAAAGATTACCTCTGCCATGAAAATGGTGGCTTCATCGAAGCTCCATCATGCGCAGGTGGCTATCCAGAACATGCTGCCATACGAGTCGTTGCTTGAGCATATCCTCAAGTCATTCCTCGCTGCCGAGGCTGAACCACAGACCATCTTCGATCAGGAGCGTCCTGTGCATCGTGTAGCCATTGTGGTTTTCAGCAGCAATTCGTCGCTTTGTGGTGGTTTCAATGCGAATGTCATCAAACTGATGCAACGTGCCTATGATGCCTATACCCAGGAACTGGGAGAGGGTAGTGTAGAGGTCTATCCCATAGGGCGTAAGGTAGCAGAGAAAGCACGTAAACTGGGTTATGATGTGAAGGGAGAATATGCAGCCCTGGTAGATCATCCCAATGTGCGTGAATGTATTGACATCGTCATGGAACTTGCTACCAAGTTTGAGAATGGTGAAGTGGATCGCGTGGAACTCATCTATCACCATTTCAAGTCAGCAGGTTCGCAGATCCTGACGAAGAAGCAGTTCCTGCCTATAGACTTGGAAAGTGAACTGGAGCGTGACCATGAACGTGATCTCACCAGCAACATTGCTACCAAGAAGGCGCAGGACTATCTGAAGAAGAACCGTCGCAAGAAAGTTGTTAAGGAAGGTGAGGTTGCTCCCCTGAATGACAACTTCATCGTAGAGCCTGACATGAATACCGTCTTGTCACAGTTGATGCCCAAAATGGCTCATCTGATGCTCTACACGGCACTGTTGGATAGTGTGGCTTCTGAGCATGCTGCCCGTATGGTAGCTATGCAGACTGCTACCGATAATGCCGATGAGCTGTTACGTCAGTTGAACCTGCAGTACAACAAGAGTCGTCAGCAGGCCATTACCAGTGAACTGCTTGATATTGTGG
>Ga0310695_10010679_pt1 | contig 13352 bp, 3 predicted proteins | sample RumenRJG_04DNA_FD_203882 | JGI IMG/M metagenome (GOLD analysis project Ga0310695, IMG submission 203882) | Bovine rumen microbial communities from Lethbridge, Alberta, Canada - RJG_04 (v2) (version 2) | ecosystem: Host-associated > Mammals > Digestive system > Stomach > Rumen | place: Canada...
CACGTTTCGCCTTTCGACTTCCATTTGCTACAAGGCCCTGTTTCAGATAGAAGTCTTTCTGGGTCACACGATTTAGTAAAAATTGGCCATCTATTCCATCAAGATCAAAAGCCGGAGAATCAAGTGTAGATTCGAAATAATCAAGGCTTTCGGGTACAATACCAAATGCAGCATGGAGAAAGTCAAGTTTTCCATACATGAACTGACCTGCTCTGCGTATATAGTACTGGGTGTTCTCACTACCACTATATAAATCAGTTTTTTCTATTACGCCTTTCCCCCAGAGCTTAACGGTAAGCTTCTTTGCATCTAAACCTGTATGTCCAGGGATTTTACTTACTGCAAGAAACTCTCCAACCTTATGTTCTTCCAGAGCATCGGAATATTCAGCGAAACGAATAGCAGGAACTACTCTCTTATTCATCATTCCGCCCCCTTCAGCATTCGCATCAATTCTTGAAACCCACGCATCATGTAATCGTCTCCCCGCAAGTCGCTTATGTATCCAATTAGACGCTTTTCAGAACTCTCAATTCCTTCCCCTACCTCGGAAAACGTTTTTACATATTTATTATTAATTTCCATCAGCCTTGCGATAAAGTTGTCAATTATTCCATCGGGCAAGTCAGCTATTCCATCAACAATTGGAGTTAACCACTTCTCAGACAATACTGCAAAGGCGTCTTCCCTGCTGATATGTTCAATCATTTCCTTTGTCTTTGCATGCAATGCAGCGCTCAAGTTGCGGACTTCCTTTTTCAGTGCACTCTCCTTCTCCATCGTATCAAGGACAGTTACCATTTTATATTCAAAAGAATCTTCATCAAAATGATAATCTTTTTTTAGTTCATTGATCCTTCCAATGATAACTGTCTTGGTGTATGTTCCGTTATTTCCACACGGCATGGATGCCCAGTCCACTTCATTATGAGCTGCAACAAATTCCATTTTTTCTTTCTTCTTTGATAAGCTAAGATACTTCTGTAAAGCAAGGATTTCATCTGTCTCGATATCGGCCAGAAGCTCCTCTACTTTTACCTTGACTTCTTTTGATACGAAATTTCCGTCTTTTAAATATTCCCCTTCCTGTTCATCTTCAGCAAGGGAATCTATTACCTCTTCATATACTGAAGAGAGATCTGATAATACTGCTTCCTTTTCTTCTAAAGTGGTCAATTCATCCTGCAGAAACATCTTTTGCACAAGTTCAAAAGGAAGCAAATGGCCTTCCCATCCATCCTGCACTTCGATCTCTTCGTCATCTTTCTTTTTTGTGATCATGTGGGGATCCACCACTGACAGTGCTGATTCGCCTTCTGTTTGAAGGATCTCAAGATCTACCTGAATAATTCTCCATACATTATCCAAAATCTGATATGCCGCATATGGATCGATCACTTTTATGCTTTTCATCCGTCGAAAAATATCATTGCTGATTTGTTCTTCTTCGTCCTGGGAGTTTATATACTCATAATTCTTAAAAAGGCGTTCAGATAACATGCTTCGAAAATCTGCAAATGCTTCTGCATAAGTTAACTTATATTTCTGTGTTGCTGGGTGTTCTTTTATCAAACGTTCCACATCCGCATCACATAACCCAACGTACTCGGGCGAAATATTCCTGAATATATCTTCTCTCATACCAGGCATAGCATCCCAGTATTCATTCAGGCTATCCAGTTCAATATTAGGGATTCCGCCAAACATTATCGAATGGATATCCCATGGCTCTGCTGGCTTGAAGGTATCCAGATATCGCGGAATATTCAAATTATAGTTGTTAGCCACTATCTGCTCTTTTTTCACTAATACGGAAAACCCCGGTACTTCAGCACGAGCTTTGACAACGTCAGCAATTCGCTTAATATCCGACGCTCTAAGGACATTTTTCTTTCCGGATTTTTCGAATCCATTAGAGGCATCTACATAAAGTACATCTGTGTTAGCCCTGGTGCGCTTTAAAATCATTATTATAGTTTGAATGGAAGTTCCATAAAAAATATTATCCGGAAGGCCGATAACCGTATCAATATTGTTCTTTTCGATCAAATTCATGCGAATTGTTTCTTCCTCATTGCCTCTGAATAGAACACCATGCGGAAGGACAATCGTCATAATACCATCGTCCTCGAGATGATAAAGGTCATGAAGCAGGAACGCCAGATCGGCCTTTCCCTTCGGAGCCACTCCGTAATTTGAAAAGCGCGGATCAAACTTCTTGTCCTTCACATCCCACTTCTGAGAATAAGGTGGATTCGAGACAACCGCATCTACCTTGACCAACTGATAAGTTTCTGTCTGTCCCTCCTCAAAGAACGGCCAGTCATCCTCTAATGTATCTCCATTACGCACAAAAAGATTTGACGGCGAGATACCGCGCATTACAAGATTCATACGCGTCAGATTGTATGTATTCTCCTTCAGCTCCTGAGCATAGTATTTGACCTTGTCTGGACTCTTCATGTATTTTGACACAGCTGTGCCAATATTAATAAGCAGAGAGCCTGATCCTGACGTCGGATCGTAAATACGAATTTCCTCTTTGTCTTTCAGATGATCCGCAACTATCTCAGACATCAAAACAGATACTTCATGTGGGGTATAGAATTCTCCCGCTTTCTTTCCGGCGTTGGCTGCAAAATTCTGAATCAGATATTCATAGATAAACCCAAGAACATCATAATCCTGCTTACCGTCCATCGGAATTTCATTGATCAGCTTAATGAGACCGCTGATCGCTTTCGTCTGTGTCGAAGCGCTGTCTCCCAGTTTGGACAACCCGGTCTGAAGAGTATTGAAAATTTTCTCGAAGACCTTCTTGTGCGTCGGACTAATCAAGCGCGAAAATGCAGATAATCCGTTGCGGACATCTGATACGTCAAAATCTGATTTCTTGTCGATCCATGTAGAAAACAGATTATCATAGGCGATAAAATAGCCGATTTTGTCTTTTGTGTATTCCACAAAATCCGTATCCGTTTCATCCATGCCCTGTATATCTGCTTCCGTCATACCCTGACTATGAAAGAAAGCTAACTCCTTCTCTGACAAGTATTTATAAAACATAAATCCAAGAATGAAATCCTTATATTCATTGGCTTCTATCTTGGATCGCATCTGGTTTGCTGATTTCCATATCTTATTTGCTAACTGCTGCTTGTTCATCTGGCGTATCTCCCATCATTTATTTGTCGGATGAGTCATCAGCGGCGGCACCGCTTTTTGCCCACGCGTCAAGTTCTGAGTATTTGAATTTCCACTGTTTTCCGATCTTAGTCGCCGGGATGCCTTTTCCCTTCCGAATCCAATCACGAATCGTCGCAGGTTTTACACCAAAAAACTCAGCAGCCTGATCAACGTTAATCCATTCTTCTATCTTCTCAGACATATGCTTACCTCACAGTCTTCCGAACAATACAATAATCCATTCAAAATCATATCACACGCTCGGTCAATTTTCAATGTTTTCATTGTTTTTTATGCGTTTAGGTATGTTTCCGTAATTAGTTAATGCTAACCCCACCCTCAAAAGAAAAGCCAGCCACCGAAGTGACTGACTTCTCTGTAAACCTTGTTTTAAACCAATCTCCGTCTCTTCCACAGCAGCACGACCGCTCCTGTCATCAGGAGGCCGCCGAGAAGCGTGAAGAACCATGTGCCGGGACCGCCGGTGGAGGGAAGTTCGTAGCCTCCCTCAGGTGTGTTGATGATTTGCTGCCCATTTGTTGCTTTTGGCACATCACTACCTGTAAATACAAGGCCATTTCCTTCTGATGTTGCATAAGATGGTGCTTTATAGCTGTCTACCTGTGTTTCAATCACATAATAGTGCAGTTCTATCCCCTCTTTGTATTTTGGCAAACCTTCTACTTTGAAGGTGGTAACAGTTCCCTCAGCACTTGTCGTTGCTGTCCATGCAGGGGTTACGCCTGCTGCAGAGCCATCAGCACTCAATGTCACCTGTACATCATCGATAGCCTTTTGGCTTGTATCGGTATAGGCATTCATTGTTACTGTGATTGTTGCCCCTGTCGGCCATGTCGTTGACTGGTTCCCAATGTCTTTCCAGATCTTTGAGAACTCAAAATCGGTGGTTTGCTTATACTCATTTACAAATGTTGCGGTCGGATACTCTCCGTCTACTTCCACTTTGGCAGATGTAGCTTTTGCTGTTGCCGTGGTACTTCCCTCAGCCACCGCCGTGCCATTTGCAGTTATTGTAAGAGTAGCTCCGTCAACGGTCGCTCCCGACTCCGTGAAGGTTACTTCTGTGCCCACCGGTACATTATCAAGAATCCAAACATACGGATCGTCTGCTGTGCCGGTGCCGGTCATGCCTGTGGAACCCACCGTAAACACGGTTCCGTTATAGTCGTTTGCAATCCGGAATCCTGTCGGCAGACTATCAACTCCGCTGAACGATTTGGTGACTTTTACAGCGCCCATAACGTTCTCGTAAGTATTGGTCACCTCTACTTTTTGACCGTTGGTACTGATAGCATGAGCTATATCTTTTCCAAGGTCATCCTTGAATGAAGCAGTTGCAGTAGGCGTACAAGAATCTTCAGTAATGTAATACCAATACAGATTGCCTTCCGCATCCTCCTGAATCAGATCCTTGATCGTGGTTGACCATGCACCTGCAGTTGTCGGCAGTGTGACGGATTTTGTCCATGTAGTGTCCTCATACTCCGAATAAGTTGGTGCAGCAGTCGTCGTGTTCGTAAAGAACGGTTTTACAGAACATCCATCAACAAATCCGGTTGAATCAAACTTAAATGTAATCGATCCATCAACAATGTCTTCAGAAGCAACTTTATACGTGTAATTACGTGATGCAGATACATTTGCCTTCCATGTCCATCCACCAGAAATATTCTTAACAGAGACATTAGAGTTATCCCAAGAATTCGGACTTGTAAAATTTAATTGAAGCACATCTCTCTCAGAAGCCATTAGCGAAGAAACTTCTGTAACAAGGTCGTCATTAACAATACGTACATGGATGTTGCCTTGAGTGCTGCTCTTCGTCGACTTCTGCTGATGCACGGTAAACGCCGCACTTGCTCCACTCGGAGGTGTGGTGTTCGTTCCGTCCGTCCACTTCTTTTCCAGACCGATGCTGATATACTTGCCCTCCGGCAGCGACTCACGGTTTGTGATCGTTCGCGTCGTTCCGTTTGTGGTATACGTAGTTGTATATCCGCTCATCGGAATTTCTTTTACATAATACGCATAGTAATATGTGGTTCCGCCTGTTGTCTCCGTTTCAGGCAACTCAGCAAATGTCGTCTCCCAGTTATCGGTCTTTGTGAGCTTATATACGCCGTAATCATCAGCCCCTTCTGCAGCTTCTTGATTGACAAGCCTGTCGTCACCTGAAATCACATACAGGCTGCCGCCGGTTGACGGTACACGCGTGAAAGGAGTCGTGCTGACTGCTCGATACAGCTTAAACCGTATTTCTGCAGGCAGCTTTTCAGCTGTTCCTTCGATTGCGGTTCCATCAGAATCCTGCCAATTCTTATTGACAGTGATATCTGTAGTTTTATTATCCGGCGTCGCATAGTTCTTGAGGGCATACGTCTTAACCATTTCAGTTTCAGACTCTGTCAGGGAAACTACATATCCGTCAACACTGACTTCTTCGATCTTGTAGGCATAGCGGTGAATGACCTCCAGACCTTTATCGCCGCCCATTTCCACACGCGGCAGTTTGCTCCAGGTATAAGACCAATTATTGTCATACTTCAACTGTATCTGGCTATCTGTCGTGCTGCTAGTCACTTCTGTAATGGTGGATGGCTTCCCATCTGTGCCGTATTCGACTTTGACCGGAACATAATCTCCGTCATCAGTCTTGCGCAGCAGCTGAACAGTAGCAACATACGTTGCATCCAGGTTTTGGCCAGTAATCTCATTACCATCCTTGTCATACCAGGTCTTATTGACAACAACATCCAGAGGTTCATGTGTTTCGGTATTCGCCATTTTCAGGATGTCATTGTAATAGAAATAAATCCACTGACGATTCCCGTATTCATCTCGACGATCATTGTCACCATAATTGACTTCATCCGGATCCTTCGTAAGTGTAAATGCCCAGTATTCCGTAGAACTGTCAATCTGATATCCAGACGGTGAATCAATCTCCTTCAGGTAATAGTGAACACCACCTTCAAGTTCATTTCCATCTCTGACCTGATCTACCTGAATGTTGACCGTTCCATCAGAACCGGTTGTAAAGGTGATATTGGCTCCGACTGTTCCATTTGCCCGTGTTGTCGGAGTGTCCCCATACTTCATGGGTTCCTTCTCTTCCTCCCACCAGGTGTTGCCCTCATTATCGGAAACCTGCACATACTCTCCTGTTCCACGGAAGAGCTGGAAGGTCGCACCCTGCAAGCCATGGCTCGTCAAACCGTCCTTGTATTTCAGAAGCTTAATCTCCCAAACTTCTCCACCAGCAGACTGATTATTGCTATATGTCTTTTCTCCTTCCTTGCTGGAAATGAAGCCATTCAGGTCTGCCACATTAGAGAATTTCTGATTGCCCGAACCAATTACAATGGCATCATAAACAATCACATAATGCGTTTCATCATTCAGATAGAAGATACCCTCGTTGCCATTGAAATTCCATGGCACATCTTCGCCGGTCTTCAGCACCCAGCCCGTGATCTGATTGCTCTGTACGGCACTCTTTGCGTCAGAAACCGTCACTCCCTCAGGGATCTCATAAATCTTTACTGAGGAATAATCTACCGACAAGTTATCCGTATGCTGGTCTGTCAGTTCAACAGTGCCATCAGATCCCAGCTTAAATCTGTTCGGATTAGCATCGATTACAAATGTAAACTTTCTTTCTTCGGGGTTGTTTGATGCAAAGTATCCCTCTTTGTTGACTGCTGTGACTTCATAATCAACATCAAATTCATCCGAAAGGTCACCCCAGACGGCAGTATTATGCAATGTATATTTTCCGCCCTTTGCGATTGCCTGCGCTTTGAGTGCCGCAAGAGCATCTGCGTCTTTGACCTTCAGAGAGTAGTAAATCCGGTAATACTCATAGAAGTGACCGTTATCCTTCTTCGGAAGATCATTGGCTGTGATAATGATTCCATCCTCTGTCGTAACTGCCGTTGCAGCATAAGGTGCAATTCCGCCATTCAATTGATGTGTCTGTTCTGCAGCAGCAATATAAGCCCTTGCATCCCACCTGTCGTCGCCGATCTTATTGAATTCAAGATAGTCCGTATCAAATGTATCGGTGATCACCACCGGCAATTCAGTCACATTTGAAAGATCAACCTGATAGGTATAATATGGCAGACCACCCTCTGAGTATTCCTGGATCATACTTTTCTCAATTTCCGGCTTTAATGGTATACCATAAGCAGAGATGTCTGTATTATTAACCTTTCCGTTATTCTTGTGATAATATGCAGGATCTCCACCTCCTCGTGTAGCAGCATAATCAACCCATTTCTGATCATTTGCTGTACGAAGGCTGATTGTAATAGTCTTTGCCCCGGGGTTTACACCCTTGTTTTGTTTATTTGCGTCTTTATAAAACTCAATTGTCAGTATCTGAGTCGCAAAGGGCTCCCCATCGCGTGTATAATTCTGGCTGTAATCATCAGCCACGTTCCATTCATAATAATCATGTCCAGATACCTCTGGATCACCAATAAGTCTATCTGCAAAACCGTTGGCACCATCATAGCTGCCATTGCATCTCGGAATATAATCTGTTACCGTCAATCCGTCAGGAAACCCTTCCTCCGGGACATTTATAACAATTTTCCAATCGATATAATCTGCAGTAACTTCAGTAGCTTCCTTCCTAGTATTGATCTTTGGCTCGTCACCGCCACCTGGGTTAGTTCCGGGTATGACACCGACACCGGAGTCACTGCCACCGGCACTATTGTTTGCATCATTCTTTACAGAGCTATTGTCAGTCTGTTTTATAGCAACCGTATCATATGTGATCTTATAGCTAAGCGGTGTTCCCTCTGTTTCACCAAGGTTCTCCACAACCCAGCTCCAGGATTCCTGATTCTGATTGTTCCCAACGGGAACCTGTATATCCTTTGTATAAGTAGTCCCGTCTGCAGCCGTTCCGACAACATGGAGCGTGACCTTGCCGTCCGACTGAACATACTTCATGTACTCTTTGCTGTTCCAGTCGATTCTGTCGGAAATGGTGCTGCCGACCAGAGATGCGGTTCTCGATGTGTTGGCGTCAATCTCCCAGGACAGCTTGACCTTGTCATCAGGGATCTCCTCAGAAGAGGTTGAAACCTTGCTCAGATCCGACCACTTGATCTCATTAACGATATTGGTCTTCTCATCCTCTTTGCCCTGCTCCGTCTCGACCTTGACGTTGTTCTTGCCATCATCACCGGTAACTTTGCCTCCTGCACCGAGGGCGGCTTCGTTCACATCAGCAGTATAAGTAATGGTTACGGTTTCTCCATGAGACATACTGCTGATCACTCTGGTAAACCCGGAAGCACTGGTGCTGTTTCCGCTTACAGCCAGTTCTTTATTCGGAGAGATTGTAATACTCCCCTGATCCAGCGTCAGAAGGTTCGTATTGACAAACGAGTCTGTGACTGTGACATTCGTGCTCTTTCCGGTTGAAGTTACAGTGACGGTATAAACCATCTTGCCTGCAGCGAAATCATAATAACCGCTCTTATTGACCTTGATATCCGTGTCCGTATTCGCAGTCCAATCACGTTCCACACGGTCATTGAATTCCACAGTATCGCCGGTTCCGGAGAACTTCACATTCATCTCAAGATTGAAATAGACATTATTAGAGCGGGTCAGGAGATTATCAGGATCCGGCCCAAACTTGATATGCAGCTTTCCGTCGTAATCAATCCACCAGGTATTTCCGGTTACTGTACCGTAAAGCCCCATTGGGATGTCAAATGTTCCGCTCTGCCCCGGTTCGAGCGTCATGCCGCCTAGATCTTTCGGATTCATGACGATCTCTTCGCCACCCTGCGGGAACTGACGAGAACCTGATTCTTTAAATGTCAGCTTTAAGGCATAATCAACACCTTCACGGACATTCCATGTCTGGCCTTGTCCATAAGTCTTGCCTTCAATTTCAAGAGATGCATCTGTAATGAATTCTGCCAGATTGGTTTCCTGATCATCCGTTACATCGATTGTAATCTCATCTCCGTTCTTCATAGAGATGGTTAATGTCTCCTCTGTCGAGAATGGCGCAAGTGATGTAAGAACCCAATCAGGTGCAGAAACAATGGCTGTATCCTCTTCCGGTTCTTCTCCACCCGCTGTAAAAACATCGAATACCTGTGCGTCAATGTCAGCTAAGGTGGTTTCTTCCGTGACTTTAGTCACTGCAATCAGATCTTCGTCGCTGAAGGTCACAGTGTCAATTTCCTTCAAAAATGCTTTCACATTCTTAAAGTTCGTATCACCAATTATACCCAGCACTTCTATCAGGTCTGACAAAGCGATTTTTTCGCCTCCGGGAAGTGAAAACTGGTACATTTTGCCGTTCACGGAGTACTCGAAGTCCACGGTATAAATCAATCCGAAGACGGAGAAACCCGGTGTAACAAACGCGATCATGCCGCCCGCCTGATTGGCATCTTCGATCTCGACGGGATTCAGTTCGATTTCATTTTCCGCCGGAAGATTGTCTTCCTCAATGCTGTTTTCGACAACATCATCAAAGATCTCTTCTTCGATCTCGCTGCTCCTCACAGAGGCAAGTCCGTCGGCTTCGCTATTCAGGGTGATCTTCCCTGCCTTCAGGCCGGCTCCTCGGAGAGCTTTTCTGTCGATCGAGGCCAACGGCTCGTCTTCTTCGGCGTAAAGCTCCTCACCAGCATCCGCAGATGAAGTGATTTTCTCCTCAAAGTGCACTACGTGCAGCGTGGCCCCCTCCGGAGCCATTTCCGCTCCACCGATCAGGACGACATACTCTCCCTCTGCGGGATGGATTTCCTCTCCGTCCGGGGAAAGAATGCTGATATCCACAAAGCGCGACAAAACGGCCTTCCCACCGCCGAGAGCGGAAAGGCCGCTTTCAACGTACAGATTCGCTTCTTCTCCGTCTATTGGCCGCACCTCCAGCGTTGAGCCGGCAGGGATTCCAGCGTTATCGCCGTACCTTACCTCGACCGTCAGGTCTCCATCGGGCGTGCTCGCCGCCAGCGGCTCAGGCGCGTCAGGATCCGGTACGCTCTCGACGAGGGCAAACACGTCTGCCAGAGCAGGGGCAGCCATGCTTGTCACCATCAATATGGCGAGAAAGAATGAGAAAATACGTTGCTTCGTTGTTCTCATGATGAGAGTTACCTTTCGAATTCTATCTTTCCCTTCGAAAAAGGGCAGTTCTTCCCACTATGAGGTGTGTGGTTTCTATTCCTCATAGCGAGAAGAACAAAATGAGTTTTTTAATTTCCTGCCCCAAGAGGAGAGAGGTTCTCCCCCTGGGGTGGGAATGAGTTTAATAATCTTTCTTTTTGTGGGTCGCGAGCATATATCCCGCGCCGGCGATCATGAGGGCAGTGGTGCCGATGATGGAGAGCGTGCGCGTTGATCCGCCGGTGGAGGGGAGTTCAGCACCGGGTTCGTTCTGTATAGTGAACAAGTTGTCTTCAATGTCATAAGTAACCATAGACGTATCTTCGAAAATCACTTTAAGAACATCGTCTTCTTCTATAACCTCAAACTCAGGAGGTTGAGAAGTTATAATATAACCATCGGGGCTTTTTGTTTCTTTCAATTTATACTTTCCAACAGTCAGCCCTTCGAATTTAAGTGTTCCTTCCTTTCCTTGCTCAGAGCTCACTTCTGTTTCAGTCGATGATTTAATTAGTCCCCAATTATCATCATACATTTCCAGAACAAACTTTGCCCCAGTTAGCGGAGAAGGAGTTTGGCCTTTATCAACTTTCAAAATATTGATTTCAGTTTCAAGCTGCTGGTTGATAATGTGTCCGCCAGTAGATACTCCATTTGCATTCGAATTAACAAACCCAGGAGGCCCGTTTACTTCCTTAACAATATATTGTATCAAATTGCCTCCAATATCATATTTTGCCAAATCTCCCCAGTAAGCTTTCCACGGTTCTTGTTCATAAGCATTTGCTGACACTTGAGCTTGATTTACTTCCTGTGTTGCACGTATTGTTTCGTCTACGCTTAAGTCTTCTTCGTTCGCGACATCGGTCTTCCCATTTAACACCACTTGTTTCCCCTGCGATTTGTTCCCTATATACAGATCTAAGGTAACAATAGTTCCTGCATTGGGAATCATTGTAGCGCCGTGTGCATTCTTCCATTCCTTTGTGGCATCTACGGTAACCGTTTCATAATTATTCGTTAATGAAACAGTTGGTGTTGTATTGGATACCGCTGCTGGCGAACCATTAACTGTTACTGTGTAATATTTTCCTTCGAAAACGCCTGATCCATTAGTAATCGGTACACCACGTTCTCCAGTTAACTCATATACATAATATGAGCCCTGTGGAAGATCTTCTTCTGTGATACTCGCAGTTCCATTTTCGGAAACCTCAATCTTTCCTGACCTCATTGGATCCTGGGGTGAACTGGAATCATATTGCTCTCTATATACTGCATAGTAGAACGTACCAGTGGCAGACGTGTCAGTATTGCCATTCTTTTGTATTGTTTTCGTTATAATCAAGTTTCCAAAGAGTGTATTCGTCAGAGAAAGTGTCCCAGGCGTTTCCTGATCGCCTAATACCACTTGTTTATTATTTCCGTCTAAATCTATCTCAACCTCAGTACCTTCAGGCATCCCGTTTTCTGTTACAGAATCAATGTAATAAACATAAATACTGCCGTCCAAGTCAACTTTTTCTAATTCTTCAAGATTTTTTTCCCATGGTGTTGGATCACTGTCTGGTAAAGTTACTGTTTTGGACCAATTTGCGACATCCTCGGAGGTAGTGTCAATTCTATACCCTACAGGTGCGGTAGGGTTGTTCGCACCATTCGTGGCTGAACCACGAAGACCTACTGATAGCCGTTTGGAATTTGAAAAACTTTGAGGGGAAGTGGTCCCTGCACTTATAATTTCCAATTCTGGTATAGACAACCAATTCCATCCTGCATTCCATCCACTATAAGTATTATTCAATTTTATTGTAACATTCTGATTCAAGGGCCCAATATCATAATACCAGTCATTGTATTCATCAAATGTTATAGTTTTCCAACCACTGCCATCGTTATACTGACTATCCCTACCATCTTGATTTTTATGCCATTTTAACCGCAGTTGTGTCCCTTCGGGGTAGTCGGCATCCGGCCAGGAATTATCATAATTATCTTCATACTCATTATTTTTACTCATCACTCTGACATGATACTGCTTAGCTTTTGTTAATGTATTACTGAAAGTTACCGTCGCAGTGTCTAGTGCCACAATTTTAATGTTGGAATAGTTTTGATGCTCGTTTCCGACGTAGTATTCAGAGTTCGTAGAAGTGCAAACAGCTTCAATGCTATAATCATTGCCCGGTTCAAGGTCAGTGATAGTCGCCCCTGTGGTACCCGTATAGCTGCCGCTTCGGACTTGTACGCCTCCTTTTTTTATGATATAATCCACCTTGAAATATTCCGGATGCTGTACCGCGCCATCATCCGCCAGCATCTGGCCTATTACCAGGATGCCCTTTTGTTCTTCCTGAGGATCCTGACCTTGTCCTTGTTGATCGGCCACAAGCTTATAACGTTTGATGATAACTTGTATACTCGCGTCTGCACCGATCTGGCTCGGGTCTCCAATCCAGTTTTTCTTAACTGTCAAGCTGGTATAATCCGGAGCGTTTGGAATAGATGTAACTGGCGTCCAATTATTTCCATCTTTTAACGCTATCGTAGATTTGTGTGTGGTATCTGTCTTATCAACAAGCGTAACTCTATAAATAACATCACTTGCTATATAACCTTTGGGAGGTTCGATCTCCTTCATGTAGTATATGCCTGTACCCAAAGGAACATCAGTAAAGGTAACTTTGCCAAAATTGCCCTCTACATCCGAAGAGGTCGCGGTTGTTACCAGGTGAGTACATGCTTCGTCTGAAAATAATCCAAACACCGCACCTTTTAGATACGTATTTTCTCTATTGACATCGACCTTCGTAAATTCCAGATCGCCGAGTGTTAATGGCAGATTAAATTTCACAGCAAGGTTCGAGTCACATCCTCCACGCTCCAAATAGAACATGCGTAAGGTATGTTTTTGGTCAGCAGAACATGAGAATGTTTTTAGTCCATTAACGCCGTAAACATACACTTTCTCCGTTGTAAAATCAATATACCCA
>Ga0310695_10010682_pt1 | contig 13350 bp, 11 predicted proteins | sample RumenRJG_04DNA_FD_203882 | JGI IMG/M metagenome (GOLD analysis project Ga0310695, IMG submission 203882) | Bovine rumen microbial communities from Lethbridge, Alberta, Canada - RJG_04 (v2) (version 2) | ecosystem: Host-associated > Mammals > Digestive system > Stomach > Rumen | place: Canada...
GCTGAAACTGAGGTAGATGTACGGCTTCTGTCCCCTGTACGGCCTGTGCTCGAAGAAATTCGGGCCCAGTCCCTCGCTTTTTATCTGCTCGGCGCGGAGGCTTCTCATATATGTGAAGACCACGTTGGCCTGCTCATCAGTCTCGATGGCCTTGCTCGAGTAATCCCTCCGTATGTAGGCAATAGGGTCTCTGATGCCGTGCCTTGCAAGCACGCATGCAGCGACATAACCGGTCCTTCCATGGCCGCCGGCGCAGAAAAGCCCTACTTTCTTGCCTTCCTCGAGCCGGTCGCATATCTTGTCTACGAGATCATGCAGCACATCGACCGGCAGCACATTTCTGTCCACTATAGGATAATAGAGGATCTCGCCGCGGAAACCCGTATTCCATATGCTCCCGTCAAGATAAGCGAGCGGAACAAGAACATCCGCGCCGCAACGGACCATTTTCCCCGCGTCTGCAACGCTTCCGAGAATGAGTCCCGGAATTATTTCACACATTTCACTGTATCCGCTCATTGTTTCACCGCTTCTTCGTACTTCTCCCGCAGCTTCTTTGCGAGCCACGGGTTTTTCTTTACACCGATACCCTCTTCATATATATCGATCAGTTCTTCCATAGCGTATATATTGCCCGCATCCGCGGCTTCCGTGAGGTAAGGGACCGATGCCGCAGCGTCTCCTTCTGTCTCGAAGCCGTACAGCAGATCGATTCCCAGGTAGAAGCCGTGTCCGCGCTTGTCCTCTGTCTCTTTATATGCGGCCTCGCGGATCTTCTCCTCAGTCAGATCATCACATGCTTCACCGCAGGCATTCATTACAACTCTGACCGAAGCGGCCAGACTCACAGGTCTCCTGCGGCGCCTCTCATACCACTCGACCACCCTCCTCGCGAACCAGTCCAGAGTCTCGTCGAATATGGATCCGGTCGATCGCGGATGCACATCTGCATACTGTCTGAACATAAAAGCATCGTAGATGCTCCGGATAATCTCTTCTCCGGAGGCCTCTTTTGCCTCATCCATATAATAACCCTTCAGCCGCTCGGTCGGATCGCTGTCCCACGAGCGCTCGGTTTTGGGAGCCGCCCACTCCGCAAGCATCTCATCGCTTATCTCCGGAAGCTTCTGGAGCCAGTCCTTTGCCTCATACGCAAACTGTCCGTTTCTTTCGATCATCTCGCGGCACAGCTGCTCTATGTCTTCTCTGCTCATGTTGAACTTAAGTCCGTAAGGACCCGGGTTGTAAATGTCAATGACAGGAGGCTGCAGACAGCTTATTCCGGTGATGCGGCAGAACGCAGGCCATGCCAGTTCGTAAGGTGCCTCGTAGGCAGCTTTTTCAAGAGCCCAGTAGTCGGTCTCTCTCATCACCTGCTCGTGCTCAACGAAGTGCCTCTGATAGATCTTATCCTCGCTGTACCTGCATCCTATCCCTCCTATGGAATCCGGAACTTCGGACACGCCAAGCGCCTTCATGGCCCACTTATTCACGTCAGGATTGCCGTAAACAGCCATGTACTCGAGCAGGTATCTGTCCTTGCGCCTGTTCAGCCTGCGGGTGTCTGTCCTTATGAAGTCATCTTCCATCCACCGGTCCCAGTTGTCCTCCCGGAATATCTTGATCCCTATCATCTGTCATTTCACTCCATTATCACCACAGCCGTTACATCAGATTCTTAAGAATAGCGAGGCGCTGTGCGTATGTTTCATTCTCCGGATGCTCTTTGGTGAGCTTGTCCCAGACGAAGTATGCCTGATCGAACGCGCTGCCGCTGCCGGTCATGCGGTAGAAGTTGAAATACAGCACACCGAGGTCATCCCAGTGCACAGGATCATCCGTCTCCTGTACAAGAGCGACGCAGGCGTTCATGCCTTCCATATAATACTCATGCGCCCGGTGATAATCGTTCATATCCGCGCATATCCCGCCGAGATAGTTGCAGCTGAGCTCCACGTCGTGCCTTGCGTCAGGCGTGCCGAGAGTCTTCGCCAGCTCATGACGAGCATATTAACATGACCCAGCTCGGCGGGTGTTAATTCCTTATGTACATCGAATCTCATGTTCTTAAGCATAAGTTCTTCCTCCTCTAAAACGCGTCCCAGGCCTCATGAGGAACGCCTGTCGCTTCGCAGTACTCCCATGTATATGAGTCCTCAGGGCAGTAGACAGTAAGCTTGGAACAGCCGTCGAAGACCCACGAATCTAAGCTCGCCACACTCTCCGGCATGTATACCTTCTCGAGATTCATGCAGTTGTAGAAAGCGGATCTCTCGATGATCATGACCCCGTCAGGGATGACTATCTCCCTGAGGCTGCGGCATCCGAAGAATGCCTGATCGCCTATGCGTGTCACGGTCTCGGGGATGATTATCTCTTCCGCCCTGATGCATCCTGAGAAAGCGCGGGACCCAATCTTCATGACTCCCTCGGGTATATCTATCTTGCTCACGGCGCTCCACTCGAAAGCCCAGTCGCCGATCTCCATAAGATCTTCTGGCAGTACCGCCTCGCCGGTACGCCCCGCCGGGTACTTTACAAGCACCGAACCGAACTTGTCATAGAGAACGCCGTCGACCGATGAGTAGTCGTTATTGTCCTCGTCTACTTCTATTTCCCTGAGGCCCATGCAGTACGTGAACGCCTGCGGCCCTATCGATGTGACTCCGGCCGGGATGCGTATCTTCCCGAGTGCCATGCACCCCGAGAACGCCATGTCGCAGATCTCCTCGAGCGACTCAGGCAGGATCACCTCTCTCAGCTTGCCGCACTGGTCAAAAGTATTCGGCGGTATCCTCGTAATACCCTCGGGGATCGTAATTGTCTCGAGTGTCTTATTCTTAGCATATGACGGACAGTCGCCGGAGACGGCAGTATCCTTGTCCGGGTCCATATCACCTAATAGCTCCTTAAAGCCGGACAAATCGAGCATCGCTCTGGTCAGCTCTTTATCCTTGAAGTTTTCATAGTTTTCTGCCGCGTCGCCCTTTTCCAGATCAGCGTTCAGAATGGTTTTCAGGATTTGTTTCATGTGATCTGACGCCATATATGACCTCCTTGTCAGGATGCGTATCGCTAATATTCAGGGTGGACGAGGATCAGGATGTAGTAATCATCTCCGTCTTTGGTGCCCTCGATAGGTATCAGCGGGCTGTCGCCTTTCATGTACGTATTCCCCTCTGAATTCTGTATGTACCCGGTCAGCAGTGTCTGCAGATCGTATTCACCGAATAACGCATCAGGATAAGCCGAGCACCATACAAGGTCCACGTGCTCGCTTGTAATAAGGTTATCCGCAAATTCCGGATGGTTCATCGCAGCATGGATCGTGATATTCTGAGCCTCCTTAAGGTCGATGTTTCCTCTGGAGATCACATAGATCCTGTCAGTAACAAACTTCGGTTCCGCGATCGGTCCCAGATCGTCCAGTGAAAGGCTGAACGTGCCGTCGGGTCCCTGTCATATTTATTGAGGAACTGCAGCCCGCTGAAAACTTCCGTACTGTTGAACTCCCCGATGAGCTCGCCTGTCTGATCTTCTTCGAACAGGATCGGCAGCACCGGGATATTGAGCCTGAGCGCCGCCGGGATCTCCGTATCAAGCGCCCTGCTGCGCTCCCTCAGCAGCCTTCCCGTTACTGGGACCACTACCATCCTCATGTCGCTGAGCAAGTCCTCCAGCTCCCCTTCGGCCAGGCTCCTGTCCGGTTCATCATCATAAAAAACGGCGCAGTTTTCCTGCGCCGCAAAAATATCCGCACAAACCGGCTTGAGATACAGTTCGAGATCATCCTTATGACAGCTGACATATATCCTCGGCTGCAAGCCGGTCAGCGTTCCTGTCCTTGTTATATGCTGAAACATGGTCTGCCCCCCGCTTACTGTTTAGCTTCCTTCTCGTCCCAGAATCTGATCATGGCATCCGCGAACAGAGCTTCCTTGCCTGTCCAGCCGTACATTATGCATGTTCTGTATCCGTACTCAGGCACGCATACATTGGTGTAACCTGCGGTCTGTACGCAGAATACGTTGACCTTAGGGTTTACCTTGCTGCGGTATTCGGCTATCAGCTTGGCGACATCAACGTAATCCCTGAAGCCTCCCTTGCATGCATAGCCCTTTTCACTGTATTCCTTGATGCCTTCTGCCGTACCGTACAGGCCTCCGTGACCTGCCTGCATGTCGGAGTAGATGAATATGTTGTCCCAGTGCTCCTTCTTTTTGATGGCATCGCGGAAGAATATCCATATTCCGTTCTCAGTATCTCCGCCAACATCAATGTATCTGTCATCCGAGATCTCTCTTGCTTCTTTCAGAACGCCTCCGCGCTTGCCGATCGGATATACGATGAGCTTGTTGCCGAACTTGCCTACATAGCCCTCATCGGAATTGCGCGCGGTTATGACGCTCGAGAGGTTGTCGATCTCAGCAACGACTGTTTTTCCGTACTCACTTGTGAAAGCTCCCCACGCGCTTCCGCTGTTGTCGGACAGGCACATGGTCTTTCCTTTGAGCTGAGGCAGGTTCTCACACGCGATGTCCATGCAGTCCTCGAGAGCGTCGAGGAGCTGCGGTCTGTGGCTGGCTCCCGAACCGGCCAGCGCCTCACGTGCGGAGTAGTAACGGAACGGGAACTGTCTGCCGCCCTTTACGCCTCTTCTGAGGTCGTCTGTAACGGTCTTGCAGAATTCCGCATCTTCTGTCTCAGTGAATATGCCGCGGAGGTTTCTGAGGAGCGCCATGTGTCTCATTACGCCGGCATTGTAGATCTCTCTCCAGTTGCTGCCGGTCGAGCGCATTGTCTCCCATGTGTTATCCTCACCGCTTACCTTTACATCGCCTGTTTTCATGAGCTCGTCGAGCACAGGGCTGTTGGCGTGCGAGATGCGGACAACGTCTATGATGCCGATGCCTGTGTTTTTGTATTTATGAACCTGATACGCGTTGAGGCTCTCGAGCTTTTCAGCCCAGCTTCTCTTGAGGATGCTTGGGATGCCCTTCTTGGAGCCCTTCCAGTACAGGTAATACATCAGCTGCGATCCCGGCTCATCCGCACGGAGCATTACCTTCGAGTTGATGCGGGCAAACTCGCCCGGATTCTCATCGGTGAATGTGGTTCTGTACGGATGCATCGCTGCCCTTACCATGATGACCTGAGGATTGAGGCGCATGTTGTACTCTCTGCGGAGAGTGACCGCCCACTCCAGGGTCTTCTCATAGTCGTAGTCCAGCGCCGCATCTATCACCTGCTCCATTACCTCCGAGGTCTTCATGCCTTCGAAGTGATCTCCGATGACAGCGAATTCCTTGAACAGACTGTGGAGGCGGAATACAGCGTCAGGGATCGTCGCAGGCGCGAACGCACCGTCGCGGTAATACTGCGGCTCAGCGAAAATGCTCGATGCCGTTACCATCTTAAGTGTGTCAAGCGGATTGATCTTATACGAGATCCCGCCCATGTAGTTTACTTCAGCTCCGGTCTTTTCGACCCATCTGGTCTCTTTGACTTTTCTTATAAGCTTGCTCATAGTTATACCTCCTTTCCGCTCCGGACAGTGATGCCCGGGAATGTATGCCCCGCAGTAAGGGAGCGGGGATCCCGATACTCCGCGATCGTGTGCTGCGCAGATGGCTCCTGCATTTCGCGATCACGCGCGGAGTTCCTGTATAAAAAGACCGCCCCAAGTTAAGGCGGTCAGATATGGTACTATGTCAAAACAGTTCCATAGTTCCGAACCGCTTCTGATGTCAGAAACGGATTGAATATTCTCTATAAAAAATGTCCGAGAATAACGAAACAGTGTGCTTAAGACACGTGACGTGCACGCGCTTGCCGGAATCGAACCGACGGAATTCGTTTATGAGACAAACTTTCTACCACAGAAGAAGTAACTGTTTCTCCGCTTCGGACAACTATAGAATAGCATATTGGTTAACTATATTCTATAGACCGCTTGTTTAATTAAATAGTTAATTTGCACTTACGCGACGATCTTCTCGTAACGCTCGCTGCCTACGATATCCATCATCACGCTGTAAGGGTCGATCCTGCCGCTTGCTACCATCGAGAAGAGCTTTGGTGTGCAGCCGCTTACGAGTGCGACTCCCTGCTCGTTCATTGTTACAGGCTGCTGCTTGTTGCGGCTCTGGACGTTCCAGAACACAACGTTAGGGAGTCTGTAACCGTGCTTCTCGTACTGTCTCTTGGCATTCTCGAAGTTCGTGAGGCTTGCGTTTCTTACGCACCAGTTGAACTCCATGTCAGAGATGATGTAGAGAGCAGCAGGCATCTCCTTCTGAGGGATGCGGTTCTTCACCGCGGCTCTGAGGATGAGATCGAACACAGCCTCGATGTTTGTGTCCGCGATCTCGTTGAAAGACGCGATGTATCTGAGTCTGTCCGCAAAAGTCTCACCCTTGATCTCAATGAGCTTCGCTGTGCGCGAGAACTCGATGAAGTGGTTGTGGAAGATTCCCTTGTTTCTTTCGGCAAAGTAGAGGCCGAGAGAAAGAGCGACGCTCGCAGGTCTTGGGCTCTTTGAGCAATACATGGAGCCGGATGTATCGATAACGGCGATGGCGTTCTGGTCACCGCCGAAGTCAGGCATGGACTCCCATGTCGCGTTAAGCACACGCTTCTCCGCTGCAGAGATGTCTCTCATGAAGGTTCTGCCTGTAAACCATCCGCCTGTGAGGTACGGATCAACGAGCTCGTAAGGCATGACTGTCTTCGCGTTGAGCTTAGCCTCGCCCTTAGTTACCTTGCTGATAAACTCGCTGTAACGCTCTGCATCATTTCTCATAAATGCGGCACGGTACTTAAACACCGCCTTCGAAGGCTGCTTTGAATAATCAAAAGTGTAGTCCTTCTCTCTGAGGTTGTTCTCGATGATGCGGATCTTAGCACGGAGTTCTACGAGCGCCTTACGGTACTCTCTGTCAGTCATCTTCATGCTGCGCGCGATTTTCTTGGCCATCGCAACTGTATCAGCGTTGCTTGCGTTTACAGATGGCATCCACTTTGCAAGGAGAGAGACGCTCTCTCCTGCTCTGAGCGAAGCCATGTCTGCCTCAAACTGCTTTGCGATGCAGGCGAGCATGTCCTTCTCGCATGGTGTGCCCATGAGCGAAAGAAGGTCGTCATATCTTCCGTACTCGCCGAAGTACTCGATGTTCTTCTTAACTGATGCAGGCTCGTTAGCCGCAAGGTAGGTCATGACAGTTCTGAACACTCTGCGCTCACCAAGTCCGCCGCGGATGTCTCTCGCGAAGAAGATGATCTTCATCGCCTTATCCGGATCCTCCGTGTACGCGCGGATGAATCTGTCAAGGATCTCCTGCTCAGGCGCCTTTCTGAGTGCACCAACCGTTGCGAAGAAATCGAGGCAGTCTGAATATGTGCTGGCGAGTGTCATTGCACCGTTCTCAGTAAATGTTCTGTTTGATTCTCTTTTGATTGCGTTAAGCATTGCTATCACTTCCTTTCGTGAAAAACCAGGCACTTGACTTTTCGGTAAAGTTACAGAAAAATCGATCCCATATGTTTGCTGTGAGTGCCTTTTTGCCAAGATGCCTAAAAATTGCATGCAGGATTTGAACCTGCCACGGACCTATCCTTAATAAGTTGCTCTACCTACTGAGCTAATGCAGCTTTTACGCTATTGCTGTAGACATCTTTCTGCTGTTGTCAAAGCGCTTTTAATACAGGTTTTTATGATTTACAGTCATATCCTTTGATCTTTACTTGCTGTATGCGCTTTTGTTTTGCACCTGATCAATGGTGCTGGCCGAGGGAGTGAGGATCGAACTCACGCACCGGTCACCCGGTCTGACAGTTTAGCAAACTGTTCTCTTCACCGCTTGAGTATCCCTCGAATTTAAAGTTCTTTCATTTTTACAAAGTGCGTAATAAATATAGGGTGGATGATTAAGAGTCATGTCCTGATATTCTGATATTTTGCTGTAAGCACTTTTCAAATGGTTGCGGAGGTCGGATTCGAACCGACGATCTTTTGGATATGAGCCAAGTGAGTTAACCGCTGCTCTACTCCGCATCAACTGGTGATCCCCGTGGGATTTGAACCCACACCACCCGGATTAAGAGTCCGGTGTCCTACCGTTAGACGAGAGAATCATATGGAGCTCCCAGTCGGATTCGAACCGACAGTCCACTGCTTACAAGGCAGTTGCGTTACCGTTTCGCTACAGGAGCACGTGGTACTCCACAAGAGAATCGAACTCTTATACCCGGTTTAGAAGACCGGTGTTCTATCCGTTGAACTAATGGAGTATGTTGGTGATCCCCCTGAGATTCGAACTCAGATCCCCCGGATTAAAAGTCCGGTATCCTACCGTTAGACGAGAAGATCATGGTATCCCGTGCAGGAATCCAACCCACATCTCGGAGTCCGTAGCTCCGCGTCCTTTGCTTTGGACGAACGGGATAAAACTGGTGCTCCACACAGGACTCGAACCTGTACTTGATGGATTCTGGATCCATTTCCTCTGCCATATTGGGATACTGGAGCATGTGTGTCATAAGGGGCATACCTTATGACGATCTGGCGGCTTCTGCAGGTCTCGAACCTGCAACCCTCGCCTTAACAGGGCGCTGCTCTGGCCGATTAGAGCTAAGAAGCCATATGGTCAGCAGGGCTGGACTCGAACCAGCGCGTTTCTCCGTCGTGGGGTTACGGCCCACTGCAATCGCCGCTATGCCACCTGCTGATAATTGGTCGGGGTGGAGAGACTCAAACTCTCGGCCTTCCGGTCCCAGGCCGGACGCTCTGCGCAAACTGAGCTACACCCCGAAATTGGTGCTCCAGACAGGAGTCGAACCTGCACTGAACGGATTCTCATTCCGATTCCTCTGCCAGAACTGGGATACTGGAGCATATTCATCGAATACCTGCTGATGCCTTTCATCCTCCCCTTCAGGATGCCGCATGATCATCGATAATGTTCGTTCACTGGTGATGTGACGCTGTGCTTCGGGTTACGACCCCTAACATTTTCACATCGCTTTCGCCGTGACCACATGGGACTGATACCCACAACTTTCACCAAACTTCAGCATAAGTATCATTGGCGGTAAATTCTCAGACCATTACCCGAGTCTTTTTCTTGATACAGAGCTTTGGCTACTCGAACCTGTTTCTCGTGTTATATACGGTTTCCCGGTTTCAACTCCAGAGCGGTTGTCGGCTTTCCTGCTGTTTCATCATCCAGCCACGGATAAGGCATACAGGATTATTCTCCACCGGAGCGTCTATTGCCCGCCCCACGAGTACAGTAACTTTTATCTCACTATCACACGGTGCCGCGACTTTTCTGTTGGCAGTTTCTGCCTTCCCGCACGTCATCGCTGGCATACGGCAGCTCCTCTCCCAAGGTATCCCTCAGGATGCTTACTGAGAAGTCCATCGCGCCTCGGCAGGTTGTAAAGCCATCTGCACCGAGTTGGATCAAAAGCATGAGAAGGTATTCGATTGTATTGGAGCAGCATACGGGACTTGAACCCGTACCCCCAGTTTGGAAGACTGGTATGCTTGGCCATTACACCAATGCCACTTATGCAGTCACAAGGGGGACCGCCGCTTGTGGCGGTGGATTCCTTATGACATTACCTCTCCGGCTCATTGCTGAGCCGGGGCACGGTGTGCAGCAGTCGTCACCACTGCACACTTATCATAAGGATTGCCGCGTAGCGGAGGATCCCTTATGATGACTTATGCCTGTTGTTACAGAGCTCTTAATGGCTCCCTCCCCGTCTCCGGAGCTGTCGCCCTCGACCACGAGGATCTGGTCAACAGTGACTCCGAGTACGGCCGCAAGGATCACAAGGTTGTCGATGGATGGCATGCTGTCACCATTCTGCCACTTGTAGATCGCCTGTGGGTTTGTGAATCCGAGGATCGCCTGGAGGTCTCTTACAGAGATTCCTGCGGCTACCCTGAGGTTCTTGATGTTCTGCCCTGTTGCTGCGAGGTCGATGACAGGGACTTTCATTACACCGACCGCTCTTACGTTCACTGCTGGTCTCTCCTTTCCGGCCCTGCTGAGGCCGGACAGTTGACCGGCCTAGCTTGCCTTGTAATTGAAAACAGGTTTAAGAACTTCTATAACGTCTACTGATTCTTCGATGACATCGATGATGTCTTCGAGTGATTTGTAAGCCATTGGGGCTTCATCAAGCGTTGAAGGGTTAACAGATGTTGTGTAGATCCCCTCCATCGCCTTTCTGTAATCATCCATATCGATCGCATCTCTGGCTCTGGATCTTGACATGATACGTCCCGCTCCGTGAGGCGCGGAGAAGTTCCAGTCAGGGTTTCCCTTGCCGTATGCGAGCACAGATCCATCTCTCATGTTGATCGGGATAAGCACGAGCTCGCCCTTGTGGGCTGCGATGGCTCCCTTTCTGAGGATCATTTCATCTGTGTCGATGTAGTTGTGGATCGTGTGGAATGCCTCCAGCGCCTCGAGACCTGTGTGCTCAAGGATGACTTCCGCCATCTTTTCACGGTTGATCGCCGCGAATCTCTGGCAGACTTCTACATCGTGCAGGTAGTCATCGAGGGATGCGCCGTACAGGTAACAGAGGTCATCAGGTAAAGCCGCGTCCTTCATCTCAGATTTAAGAGCTTTGAGCGCAGTCTGGATCTCACTCATTCTGCCTGCTGCCTTGTATTCCTCAACGAGCTGCTCACGCTTTGCAAGGTACTCATCCTTGTCACTGCTGCGATTAAGGTCTATAGCGAGCTGCTGGTAGTATTCCGCAGCCTGCTTGCCGAGGTTTCTTGAACCTGAGTGGATGATAAGGTACTTTGTGCCGTCAGCCGCTGCATCGATCTCGATGAAGTGGTTGCCTCCGCCGAGCGTACCGAGAGACTTGCTGAGTCTGTCAGTTCTTTCAAGCTCTCCGAAGCATCTGAGCTCTGTGAGGTCGAACGGCCACATTACTCTGTCCCAGGTGTCGAAGCCTGATGGGATGATGTGACATGCCTCATCTCCTATTACCCTGGCAAAGCATGTCGCTGTGTTCACCTTGCCTTTGATTACGAACATTTCTTTCCTCCTATGAAAAAACCGCCTGTCTCTTTTTTCTGAGACAAGCGGTCCTGAATCTTCTATCTTAATGCGCATGATCAAACACTTATGCCATGCCGCGCTTCAGTCTTTCTTGTCTCATATCTGCACACAAAATCACGTCCCATCAGGCCGATAGCCTGTGGTTTCGATTCCGTATTCATGCTCTTCGGTGCAAATATCAGATATAGCATTTGTTGTTTTTTCCTCTTTCTGATGTTTTTGTTGATGTCTGGTTTGTCGCCGGCTGCCCGGCACTTTTTCCGAGAATGAATTTATCACACCAGTCAACATGTGTAAATTCAACCCGTAGTTTAATTATCTGAGTGGTGGTAAGAGCTGGCATTGAACCAGCGGCCTTCCGGGCTTCAACCGAACGCTCTACCGTCTGAGCTACCTTACCATATTGGAGAGCACGGCTGGATTCGAACCAGCGAACAGCGGGTTTGCAATCCGCATCCTTTGGCCTCTCGGAAACGTGCTCATAACTGGTGATCCCCGCGGGACTTGAACCCGGCATTTCCAGATTGAGAGTCTGGTGTCCTACCCTTTAGACGAGGGGACCTTATTGGTGCGCCTTCGTGGATTCGAACCACGGACCGCTCGCGTATCAGACGGGGACTCTATACCGCTGAGTTAAATGCGCATATATCATATGGAGCTGACTCCCATATGACGATTGGCACCCCGAGAAAGATTTGAACTCTCATCTTACGGTTTTGGAGACCGCTGTTCTTGCCGTTGAACTATCAGGGTACATGGCGGTTCGTACGGGAGTTGAACCCGTCACTCCCGGCTGACAACCGGGTATATTTGCCGATATACTAACGAACCATATTGGTGATCTCCGCGGGACTTGAACCCAGCATTTCGGGAGTGAAGGTCCCGTGTCCTACCCCTTAGACGAGGAGACCATATTATGAAAGCAATAGCGGACAGATTTCCGGATCCTCATATTCATCTTCATCGTGAGCCTCACAGCAATCATCTTCGAGGTCATCCTCAGCGGTTCTCCTGATGACAAGGATCTCATCGATGGTCACTCCCAGGATCGCCGCCAGAACAATGAAGTTGTCTACGGACGGCAGGCTGATCCCGTTCTGCCAGTTATAAATTGCCTGCGGGCTTGTGAATCCGAACATCATCTGCAGCTCTCTGACGGAGATTCCCACCTCTTTACGCATTCTTATGATGTTCTGCCCTGTTTTCTTCAGATCGATTGCCGGCAGCCTTCCGCCGCTCGTCTCCATTTTCATTTTCTTCCTCCTATAAAAAATCCGCTTATCCCGTATATGAGATAAGCGGATACCAAGTCGTCATCTAATGATCCGGCATCAACTCTTCTGCCGCACCCTTGTATCTCTTATCTCATATTTGCACACGAAACCACGTTCCATATCGATGATATGGAAATCCTTTTCAGGTCTGATGTTCAGTGAACAAATGAGTCTGTAAGTCATCGTTTTGTTATCCTTTCCGGCCTTCCGGCCTCTTTTCGTTAATCAATATATCACACGTGTCAAGTGTTGTCTATTCAACCTGTAGTTTAATTTTTGTCTTGTAGACTGAATCAGCTGCAAGAGCTGATCACAGATGCACTCAGCAGTTTACTGTAGAAATCCGCCTTGTCCTCATATTTGTATTCATGTATAGCCTGAATCCTCATAAGTCTCATGGCCATACCTGCAGGCAGTTTTGTCTGTTCAATGTAAACCAGGAGACGAGGCTTATCCAGATCGCGGGCAAAATTGATCTCATCCTTGCAATTGTTTGAGGCAATATAGTTAGCTGAGATAAATGCAATCAAACATCCACTATTCATGATATGCTGTGCAATGTTTTCATCCCATTCCGTTGCGGGATAAATGCCCTCGTCATCCCACTAATGCAAATAGCATTGCAATGATAAACACTATTAAACTTGCCCTTTTCATAGCATTGTACCTCATGATTTTGACACTCATTTTATGCCTTGAATCATCATATCAAAAAATAACTACAAAATAACTACACTTGATACCCTTAAATTACCCTTTTTTTACCTCTGTTTCAAGGATGTATTTCTGCATAAAAGAAGAGGCCTGTTTCCTGTAACTGTTGAAATTACTGGATTCCAGACCTCTATATTTTGGTGGAGCGTACGAGGCTCGAACTCGTGACCTCCTGACTGCCAGTCAGACGCGCTCCCAGCTGCGCTAACGCCCCATTTCTCGAAAGCCCATACCGTAATGGTATGGGCTCATAAAGTGGTGCGGATGAAAGG
>Ga0310695_10010683_pt1 | contig 13350 bp, 10 predicted proteins | sample RumenRJG_04DNA_FD_203882 | JGI IMG/M metagenome (GOLD analysis project Ga0310695, IMG submission 203882) | Bovine rumen microbial communities from Lethbridge, Alberta, Canada - RJG_04 (v2) (version 2) | ecosystem: Host-associated > Mammals > Digestive system > Stomach > Rumen | place: Canada...
CCCTCGCCCGCCGCGCCGCGGCCGAGCTCGCCGCGCTCCGGCCCGCCGCCTACGCCTACGTCGGGTGGTGCAGTCCCACCAGCTGGAGCATCGACCGCGGCACGGCCTTCCGGCACGAGATCGCCGCGCGCCACGGCGCGTGCGCGCTCTACGACACGCCCTGGCAGGACACCTTCGCCGTCCAGAAGCGGCTCGCCCGCTGGCTCGCGGCGCAGCCCCGGCCGCTCGGCGTCTTCGCCGCCAACGACTACGCCGCCGAACAGGTCGCGGGCGCCTGCACGCTCGCCGGGCTCGAATCGCCGCGCGATGTCGCCATCGTCGGCGTGGACAACGACGAACTGCTCTGCGAGAACTCCTTCCCGACGCTCACATCCGTCCAGCCGGACTTCAAGGCGGCCGGCTGCCTCGCCGCCGACCTGCTGGCGGACCTCATCCGAGATCCGCAGCTGCCGCCCCGGCGGCTGACATTCGGTCCGCTCGGCCTCTACCGCCGCCAGTCCACGCGCATCGTCAACTCGAACGACAGCCGCATCATCCACGCGGTCGAGCGCATCCGCCGCGACGCCTGCTCGGGCCTCACGGCCGCCGACGTCCTCGCCGAGATCGGCCTGTCGCGCCGCCTCGCGGAAAAGCGCTTCCGCGCGGCGACCGGACGGACGATCCTCGGCGAAATCCAGGAAGTGCGCTTCGCCCGGGTCCTGCAGCTGCTCCGCGAAACCGATCTGCCGATCGGTCAGCTCGCCGGCCTGTGCGGCTGGGAATCCGACAGCTACCTCAAGCGCTTCTTCAAGAAGCGCACCGGCCTGACGCCGCGCGCCTGGCGGGCGCAGCAGACGGCCGCGCCCGGCGGCCGCCGCTAGGCGTCACCGCGCGGGCCGGTCCGCCGCCGCCCGCTCCGGGCCGAGGATGCGCTCGACGCATTCGAGCGCGTTGGAATGGATGTCGCGCATGAGCGGCACGGGGCTGCCGAGCTCCTCCGACAGCGGATACGGGTTGTGGCGCAGGAAGTCGAAGTCCGCCTCGATCTCGCGCATGAGCCGCGCGTCGCTCACGCCCATGTCCTTCAGGAAGCGGAGCCGCCGGTAGCGCCACATCGCCCCGTCCACCGCGCGATACGTCTTCAGATGCGCGATCAGAAGGTCCATCCGCCGCGCCAGTTCCGCCGTCGGCCCTTCCGCAGCCGCCGGGCGCGCCGCCTCGAGCGCCGCGATCGCCGCGTTCTTCTCGTCGACGACGGCCTGGATGTTCGCCTCCGTCGGCATCAGCGCCGCGCGGCCCTCGGGCAGATACTGGCGGTTCGTGTAGCGGAAGAGGTCTTCGCGCCGCTGCACCGTCTTCGCCGCCTTCGATTCCGTCGGCGCGCCGAGCCCGAGCGGCGAGAACGCGACGACCGCCGCGCGTTCGCACGCCTGCAGGGCCGCCACCGCCGCCGGCGCGTCCGCGCCGTAGCGCGGCTCGGCCCATTCGCGCCAGATCGCCGCCACGTCGTCGTCCGGATCCCACGCGAGCTGCCGCCACGCATGGATGTTGATGGAATTGACGTCGTCGTCCAGCGCCTCGTAGTCGCCGCGCTTGTAGCCGCCCGCGTAGAGGCACACGCCGTTTTCGCGCCCGACGAGCGCGGCCGCCTTTTTCATCGTCCGGGCCGTGTGTTCGACGTTGGAATACGGCAGGTAGTTGAGCCCCACCGTCTGCCCCGTGATCTGCCACTCGGCGAGCTCCGTGCGGCCCGCCGCCGCGGCCGCGCCGAGCAGGTTCGAGAACGGCGGATCGGGCTGGCAGTCGGCGTTGTAGACCTTCGTGACGAAGACCGTCGCGCGGTCGCTCGCCTCGAACGCGCGCGCCCACGTCGCCAGCGCATCCTCGCGGCCCGCGTAGCCGGGCGCGTGCACCCACTCGTCGCCGAGGAAATGCGGCGCGCCGCTCGCCCACGTGCGCACGACGAGCCGCTTGCCGATCGCCTTGAGCGCCTGTTCAAAGCAGTTGACGAGGACCGCGTTGCGCGCGCCGAAACTGTTCAGAGCGCCCGCGCGGCACTTCCTGCAGCAGCAGTTGAGGCCGTAGTCGTCCCAGAACGTCACCACCACGCCGTCGAAGTCGCCCGACTCGGCGAGCTCGGTGATCGTCTGCGTGAAAAACGCCCACGTCGCCGGCGACGACGGGCACAGGACGCCCTTCTCCCAGCTGCGGCCCGGATCGACGCCCTTCGCCTCGGGATGCGCGGCGATGAACGCGGCGAACCGGCCGCGGTTCCACTTCGACGCGTCGCAGCCGTAGAGGAACGCATACACGTCCACGTCGGCGTCGCGGCACGCCTGCACCAGCCGCCCCGCCGCGTTGCGCGCCAGGTGCACGCTGTTCGCGCCCGTCGCCGCCACCCAGTCCGCGACCGAATGGCCCTTGCCCGTGAAGTTCAGCAGGCGCTGGCGGAAATGCGGCACGCGGCGGACCGGGGCGTCGCCCGCGCCCAGCCAGCGCTGCGGCTCGTACGCGGCGTAGAGGAGCGCGCGCGGCCGCGCGCCCGCGACGACGAGCATGCCGTCCGGCGCGCGCCGCACCTCGTAGCCGTCGGCGAGCGTGGATGCGAGAGCGGGCGCGACCTCCAGCCGCACGGCCGCGTCGCCCGTCCTGCCCTCCAGCAGCTGCACCGCGCGCGCGGCCGCCGGATGATCCACCGCCGTCGTCACCGCCGCGCCGAGCGCGCACGGCAGCAGGCACAGCGTCCCCAAAAGAATCTTCGCATTCATGACGATAGTTTATCAAAAGCGAGCCGGCGGCGTCCTACCCGATCGGGGAGGGGCGGCGCGCGGCTATTCCCATTCGATGGTGGCGGGCGGCTTCGACGAGATGTCGTAGACGACGCGGTTGATGCCGCGCACCTCGTTGATGATGCGGTTCGACATCGTCGCGAGCGTCTCGTACGGCAGATGCGTCCAGTCCGCCGTCATCGCGTCGATCGAGTTGACGGAGCGGATCGCGCATGTGTACTCGTACGTGCGCTGGTCGCCCATCACGCCCACCGAGCGCACAGGCAGGAGCACCGCGAACGTCTGCCAGATCGTCTTGTAGTCGGGGAGCTTCCGCACTTCCTCCTGCACGCGCAGGTCCGCCTGCTGCAGCAGCCGCACCTTCTCCTCCGTCACCTCGCCCAGGATGCGCACGCCGAGCCCCGGCCCCGGGAACGGCTGGCGGTCCAGGAGCTCCGCGTCCATGCCGAGCACGCGCCCGACCGCGCGCACCTCGTCCTTGAAGAGGTCGCGGAGCGGCTCGACGAGCTCGAACTTCAGGTCCGGCGGCAGGCCGCCGACGTTGTGGTGGCTCTTGATCGTCTGCGAGGGGCCGTTGACGGCGTGGGACGATTCGATCACGTCGGGGTAGATCGTCCCCTGGCCGAGGAACTTGCAGTTCTTGAACTTGCGCGCCTCCTCGGCGAAGACGTTGATGAATTCGCGGCCGATGATCTTGCGCTTCGCCTCCGGCTCCTCAACGCCCCTGAGCGCCGCGTAGAACCGCTGCGCCGCGCGCGCGACGTGGAGGTCCAGCCCGAGCTTCGCCCTGAACATCTCCTCCACCTGCACGTCCTCGCCGTGGCGCAGGAGCCCGTTGTCGACGAAGATGCAGTGGAGCCGCCGGCCGATCGCCCTGTGGAGCAGCACCGCGACGACGGACGAATCGACGCCGCCCGACAGCCCCAGCACCACCTCCTCGTCGCCGACCTGCTCCTTCAGGTGCGCGACCGTGTCCTCGATCCACGTCGACAGCTTCCAGTCGGCCCTGCAGCCGCAGATCTTGAAGAGGAAGTTGCCGAGGATCTGGCTGCCGTGCTGCGTGTGGACGACCTCGGGATGGAACTGGATCGCGTAGAAGCGCCGCGCCTCGTCGCGGATCGCCGCGTAGGGGCAGTTCGCGCTCGTCGCCGACACGCGGAAGCCGGCCGGGATCTCCGAAACGCGGTCGCCGTGGCTCATCCAGACGATGAAGCGCTCCGGCAGGCCCGCGAAGAGGGGACTGTCCGGCTCGGTGCGCATTTCCGTCTTGCCGTATTCGCGGCTCTCGCCGGACACGACCCGGCCGCCGAGCGTCTGCGACATCAGCTGCATGCCGTAGCACACGCCGAGGACCGGCACGCCGAGGTTGAAGATCTCCGGGTCGATCTGGGGCGCGCCCTTCTCGAAGACGCTGTTCGGTCCGCCCGAGAGGATGATGCCCTGCGGCAGGTTCGCGCGGAGCGCCGCCGCCGTCGTGTCGAAGCGGATGATCTCGCTGTAGACCTGCTGCTCGCGGATGCGCCGCGCGATGAGCTGCGTGTACTGCGAACCGTAGTCGAGGATCACGATCCGCTGGAATTTCCTGTGGTCAGTCGCCATTGTTCACGTCCTTTCAGATCAGTAGCTCAGGCGCGTCGGCACGCCCGCGGCGTGCATCACCCGCTTGATGTCGGCGATCGTGTACGCGCCCGTGTGGATCATGCCCGCGACGATGGCCGCGTCAGCCGCCGCCTCCTGGAAGACCGTCACGAGATGTTCGGGCCTTCCCGCGCCGCCCGACGCCACGACCGGCACGCCGACCGCCTCGGCGATGCGCCGCGTCAGCTCCAGCGCGAAGCCGGCGCGCGTGCCGTCCGCGTCGACGGAATTGACGACGATCTCGCCCGCGCCCAGGTCCGCCGCGCGCCGCGCCCAGTCGACCGCGTCCATGCCGGTGAACTCGCGGAAGCCGCGCGTCGTGATCTCGTAGCCCGACGGGCACGCGGGGTTGTCGCTCCGGACGGGATCCATGCCGAGGACGATGCACTGGCGGCCGAACGCGCGCGCGCCCTCGGCGATGATCGACGGATTCTTCACGGCGAGCGAATTGACGCTCACCTTCTCCGCGCCCGCGAGGATGACGCGCTCCATGTCCGCGACGGTCGAGATGCCGCCGCCGACCGCGAACGGGATGCGGATCGCGCGCGCGACCGCCGCGACCATGCCGATGTCGATCGGCCGCCGCTCCGCCGACGCGGTGATGTCGTAGAAGACGAGCTCGTCCGCGCCGCCGTCGGAATAGCGGACGGCCATCTCCACGGGGTCGCCGAGATCGATGTTGTTCTTGAACTTCACGCCCTTGGTGACGCGCCCCTGCCGCACGTCCAGGCACGGTATCACGCGCTTGGTCAGCATGGGCGGATCTCCCGGAGAGAAATGTCTGTGCGCATAAGTAGCGCGTATTATATCAAAATTACGCCCGCGGCGGTCAGATGTTCACGTCCACGCCGACGTCGGTCTTCTTCAGGACTTCGCGCGCGTCGACCTTCGGCCGGTAGTTGAAGCGCGGCGGGTTGATGCCGATGCCGTAGCCGACCTTCTCGAACGTCTGCTTCTGGCGCTCCGAGAGCGGCACCGTCGTGAAGATCGGCCACTTCGGACGGCCGTCGGGCATCCGGTCGTAGGCCGCGCCCTCCTCCTCGATGCACAGGAGCCCGCCGACCGCGCCGCCCGGCTTCTCGCCGCACGCGATGTCGAGCTGCACCGTCCGACCCGCCTTGAACGTCACCCAGTCGCCGACGATCATCCGGCACGCCGCCTGCGGCGCGGCGAACCGGCTCGCCGCCGGATCGGGCGACTTCCAGCCCGTCGTCACCGACCGCGCGGCCGGATCCATCGCCCAGTGGACGTCCAGCACCACCTTGCCGTCGACGGCGACCACGAGGAGGTCGTCGAAGTAGCCGATGAAGCGGCAGCGCATGTCCTTCGTCGGCGTGAGGCTCCCCCAGTAGTGCGCGACCCAGTATTTCGGCTCCATCAACTTGTCGGCGCCGAACGCCGCCGGGCCGTTGTCGGCGCTCTGCGGCGGCACCCACAGGCTCGTCAGCGCCACGCGCATCGGCAGGCGGTAGACCTCGCGGCACGATTCCGGGCTGAAGCGCCCCCGGAACATCTCGTTCACGCGCTCCCAGTAGTCGCGCGTCGCGTGGAGGCTGCCCAGCGCCGCCGTGCGGTCTTCGCCCTTCGCGTTGCGCTTCAGGTCGATGATCTCGCCGAGGAGCGCGCCTTCGGGCAGGCCCTTGCGCCCCGCGCCGCTGCCCAGCGCCGTGCCGAATCCGCTGCCGTCGCCGAGGCCGCGCGGCTTGGTCGTGCCGACGACCGCCGCCATCGTCACCGGGCTGGGCACGGCCGCGACCAGCCGGGTCGGCTCGCCGCCGGGCGTGGGCGAAGGCGGCGCCACGGTCTCCAGCGACGGCGGCGACAGGTCGGTCGTGTCCATCGCAAAGGCGTCGAGCGGCTCGTCCATCTTGACGTCCGGCGGCTCGTCCGGCTCTTCGGGGATCGGATCGATCACGACAGGGTCCGGCTCCAGCGTCGCGATCTGGACCTCGATCACGTCCTTCTTCTGCGCCGACACCGCCGTGACGACGATCAGCACGGCCACGAGAAGGACGACCAGCACGACGGCCGCGAGCGGCGCCGCGAGACGCTGGAGCTCGATCCGCGCCGCCTTGTACGCGCGCGTGCCGTGCGGCTGGCCGAGGCCGCGCACGAGCGTCTTCAGCCGTTGTCCAAGGGTGACGGATTCGTAGCGCGCGCCGATTTCCTCGATTGACGGACGCGCGACGATTTCTTCAGTTCCGGGTTCGATCTGCGTATTCATGCGGCGGCCCTCCTTCCATTCAGTTAAACGCCGCCGCCCGCTTCTGCGTTCAGGCGAAACGCGAGGGTTCTAGGAGTCTAGGATTCTAGAAGTCTAGACGCCTAGAAGCCTAGAATCTCCCCTGTTACAGCGCGAGCCAGCCTTTCAGGAGCTCCAGGCCGCAGCGGCCCGATTTCTCGGGATGGAACTGACACGCGAGCAGATTGCCCTTCCGCACCAGGCTCGTGAACTCCACGCCCGCGTACGAGGTGCACCCGATCGTGTACGGGCAGATCTCCGCGTAGTACGAATGGACGAAATAGTAGTCGACCGCCGCGCGCGCCGTCACGCACTGGTTCCAGCCGATCTGCGGAATCTTGCAGCCCGCCGCGTCCGGAAAGCGCCGCACCGCGCCCGGCAGGAGGCCGAGCGTCTCCACGCCGCCGTCCTCCTCGCTCCGCTCGAAGAGGATCTGCATCCCGAGGCAGATGCCGAGGAACGGCCGACCCGAGACCGCCGCCGCCTTCACGCTCTCCTCGAGCCCGAGCGCGCGCAGGTTCGCCATCGCGCTCTTCGCCGCGCCCACGCCCGGAAACACCACGCGGTCCGCCGCCGCGATCACCGCCGCGTCGCGCGTCACCGTCGCCTCTTCGCCCAGCGCCGCGAACGCCAGCCGGACGCTCGTCAGATTCCCCGCCTTGTAGTCGATGATCGCCGTCATGTCTTCACTCCCTTGCCGCCGCCGAGGTGACCTGGCCCTCCGCCGGCAGATCCGCGCGCGAGCGGCCGCACGCCGCCAGCACCTTGTCCGTCGTCTGGAAATGCGCCTTCGCATGGTTCATGATCCAGACGGCCCCTTCCCTGCGCACCATCGCCTCGGCCACTTCGCGCACCTTCGGGTCGCTGGAGCCGATCGGCATCCTGAGCCCCGTCTCCTCGCCCATCTTCAGCATGTCGCGGAGGAAGAGCTCGCGCGCGATCACGGAGGCGCAGGCGACGGCGAGGTCGCTTTCCGCCTTGTGGTGCTGGTCGATCTCCGCCTTCCTGCCGAGGGGCTTGAGCGCGCGCCGGATCACGTCCTCCGTGCGCGCGAACTGGTCCACGACGACCTTCCGACACGCGGGCTGCTTCTGCAGCAGCTCCTCGATGGCCGAGCCGTGCGCCCACGCGAGCAGCCGGTTGACGTTCCGGATCTTCGCGTAGAGCCTGTTGTACGCCGCCGGGCCGATCTTCACGACCGCATAGCCGCCGCGCGGCTGGAGGAGCGCGCGCAGCTGCCGCCCCGCCTCCAGCACCTGCGCGTCGCTCATCTGCTTGCAGTCCTTCACCTCCAGCTTGACGCGCCTGTCGTTCCTGTTGAAGTAGGTGAAGCGGTCGATGGCCTCCGCGATCGATTCGTCGATGTACGCGCAGCAGACGACGAGCGGCCCGAAGTAGTCGCCCTTGCCCGATTCGTCGCTGCCGGCGTGGGGCTTCAGGGCGTCGGGGTTGAGGACGCTCTCGTACCCGAGGCCGGCCGTCATCAGCACATTCGGCTCGAGGACGAAGAGCACGAAGTCCTCCGCGCGCGACCCCTGCACGCAGAGCTTGCGCCTGCCGTGCTTCTCCTTCTGGTACAAGGTCGCGTTGAAACCCTCGCCCTCGATCGACCACAGCGAATACGGCACCTCCCGCCTGCGGTAGTTGCCGTTCACCATGATGCCGAGCAGGATCTCCTGCTGGTCGTTCGTCAGCTCGTAGGTGTACGAGGTGCGCTTTGTGCCGTTCAGCTCCATTGCGCGTAGTATATCAAATCTGCCCGCGGGCGGGCGACGGCGGATCGGGCGAAACGGCCGGGCGGACGCGCGGCGGCGCGCCCTTCGCCCGTTCGTCCAGAAACCGCTGGATGCGCTTGAGCTCCGCCTCGCGCGGGCCGCGCCGCTCGTACGTGCCGTCCGCCACCGACATGCCTTTCCGCGCCGCCTCAGGCGACGCCGAAGCGGAACTCCGTCGTCGTGCGGTACGTCGCGCCCGCCTTGACGAACGTCGTCGGCCACTCGGGACGGTTGGGCGAGTCGGGCGCGTGCTGCGTCTCGAGCGCCACGCCGCAGCGGAAGGAGAGGTGCTCGCCTCCCTTCGCCTTCTGGTCGTAGCTCGCCCAGTTCGCGGTGTAGACCTGCAGGCACGGCTCGGTCGTCCAGACCTCGACGGAGCGGCCGTTGAGCGGGCAGACGAGCGAGCCCGCGAAGATGAGGCCGCCCGCGCCGCCCGCCATGATGCCGCCGTCCAGCACCCAGTTGTGGTCGTAGCCCTTGCCGATCTCGAGGTCGGCGTCGTTGGCGTTGATCATCTCGCCGATGCGCATGCCCTTGCGGAAATCGAACGGCGTGCCCGCGACCTTGCGCACCTCGCCCGTCGGGATCTGGCCCGGGTCGGTCGGCGTGAAGCTTTCGGCCGCGATCGTCAGGACATGATCCTCGATCGTGCCGCCGGCCTCGCCCTTGAAGTTGAAGTAGACGTGCTGCGTCATGTTGATGGGCGTCTCCCTGTCCGGCACCGCCTCGTAGTCGACGCGCCAGACGTTCGCCGCCGTCAGCGTGTACGTCACCTTGACCGCGACGCGGCCGGGGAAGCCCTCGTCGCCGTCGGGCGAGACGTGCGTGAAGACGACGCCCACGTCATCGCCCGTGACGAACGGCTCCGCGCCCCACACGTACGCGTCCCAGCCGCGCGCGCCGCCGTGCAGGTTGCAGCCGATGCCGGCGGGCGCGTTGTTGAGCGCGGGGAGCCGGTACTCGACGCCGCCCATCGTGAACTTGCCGGCCGCGATGCGGTTGCCGTAGCGGCCGATGATGCAGCCCCAGTAGGGGTCGCCGTTGTCCCAGCCCGACGGATCGTCGAAGCCCACGACGACGTCCTTCATCCGGCCGTCGCGGTCGGGGGTGAAGAGGCGCACGACCTTCCCGCCGTAGTCGCTCACTTCGAGGACGACGCCGCCGGCGCCCTTGAGGATGTACTTCTTCGCGTGCTCGCCGTACTTGGTCGTGCCGAAGTCGACGACATCATAACTTGCCGTTGCCATCTGTTGCTCCTGTTGGGGTGAATCAAACGATGTGCATAGTATACCAAATCCCCCGCCCAAACGCCAGCCTCCCGCCCGGTCAGAGCGGCGCGCAGTAGGCGGCCATGTCGGCGGGGATCGGGGCCTCGAACGACAGCGGCGCGCCGCTCACCGGATGGCGCAGCGCGAGCCGCCACGCATGCAGGAGCTGCCGCGCCGGCACGGGCGCGAGACGCCTGTCCAGCGCCGCCCTGCCGTACACCCTGTCGCCCGCGACGGGACAGCCCAGGGACGCCATGTGCACGCGGATCTGGTGCGTGCGCCCCGTCTCGATCCGGCACACGATCGTCGAGACGCCCCGCGCCGCGTCGAACGCCGCGAGCCGCCAGTTGGTGATCGCCACCTTCCCGTTCGTGTCGACGATCGCCATGCGCTTGCGGTCGACGGGATGGCGGCCGATCAGGTTCTCGATCCGGCCCGCGTCCAGCCGCGGCCGCCCGTGGCAGACGGCGAGGTACGTCTTCTCGACGGCCGCGTGGCGGGCGAACGCGCGGCTCAATCCCGCCATCGCCGCCTCCGTCTTCGCCGCGACGATCAGCCCCGACGTGTCCTGGTCCAGGCGGTGCACGATGCCCGGCCGCGCCACGCCGCCGATGCCGCCGAGCGTCGGGCAGCGGTACAAAAGCGCGTTGACGAGCGTGCCGGACGCATGGCCCGGCGCGGGATGGACGACCATGCCCGGCGCCTTGTCGATGACGATCAGATCATCGTCCTCGTAGACGACCGCGAGCGGAATCGCCTCCGGCTCCGGCACGGCGGGCACGGGCGGCGGAATCGTCACCTCGATCGCGTCGTCCGGCGACACCTTCATCCCCGCCTTCTGCGCCGGCGCGCCGTTGACGGTGACGAACCCCGCGTCGACGAGCCCCTTCAGGCGCGAGCGCGTGAAGTCGGGGTAGCGCGCCGCGAGCACGACGTCGAGCCGCTCCGCCATCACCGCACCCCCGCCGGCGAACCCGACTGGATCGGATTCTCGCACCACTTGTAGTAGCGCACCTTGCCGTCCTTCACGTAGCACTTGGCCTCGACCGTGTGCGTCATGCCCATCGACTCGCCGGTGATCTTGATCGTGAAGTCGTCGGTCGTGTACTGCAGATAGTTGCCCGCCTCGGTGCCGATGTCCTCGTCCGCCTCGTCCACGCGCGCGCGCAGATCCTCGAAATCCTTGAACGGCCATTCGCTCTTCGTCGGATCCACCTCGCGCCCCTCCGGCTCGATCGCCTTCGCCGCCAGCACCGCCTGCGCCACCGCCTGCGCCACTTCGAGCGCGTCGTCGTCCTCGACGTTCTCGTAGATGCCGGGGATCGTGACGAGCACGCCGAGGTTCTTACAGTTGTTGATGTTGATCTTCGCCGGGCCGTCCGCCGTCAGCACGTCGGAGACGCCGCGCACCGTGATCTGGTCCTCCTTGCGGTCCTCCCACGGGTTGATGACGCCGCCCGTCAGCACCTGCGGATACTCGCGCCAGCCGCGCAGGTTCTCCAGCTCGTGGATGTCGGGGATCGGGCCGTTGCGCGGCCGCCGCCGGTACTCGCGGTACTCGTCCCGGTCGAGGTCGTTGTCGGCCTCGTACTCTTCGTACCACTGCGCCTCCGCGCCCGCCTCCTCCAGCTCGATGTTGGTGACGGCGTCGTCCTCGTCGCGCCAGTCGTCCCACGACGCGATGAGGATGTTCCAGAGGTTGATCTTGCCGTCCTTCGGCGTCGCGAGCTCCTCGGGGATGCCGTGATCCTTGAAGATCATCCACCAGCGCTCCATGTACTTCGGATCGTTCGCGCCCTTCCAGAGCGTGTTGATGTTGATCCTGCCGTCGTCGTTCGCCGAACCGATCTCGACCGTCACCGTCGCGGGATTGACGAACCACCCGTCCTCGTCGCGCGCCTCGTCCAGCAGGATCGGCCCGATCGTGCACTGCCCGGCGCTCTTCAGATCCTGCTTCGCGAGAAGCCAGCGGTCGTCCTCCAGCAGCTTCTCCGTGTCCTGGTCCTCGCTCCACTCGGGCGCCGAGGAATAGGAGGACATGACGATCTCCGCAATCGCCTGCCCCGCCTCGATCAAGCGCAGCACGCGGTTGCGCTCGCGCACATAGACGTTGATTCCGCCCTGCTGGCGCGCCTCGTAGACGAACGAGATGACCATGATCGAGAGGACCGCGATCGTCACGAGCGCCATCAGAAGTGCACTGCCGCGCCTCGTCTTCACCGATAAAAACTTTCTCACTGCGGGCAGTAGTATATCAAAAGGCGGCGACGCAGGAAAGAGTGTCACGGCAGCACCCTTATCCCGGAAGTCACTTTGAGCCAATAAATACAGGGGAAGAAATTCCCCAGCCTTTCGCGCGCCTTCCCAGCGTGCGGTCACGGTCGGGGCAACCGTGCTCGCCTGCGAGAAACGGGCGATTTGCGCGTCCTTGCGCCCGCTCGCAGTATACTTATACGGCTTCGGGGCGCAGTCCTGCGCAACTCGCCTCGTTTTCGCAGGTTCCGCCCGGCTACGGCCCCGACCGTGACCGCGCATGGCCACCCTGGTCGAGTTCGTCGGCACGTCCTTCGACTTTCTTCGGGCTCGCCGTCCCGCAACCGCTCGCAGCCGCTTGGCCTCCCGCGCCCTGCATCCGCCATCTGCGGCGCGATACGTCGTCGGCGGGATACCGACTTCCTCGTCTCGCTTGCACCTGTCGGCGCAGGACGCGAACCGGCCGCGCGTCTCTCGCTTCTGCAGGCCGCCTCGTCCTCGAAGCCGCCTCACCCAACGAGCGGCGCGTTTTCTTCGCTCGTTTCTGCGCGGCGTCGTCTTCTGCCGACACCGCTTGGTGCCAACCGGTCAGACTGAAAGCCAAAGCCCCGAAGCGTCAGCGAGGGCGAGCGAGCGTTCGCCCAACCCGCGCTCCGCCACAGAGCCGCGCGCCGCTTGCAAAAATCTGGGAAAGGGCGTCAAGGCCGGGCGCTCGGATCAGTCACGACGACAACCGCCTCCTCGCTCCTGGCGCATCTGCCTGCCGACGCCACCACACGGATGCGGTTCTCGCCGGAGCGCAGCTGGACGCCGTCGAATGTCACGGAGCAAATCTCGTCGGGCGTCTTGACGCCAACGGTCTCGCCGTTGACCGTCAACGTCACGTCGCCGACGTTCGAGAACGCGGTGACATCGACGAGCGCGTTTGCCGTCGCCGTCATGCGCTTGCCGCAAAGATGGAGCATCGGCTCTTGGTTCCAGTTCGCCTTGTAGAGGAAGTATGCGTCCTTGGGCGTGACGCGGTCGCGCGTGACAAGCCCCTTGTCGTTTACGCCGTGCCGATCTCCTTCTCTGCGCGCATCTGCGGCGAAGTCGAACATCGCCCACACGAACGAACCCCAGAGGCGGTCATCCGCCTTTATCACGCGCAAGTCGTCCATGTTGATCTTGGTTTGCCATTCCTCCGGGTGGAACGGCCCTACGGGATCGGCGAGTGGCTTGGCCGGAGTTTCATGATGGAAAATCGATGCTCCTGCACCATATTCGGAAAGTGCGATTGTGGGGACTGCGTTTTTGCCGAAAAAGTCGTCGACTACCTGGCGCATCGTCTTTCTCGTGTACCAGCCGGGATAGATGTTGAAAGCGATATGCGGCACGGAAGCATTGAGTTTAGTCCTCGAGGGTTT
>Ga0310695_10010684_pt1 | contig 13349 bp, 8 predicted proteins | sample RumenRJG_04DNA_FD_203882 | JGI IMG/M metagenome (GOLD analysis project Ga0310695, IMG submission 203882) | Bovine rumen microbial communities from Lethbridge, Alberta, Canada - RJG_04 (v2) (version 2) | ecosystem: Host-associated > Mammals > Digestive system > Stomach > Rumen | place: Canada...
TGGTGAAGCTCTTTGCCCGGGAAGAGGCGGAGTATCGGCGCTTCGTCTCCGTCAACGAGGAAGTGACCCGCCTGCAGCTCAAGGAGCAGCGCAGCGGCAAGTTTTTCCACGTGATCATGGGCATGTTTACCCAGATCGGCCCGCTGCTGATCTACTTTGCCGGCGGCTTTCTCATCGTGGCCCGGGGCGATACCGGTCTGACGGTGGGTACCATCACCGCAACCGTTGCCCTGATCAACCGGCTTTACCGGCCAGTCCAGTCCCTGCTGAACATCCATGTGGACTTTACCCGGTCCCTGGCCCTGTTCACCCGCATCTTCGATTACTTTGACATGACCAATCCCATTGTGGAGAAGGCGGACGGCGAGAAGCCGGAGATCACCGACGGGGATATTGAATATGATCACGTGGCGTTCTCCTACGATCCGAACAAGCCCCTGCTGTCGGACATTCACTTCACCGTGCCCGCCGGGCAGATGTACGCGGTGGTAGGCCCCTCCGGCGCAGGCAAATCCACGGTGGTCAACCTGCTGCCCCGGCTCTATGACGTGACAGGCGGCAGCGTGCGGGTGGCCGGTGTGGACGTGCGGGACTTCGATCTCAAGTATCTGCGGCAGAACATCGGCGTGGTCACCCAGGACACCTATCTCTTCAACGGCACCATTCGGGAAAACCTGCTCTACGCCAGGGAAGACGCCACCCGGGAGGAGATCGAGGCGGCCTGCCGGATCGCCAATCTCCACGATTTCATCGCCCGTCAGCCGGAGGGCTATGATACCGTGGTGGGCAACCGGGGACTGAAACTCTCCGGCGGCGAGAAGCAGCGGCTGTCCATTGCCCGTGTGATCCTGAAGGATCCCCGGATCCTGATTCTGGACGAGGCCACTTCCGCCCTGGACTCCATCTCCGAGAGCGCCATCCAGGACGCTCTGGAAAAGCTCATGGAGGGACGCACCAGCATCGTCATCGCCCACCGGCTGTCCACCATTTTGAAGGCGGACAAGATCCTGGTGGTCCGGGACGGGGTCATCGCCGAGCAGGGAAGCCACGAGGAACTGCTGCGGCTGAACGGCACTTATCGGCAGCTGTATGAGACCCAGTTCCGTCGGGTGCTGGACTATGAAACCGAACAGCTGGGCAAAACGGCCTGATATCGATTCCAAATAGAAAATGAGGATATCCGAACACAAATCGGATATCCTCATTTTTATGCTGCCCGACTAAAACAGCAGCGCGTTGGCGATACCAAAATAGACCAGCAGGGACAGGGCGTCCACAATGGTGGTGATGAAGGGACTGGCCATGACCGCCGGGTCAAAGCCCAGCTTCTGGGCGCACATGGGCAGGCTGCAGCCGATGAGCTTGGCCACCAGCACCGTCATCGCCATGGTGAAGCAGACCACAAAAGCCGTGATTACGGTGATATCGGTGTTGCCCATCAGCATCCGGTCCACCAGCATGATCTTCCCGAAGCACAGGATCGACAGGGCGACGCCGCAGAGGACCGCCGTCTGGATCTCCTTCCAGGCTACCTTGGGAAGGTCCGCAAACTCCAGCTCGCCCAGGGACAGGGCGCGGATGATGGAGACGGAGGCCTGGGAACCGGAATTGCCGCCGGTGTCCATGAGCATGGGAATAAAGGCCGTCAGCACCACCTGGGCGGCCAGGGCGCTCTCAAAGCCGGTGATGATCATGCCGGTAAAGGTGGCCGAGACCATGAGCAGTGCCAGCCAGGGGATCCGGTGCTTGAACAGATCCCAGGCGTTGGAGCGCAGGTAGTTCTTATCCGAGGGGAGCATGCCGGCCATTTTTTCGATGTCCTCCGTGGTCTCCTCTTCCAGAACGTCCATGGCGTCGTCGAAGGTGATGATGCCCACCAAGAGATTGTCGTTGTCCACAACGGGCAGGGCCAGAAAATTGTACTTGGAGAGCATCTGGGCGACCTTCTCCTGATCGTCCATGGTGTTGACGGAAATCACGTTCTCGTCCATGATCTGTGTGACCGGAGCGTCGTCATCGGCGGCCAGCAGCAGATCCTTGACGGACACGGTGCCCAGGAGTTTCCGGTCCCGGGTCACGTAGCAGGTGTAGATGGTCTCCTTGTCCACACCAGTCCTGCGGATGCGGGCGATGGCCTCGGCGACCGTCATGCCGGGGCGCAGGGAGACGTATTCCGTGGTCATGATCGAGCCGGCGGAATTCTCCGGATAGCGCAGCAGATCGTTGATCTCCCGGCGCATCTGGGGATCCGCCTGGGCCAGGATCCGCTTGACCACGTTGGCGGGCATTTCCTCCACCAGATCCACGGCGTCGTCTACATAGAGCTCTTCGATCACATCGTGGAGCTCCGCGTCAGAAAAGCCGCGGATCAGCAGCTCCTGCACCTCCGGCTCCATCTCCACGAAGGTTTCCGCCGCCAGTTCTTTGGGCAGCAGACGGAACAGCTTGGGAATGCCAACGGGATCGATCTCCTCAAAAACGGCGGCTACGTCGGCACCGTTCATGGTGATGAGGACGTCTTTCAGCGTGGAATACTTTTTTTCTTCGAGCAGTACCCTGAGGGTATGCTCCATGGTTACTAAACGTTCTGCCATCGGTTTTCCTCCTCTTGTTGGTTTTCAGATTTGGAAGCCCGACACAGACAGACCAAAGTCGCTATTTACTTGTTTCGGCGGAAACATACAGGCAGTGCAGTTCCGACCGCAATACTTCGGCCCGCTGCTGTGCCGCCGTTACTTCCACTATCCATGGTGTTTCCTCCTTTTACCAGACTTGGACTTTGTCCATTTATCAGAATACAGGGTTTGGACTCGGTTTGTCAAGGAAAAATCGCCGTTCTTGGGTATTGCCAAACGCCATAATTGTGTGTAGAATACTATTATATTTAGAAATTTTGAAGGTTTTATGCAGAGGCGCGATATGGAGAAGATCACATCCCGGAAAAACGCATATATCCGGCACCTGCGTATGCTCGCTGCCGACGCCGCTTACCGGCGTGAAAAGGGCGAATACCTGTGCGACGGATACAAGCTCCTGGGGGAGGCCCTGTCCTGCGGCGCTTCTGTTGCCTCTGTGCTGTGGAAAGAGCGGGAACAGGCGCTGCCCGGCCTGGAGGATGCCGCACAATATGCGGCCCCGGCGGATCTTTTCGATTTTGCCTCGCCCATGAAAAACAGCCCCGGGCCGCTGTTTGCGGTGCGGATCCGCGGCTGCGGCAAGCCGGGCGCGATGCGAAACGCCATCGTGCTGGAGAACGTTCAGGACCCGGGCAATGTGGGGACCGTTCTTCGTACGGCCAACGCTTTCGGGATCGACACGGTGATCCTGACCGGAGACTGTGCCGACCCCTATCATCCGAAGACTGTCCGGGCCACCATGGGCGCCATCTTCCGGCAGAAGATCATCCGAATGGAGCTGCCCTATGTGAAGGGCCTGCTGGATGAAATGGGGCTGCCCCTGTATGGCGCGGCCCTGGACCCGGCGGCGAAGGATATCCGCAGCCTGGATCTGCGGCATGCCGCGGTGGCCATCGGCAGCGAGGGCAGGGGACTGAGTACCGAATTGCTGGCTTCGTGTCAGGAAAAGCTGCTGATCCCCATGCAGCCGGAGAGCGAATCCCTGAATGCGGCGGTGGCTGCGGCGGTGTGTATGTGGGAAATGAGCAGATAGGAGGACGCGCATGGCTTCTTTGGAATATTGGCTCTGGCTCTCCTCTGTGCCGGTGAGCCCCAAGGCCCGGCTGGCGCTGATCGAACGCTATGGGGACGCCAAGGCTGCGTTCTTCGCACCGGCGGGAGAGTTCAAGTCCTTGCCCGGCGTCTCCACCCGTGAGGCCGCCCTGCTGGAGGCGCGGGATATGAGCGGGGTCAACGGCGTCCTGAGCGCCTGTCGGGAGCAGGAACTGCAGATCATCAGCATGCAGGACGCGGCCTATCCCAACCGGCTGCGGAATATCTACGCGCCGCCTGTGGTATTGTATGTAAAGGGCAGCCTGCCCCTGGTGGATGAGAACGCCCTGATCGCAGTGATCGGCACCCGCAAGGCCAGCCCTTACGGCGTCAAAATGGGCAAGGAGCTGGCATGGCAGATCAGCAGAGACGGCGGTATCGTGGTCTCCCTGCTGACAAACGGCGTGGACGCCGCTGCGGCGGAGGGCGCGCTGCTGGCAGGCGGCAGCTGCGTGGGCGTGCTGGGCACGCCCCATGAATGTGAGCATGGATATCTTGCAAAACAGGTGGCGGCCCGGGGCGCACTGGTCAGCGAGTATCCGCCGGGAATAGAGCCGCTGCGCAGCTTTTTCCGGGAGCGCAACCGTCTCGCCGCGGGCCTGTCCGTAGGCGTCGTTGTGGTGGAGGCTCCGGAGAAGAGCGGTACCCGCTTGTTTGCCAATGAGGCGGCCGAGCAGGGGAAGGAGATCTTTGCCGTGCCCGGCAACGCCGACGCGGAAAACAGCGCCGGGACCCTTGCCCTTCTCAAGGAGGGCGCCAAGCTGGTGACCACCGGCTGGGAAGTATTGAACGAATTTGAGGCGCTGTACCCGGACAAGCTCCGCCACGGCCGGGAGCAGTATCCGGCGGAGGAGAAGGCGTCGGAGACACCGACCACGGCTCCGGCGGCTGCGAAAAAAGCCATTGACAAGCCAGAGGGCAAAGGATATATTGACTTGGCGGAACAGCTGTCCGGGCTTACGGAGGACCAGTTGAAGATCGTAACGGCGATCGACCGCAGCGCCAGCCACATCGACGATATCATCGAGGCCACCGGGCTGCCCACCGCAAAGGTGTTGGCCCAGCTGACGATCCTGGAGATCAAGGGCTATATCCGTCGGGAGGCCGGCAGGCGCATCGCATTGAATATTGCAAAAAAGTGAGGAAGCAGAATGGCAAAAGCAAAGGATCTGGTCATTGTCGAATCCCCCGCAAAGGCAAAGACGATCGAAAAGTATTTGGGTGGTAATTACAGAGTGACAGCGTCCATGGGGCATCTGCGGGATCTTCCCAAGAGCAAGATGGGCGTAGATATAGAAAATGGTTTTGAACCCCAGTATATTCCGGTACGGGACAAGGCGGATTTGATCGCACAGCTGAAAAAAGAAGCCAAGAGCGCAAAGACAGTCTATCTGGCGACGGACCCTGACCGGGAGGGCGAGGCCATCTCCTGGCATTTGAAGGAACTGCTGGACCTGCCGGACGAAAAGGCCAAGCGCGTGACCTTCAACGAGATCACGAAGAAGGTCGTCACCGAGAGCATCCAGCACCCCCGCGGCATCGACCAGGATCTGGTGGACGCCCAGCAGGCCCGCCGCATTCTGGACCGGATCGTGGGCTATAAGCTCTCTCCGCTGCTGTGGCGCAAGGTGAAGACGGGTCTGTCCGCAGGCCGTGTCCAGTCCGTGGCCACCCGAATGGTGGTGGATCGGGAAGAAGAGATCAAGGCCTTCGTCAGTGAAGAATACTGGCTGCTGGACGCGTTCCTCTCCCGTCCCGAGGGCGGCAGCTTTACCGCCCGCTTTTACGGCAGGGGCGAGAAGAAACAGGAGCTGAAAAGCGAGGAGCAGGTCAAGGCGGTGATCGCGGCCACGCAGGACGCGCCCTTTACCGTCAGCCAGGTCAAGCGCGGCGAGAAGCAGCGCACCCCGGCGCCTCCCTTCATCACCTCCACCCTGCAGCAGGAGGCTTCCCGCCGCCTGAACATGACTCCGCGGCGCACCATGTCCATCGCCCAGCAGCTGTATGAGGGCGTGGAGATCGCCGACCGGGGCAGCATCGGTCTCATCACTTATATGCGTACCGATTCCCTCCGCCTGTCCGAGGAGGCGCTGAGTTCTGCCCGGGCCTTTATCACCGAGCATTACGGGGCATCCTACTGCCCGGCGCAGCCCCGCCGTTTCAAGACCAAGGCAGGGGCCCAGGACGCCCATGAGGCCATCCGGCCCACGGACGTGAACCTGACGCCGGAGTTGGTGCGCAAGAGCCTGACCCAGGAGCAGTACCGGCTGTATCGGCTGATCTGGGGCCGCTTTACCGCCAGCCAGATGGCCAACGCCGTGTATGACAATGTGTCTGTGGATGTGGATTCCGCGGGCTATACCTTCCGGGCCAATTACTCCGAACTGAAATTCCCGGGCTATACCGCAGTTTACGAGGAGGCCAGGGACGAGGAGAGCGACGAGCTGGCAAATCCGCTGCCTTCTCTCAGCGAAGGGGAGCGGCTGATGTTGGACAAGATGGTGCCGGACCAGCAGTTTACTCAGCCCCCCGCACGCTACACGGAGGCCACGCTGATTCGGGCCATGGAGGAAAAGGGTATAGGACGCCCCTCCACCTACGCGCCTACCATCACCACCATCACCTCCCACGACTATGTGATCAAAGAGGGCAAGTACCTGCGGCCCACACCCCTGGGCGAAGTGGTCACCGGACTCATGAAGGAACACTTTGCCGATATCGTGGACCTGAAGTTCACCAACCACATGGAGAGCGAGTTGGACGAGATCGAAAGCGGAAAGGTCCAGTGGAGGCAGGTCCTCAACGAGTTCTACGAGGATTTCGACAAAGAATATAAAGAGGCGGAGAGCGCCATGGACGGCGTCCGAATCAAGGTGCCGGACGTGCTCAGCGACGAATTCTGCGAGGTTTGCGGAAGGCAGATGGTGGTCAAGAAAGGCAAGTTCGGCCACTTCCTCGCCTGCCCGGGCTTCCCGGAATGCACCTTTACCAAGCCTATCGTGGTGGAGATGCCCGGCAAGTGCCCCAAGTGCGGCAGCCGCATCCTCAAGCGTACCTCCCGAAAGGGCTATGTGTTCTATGCCTGTGAACGGGGGACCGACTGCGGCTTTATCACCTGGGATGTGCCCACCAAGGACTTCTGCCCCGCGTGCGGCAAGACCATGTTCAAGCACAGCGGCCGCGGCCCCCTGAAGTCCTTCTGCATCAATGAGGCTTGCCCCAACTTTGTCCCCGAGGACAAGCGGGTCTATAAGAAAAAGACCCCGGAGGAGAAGGCCGCTTCCGCCGCCAAAAAGTCGGCGGGGAAGAAAACTGCGGCAAAAAAGACAGCCACAAAGAAATCTGCAAAAACAAAGGGATAAGGTATGGAAAAAGTCACAGTCCTGGGCGCGGGCCTGGCGGGCAGTGAATGCGCCTGGCAGCTGGCCAAGCGGGGGATCCCCGTACGCCTGGTAGAGATGAAGCCGGTGAAAATGACCCCGGCCCATACATCGGAGTATTTCGGGGAGCTGGTCTGCTCCAACTCGCTTCGCAGCGACGAGCTTACCAACGCGGTTGGATTGCTGAAGGCGGAAATGCGGAAGATGGGCTCGCTGATCATGGAGAGCGCCGACTTAAACCGCGTGGCCGCAGGCGGCGCCCTTGCGGTGGACCGTGTGGGCTTTGCCCGCTATATCACCGAGAAGCTGGAGGGCTGCGACCTGGTTGAGATCGTTCGGGAAGAGGCCACCGAAATCCCGGAGGGGCAGGTGGTCGTGGCCACAGGCCCTCTGAGCAGCGACGCCATCGCGGAGAAGATCGCCGCCCTCTGCCCGGACAGCGACCTGCACTTTTATGATGCGGTGGCCCCCATCGTGACCCTGGAGAGCGTGGACATGGACAGCGCCTTTTTCGCCTCCCGCTACGACAAGGGGACGGCTGATTATGTAAACTGCCCCATGGACAAGGAGGAATACCTGGCTTTCGTAAACGAACTGGTGAACGCCAGGGAAGCGGAGGTCCACGGCTTTGACGACGCCGGGGTCTTCGAGGGCTGCATGCCGGTGGAGGTCATGGCCCGCCGGGGGGTGGACACCCTGCGCTACGGACCGCTGAAGCCTGTGGGCCTGAAGGATCCGCGCACCGGGAAGGAGAATTACGCCGTGGTGCAGCTGCGGCGGGACAATGCCGACGGCACCATCTACAATATGGTGGGCTTTCAGACCCATCTGACCTGGGGCGAGCAGAAGCGGGTCTTCTCCATGATCCCCGCCCTGCGGAATGCGGAGTTTGTGCGCTACGGCGTCATGCACCGCAACACCTATTTGAACAGTCCCGGCCTGCTGGACCGCTATTACCGGCTGATCTCCCAGCCCCGCATCAGCTTTGCCGGACAGATGACCGGGGTGGAAGGCTATGTGGAGTCCGCCGCCTCCGGCTTGCTGGTGGGTATCGAGACGGCCGCCCGGGTGCTGGGATTGCCGCCGGTGGATTTCCCCCAGGAGACGGCCATCGGTGCGCTGGGCCTGTACATTTCCGGTGGAAGTGTGGGTGATTTTCAGCCAATGAACATCAATTTCGGCATCATCACCCCGCTGGACCACCGAGTCAAGGGAAAGCGCAACAAGAACGCGGAGATCTCGAAGCGTTCACTGGCGATCATAGATACATTGCTGGAAAGGGAGGTATTCGACTGTGAGAATCATCGTTGACGCAATGGGCGGCGACAACGCCCCCCGGGAGATCGTAAAGGGCGCCGTGTACGCGAAACGCGAACTGGGCGTGGATGTGACCCTGGTGGGCCGCAAGGAAGAGGTAGACGCCTGCCTGCAGGCGGAAAACTGCATGGATATCCAGGTGGTGGACGCCCGGGAGGTGATCACCATGGAGGATGACCCCAGCACCGCCACCCGCCGCAAGAAGGATTCCTCCATGGCTGTGGCCCTGTCCCTGCTGAAGGACGGCCAGGGCGACGCGGTGGTCTCTGCCGGCAGTACCGGCGCGCTGCTCACCGGCGCGACGCTGACGGTCAAACGCATCCGCGGTATCCGCCGTGCAGCGCTGGCCCCTGTTTTGCCCGCGGGTGAGCATGGCGTGATGCTGATCGACTGCGGCGCCAATGTGGAGTGCACCGCCGAGTATCTGCTCCAGTTTGCCTTTATGGGAAGTTTTTATGCCAAGAAGATCATGGGCTGCGCCGAACCCCGGGTGGGCCTGCTGAATGTGGGTACCGAGGACACCAAGGGCGGCGACCTGCAGCATCAGACCTTCGAACTGTTGAAGAAGGCGGACGAGGAAGGCCGGATCAAATTCGCGGGCAATGTGGAGGGCACCGGCGTGTTCTCCGGCGAGGTGGACGTGGTGGTCACCGACGGCTTTACCGGCAACGTTCTGCTCAAGGGGACCGAAGGCGTCATCAAGTACATCATGACCCAGCTTAAGGGCGTGTTCTATAAGAGCACCGTCAACAAGCTGGCAGCGGCAGCGCTGAAGGGCGATCTGGCCGCCATGAAGAAATCCATGGACGTGAACGAGGTGGGCGGCACGGCGCTGGTGGGGATCAGCAAGCCGGTCATCAAGGCTCACGGCTCCTCCAACGCGGCCAGCTTTTTCGCCGCCATGCGGCAGGCAAAGGCCTTCGCGGAGTCGGGGATCATCGGGGATATCACCGAAAACATCGATTATATGAAGCTCAAAGCCGAGTAAACCATGGGGGATCTTGAGAAGAAAATCGGATATACGTTTCGCAGCCCCAGGCTTTTGGAAACAGCGCTGACCCACAGTTCCTATGCCAACGAAAAGCACGATGGGGGCTGTGAAAGCTATGAGCGCCTGGAGTTTCTGGGGGATTCGATCCTGGGCTTCACCACGGCGGAGTTCCTGTACGCCCATGAGCCTGCCCTGCCCGAGGGCAGCATGACCCGCCTGCGGGCGGAGCTGGTATGTGAGAGCAGTCTGCACAAAGTGGCTCTGGCCCTGGACCTTGGCCGATATATGCGCCTTGGCAAAGGCGAAGAGCGCAGCGGCGGCCGGGAGCGGCCGTCCATCCTGGCGGATATGGTGGAGGCGATCATCGCCGCCCTGTACCTGGACGCCGGTCTGGAGCAGGCCAAGTCCTTTATCATGAGTCGGGTGCTCAAGGACGCGGAGATCAGTGAGGAGCACCGCAGCCAGGATTATAAAACCGTTCTGCAGGAGCTGGTGCAGCGCAAGGCGGATCAGCATATCGCCTATGAGCTCATCGGCGAGAGCGGCCCGGACCACAATAAGCGCTTCACTTTCCGGGTGAGCGTCAACGGCGTCAGCGCCGGCGAGGGGACGGGACGCACCAAGAAGGAGGCCGAGCAGATGGCCGCCAAACAGGCCCTGGAGACCTTGCAGGCATGAGCGCCAGAGAGTCTGTCATCCCGGTGTTCGTGCCCCATCTGGGTTGCCCCCACGCCTGCGTGTTCTGTAATCAGAACCGTATTTCCGGCGCGGAGCGGCCGGCCACAGCCGAGACCGTGCGAGAAGCGATCAAGCAAGCAGCCGCCTTGCCCCAGACCGGGGCAAAGCGGCAACTGGCGTTTTATGGGGGGAGTTTTACAGCCATCCCCTTGGCGGAACAGACAGCTTTGCTGGCCGCCGCCAAGGATGCGCTGGACAGGGGAGAGATCGATGCGATCCGCCTGTCCACCCGCCCGGACGCCATCGATGAGACCGTACTCCGGCGGCTGCGGGAATACGGCGTGGAGACCATAGAGCTGGGGGCCCAGTCCATGGACGAGCAGGTACTCCGCCTTTCCGGACGGGGCCATACGGCGGCGGATGTGGAGCGGGCGTCACGGCTCATCAAGGACAGGGGCTTTCGCCTGATCCTGCAGATGATGACCGGGCTGCCCGGCGACGATGAAGAGAAAGATATGGAGACGGCCCGGCAGCTGATCGCCTTGGGGGCGGACGGCGTACGGATCTATCCCACCGTCATCGTGCGGGACACGGCGCTGTATACGCTGTGGAAGAGCGGGCGCTATCGGGAACACAGCGTGGAGGACGCCGTGCGGGTCTGCGCGAAGCTGCTGCCCCTGTTTCAGCAGGCGGGGATCCCGGTGATCCGCCTGGGACTCAATCCCACGGAGGAGCTCTCCGGCGGCGCAGCTGTTGCCGGAGCTTATCACCCCGCCCTCGGAGAGCTGGTCAGAAGTCGGATCCTGTATGAAAAGGCAGAGCTTCTTCTGAGGGAGAACGGCGCTTCCGGCAGGGTGATCCTGGGCGTCGCGCCGGAAAACCTGTCCCAGATGGTGGGGCAGCACAGGGAGAATGTGCGAAAGCTGTGTGACGCGTTTGGGCTGGAGACTTTGAAAGTCCGTCCGGCAAACATAAAAAGCGGGGAAATCTGTGTGATTTCCATTGAAAAATAACAAAAGATACGGTATAATTATTTAGTTATTGCAAAAAATTTCAAATTCTCAGATTGAGGTCAGTCATTTGTATTTACGTGCGTTGGAGATCCAGGGCTTCAAGTCTTTCCCGGACAAGACCCGTCTCACATTTGAAAAAGACATAACCGCCATTGTCGGCCCCAACGGTTCCGGCAAGTCCAACATCGCGGACGCTATCCTCTGGGTCATGGGCGAGCAGCGCAGCAAGGCTCTGCGCGGTTCCAAGATGGAGGACGTGATCTTCGGCGGTACCGAGAAGCGCAATGCCCTCGGCTTTGCCCAGGTGTCGCTGATCATCGACAACTCCGCTCATATCTTCGACTATGAGGGCAGTGAGGTCATGCTCAGCCGCCGCTATTACCGCAGCGGTGACAGCGAGTATTTCATCAACAAAGAATCCGTCCGCCTCAAGGACATCCACTCCCTTTTGATGGATACCGGCCTGGGGCGTGATGGCTATTCCATCATCGGCCAGGGCCGCATCGCCGAGATCGTCTCCAGCCGCAGCACCGACCGGCGCGAGGTGTTTGAGGAGGCGGCGGGCATCTCCCGCTTCCGCTACCGCAAGGAGGAAGCCGAGCGCAAGCTGCAGCGGACCGATGAGAATCTGCTGCGCATCAACGATAAGATCGAGGAACTGGAGCTGCAGGTGGGCCCGCTGCAAAAGCAGGCGGAGACCGCCAAGCGCTATCTGGTGCTTCGGGATCAGCTGCGTGTGCAGGAGATCTCTGTTTGGATGGCGACGCTGGACAGGCTGCGCGCACAGGCGGACAGCGTTCAGCAGGAGTTTACACAGGCACAGCAGGACCTGGAACGGGCCAAGGCCTCTCTGGAGGCGCTGTATGCCTCCTCCGGCAGCATTACCGAGCGGATGCATCAGAAGGATGTGGAGAGCGAGCAGGCGCGGGAGCGCTTGTCTGCCTCGGAAGCGGCGGCGGCCGCCTGTGAGTCTGAGGCTGCGGTGCTGCGGGCCAATGTCCAGAGCAGTACAGAGCAGCTGGAACGTCTGCGCAGAGATATCGCCGAGCGGGACCGCAGGGCGGAGGAGATCCGTGCCAGCATCGGCGAGGGCGAGAGCCGCATCGCGGAGATCGAGAAAGAACTGGCTGACCTCGCCCAGGAGACGGCCCGGAACAACAATGTTCTGGACGGCTGCCGGATGAAGCTGAAGAACCGGGAAGCCATGGTCGAGCAGCTGAGCCAGCAGGCCACCTCGCTGGAAGTTGAGGGGCGGAGCATGGATTCCCGCATCAACATGCTCAGCGAGATGGAGAAGGATTACGAGGGCTATTCCCGCGCGGTCAAGACCGTGATGCGGGAGGCTCAGCGGGGCAATCTCAAGGGCGTCCACGGACCGGTGGCGAATCTGCTGCGGGCGGATGAGGAATGTGCCCTGGCCATCGAAACTGCCCTGGGCGCCGCCTCTCAGAATATCGTGATCGACACCCAGAACGACGGCCGCCAGGCCATCGAAATGCTCAAGCGCATGGACGCCGGACGGGCCACCTTCCTGCCGGTGGACACCATTCGCGGCAGCGTCATGAAGGACGCGCCGGAGCGGGATCCGGGTTTCGTGGGCATCGCCTATGAGCTGGTGCGTTTTGATCCCAGATATGACCAGATCTTTGCAAAGCTCCTGGGACGGACCGTCGTGGCCGAGACCCTGGGCGACGCGGTGCGTATGTCCAAAGCCAACGGCAACAGGCTCCGCATCGTGACCCTGGATGGTCAGATGATCAATGCAGACGGTTCCATGACCGGCGGCAGCAGCGTCAAAAACAGCGGCATCCTGTCCCGGGCCAATGAGCTGGAAAAACTGAAAAAGCAGAGAGCGCGCAGTGCCGAGAAGCAAAAGAAGTGCGCGGCCGAATTGGCCCAGGCCAGGTCCGGTCTGGCAGCTGTCCGCTATCAGCTGGACATGGCTTTGGAAGACCAGGCGGAGCTTCGCAGCCGCAGCGCCTCCTTTGAGGCGGAGTGGAAGACCACGAAGAATTCCGTGCAGCAGTTTTCTCTGCTCTTGGAAAGCCTGACCGGCGACAGTGAGACCCGGCAGCGCGCCCTGGAAGCCGCCGGACGGCAGATCGAGAGCTTCAAGAGCCGCCTGGGCGAAAAAGAGCGGCAGCAGGCGGAGATCCGGCAGAAGAGCGACGGGATCCGCGCGGAGATCGCGGAGATCAGTCAGAAGAAGCTGGAGCTGGAGGGCAAACGCACCCGGGCGGAG
>Ga0310695_10010685_pt1 | contig 13349 bp, 8 predicted proteins | sample RumenRJG_04DNA_FD_203882 | JGI IMG/M metagenome (GOLD analysis project Ga0310695, IMG submission 203882) | Bovine rumen microbial communities from Lethbridge, Alberta, Canada - RJG_04 (v2) (version 2) | ecosystem: Host-associated > Mammals > Digestive system > Stomach > Rumen | place: Canada...
GTTTGAGCAGGTAGGCTCCCTCGGAAAGAGCCTGCCGCGCGAAGACCGCCAGACGACAACACAAGCCGGGGATATTGTTCTCTATTCCGCAAACCAGCTCGTCGTATTCTACGGGTCGAATTCCTGGGCTTATACCCGGCTCGGGCGGATCGCAGACAGGTCCGCGTCGGAGCTGAGCGAGCTGCTTGGAAGCGGCGACGTTACGATCACACTCACCTTGGAATAACAGGAGGAACACATGAAAAAAATACTGATCATATCGGCAAGCCCCCGCGTGAACAGCAACTCCGAAGCCTTGGCGAAGGCCTTCGCCCGCGGCGCGCAGGAGGCGGGTCACGAGGCGGAACTTATATCCCTGCGCGGCAAGACCGTGAACTTCTGCCGCGGCTGCTTTGTATGTCAGGAGAAGCAGCGCTGCGTGATGCGCGACGACGCGGACACGATCTGTCAGAAGGCGCTGGAGGCTGACGTGCTGGTCTTTGCCACGCCGATCTATTACTATGAGATGTCCGGACAGCTCAAGACCCTGCTTGACCGCCTGAACCCGCTCTTTCCCAGCGACTACGCCTTCCGCGACGTGTATCTGCTGACAGCCGCCGCCGAGGATGAGGAGACTGTGCCCCAGCGCGCCGTGAGCGGCGTGGAAGGCTGGATCGAATGCTTTGAGCGCGCAAAGCTCGCCGGAACCGTTTTTATGGGCGGCGTCACCGCAGCGGGAGAAAACCCGGCGCACCCCGCGCTGAACCTGGCATACCGCATGGGCGCAGAAGCTTGACGGCAGCGCGAAAGCGTAATTTTCCGATTCAATCAAAAGAAAACACACACGATGGACTCACCCGGTTTTTCTCCGGAGTCCATCGTGTGTGTTTTTGTCGGCGGGAAAGCCTTTCGGCGCTGCGGCGCAGAAAAAGATTGCAAAGCGCGTGAAACCGCGGTAGAATTTTACAGAACAATCACAAACGGAGGGATATGCCTTGAAGAGAAAACTCATTTGCATTTTGCTGGTCGCGGCGCTGCTGTCCTCTCTGCTGAGCTGCGCTTTTGCCGAGACTGTCAGCGGAGACGCGCTGTCCGATGATGAGCAGCACGCCCTTGACTATCTGGGAGAGCAGCTCGCCGCGCCCGCCGCGGTGCTGATGAACTCCGGGGAGGACGTCGACGATATCTATTCCTCGCTGAACTGGACGTCCGTTGCGGATACGTTTCCGGAGAAGTTTGACCTGCGCGAGCGCGGTGTTGTCACCTCCGTGAAAAGCCAGAGTCCCTGGGGCACCTGCTGGAGCTTTGCCACCATGGCGGCAAGCGAAGCCAGCATCCTGAACGCGCTGGGGATGACGGCGGAAGAGTATCTTGAAAAGAACAGCGAGGAGATGGATCTGTCCGAAAAGCACCTCGCATGGTTCACGGCGACGGCGCTGCCTGAGGCGGAGGCTTACCCGGAGGGCGCGTATCCCTATAACGTCGGTCAGGCGGGCGAGGGCGTTTATCCGGCGCCGGGTTCGGATGTGTCGACCTATGACTACGGCGGAAACTATTTCTTTGCCGCTTCCAGTCTGGCCTCCGGCATCGGCGTCGTGAAGGAGTCGCTGGTTCCCTACGGCGACAGCGAAGGCCGCCGGAACAGCGAGGGCGACTGGAGTCTCCCGGAGGAGCAGCGCTACATGCAGAGCTTTGAGCTCAAGAACGCAAACGTCCTGCCCGCCCCGGCTTCGATCGACGCGGACGGGAACTACGTCTACCGCCCCGAGGCCACAGAGGCGATCAAGAGCGAGCTTCTGAAGGGCAGAGCCGTCGGCATCAGCATCTGCGCGGATCTGTCCATGCCGCAGGAGCCGGACGCCGTCCGCGCGCGTCTTTTGAGCAGATACGGCGGCACCGACAAGGTCTCCAAGGAGGAGCTCTCCGATTACGTCGATCTGCGCGCGGGCGTCGTGGATGCGGATACCCTGTCCGACGCGGATCTGCAGCGCCTCATGGAGATCGCGCTGAAGCTCCATGAGCTAAAAGAAAACCCGTATGCCGACGCCGACCTCGACCGGGAGCAGACGATCCGGGTTTTGAAGTCCAAATACTTCGGCGACGATTACAAGAAGCTGGCTGCCGAAGAGGATGAGGACGCCGCGCATGTCCCCTACCTGAACTTCTCCGGTGAAAAGTCGGAAATCTATGCCCACTATACCTATGAGCATGTGCAGGCAAACCATGCCGTGACCGTAGTGGGCTGGGATGACAGCTTCCCGGTCTCCGCCTTCCGGGAGGGCTATCAGCCGCCGGAGAACGGCGCCTGGATCGTGAAGAACAGCTGGGGCGAGGACTGGGGCAAGGACGGTTATTTCTGGCTCTCCTACTATGACCAGAGTCTCGCCGGCATTGAGAGCTTTGAATATGTCGTGGACGAGGACAACCGGCAGATGGATCACCTGAGTCTGCTCGACTACGACCACATGCCCGCAGCGATCATCAGCTCCACGCTCTTTAAGCAGCCGGTTTACGCGGCGAACATCTTTGAGGTGGAGGAAGACAGCGTCCTGCAGTATGTCTCTGCCATGACGGGAGAGCTTGATACCGCCGTCACGGTTTCGGTCTATCTCCTGCCGGAGGGCGCCGTACAGCCGACGGACGGAAGGCTTCTGGAGAGTACGACCCAGCGCTTCGACTTTGCGGGATATCACCGCCTTGAGCTGGGCGAAAAGCTGGCGTTCTCCGCCGGCTCCCGTATCGGCGTGGTCGTTCTTGAGCGCGTTCCGACCGCGGACGGTCTGCGGTACGCCCTCACCAACACCAGCAGCCTTGGCGAAAAGGGACCCGCTGTTTTCAACGAGCTCCACAAGGACGAGGGCCAGACGCTCAAGCGCTACTGCAAAGCCGTCGTGAATCCCGGTGAGAGTCTGATCAGCTTCCGTCACGGCAGCTGGATCGACTGGACAAACGCGATCGAGAGCTTCCGGAATAACGGGGACTGCGCCTGCATGGCCTACGACAACCTGCCGATCAAGGCCTACCTGTACCCGCTCGATGAGGTCATGAAGCTGCATCATTTTGAAAACCAGTCCGGCGAGACCGCGATCTGCCCGGAATGCGGCTATATCCTGCGCACGGTCAAGTGAGCGCATTTATACCGACTGCGTCAGTGGCAAATTGCATATTGCCCCGCAGCGCATCCTGTGTTATACTCCCAAAAGCACAAATTTTATGAGGTGATCAGAATGTCCATTGCTCAGTTTATTTCTTTTCCCATTTCCGTTCTTCTTTTCATCTGGATGCTGCGCATCAAGAAGGATGATCCGTTCCCGAAGGGCAGCGTTCTCAAAATGGTCATTACCGGTGTCCTGTGTGTCATCGGTGCCACCATCATCACGCTTCTGCTTGGCCTGCTCGCTTTGGCGATCCGGCTCGGCCCTGACACTGTCAAGCAGATGTTTTCAAATCCGGACCCCGAAGTTGCCGCGGGCATTTCGGCGCGCATTGAGGCATTGAGCGGCAAGCCCACGCTGTGGAGAACATTTATTCAAAACTTCGTTTTCGTCGCAGCCATAGAGGAGGGGCTCAAGTATTTCGCCATGCGTATCTCCTCCGCAAAACCCGGCGTGATCAAAAACCGGATGGACGCGCTGATCTGCGCCGCCATCGTGGGCATTGCCTTCCAGGTGGTGGAGGATTTCACCTACGCCTCCGGCTTGGCTATCGCTGTGATGAGGGCAGTCATGCCGTTTCATTTCCTCTTCGGCGCCATTATGGGCTACTATTACGGTCTGTTCCTGGAGACCGGCAACAAGAGCGACCATGTCAAGGCCCTGCTCATCCCGATCCTCATTCACGGACTGTTCGATTTCAGCATCAAGTGCATAGAAATCAATGACTACTACTTCATTTTCACGCTGGTTGTGATGGTGCTGACCTTCGCGCTGGCCGTCTATGTGATCTACAAGATCCACAAGTGGAGCAAGGACGGCACGCTCTCCAAGCCGATCCCCGCGCTGAATTCCGAAGAGGCCGGCGTATAAGGCGGGAGCCGAAAAGATCTGCTGAGGGGCTGTAGCAAAACGCCTGTCATCCTGAGCGTAAGCGAAGGATCTTTCCCAGAAAACTTGCAAAACATTCAAAAGAAAGATTCTTCGTCACTTCGTTCCTCAGAAAGACATAAGGCAATACCGCACAATGCGGCAAGAGCAGATTCCGAGAAAATCTGAGTTCTGATGATGGCACTTTTTCGCAGATGTACTTTGTGTACCTCAAGAAAAAGTGACGAAATCAGGGCTCAAATTTTCTGGAAGATGCCGCAGGCGTATTGTGCGGTGTTGCCATAAAGGAAAACGTTTTGCTACAGCCCCTTGTATGAAGATCCTCCCACGGCTTTCTTGGCCGGGCGGCATTGGAAAGACACAGCTTCGATCCCTGAAAAAAGAACGGAGGAAAACCCATGAACACGATTTATCTCGCCGGCGGCTGCTTCTGGGGCATGCAGAAGTTTCTGGATCAGTTTGACGGCGTGACGCATACCGAGGTCGGCTACGCCAACGGCCCGAACTGTGCGCCGAGCTATGAGGACGTCTGCCGCAGCAGCGGGCACGCCGAGACCGTGCGCGTCGACTTTGACCCCGCGCGCATATCGCTCAGGCGGCTGCTGGAATTCTACTTTATGGTCATTGATCCCCTCTCTGTCAACCGGCAGGGCGGCGACCGCGGCATCCAGTACCGAACCGGTATCTACTACACCAATGAGCGCCAGCTTCCGGAGATCGAAGCCGTCTATCGCGCGGAGGAGAAAAAGGCCGGGGCGAAGCTCGCCGTGGAGCTCGAGCCGCTCAGAAACTTCTTCCCCGCCGAGGAATACCACCAAAAATATCTCGACAAAAATCCGGGCGGCTACTGTCACATCCCCCGCAGCTTCTTTCAGCTTTAATCCGGCCTTGATTCCAGGCGGCGCGTGCTGTATAATGGCCGTCGAAGTTGACAAAAAATCGTCAAAGGAGTCTGACCATGAAAACACTGCTGAAAAACGGAACGATCTATGACGGCACCGGCGCCGCGCCCTATGTCGGAGACGTGCTTTTTGAGGGCGATACGATCCTGGAGGTCGGAAAGGGCGTCAGCGCCGAAGCCGATCAGGTGATCGACGCCAAGGGGCTTGCGGTCTGTCCGGGACTCATCGACGCGCACTCCCATAATGATTTCTTCTACGACCGGGAGGACGCGGAAAAATTCTACCGCCCCTTCATCGAGCAGGGCATCACCACGCAGGTCACCGGCAACTGCAGCTTTTCCCCCTTCGGCGTCGACCCCGACACCCCGTACCGGGAAAAGATCGGCGGTGGGCTGTTTGACGCCCTCGCCCCGTGCAGCTTTGCCGAATTCAAAAAGCGCGCGAAGGGCAGGCTCTATGTAAACCTCGTCCCCCTGATCGGGCAGGGCTCCGTCCGTGCGGGCATTGCGGGCTACGATCCCGCGCCCTTCACCCCGGCGCAGATCGAGCGGGAGCTCGCCCACGTGCGCGAAGCCATGGAGGGCGGCGCGTTCGGCGGCTCCTTCGGCTTCATGTACGAGCCCGACCGTTACGCACGGCAGGACGAGATCCTCGCCTTTGCCAGGGAGATCGCAAAGTACGGCGGCATTGTGACGGTGCATCCCCGCGCCAACTCCATTGTCAGCGCGGACTATCCCCTGCTGACCAAAAAGTCCCACCTGGAGATGGGGCTGGACGAGGCCGTGGAGATCATGGAGAAGTCCGGCTGCAAGCTTGTGTACAGCCACCTGATTTTTGTCGGCCAACGGAGCTGGAAGCTGCTGGACAAGATGCTCGCGGTCTTTCGCAGAGAAAAGGCCAAGGGCTGCCCCATCGCCTTTGACAACTATGTCTTCCACTACGGCGCCTCGGTCATCACGGTGGTCTTCCCCGCGTGGTACGCGAAGCTCACAAAGGAGGAGGCCAAAAAGCCCGTCAACCGCTTCAAGCTCCAGCTCACGATCCTCATGTACCGCAAGGTGCTCGGCATTGACTGGGACGACATGGTGGTGGCCTACATCTCCGACGAGCATCCCGAATATGAGGGCAAGACCATCCCCCAGTGCGCCAAGGAGGAGGGGCTTTCCAATCTTGACATGTACCTCAAGCTGGTGGAGCTTTCAAAGCGCACAGGCAGCATCTATCTCGGCAAGTACTACAACGATGAGATCGTCCGCCGTCTGATGGAGGACGAGCTGTCGGTATTCATGACGGACGCCTGGGTGGAGGAAAAGGGCTTGCAGAACATCGCGGCCTTCCAGACCTTCCCGCAGTTTTTCCTGCTCGCCAGACGCTACGGCATACCGACGGAGAAGATCGTGCGCAAGATGACCGGCGCGACGGCGGACCGCTATGAGATCCCGCAGCGCGGCTATTTGAAACCCGGCTACAAGGCGGACGTGACGGTGCTCGACCTTGACGCGCTGCGCGTGGACGAGTCAAAGCCCGACTTTCGCCCGACCGGCATCGTGTACGTCTTCGTAAACGGAGAGCCCGTCATGCAAAACGGCGCCTACCGCAGCGCCCGTGCGGGCGCGGTCGTGCTGAAACGATAAAGGCGCGCACCTGACAAAAAGAGCCTGATAACGCCCTTCGTCCCGCAAAAGCGGTTGACGGAGGGCGTTATTTTTTGTATAGTATGCCTCGGAAATACTTTGATTTTCAGGAGCGTTTTGCCATGAAAACTTTCAGCTTTGACCGGGTCGTGAGAGATCCGGCTGTTTTTGCGGAGGGGCGTCTGCCCGCCCACTCCGACCACATCGCCTACCGCAGCGAGGCCGAGGCGCACGCGGGCGTCAGCTCCCTGCGCTTCCCGCTCGACGGTGTGTGGCGCTTCCACTACGCCCGCAATCTCAGCGAGGCGCCGAAGGACTTCCCCGACGTGGACAGCAGCGGCTGGACAAGCATCCGCGTGCCCGCCCACATCCAGATGGAGGGCTGGGACAAGCCCGCCTACAATAACTATCAGTACCCCTGGGACGGAACCGAGGCCCTGCGCCCCGGCGAGGTGCCGACGCATTTTAACCCCGTGGCGGACTACGTGACGCAGTTCACCCTGCCGGAGAGCTTCCGGGGCGAAGAGGTCAACATCTCCTTCCAGGGCGTGGAGAGCGGCTTTGCCGTGTGGCTCAACGGCGTGTACCTGGGCTACAGCGAGGACAGCTTCTCCCCGTCGGACTTTGCGCTGAACGACGCGCTGCAGGAGGGCGTGAACACTCTCTCGGTGCGCGTTTTCAAGTGGACGCCCGGCAGCTGGTTTGAGGATCAGGATTTCTTCCGCTTCTCCGGCATCTTCCGCAGCGTCTTCCTCTACGCCCTGCCGAAGACCGCGGTGACCGATCTCGCCGTCACGCCCGTTCTGGCAAAGAACCTCAAGTCCGCAACTCTCGAGGTGCGCGCCAAGGCCAGGGGCGAGGGCAAGCTCCGCCTGACGCTCAGCCGCGGCGGTGAAAAGATCGTCGACGGCACGGCGGTCATCATTCTGGGCGAGGCCCAGGCAAAGCTTGAGCTCTCCAATCCCGCCCTTTGGAGCGCGGAGGATCCCGTCCTCTATCAGCTCACGACGGAGGTACTCAGCGAGGACGGCAGCGTCACCGAGGTAATCCCCCAGGAGATCGGCTTCCGCCGCTTTGAGATGAAGGGCGGCCTCATGCTCTTAAACGGCAAGCGCATCGTCTTCAAGGGCGTGAACCGCCACGACTTCAACTCCCGCACCGGGCGTGTGCCCGACCGCGCGGAGCTGGAGCGCGACGTCATCACCATGAAGCGCCACAACATCAACGCCATCCGCACCAGCCACTACCCCAACGACTCCGCCCTCTACGCCCTGTGCGACCGCTACGGCCTGTATGTGATCGACGAGACCAACATGGAGACCCACGGCTCCTGGATGCTGCCCGCCTCCCAGGGGAGAGAGGACGAGGGCATGGTTCCGAAAAACCACATGGAGTTTGAGCCCCTGCTTCTCGACCGCGTGGAGTCCATCTATCAGCGGGATAAGAACCACGCCTGTGTGCTGATCTGGTCCTGCGGCAACGAATCCTACGGCGGGCGGGTCATCTTCGATATGAGCCAGCGCTTTCGCGCTCTCGACAAGCACCGCCTTGTCCACTACGAGGGCATCTTCTGGGATCAGAGCTTCCCGGACACGAGCGACATGTTCAGCCAAATGTACCCCAGCGTCGCCAATATTGAAAAGTGGCTCAAGGAACACAGCGGCAAACCCTTTATCTGCTGCGAATACACCCACGCCATGGGCAACTCCTGCGGCGCCATGCACAAATACACCGAGCTCACAGACCGGGAGCCGCGGTATCAGGGCGGCTTTATCTGGGACTGGGCCGACCAGTCCATCTACAAGACCGGGCGGGACGGCAAGCCCTTCCTGGCCTACGGCGGCGATTTTCAGGAGCGGCCCACCGACTGGGAGTTCAGCGGCAACGGCATCGTCTACGGCGGCGACCACGCCCCGTCCCCCAAGATGCAGGAGGTCAAGTTCAACTACCAGAACATCGCCGTGGACTTCTCCGGCAACACCTTTACCGTCACAAACAAGAACCTGTTTATCAATACCGACCGCTTTGCCGCCTGCGCGATCCTGCTGCGCGAGGGCAAAGAATGGCGGCGCTTCCCGCTGGAGATAGCGGTTGCCCCGCTCACGAAGGAGAGCTTCCCCTTCCCCGAGGCGCTGACGCGGGAGATTGCCTGCCTGCAGGATGCCGCGCCCCAAGACGAGCTGGCCGTGACCGTGTCCTTCGCCTTGAAGGCCGATACCGCCTGGGCAAAAGCCGGGCACGAGGTCGCCTTCGGGCAGACCGTGCTGCCGTGCAAGGCAAAAAAGTCTGTCTGCACCGCGCCGCTTGAGATCGTGCAGGGCACCTTCAACCTTGGCGTCCGGGGCGAGGGCTTCTCCGTCCTCTTCTCCGCCATCCGTCCGGGGCTGTCCTCCTATGTCTGCGGCGGGCGGGAGCTTTTGGAGCAGATGCCCGCGCCCAACTTCTGGCGCGCGCCCACTGACAACGACCGGGGCAATCAGATGCCCCAGCGCTACGGTCAGTGGAAGCTGGCAAGTCTTTACGCCCAGGCGGACAACGTCCCCGAAATCGAGCCGCGCGAGCACAGCATCCGCGTGGCCTACCGCTACAAGCTGCCCACCGTGCCGGAGAGCAGCTGCAAGGTGAGCTATGAGGTCTTCGGCGACGGCACGGTGAAGACCGAGCTTGACTATACGCCCGTGGAGGGTCTCACGGATATGCCGGAGTTCGGGATGCTCTTCCGTCTGCCCGCGGAGCTTGACAGACTCTCCTGGTACGGCCTCGGGCCGGAGGAGACCTATGCCGACCGTCAGCACGGCGGAAAGCTCGGCGTCTGGGAGGGCGCGGTCAGAGATCAGCTGGCCCGCTACCTCCGTCCGCAGGAGTGCGGCAACCACTGCGGCGTGCGCTGGGCCAGGGTCACCGACAGCCGGGGCCGCGGCATCGAGTTTGCCGGGGACGCCCTCTCCGTGAATGTGCTGCCCTGGACGCCGCACGAGCTGGAAAACGCCCTGCACGAGCACGAGCTGCCGCCGGTCAATTATACCGTCGCCCGCGTGGCCCTGCAGCAGATGGGCATTGCCGGCGACGACAGCTGGGGCGCCAAGACGCATCCCGAGTACCTGCTGCCCGCAGGCAAGCCCCTGCACCTGAGCTTCACCTTCCGCGGGATCTGAAATATGGCAAGAGCCCTGCAGGCTTCGTCCCTGCAGGGCTCTTCTTTATACTATCCCCCGATAGAAATCTGACAGTCCTTCCGGCAACATTTGCGCCATTCTTCGTTGAAGCCCTTGACCATATATCTCCATTATGCTCTGCGGGCTTCGCCTCGCCTGACACAAATTTTGCTCGGAATTCCTTGTCCGCTTTCTATCAGGGAATAGTATTATTCTGTTACGCAATCGGGCTGCCCTCCATCACGGTGCCCTCGGTATAGAGCTCGCCGTTTACATAGAGGCTGTGGCCGTTGAGCTGGATGCTGTCGGCCTCGCAGCTCAGGCTCTGCACATAGGAGTCCCCGGTGAGGGTCCACTTTGCGCCGTCTGTGAGGAAGACATGGACCGCGCCCTCGTTCGCGGGGTTGACCGCGCCGGTAAGGGTGCTGCCGTCGCCGAGGTACAGGTTCAGGGTGGAGAGCTCGTCCGTCAGCAGATCGCCGTCGATTTTCTGCGATGCGGTGTAGAGCTCCACATGGCCGCCGTTTTTCCCTTCGCGTCCCCAGCCGGCGGCGGCCGCCCGCAGGAAGACGCCCTCCGGATCGTCGTTGACGATATCGGCACCGGTCAGGTTGATGACGGCGCGGGTGTTGTTGACGAAAAAGATATCGCCGTTCAGATTTGTGAGCCCGCCGCCCAGCATGGTGAAGGAGGCCGTCCCCTCGTCCGCGTCGCCGGACATGGACTGATAGAGCATGACCGCCTGATACCAGGGAGATTTGCCGCTGTTCTTCTGCACATTGTTCGCCGTGAGGGTGACATTTTCCAGCTTCACGGAATTTTTGCCCTCGATCACGACGCCCTGAGAGGCGCTGGTGCTGAGCTCCGCGTCTTTCACGGTGATGTCGGCGGTGGAGTAGATCGCCGGGGAGCCGACGCCGTCTGTATTGTAGGTGCCGCCGGTGACGTTCACCACACCGCCGCCCCGGTCGGAGCGGATCGCCGCCGAGGAATTGCCGGCGGTGTGCACCACCAGATTGTCGGCGTTCATGGCGCCGCCGCCCGTGGTCATCAGGCCGCCGGAGCAGTTGGCGGCAGTGTTGATGGTGGAGTCCGCAATGTTTACGACCGTCCCCTTGCCATAGCTGAAGACGGCGTTGGCGTGGGTTCCGTCGGTGGTCACGGAGATCTCCCGCAGGTTCAGCTCCGCCCCGTTTTCGGCAAGGACGGCGGCGTTGTCGCCGTAAAAGTCGGCCTTGTCCCCCTCGGCCTCGCCCGTCTTCGTGACGGTGATGTTGGCGTAGGAGACCGTCTCCCCGTCGGCGAGGATGGCGTGGCCCCCGTCGCTGCCGTCGGAGAAGCTTGCGCCGACGATGGGCGGCTTTTCCGTGGGCGCCGGCGTTGCCGCCATACGGATTTCAGTCGGCGGAACCTCCGCCGAGGCTGTCTGTGCGCCGCAGCTGGTGAGGCCGCGGTCGGCTATCAGGATAAGCGCTGCTGCGAGCGCGATGGTTCTGGTGTTGATTTTCATGGCTGGGTCCTTTCTTCCTGTTCACTGTAGACCCAGACGCTGAAAGTTTTCTTAAAGTTCCCGCGGTTTCCATAATTTCACGGAATGTTCACAAAGCGCACAGCTCTTCCACCACGTACTGGCACAGGAGCATGCCCGCGCTGGCTGGAACCCAGATCAGGGAACCCGGCACGGCGCGTCTCCCGGGAGGCGGGGCCTCGAACTGCGCGGGCTTCATGGGCTCCTCCGGGCTGAAAACCACCGGGTGATGCTCCACGCCCCGGACACGCAGCTCCCTGCGGATGACGCGCGCGAAGGTGCAGCCGTAGGTTTTGGAGATATCGTCCAGCCTCAGCTGCTGCGCGTCCCGCTTGTTGCCGGTGCCGAGCGCCGAGACGATGGGGATGCCCCGCTCCCGGCAGCTCATGATGAGGTCGATCTTGCAGGCAACGAGGTCGATGCAGTCCACCACGAAATCGTAGTCGGCGAAAAAGCGCTCCCGCTCGGCCGCCTCATAGTGGCCCTCGATACAGTTGACCCGGATGTCGGGGTTGACGTCCCGCAGATGCTCCGCCATGACGGCAGTCTTGGCCCTGCCCACGGTGGAGGTATAGGCGCACAGCTGCCGGTTGATGTTGCTCTCGCCCACAGTGTCGCGGTCCACAAGCGTCATGGCGCCGACGCCGGAGCGCGCCAGCGCTTCCGCGCACCAGGAGCCCACGCCCCCGAGGCCGAACATCGCGACATGGCTCTGCCGCAGCTTCTCCATGGCCTCATGCCCCAGCAGCATTTCGGCGCGTATCGTTCTCTCCTGCATGTTGCTCTCCTTTTCAGAAAACCCCGCCGGTTGCCCGGCGGGGTTTGGATTTTGTATCGCTGTTTTTTATCCGACAAACTTCATGCCGAAGCCTTCCTTGGTGGGATTGGCCGCTTTCTTCTCTTCGATCCAGGCGTTGGCCGCTTCGTTGCGCAGATCTTCGTCCGCGATCACGTCGCTGTAGATCTCACCCTCGCCCACGTAGTACATGACATGGTAGCCGGCGTAGCTGCCGCTCTCGCCGTAGACGATGCCGGTGTCGCCGGGCTTGTGGCCGGCAAAGCAGAAGGCGTCAAACTCAGGCACCATCTGGCCCTTGCCCACGTTCTCATACAGGCCGCCGTTGGTGTTGGAGCCGACATCCTCGGAGTAGAGCTCTGCCAGGGCAGCGAAGCTCTCCTCGGTCTTGTCGCCGCTCTCGAACTCGGCCAGGATCTCCTCGGCGCGGGTCTTGGCGGCTGCCTTGGCTTCGTCGGTGTAGCTGCCGTTTTCGTCGGCCTCGGCCATGACCAGGATGTGGCGGACATTGGCGGTGGCATAGTGGTTATCGTCGCGCGCGAGGAAGACCACCACGTAGCAGCCGCTGCTGTCGGGCTCGACGGTGATGTCGCCGGCCTTGCGCTCGGCGCTGCGCATCCAATCGGCCGCGGGGATGCTGCTGCCGGAGACGTGGGTCTGGCGCATGGCGGAGGCGTCCACGGAATTGGCGGCTTCGATCAGGCGGTCGGCCGGGTCAAGCTCTGCGGGCTTTTCTTCCGCAGTCTTGTCGTCGGCGGGCTTCTCCTCGGCAGGCTTGTTGTAAGCGTCCGCAATGGCGTTGGCCTTCTCTTCCGCTGCGGCCAGGGTCTCCGGCGTCACGTCGGAGCTGGTCTCGCCCGCGTCGTTCGTGCTCTCCACGCGCTCGGCGGCGATATAGGCATAGGCGTAGTCAAAGAAGTCCTGGCTGCCCTCGTAGCTCTGGTACTTTGCCTCCAGCTCCTCCGGGGTGTAGGTGAAGCTGTCGGTCAGTGCCTCGGCGGCCTTGCTGGCAAGCGTGGAATCCTCATAGGCGCGGCGGATCAGGGCCTGGTTGACGCCGGTGCCGTAGTTTGCGGCGAGCATGTTGTCAGCGCTGATATAGCCGACGGACTGGGCCTGCTCTTCAATGCCTTCAAAGGCGGCGTCGATCAGGGCCTTGTCGTCCTCGTCCAGGGTGATGCCCTTCTCAGCGGCGTACTGGCCCAGGATCGTGCTGTGAACCAGCTCTTCCTTGGCAGCGTTCAGGAAGTAATCCTTCCAGGTGCCGCCGTTTTCCAGCATGGGGCACGCCTGCTTATTCAGTCCCTGGATG
>Ga0310695_10010689_pt1 | contig 13347 bp, 10 predicted proteins | sample RumenRJG_04DNA_FD_203882 | JGI IMG/M metagenome (GOLD analysis project Ga0310695, IMG submission 203882) | Bovine rumen microbial communities from Lethbridge, Alberta, Canada - RJG_04 (v2) (version 2) | ecosystem: Host-associated > Mammals > Digestive system > Stomach > Rumen | place: Canada...
CCCCCCACTCTACGGAAACATTCGGTTATAGACATGTATTTTCTCCTTTGTTTTCCTTTTGACCGCCATCTTATCACACGGTCAGTTGCCTGTCAACCATTTTTTTATAAAAAAAAAAATCTTATAAAGAAGGCAAGCGATTATTTGTCAGTGTTATTGTGTCAAGTTGTTTGTGATTAATCCCACTTGCACCGTGAGGGGGAATGTGGTATCATTATTTATTATCTGCAAATCAAAAGAAGGCAAAGGAGAAACGAATATGAGAAGTCTGCAAGCCCTGAAACTGTTCGCGTTCGTGCCGCTGGCGGCGCTTGCGCTAGTCTGCACGTCGTGTGTCGACGCCGAGACGTCAAGTCTGGGCGGAGGCGGCGTGGGGGCCGCGAAGGCGGAGCCCGCCGCGGCGACGGTGCGCGTGGGGTCGTACAACATCAGGACGCAGAATGGCGACAGGAACACCACGAACGCCTGGGACGCTCGCAAGGCGGACATGGTGGAGCTGATGCGCAGAATCGACTTCGACGTCGTGGGACTGCAGGAGGTCTGCCCCGACCAGGCGGCCTACATTACGAACGCCCTGCCACAGTTCATGATGGTAGGCGAGTTTCGCAACGCTGACAGGAAGAGCGGCGAGGCATCGCCCGTCTGCTACCGCGCCGACAGGTTCGAGGTCCTGAAGTCCGGGACGTTCTGGCTTTCCGAGACGCCGGAAGTTCCGGGGTCGAAGTCCTGGGGCACCGCCTGTACCCGCATCTGCACATGGGCAATCTTGAAGGACCGCCGCACCGGGTCGTCGTTCTGTTTCGCCAACACCCACACGGACCACATAAGCGAGCTTGCGCGAAAGGAGGGGATGCTGCTGATCATCCGCAGGATGCGCGAGTTCGCGCCGGCCGGGACGCCGGTGGTGTTCACGGGCGACCACAACTGCCGCGAGACGGAGGCGCCGTCCATCGCCGTCTCCAAGCTGCTGAAGAACGCGCTGTACATCTCCGAGACGCCGCCCGCCGGAGCATGGCGTTCGTTCAGCGGGTGGGAATGGCGCGACAGGGAGTACTCCGCCGTTGATGCGCTGAAGTTGCCGCTGAACGTTCGCAACGCGCGTAAGGGGTCGCCGGACGCCACGAAGAAGAACGGCAAGCACGTCTGGGAGGACTGCGGCGGACGAATCGACTACATATACGTGTCGGACGGTGTGAGGGTGAAATCGTACGCGACGCATACCGACGCTCGTCCCGGCAAGAAGCTCTATCCCTCCGACCACTTCCCGCTGTCGGCGGTCGTGCAGTTCGCGAAGTGAGGGTGGGAATTGTGGAATTGTGGAATTATGGAATTGTGGAATTATGGGATAGCGGAATTACTCATTGCATGGCGACAGAGATGAAGTCGCAGTCCGTATGGATAGATGACAATTGACACAAATGTTAACAATGGAGCCATAGGCAAAAGGGTAAAAGGTGCGAGTGTTTGAGTTGGAAATGGGGACTAGGGTTGCTGCTGCAGCTGCCGCTTGACCTTCGCGAAGGACTCGCGCATCCTCGCCTCTGAGCCCCAGGCGATGCGGCGCTTTGACGGATTCAGTATGCGGCAGTGTCCGGTGAGGATGTTGCGCTCGAGCTTCCAGCCGCGCGAGTAGTCGAGGACGTCCCACCAGACGCCGGCGTCGACGACCTTGCTCTCTATGTTAACGTTCCCCTGGGGGACGACCATCTGCACGTTTTTGGACGGCTTCCCGTCGAGGATGCGCCCGAGCTCCGCGAAGTAGAACGAGGCATGGTGGTTCGCGATGCGCTTTATGGTGTCGTTGGACCCCCAGGCGTCGTGGATCGCCGTTGTGTCGGTGATGTCCGAGGGGACGGAGAACTCCCTGACGTTGGCGACCGGCGCGGGGGTTCCGTTCGCGCCGAGGGGCTGTCCGCTCTCTCCGCCCGCGGCGGCGTAGACGTACTTGAGGGTGATGTCCTGCGGATTGACGACGAGGATGACCGGGGACTTGGAGCCTGCGCCCATCTTGGCGACGTCGGGGTCGTTCGCCGGGATCGCGGGGGCGAGAAGGGCGGCGGCGGCTATCCTGTCGCCGGTGGCGCCGAGGTCGGCGAGGGCGCGGGCGATGACGCGCCCGCCGAGGGAGTGTCCGACGAGGACGAGGGAGTCGCGGCGGCCGGCGGGGAGGGACCGGACGTCCCGCGCGAGCCGCCGCCCGGCGGCGTCCGCGTTCCTCACGGCCTTCTGCCAGAGTTCGTCGCCGTCCCATTGCCAGAACGCGCACTCCGACGACGAGAACACGTTGGTGAAGCTGGACCACGCGCCGCCCTCGGGCGTCTGCGTGCGCATCCAGCCGGGGACGTACCACGCCTCGGAGAACGCGCACTTCGCAAGCGACGCGCACACCGCGATTGCCATTGCCTCCTTCATCATCTTCTACTTTGCCTCCTTCATGCAGCACATTATACCACAAAGGAACGCGGACGTGGGGCGGAAACATTTTCCGTGAAACTATTTGTGCTTGAAACGAAGGGAAGAAAAGGGTATAATATCTGGATTAAATGACACGGATAAAACTGACAAAGACAGAACTGAAGGCGCAGACCGACGCCCTGCGGCGGTTTCAGCGCTTTCTCCCCATGCTGCAGTTGAAGAAGCAGCAGCTTCAGGGGGAGATCGCGCAGATCGTCGCCAAGGCGGAGGCCGTCGCCGAAAGGGAGCGGGCGCTGCGCGCCTCCCTCTCGGGCTGGACCGGCCTTCTCGCGACGGACGCCGCGCTGGTGGACGGGCTTGTCAAGGTGAAGTCCGTGAACACCGGCACCGCCAACATCGCCGGCGTGGCGATACCGACCTTCGACTCCATTGACACGGAAGTGCGCGAGATCGACGCCTGGGCGACGCCCGCGTGGCTGGACGACGCGGCGGAGGCGGCGAAGTCGATTCTCTCGCTCCAGTGCGAGCGCGCCGTCTACGACGAGCAGCGCCGCCTCGTCACCATAGAGCTTCAGCAGACGTCGCAGCGCGTAAACCTCTTCGAGAAGGTGAAGATCCCCGAGTGCAAGGAGGCGATCCGCGTCATCAAGATCGCCCTGGGCGACGAGCAGACCGCCGCGGTCACGAGAGGCAAGATCGCGAAGTCCAGGACACCGGAAGCCTCGGGCGGGGAGGACGCGGCATGATAGTCAGGATGAAGCATCTGGATCTCGTGTGCGTCGCGGAGGATCGCGAGGCCACGCTAGACAAGCTCCGGTCGCTCGGGGCCGTCCATCTGGACCTCGCCTCAGCAGCAGGCGCGGAGGTCGCCGCCGCGAAGGGCGACGCGGCCGCCGCCGAGACGGCGGTGCGCTTCATAATGAAGGCGCGCGGCGGCAAGTCGCCCGCCGCGCTCGAGAAGATGCCGGTTGCGGAGGTCCTTTCGATCCAGGCGGAGATAGAGGACAAGGCCGCGCAGGCGTCCGCGCTCTCGCGCGAGATAGCCAGGTGCGAGCCCTACGGCGACTTCGACCCGGGCCTCGCGAGGAAGCTGATCGCGGACGGCGTCGACATCCGCGCCGTCGCGGAGTTCCCGGACCCACTGCCGGAGAAGGGGCTTTCCGCCATGCGCGGCGAGCTTTCCGCGCTGGAAGGGGAGATCGCCGCGTCGGTCTCGCGCCTCGCCCGTGCGGACGACAAGGCGATCGTCGCCGAGTTCCCGGAGCTGGCGGACAGAATCGCCTTCGCCGCGGCGAAGGAGCTGATGCAGAGCGAGGGCTCGGTCGCATACGTCTCAGGCTGGCTTCCCGAGACGCAGGTCGAGCGACTGAAGGCCTGCGCGCGCGAATCTTCCTGGGGGTATCTCCTCCGCGACCCGGCCGCCGGCGAGGTGCCGCCGACGCTTGTCGAGCCGCCGAAGATGTTCCGCCCGATGAAGGCCCTCTTCGCCGGCCTGGGGATTGCCCCGGCGTATACGGAGTCGGACGTCTCGGTGCCGTTCATGTGCTACTTCTCGCTCTTCTTCGCGATGCTCGTCGGCGACGGCGCGTACGGGGCGATATTCCTCGCCGGGACGCTTGCGATGAGGAAGAAGCTGCCGCGCAGCTGGTTTGTGCTCCTGACCGTGTTTTCGTCCGCGACCATCCTCTGGGGCCTTCTCTCGAACACGTGGTTCGGCGCGGGCATCCCGTGGTGCGCGGGGTGGCCGACGGTGAAGTGGCTCGCGGACCCGAGCTACCACCACATGATGCTGCTGTGCTTCACGATAGGCGCGAGCCACCTCATGCTCGCGCGCCTGTGGAACGGCGTGTGCAAGGCGCCGGACTCCACGTGCGTAGCGGAGTTCGGCTGGGCGGGAATCGTGCTGTTCATGTACCTCGTCACGAACTCCATCGTCGGGATATTCCCCGCGATACCGAAGTGGGGCTTCGTCATGTTCGGCGTGTCGCTCGCGGCGGTCGCGCTGTTCTCCGTGAAGCCGTCGGAGCTCAAGACGCGCGGGGCCGAGCTGGGGATGCTGCCGTTGAACATCATGAGCGCCCTCGGCGACATAATCAGCTACGTGAGGCTCTTCGCCGTCGGGCTGGCGTCCGTCAAGGTCGCCGAGAACTTCAACGGGATGGCGACCGGGCTGGTGGCGGGCGAAGGCTCGCTGTGGGCGAAGGCGCTTCTTTCCGTCGCGATGGTGGCGATACTCCTCATCGGGCACGCGCTCAACATCGCGATGGCCGGGCTTTCGGTCCTCGTCCACGCCGTGCGTCTCAACACGCTGGAGTTCTCGAACCACAAGGGCGTGAGCTGGTCCGGCTACGCCTTCAGTCCGTTCAGGAAGGGCAAGTAGCCACGGGGCCATATGGCAAACCAACCACCAACAATCAACCACTAACCACAACAAGGAGGAACAATGAGTGATGCAGCAATGATAGTGGCGGGCGCGATCGCCTGCCTGGGTCTCGCCGGCGCCGGAAGCGCGTTCGGCACTGGGTTCGCCGCGGCCGCGGCCGTGGGGGCATGGAAGAAGTGCTACGCCGCCAACAAGCCGGCGCCGTTCCTTCTGCTCTCGTTCGTCGGCGCGCCGATAACGCAGACGCTGTACGGGATGATCCTCATGTTCATCATGCTCGGCAAGACGAACGTCCCGGGCGCAGGCGTGCCGGTTCTCGTCTCCGGCGTGTTCGCCGGCCTCGCGATCGGGCTCTCCGCGCTCTTCCAGGGCCGCGCCGGCGCCGCCGCGTGCGACGCGCAGGCCGAGACGAACCAGGGCTTCACCAACTACCTCGCCGCGCTCGGCATCGTCGAGACCGTCGCCATCTTCGCGATGGTGTTCGCGCTTATCGCGCTCGGCTCGATCGGCTAAATGCGCATAGGGAAGTCGCAGGTCTGGTTCCTGGCGTTCACCGCGGTCTTCGCGGCGCTGGCGGGAGTCGTGTTCTGGGGTTCATGGGCCCTGGACATGGTCCCCGTCATGCCCGACTGCGCGACTTCCTTCTCCGACAAGTACATACGCGACGCCTACTTCGCGTGGCGCGAGAGCGGCAAGTTCGTCCCGGGCGACCTGACCGTCCTCCTCGGCGGACCATACCTCTGGGTCGAGCTCAAGTACGCGTTCGCCGCGTACTGCGCGGCGCTCGGCATGGCCTACTTCCTCCGGGGGCGCGGACTGTGCCGGCTCGCCGCATACGGAGCGGGCCTGCTGCTCGCGTTCTCCGGATACTGGCTCACGCTGTTCTCGGCCGGACACCTCGGCTGGTTCCAGTGGATGACGTACGGCGTATTCGCGTTCGGGCTGATCGACCGGGCGATTGAGAAGGGGCGCGTCCGCCATTGGCTCCTCCTTGGCGCGGTGATGGCCTGGGGCAGCTTCTACCAGCCGGACCTCTGGCTTCTCTTCACTCTCTTCACCGGCGCGTATTTCATCTTTCGCCTCGTGGCGTGTGTCATTGTCACTTGCCGCTCGTCATCGCCTGCAGCCCATTCCGTTCCCTGTTCCCCGTTTCCCGTTCCCTTCCAATGGCCGAGGTTCGCAATTGGCGCGGCGGCCTCGCTCGCCGTGTTCGTCGCCGTGGGCCTGCCCAGCTTCAGAAGCGCGTTCGTCAACGACCTGTCGGGACGCGAAAAGCAGATCGAGGAGGGGCAGACGCTCTCCGACAAGTCGGCCGACGACCCCGAGAAGCGCTGGATATTCGCCACCAACTGGTCCATGCCGCCGGAGGACGCCCTTGAGTTTCTTGTTCCTGGCGTGCATGGCGACACCAGCTGCAAGATGACGCTTGCGATAGGCGAGCGGAGGGGAAATGGCATCAAGGAGTACACCGGACGCCTTGGACGCCCCATCGACGCAAAGGCCGGCAACTACCGCCAGCATTCGCTTTACGTAGGTTTTGTGTCTTGCCTTCTGGCCTTGGCGGGACTGGTGCTGGTCTTTGTCGTGAAGCGCAATCCCGCAATCCCGCAATCCCATAATTCCACAATTCCACAATTCCATAGTTCTTCAGACAGGGCCACAGTCATCTTCTTCGCGGTCGCCGCCGTTGTGTTCTGCGTGTTTTCCATGGGGCGCTACTGCGAACCCGTCTACAGGATGGTGTTCAAGCTGCCGTTTGGCGACATGCTCCGCGCGCCCGTCAAGTGGCATCACCTCACGGAGTTCTGCATCGTCGTGCTTGCGGGGTTCGGGATCGACCGCCTTTGCGCCCTTGCGTCGAAGAAGGGGACTGTGCTCGTCTGTGTCGTTGGCGCGGTGGTCTTCGCGGGCGCGGTGAACCTTGCGGTCGAAGACAGCAAGTTCTGTGCGCCCCACAGGGCCGACACGCAGCTTGCCCCGGTGCCGCAGCCCATACCGCAGGACCCGGCACAGGCCAGGCAGTTCGAGCGCGCCGTGCGTAAACATGGATTTACTCCGGTGGGCCGCATGAAGCTCCCGTTCCAGGTGCAGCCGGGCGTGGTACGCGATTTTGACGTGTTTCTGGTCGAGCAGAAGATCATGCGCCCCGCGCCGAGGAAGGCGGAGGACGTCAAGCCGCTGAAGGGCTTTGCGTTCTTTGCCGCGATCCTCTCCGTTGCCGCGACGCTCGCCGTCGCAGTGTTCACAATCCTCTCCGTGTCCATGCCACGGCGCGCGCGGCAGTCGTAATGAGTGCGCTGCACCGCGGCCAATGAATAATTCCTCAATTCCGCTATCCCTCAATTCCATAATTCCATAATTCCATAATCCCCCAATCCCCCAATCCCGCAATCCCTCAATTCCATAATTCCATAATCCTATGATGTATCGTAATGTAATGAAGGCAGGCGTAGTGGCGGCAATGATGTTCGCTTCGGCGTCCGTTGCGCCGGCGGACGCCGCGCAGAGTGCAAAGCCTTGCCCGAGCAAGGTGGAGGTGTCGGCCGGGAAGAAGGTCGCGTGCGGACAGGACGTGCGCAATTTCATGTTCAGAGGCGAGGCGTGGCTCTCGAAGGGCGCCGAGGCGTCGCTCTGGTTCCACACCGACTCGTCCGGCAAGGGCTATGAAGTGCTTTTCCACAACGGCCCCGTCGACGGAACACGCAAGACAGGTTCGCTCTCGCACATACGCAACATCTACCGCTCAGCGGTACAGGACGAGGAGTGGTTCACGTTCGTGGTAAAGGTCCGCGAGAAGAACGTGGAGGTGAATGTGTGGGCCGGCGGCTATTCTATGTGGCCGTGCGTGGTTCGCTACACGGAGGTAGAGCGTCCCTACCGGCTGCCGCAGTACGCGAAGATGGTCTTCTCACATGGCGACTTCGTGTTCGAGGGGCGCAAGGGCAAGGCGAAGTTCCGCGACGTCGTGCTGACCCCGTTGAAGGACGGCGTCACGAACCCAGATGACGTCTTCCCATACGCCGACGAGGCCACCGACCCAGTGATCCGCCTGCAGCAGGAGGATTTCCCCGTCATAAACTACCACGCCCACGCGAAGGGCGGCTTCTCGCCGAGAATGGCGTACGACAAGAGCATGGTGGACGGCATCAACTATGGAATCGCCGTAAACATCTACGGCAAGCTCGTGCACAAGGGCGACGGCGGCGTAGGGCGGATGATCGAGACGGACGACGAGGCACTTGAGTATCTCGGGCAGATGGCATCCGTGTTCCCGTGCATGCACGGCTTCCAGGGCGAGGGGCGCAAATGGACGATGTCGTTCACGGAGAAGTCGCTCGCCAAGTGCGACTACCTCTTCACCGACTCGATGACCGTGGTGGACCGCAACCGGCAGATCCGGCTGTACCGTCCGGACGAGATGACGTACAACGGACGCTCCCCGGAGGAGTGGATGGAGTTCTACGTGGACCAGATCGAGAAGATACTGACAAACGAGCCGGCGGACATCTACGTGAACCCGCTCTATCTGCCGCGGGAGCTTGCGCCGCGCTTCGACGAGCTGTGGACCGACGCACGCGTCGGCCGCGTCCTCGACGTCCTGGCAAAATACAGGATTGCCCTCGAGATCAACTCCCTCAGCCGCCTGCCGGGCCACAGGGTGATACGCATGGCAAAGGCGCGCGGGATAAAGTTCACCTTCGGCACGAACAACCAGGACGCCAACATCGGCCGCCTTGAATGGGCGCTTGAGGCGGTGAAGGAGTGCGAAATCACGAAGGATGACATGTGGTTCCCTTCCGACAGCATCAGGCTGTCCAGAAAGCCGGTGATCTACAACAAGATCGACGAATGAAGAACATGAACATGGTGCTTGACAAGAATCGCGCCTTGCTGCCCTTGAGAGTATATTTACTTGAAAATCGCATTTGTCATTTTCAAGTAAAGTTTACTGCATTGTATGGCTGAAAGATTTACTTGAAAATCGCATTTGTCATTTTAAAGTAAATTTGCGATTGCATTTATGGGAGGAATGTGATATTATATATCCATCTTGAACGCCAAAGGATAAAAACAATGTTCATTGGAAGAGAAGAGCAAATGAAGCTTCTGGATGCGCTTTGGGGGCGCGATTCAGGGGTTCTTGTCACTTGCCGAGGCCGACGTCGCATCGGGAAGTCCACGCTAATTGAAGAGTTTGCGTTGCGATCGGGGGCTAGGTTTGTCTCAATCGAGGGATTGGCACCGCACAAGCGCATGACGGACGCAATCCAGAGGAAACGGTTCTGCGAGAAGGTCGCCGAATACGCAATGCGCCCCACAAAGGAGAGTGAAACATGGGCGCTTGCATTTTCACAACTGGACGGTTTGCTTTCCGGGGAAGGGCGAACGGTTGTTCTGCTCGACGAGATTTCATGGATGGGCGGCTGGAACCCAGACTTCGCTGGATATCTAAAGGAAGCATGGGACAAGAAACTGCGCAAGCACGCCAACTTGATCTTCGTCTTGTGTGGAAGCGTTTCGGCATGGATTGTCGAGAACATACTCAATAGTACGGGCTTCGTGGGACGAAACTCGCTTGACATCGAGTTGAATGAGCTTTCCATGCGCGATGCCGTGCAGATATGGGGTTCATGCGCAGACCGGATGTCAACGCGGGAGAAACTAGATATGCTTTCCGTGACGGGCGGTGTTCCTAAATACCTTGAGGAGGTTCGTCCCTCGCTGTCGGTAGACGAGAATGTGAGACAGATGTGCTTTATGCCGAACGGCATCTTGTATCGCGAATTCGACGAAACGTTCAACCAGGTGTTCGGGCGGCAAGCCAAGATCCGTGGCCGAATCCTGCGGGAACTCGTCAGTCGGCCGAGGACGGTTGCAGAGATCGCGGAAAAGGAGAAGTCTCGGGTCTGCGGGTCATATTCGAAGACGCTTGAAGACCTATGCCGCGCCGGATATGTCATGCGCGACGACGGGTTGAATCCACTGACGGGCAAACTGATTCGTCGTGCGCGTTTCCGCGTCTGCGACAACTATGTTCGGTTCTATCTTCACTACATCGAGCCGCGCCGCGAGGCGATTCGCCGCGGGCTGCTTGAATTCACCTCTGTCGAACAGCTTCCAGGGCTGCAAACGTTCTACGGCCTGCAGTTCGAGAATCTGATACTCAATCATGTCAACGATCTGTTCCCGTATCTGGGAATAGACAAGTCACTTGTCCTCTCGGCGTTTCCATACGTTCAAACGCCAACGAAGCGTCATCGCGGATGCCAGATTGACCTCCTCGTCCAGACCCAGCGCACGCTTATTGTAGTTGAAATCAAGCGATGCAAGGAGATTGGATACGAAGTTGTAGACGACGTTTCCGAGAAGATCAAACGTCTTGAGTACGACAAGACGCTGTCCGTGCGCACCGCGCTGGTATATGATGGGCGGCTTTCGCCGCGCGTGGAGGCGGACCACTTCTTCGACTTTGTAATTCCCGCCGATTGGCTCTTTGGTGTGAACAGCATTAGTGTCCGCAGAGGTTGATGGCAGAACACAAAATGCCATCCTCATCGACAACAGCCAATCTTTACTGATTTCATTTTGGGGTGGACATCCACCTGAAAATGGAATCGGATGCCCGACGGCCCGACGGGGATCGCGCCTTTCGCGACTAGCGCCCGTCGGCTATGGTCGATAGCCGTGAAGGGGGGCGAAAATTTCTTCATTTTCCCCCTTGTGGTGTACACACACCTTGTGGTATAATATATCTCAATACGGTGTAGTAGTCCATCATGATAGAGCAACATAAGAGCATAAATGGCGGATCACGCCACGGAAAACACGCCCCAGGCGCGTTCAGGATCTCGCTATACCTTTCGGCAGAGGAGAAGGCCATTGCCATTCTGACGGCAGAACGGCAGCACAGGACTCTCTCGGATGTGATAAGGGATGGGATAGTGAGCGAAGCGACGCGATCCGGCATTATGGCAGAAGGTCGCGTGGCCGATAGATTCCGCGCCCGAGTAAACACATATATGAACGTGCTTAAAGCAGAAGCGCAGACTGTAAGGAGTACTGCACCATGAATAGAGTCGAACAAATCATAGCGATTGTCGATGAGGAATCTCCGGGGAACCTCGACAGTCTTGCCAAAGAGGATGAAATATCCAAGGAGGAGCTTGTGCGCAAAGTGCTCGCTCTTTCCAAGGGGCGTATGGTGTACACACACCAGACCCGGAACGGCGCGTCGGTCGACGAAGTCGCTGAAAGATGACATGAGAGAGCGACTGTCCATCAGCTTTCAAGGGGCAATGCTCGCCTGCTTGCTTTTCCCCGCCTGCTTGGGTGCGGAGATTGCGCAGTCGCACCTCGGCGACGATGGCGTCGACCGCACCGACCCCAACTTCGTCACCGCTTCGCTGCTGGTGATGTCCCCTGGCGACGAGCTCTATTCCTGTGCCGGCCATTCGTGCATCCGCCTGGAATGCCCCAAGTTCAACCTCGACTACTGCTTCTCCTACGAGAGCGAATCCGTGAAGGACAAGATTTTCACCTTCTTCATGGGCAAGCTGAAGATGGGCATGTTTGCGATTCCGACGGCAGACTACCTGAAACTCGGTCGCGAAAGCGGGCGTGGCGTGATGCAGTATCGCCTTAATTTGCCGCCCGACGCGAAGCAGCGGCTGTGGAAGCTCTTGGATAAGAAGGTTGCTGAGGGCCCCTGCCTTGAGTATGACTACATGGAGCGAGGGTGTGCGCAGGCCGCGATGCGAGTGTTGCGCGAAGCATTGTTGCCCTATACGATGGAGGTTAACCCTTGGCCAGAAAAGTATGCCACGCTGTCGCGGCACGAGTTGTTGGAAATGGCGATAGTGAATTACCCTTGGCAGACATTCCTGCTCTACACGATCTGCGGAGCGACAACTGATGACAACATGCCCAAGTTCAGGAAGGTCGTGATTCCCAGCGATCTTTTGGACATTTTGCGGATCGCGAAAATCGGCAATCAACCCATCATTACTGCTGAAGGTGTGGAGCTGCTGCCGGTTAAAAATGATTCTGGTAAAAATCGTCCTGTTGTTACGCCGTTTGTTCTCTCTTGGGTTGTTGTGGCGATAGCCGTCATCAATTTCTTTGTCAAGCGGAATTGGCTTGATTGGGCGTTTCTCGCCTGTCAGTCATTGCTCGGTCTCTTCTTGACTTACATGGTCTGCTTCTCGAATCTGACGGCAATGGGTTGGAACTGGCTGATCGTGCCGTTCAACCTTCTGCCGCTCGTGGTCTGGAAATGGCGGAAGAAATGGGCGCTGTTGTTTGTGGGGGTGCTGTTGCTGTGGGAGGCCGGCATGATTGCCTATCCGCACCGTCTCACCGATCCAGCGTATCTCGTGCTGGTTGGCGCCTACATTGCTTTCTATTTGAAGTTCACTCGCTTTGGGAGGGTCACGCTCCTGCGCGACTGTACCAGGGCGTGTCGCCCCGCGACTGCCGGTAGGGTCCCGCGTGACCGCATAAAGGAAACCATTTAGAGAGAGAAGAAGGAAGGAAAAGAAGATGAAAAAGATTCACATGATTGCGGCCTTACTGGCGATGCTGCTGCCGACGGTGCTGTTGGCGGGGGGCGGTGGTTCGACTACCTATTATGCCGCGTTGAAGGCGCAGGTGTCGTCGACTGGTGGTGGTAAGGTATATGCCGGGACATCGAACTCCGCACCATCGGCAAGCAGTTACAAGGCTGACTCTTCGCAAAGTAGCAATCAGAGTTCGACAACAGAAAACGAATCTAAGAATTTTTATGCATTTGCGTCAGCCGACGAAGGCTACGAGTTCAGTCATTGGTCCACAAGCAATGGTGGAACATCCGCGTCGACGGCAAATCCTTATACTGTAGCTGTGAAATGCTCGTCTTCGACCGAGTCAAGCCCTACACTGACAACGGTATATGCTGTGTTCAAGAAGAAAACGTTGGCAGCTTTTGGTATCACGTTTGAGACCAGTTCTGCAGGAACCTATACTGTCGATGGTGCGGCACCGGCAAATAAGACCGGCTTGACCGAGGCGACATCTGTTGTTCTCAAGTCAACAGATGCAAACTTCTTGAACTGGAACATCAATGGAACGGTGGTGAACAACAATCCATATACTTTAAGTTGTACTGCAAACACGACAGTTAGCGCTGACTTCCTTACCGCTGATCAAGTAGCGAGCGTCACTACGATCTCCGAATTGACATCGGCACTTTCCAATGCCCAGTACAAGAAAATCACCATCCCCAGCGGCACCTCGCTTACCGTGGCGAAGGGTTCAACGGTCACCGTTCCTGCTGGAAAGCAGTTGGTCGTGGACGGCACGCTTAATGTGATTGGTACAGTGTCGAACAGCGGCGCCATTTCTGGTAGCGGCAAGCTTTATAAGATTTCCTACTCGATTGACCAGGGGGAAGTAATCACGGTAAAGACTGCTGATGGAAAAGAATGCGGCGCGATGACCTGCACGTGCCAGACAACGAAGATGCCACGTTATTGCAAAACTACAGTGACGCAGAGTTCTCCAAGCGTGAATGG
>Ga0310695_10010690_pt1 | contig 13345 bp, 10 predicted proteins | sample RumenRJG_04DNA_FD_203882 | JGI IMG/M metagenome (GOLD analysis project Ga0310695, IMG submission 203882) | Bovine rumen microbial communities from Lethbridge, Alberta, Canada - RJG_04 (v2) (version 2) | ecosystem: Host-associated > Mammals > Digestive system > Stomach > Rumen | place: Canada...
GATCCTTCTTTTTGACATACATATACATGTACGGATAGCGGGAACAGGAAACAGCGTTGCATTGCTGTCCGGCCATGCTCGGGATCAGAATCATTATCTCGTCACCATCACCGGTGGTATAAATCGGCATGCTGTTGTAGGAGTAGGATTTTCTGGTAACAGTCTGTTTCTTGCCGTTGTAAATTATCTCGAATGAATCCTCATGGTTAACAAGAGGGTTCATTTTAACTTCATGAATCAGAGCGTCATCCCAGTATTCATAGGTGCGTTCGGCTTCATGATCCGACTTTGGACTGCCTCTGGTGCTCAGGTATTTGATTTTGGCATTCAATTCGTCGGCATTCGGAGTATCGCTTTTTTCCTCTGTATTTTCAGGATCTCCGCAGAAATTGAAACTTGGAACGCATTTTTTCCTGTCGGGTTCGCTGATCAGTACTCCCTTTTCTGTGTAGAACAGTTCGGGAACAATTGCGCTGTCCAGTATCGGATCATTTGCATCCAGTGAAATTCCGTAAACCTGCAGACCTGGCATCTTCGCGTAGTCATACTGAATGGCGCCGCTTGCATATGTTGCTGCGTAATTTTTCAGATAACGATAGTTTTCACCGAAAATATCCGCAAAGCTGTAGTTTTTCAGAACTTCCTGATCCTGTACCAGAATCACGTTTCCGTCCTGGCATATTTCAATCGGATAACGCAGAACCTGTGACAGACCTTCGATATCCTCGTTGATCAGACTTAGACGCAATTTGCTGTAAACAGCGGCATATTTGGCTTCAAGTTCAGGTTTCCACTGGAAAAAGTTGCCGAGATCCTCTCTTACTCCCACAAATTTCAGGGATGAATCATACAGGTCTCCTGATGAAGCGCCGTCCGCCGCCTGATCGTTTTCTGCATATGACGCAATGGAAATGCAGGACATCATTATAAAAAAGGGAATTTGTAGTTTTTTCATTTACTTACAACCATATGTTTTATCAATAATCAACCATAAACGCTTGCGGTTTCAGTAACGGAATCCGTTTCACTGATGATCCTTTAATTCCGAAGAACCGTAATTACCGCCTGCTGTCTCTGTTCGGACAAATGTTTTAATGCAGGTAATCATTAAACTTCAAAGTAAGTTCAGAGCTGTGACAGAGTGAGATCAGTTTCTTCATAAACAAACCCGATTATCCCTGCTGACCTGCTTTTCTCCTGCGGGCAATTGTCTGATTTTATTTATTAATTATATAAAGGATACTGTATTTTATATTATAATACCGTCGGTGTTTTAAAAATATTATATTTTTTCAATACTGCAGCACAGTTATTAATTTTATTCTGATTTATTCTGACAGAGTCCCGGGCGACGATGTGATATTTTGATGTGGCAGTTCCTGTTTCGGAGGGAACCTGCAAACCATTATATTTGCGCGGCAGTGCAGTTTGCTGTTATGCATGAGACAGAGGTGGTTTTTATGAAGAAGATTCTAAAGGGAATGCTGATACTGTTCATTTTATCTCTTGCTGCAGCTGCAGGCCTGTACAATTACGGAAAAGGTGTTCTGAAGAGTATTCCGGATCAGAAGATCAAATCAAATCTTGAAATACTCGAAGTAAAATCCGGACAGACACCGATGCAGATTATTTCTGAAACCATAGAGAATCCTCTGGATGATATCTGGTATCGGTTATGGTTTCGTCAGAATCCTCAGATGACAAAAATCAAACACGGATATTACGGTCTTAACGGTGTTTACACTCTCAGTGATCTGTTTACTAAACTGACCACGGGCAGACAGCTCAGTCTCAATTTTACCATTGTGGCAGGTACCAGAGCGGATAAGATTCTCTCAAACCTGTCTCATGCAACTCTCGTTGACCACACGATGCAGGATGAAAAGACCTACGCAGATTATCTTTCTCATGCCAAATTAAGTCAGAGCAGTCTCGAGGGATTGTTTCTGCCTGATACCTATGCCTATGATCCGAACGAGCGTGATACCGTTATTCTGAATTTTGCACACGACAGTCTGGTTAAATATTTAAATCAGGAATGGGAGAACAGAGATCACGGTGTCAGCTGCAAATCCGCGTATGAAGCGCTGATAATGGCATCGATTATTGAAAAGGAGACATCTGTTGCAGATGAATATCCTCTTGTTTCAGCGGTGTTCAACAACAGATTGAAAAAAGGAATGCGCCTGCAGACCGATCCTACGGTGATTTACGGTGTGAAGGATCGTTACAGCGGCAAAATCACCAAATCTGATTTAAAGGATGATAATCCGTATAATACGTATGTTATTTACGGGCTACCTCCGACACCGATAGCAATGGCTTCAAAGGAAACCATTCATGCCGCGCTGCATCCCGCCGATGTTGATTATTTGTTTTTCGTTGCAAACGGCAATGGAGGACACACATTCACCTCCAATCTTCGCGATCACAACAATGCAGTGAACGAGTACAAGCGTCTGCTCAGGGAGAATAAAGCCAAAAACAGGAAAAATCTGGTTAAGGAGCAGATTATCAATGTATCCAACGAACTGGAAAATGCAATAGGAGACGAGGCAAAGGGGCTTGGCTCGCTGGTTAAAACCGCTTTGGATACAAATCTGGATGACAAGGTGAAAACCGAAGCTGAAAATAAAAATGCGGATGAAAACAAAAGTGCGGATGAAAACAAACCGGACGAAAAAACCGGCAGATAATACATGATTACGTTTTTTTGTCTCTGATTCAGGGATGGAATATCGGACGAACAGAAATACAGTTTGCTTTAAGGAACAAGATGACAGGTCGTTTTATTGTAGTTGAGGGAATTGAAGGTGCTGGTAAAAGTACCTGCATATCAGTGATAGAAGAGGTTCTGAAAGAGCACGGCATACGGAATATCGAATATACCAGGGAGCCTGGCGGTACGGCAATTGCGGAAAAACTGAGAACAATACTTCTGGAAAAGGGGGATGAGAAGGTCAGCGATGAAACTGAACTGCTGCTGATGTATGCATCAAGAGTGCAGCTGGTTGACAACAGGATCAGACCGGCACTGGAAAAAGACTGTTATGTTATCGGCGATCGCCATGATCTTTCCTCCGTTGCCTATCAGGGCGGCGGCAGAGGGATTTCTCTGGATCTTATAAAAGGTTTGAAAAAGATGGTTCTGGGGGATTTTAAACCGGATCTCACTGTATTAATGGATGTTACTCCTGAAATCGGATTGAGCCGTGTGGACAACAGAGGACAGGGCAGGGATCGTTTTGAATCGGAAAAACTGGAATTTTTTACCAGGGTTAGAAACTGTTATCTGTCTGAAGCTTCCTCAGATCCTTCGATTAAAGTGATTGATGCAACTCAGCCTTTGGAACAGGTTAAGCAGTCGGTAAGAACAGTATTGGAAGATTTTTTATGTTCCCGTGGTTAAGAGATTCATGGTTAAGCCTTCTGCGCATTTTCAGCGGTGACCGCGAACCGCATTCCATTCTGCTTTACGGAAAAGACGGACTTGGAAAAAAGGAAATAGCGCGGGAACTTGCTAAGTTTTATCTGTGCTTTAACAAATGCGGCAGCGGTTATTGCGGCAGTTGTCCCTCCTGTCAGAATTTTTCTCGGAACACCCATGGTGACTTTATTGTAATCGGCAGTGAGAACGGCAGTAAAATCGGAATTGATGAAATCCGTGAAATGATTGATACGGTATCAATGACTGCAAAAATGGGGCATGGCAAAGTTGTGATTATTGAAAATGCTGAGCTTCTTACTGTCTCCGCCGCGAATTCTCTGCTGAAAATACTTGAGGAACCGTTTCCGGATTTATTGTTTATATTAACCGCTGACAGTCTGCTCAAACTTATTCCTACAATTCTGAGCCGATGTGTAAAATTTAAAATCAATGATCCTGATTTCAATATGGCGGTATCATGGATGAGAGATCAGGTTACTGACAAAAGTGTAGATCTGAAGCACCTGTTTCTGCTTAACAACTATTCTCCGGTGGATACCGTAAGATTCGTAAATGCAAACCAGCATCATCATATTAATCGCTTGATCAAGGCGGTTGCAGATTTTGTATATTCCCGTTCAAATCCTGCTGCAGTCATAGATATTCTCAAGGATATAACAAAAAACAGCCCTTACAATAAAGCGGATGAAGAACAGAAGGATAAAAAATCTAAACCGAAGGAACTTGTATTCAGGATTATTTATCCGTGGCTCTACTACATTGTTTCCGACATATACCGCAGTCGTGTTACGGGCTCTCTGAGAGAAAACTATTTTATCAAGACCGAGCGGCTTCTTGAACCTTTTAAAAAGATTCCTGTTCATGTACTGCATGAATCGCTGGAACAGCTGATTGAACTTTCGCGTTCCGATCAGATTCTGGAAACGTCATTCATTGATCTGTATATTATCAACTGGCTGAATTCCCTTGCCAGAAAACAGTAGTTTTCTTTTACTGATCACTCCATGAAGACGGTTGACGCAACCGTCTTTTCAAACTAAACTTACGAACAATTTTGAAACAGTTTTTTCGGGTTTAATATTTATGACTTTTTTAGTTGATTCTCACTGTCATCTTGGCGATTTGAAATTTGGAGACATCGATCAGGATTTGAATGAAGTACTGGATAATGCAAAAAATTCAGGCGTTACCCATATGTTATGTGTTAACACGGATCTGGGCACTTTCCCCGATATGTATAATAAAATCAAGGATTTGTCTAATGTATATGCATCAGTGGGAACTCATCCTCTCAATGTTAATGACTATGCATGGACTGAGAAGGAGCTTCTGGATTATGCAGCCTATGACAAGGTTATCGCCGTGGGCGAAATAGGACTGGACTACTACTATGACGAGGAAACAAAGGAACAGCAGAAGGATGTGTTTATCCGTCAGATCCGCATTGCCCGCCAGATTGGAAAGCCGATAATTATACATGGCAGAAGCGCAAAGGATGATATTTTTAAAATAGTGATAGATGAACAGGCAAAGGATGTGGGCGGTATTTTTCACTGCTTTGCTGATGACTGGGATTTGGCGGAAAAGGTTCTCGATCTCGGCTTTTATATTTCCGTTTCCGGCATGGTTACTTTCAAGAAGGCTGCGAATATCAGGGAAATAGCGAGCAGAGTACCGCTGGATCGTCTGCTTCTTGAAACAGATTCTCCATATCTTGCTCCTGTGCCTAACCGCGGCAAACCGAATCAGCCTGCCTATGTGAAATATGTTGCTGAAGAAATTGCAAAACTGCGTGATTTACCGGTAGATGAGGTATGCAGAATAACCTCTGAAAATTTTGCGCGTCTGTTTAATCTGGATTTAAACTGAGAGAATTTGAGATGATTAAGGATATAGTAAAGGATCAGAGCTTTTTAGCCCGTATATCAGAACCTGCAACCAGGGAAGATTTGCCTGTTGCACAGGATTTGATAGATACTCTGAAGGCTCATGAAGGTTCATGTGTTGGATTGGCTGCCAATATGATCGGAATAAGCCGGCAGATAATTATTGTTAAAGTCGGATTGAGCAGTCTGGTTATGTTTAATCCTAAAATAACGATGCAGCAGTCTCCGTATAAAACCGAGGAGGGCTGTTTGTCACTGGAGGGAATGCGGGAAACCACAAGATTTCTGATTATTGAAGTTGAATATCTTGATCAGAAATGGCAGAAGAAAAAGAAAAGATTCCGCGGCTTCACAGCACAGATTATTCAGCATGAGGTAGATCACCTTAACGGTGTGATTATCTGAAGCCCTGTGTTTTAATTGAACTTTTATTCAGTTTCACCAATAAAAAAGGCATCAGTCAAATGATGCCTTTTCTGTTCACGAATTAGTGAAAACAGTGAAAATACTAGAAACCTACCACAGAAGGGATCAGCATATTAACACGTTCCTTATCACCCAACTGACCTAACTGATTGTTACCCCAGCATTTTGATGTTGAATCCTGTAACAATGCACAGCTGTAGTTTGAGCCGAGTGACAGATTTGTTACATTGTTCAGCCAGATGATTTCTTCATCTTCAATGGTATAACCGTCCTTATCATATCCGTTGTATACCGGAACAGGAACCTTCTGGTTTGCAGTACCGTTATCACCTAAACGACCGAAGAAGTATTCGCCCCAGCAGTACGCACGGCGATCTGCACCCATTGTTGCACAGGTGTGTACGAAACCGGTTGATATATCATGAACTCTTGAAACAACCTTTGCAGGATCTTCTGTACATTTCCAGTTTTCTTCAGCATCTGTTGTTCCAGGCAGACATACTGCGGAAGGAGTTTTTTGGTTATCAATATCATTGTTGTTGCCAAGCTGACCGTAACGAGCCTGACCCCAGCAGTATGCAATGCGGTTTTCTCCGGCAATTGCGCAGGTATGGGACTGACCGATTGCAAATTTGTAAACCTGAACAAACGGAGATACGTTACAGTCTGAAGCACCCTGTGCACAAACTGCAGAAGGCTTGCTCTGGTTGTTATCCTGATTGTTGTTGCCAAGCTGGTGGCTTGAACCGTCACCCCAGCAGAAACCCTGGCGGTTGTCACCCACTGAGGCGCATGTCAGGTATGTACCTGCTGTAATTGATTTAACTCCTACCAGAGGTTCAGCATCGCAATCCTTGGATTTTGCATCTTTACAAACGGATACAGGAGTTAACTGATATTCGGTCTTGCCGTTTCCTAAACGACCGTTGTTACCGTTACCCCAGCAGTATGCTCTTGCCTTGTCACCCACGATTGCACATACGTGTTCAGCACCTGCTGACAATGCAGTTACACCTTTTAACACGTGTTTGCTGCAGTCGGTTGTGTATCCTTCTCCGCAAACTGCAACAGGAGTATTCTGATCGGCACGTTTACCGTTACCCAGCTGACCTGAAGAACCTCGACCCCAGCAGTAAACAGCGTTGTCCTTGCCGATTGCCGCGCATGCAAACAAATCACCTACAGCCAGCAGCTGAGCATCTGACAGGTATTCGCCTTCGCCTGGAGCTTCACCCTTGAATACGGAAACAGGGGTAAAGGAGTAGTGAGTTGTTTCAAGGTTAGGGTTGCGGTATTCGCAGCGTAAGCCTGATCCACCATCTTCAACTTCGCATTTACGCATTTTTCCGTCATCACCGAGAGAACCCTTGTTTGCACCGCCCCAGCAGAATATCTTTTTGCTGAAGTCTATGGCACAGGTATGGTTTAATCCTGCTGAAATAACTCTTATGCTCATAGGGTTCTTTGAAACGTGTCTTTCGTCATTGGACAGATTTGAAAGCGCTTCCGCAGCTGCTTCAGGATTTTCTGATTTTACAGAAGAACCGGAAGGTCTGTAGTTGTTAGACGGTTTGTCTCCTCCGAATAAGCCAAATAGAACCAAAAGAGCAATAACTATTACTGCAACCAACACTAGTAGTGTTTTATTTCTTTTAAGATCTTGAATCAATTTCATATCCTCTTATTATTCGATTACTCGATTAATCTAACATCATAATTTGGTAAATTTTATTAACTTTTATGAGTAATGTCGATTTTTGGATGTTTTTTATGTGAAGTTTGACCACAAAAAAATAATTTTTCTGCTGTTGGGCTTTATTAATTAAGCATAATGATGATTTAACTTATTGAAATTACGAATTTATTTAATTCATGTTTTAAGCTTAAATACGGGCTGTAAACATGCAGACATGTAACAGCCCGGATGAATTCATCAGGAAATGATCAGCCTCTGTTTCGTCTGATCAGGAAACCGATAAAGTGAATTATCAGAGATATAACAATTGCGGCAATATATCCTATAAATATTGCACGCACCCACCATGGCATTGATAAACCCATAAGTTCCCACGGAATGTCGCCGCAGGCTCCGGTAGGATTGAAGAATTCAGGAATATACTTGTCCAAAGGTATCCAGAATCTGTTTGCCGCTATTACCGAGTTGCACTGGGCGAATATATTGGATTCCGCCTCAACGTGTTCTATGGAAATTGACAGACCCATATATGCCGCATATCCCCACAGAGGAATTCCGATGTATTTAAGTACTTTAGGCCAGATTATTACCAGAACGCCGATCAGCAGAATGGCCGCGAATGCTGCTCTCTCATAAACGCACATTTCACACGGTTTAAGATCTTCAACATACTGAAAATAATAACCGCAGTACTCGAAACTCAATGAAATCAAGATTACGCACAACCAGTACAGTCTGGTATTCAATAGATTAAGCAGGAACGACTTAATGAACGAAAACATAATTTATCCTTTTTTTGCACAAAAATAATCCACTTTTACAGAAAGTGGATTAAAAGAATTTCGTTTATTGTACAGTATTGTTCAGCCTATTTTTTGATAGCTGCCGCACAATTCTCTACAACATTGCCTTCTACCAGCAGAGTGTCCTGGTTGGTCATATGTTCAATCAGACCGTGATCATACATATACTGAGTCAAATCCGGCAGTACATAGATTACGCAGATGAAACTTACAAAGCAGAGCACTATGGTGTAAGGCAGAGCCATCCACATCATTCTTCCGTATGATAATTTGATAAGCGGAGCGAGACTTGACGTCAGAAGGAACAGGAAAGCTGCCTGGCCGTTAGGTGTTGCAACCGAAGGCAGATTTGTTCCGGCATTAACCGCAATAGCCAGCATATCGAATGTATCACGGGTGATTTCACCGCAGATCAGAGCATGGAATGTCTGATTGATGTACAAGGTTCCGACAAACACGTTGTCACTTACTGCAGACAGAAGACCGTTGGCCCAGAACAGAACCGCAGTCTGTGTAGACTGATCCTGAATGCTGAATACAAAATTGGTAATAGGTGCGAACAAATCCTGATCTGCAATAACCGCGATAATCGAGAAGAAAACACAGAGCAGCGAGCAGAAAGGCAGAGACTCCGTGAATGCCTGACCGAGTTTGTGCTCACTGGTTACGCCGCAGAATGCGGTTGCAAGGATAATTACAGTTAAACCTATAATACCTACTGCCGCCAGGTGGAATGCAAGACCGATAACCAGCCAAAGGCAGCAGAGTGCCTGCATGATGAGTTTTGCAACCTCGTTAGGTGTACGCTGTGCAGCCTGCTTTTCCATATCCTTCATCAGAATATTTCTTACGTTGTCAGGCATAACTTCACCGTATCCGAACCATTTTAATTTTTCCAGTAAAACACAGGTAATCAGACCGCAGATGAACACTGGAATTGAAACAGGGAGCATTCTCAGGAAGAATTCAACAAATGTCCAATGAGCTTTTGCACCGATAATCAGGTTCTGAGGCTCGCCGACAATGGTGCATACTCCGCCGAGAGCTGTACCTACAGCAGCATGCATCAGCAGAGATCTGAGGAACGACTTGAATTTTTTCAAATCCTCTAGATCTGCAGGTTTTATTTCGCTTTCGTCATCCAGACGAACCTTTTTGGAATTGGATGCGACCTGATGGTATATGGTGTAGAAACCTACACAGATTGAAATGAATACAGCCAGAACAGTCAGCGCGTCAAGGAATGCTGAAAGAACTGCACCGGAAAAACAGAAAATAAAGGAAGCAAGTGTTTTAGATCTTATTCCAACGATAACATTGGAAAATACATACAGCAGCAATGCTCTTATAAAGTGGATACCGGCAACCATGAACATGAGAAGCAGTATTACTTCCAGGTTTCCTGAAATTTCATGATAAACATGATTCGGAGTTGTCATTCCTATTGCTACTGCCTCTATTGCCAGCAGACCGCCCGGCTGAAGCGGATAGCAGGTTAAAGCCATTGCGAGAGTGAAAATAAACTCCAGAATCAGAAGCCAGCCTGCAGTGAACGGATGGATACTGAAAATAACAGGGTTTATGATCAGGAACAGAACAATCAGGAGTTTATACCATACCGGTATATTTCCCAGGAAGTTGTAACAGAATGCTGAAGAAACATTCGATACTGATGATCTTGTCATTTGATTTCCTTAAGAATAATAAGATAAAAATTTTAAAAAACTAACAATTCGTATATTATATCGTAAGGATTGAATTTTTGTTGCTTAAAGTTTTGAGAATTTTGATTAATTATCAGTATTGTGAACTTGTATGTATCTAGGGTTGACTCAAAAAATTCTGGCTGCTGTCTGTATATTTGTCATGCATATGGTAATTCTTGGGCTTATCATTAATAATTCAGGGCCGCAGAACACTGCCGATTTGAATGAAACTGAAGCCATAATTCCGTTGTCTGCCGCGGGATATCGGTTTTATCTGCTTGGTGTGAAAGGAACCGGCGTAAATTACCTTAAAAATGATAAAACACAGATGAATGCTGAACCTTCTGAAACAGCCGATATTAAAAATCGGCAAACAGCAGCTCTGCAGAATACGGCGAATAAACCTGAAGCCGCTGACAGGGAAAAGGAAACAGGTTCAACCGGGCAGAAAACTGCGGCGGACCGTGAGTCGTCTCTTCATGACAGCAGTACAGGTGAGGCAGGAAAGAAAAGAAACGAACCCGAGAAAGTAAAGACTGCTGCCGCGAAAAAGCCGGATATTGAAAAAAAAGAAGAGTTTTCCGATTTGTCCGGTAAAAAAATCAGTGCCGCCAGGCAGACGGACTTAAAGAAGAATGAGGCTGTGAAGCAGACGGCCCTGAAAAACATTTCCGGTGCGGAAGTATCGGGAAGTCATGACAGCAGTGGAAATGCAGGTGTTTCGGATAACGGATTGAAAAATGCAGGGGATGCGGCAGCGGCGGCCGGCTCCGGAGGTTCAAAAATTATAGATGCAGGCAGAACAAAAATTATCTATAAACCAAGGTTTGAATATCCAATGAAAGCCCGTAGATTCGGCTATGAGGGCACCGTGATACTGCATCTGATGGTTGATACGGACGGAACAGTAAACGATATTAAGGTGCACAGTCCTTCAAAGTATCCAATTCTTGATGAATATGCCGTCAGATATGCGAAACGCATAAAATTTTCTCCTTATCTGATAGCCGATCATCCCTCCAGGATCATTGTAAGACTCCCGGTAACGTTTAAACTGAGATAGTTTCCCGTACCGCTCGTGCGCCAGAGGCTGCAGCATGAATGTCTTGTCCGGTCCGGCGGCAGTATCCTTTTCTTTCTGCTTTTTTTACAGATATAATCAGACCGGAATGCAATGGAAACAATGATCCCTTTATACAGCAGAGTGCTGCATCACAGTTCGAAAGTTTGCCTGGCTCATGTGTGTACCGGATTAAAAAACAAATGAAATCAAAAATAAATTATGATCTTATTAACATTTTTGATAAAATGTAGCAGATTTTTTGCGGAGTATTAATAAATTTGATTTTTGATTTGTCCTTTAATCAATTTTTAAGTTTTTTAACACTTGATTTATTTAATTTTAGGTAGGTAATCAACATGGTGAATTGGATTGCTAGCATGAACTGGATGGCTCAGCTCACTCTCTTGTTAGCCATTATCAGTGTACTTGGTATTGCACTGGGCAAGCTTAATTTCAAGGGTTTGAGTCTAGGCATCGGCGGCGTTTTGTTTGCTGGTATTTTTGTTTCTCATTTTGCATTCAACTATGATTTGGGTTTTAATTTAAACAAACCTGAATTTGAAAGTGCAAGACATTATATTCAGGAATTCGGACTGATTTTATTCGTATACGCTATCGGTATATCTGTTGGTCCTAGTTTCTTCGCTTCTCTTAAGTCTTCAGGTATCAAACTGATTTCCCTGGCAATCGGAGTTGTGGTACTTGGTTTTATTGTAACATTTGTAATTTTCAAAACAGCAGATGTTAAGGTATCTGAATTATTGGGTATTTATTCAGGTGCGGTAACCAATACTCCTGCACTGGGTGCTTCAAACCAGATTATTACCGAAGTTATTCAGGGAGACAGCGCCGGTCAGTATATAAATACTATGGTTCCTGATGTTGCTGAAATTCAGGCTAAATCCGGTGATAATCCTACTTCCTACATTCCGCAGTTAATCAACAAGGCATCCTCCACTATAAACAGTGGTTATGCTGTTGCTTATCCTTTCGGTATTTTAGGTATTTTCATTACTTATATTCTGATCAAGTTCTTCTTCAGAATTAATGTCAATGCGGAAGGCGCTGCGTTCGACAGAGAAAAGAACAAGAATAAAAAATCGCTTGAAACCGTTAATGTTCAGATTAAGAACCAGAATCTGATCGGTTTGAAAATCAGTGAAGTTCCTGATTTGAAGAGCGAGGTTATTGCCTGCTCAAGATTAAAGCGCGGTAATGTTCTGCTGGTTCCTAAGCATGATCTGGTTCTGGAAGCCGATGATATTCTTCATCTTGTAGGCGCCAAGGAAAACCTTCAGCGTGCGGTACTGAACATGGGCGATGAGGTTTCAACTTCTTTGTCAACCAAGGGTACTGAACTGGTTGCCGCCAGAATGATCGTGACCAACGACAAGGTGTTCGGCAAAACAATCGAAGATCTGTGCATCACCAAATTGTACAACGTGGTGGTATCACGTTTCATTCGTTCAGGAGTGGAACTGGTTGCTACAGAACATACACAGCTGCAGTTCGGCGACAGCCTGAATATTGTCGGTTCCCAGAGTGATATTGACGAAATCGTGAAAATTCTCGGTGACTCAAAGAGCAAACTGCAGCAGGTTAATCCGCTGCCGTTATTCCTCGGTGTGGCACTGGGTATTATCCTGGGTTACATTTCAATTCCTATTCCCGGTGTTCCTTCAGCACTGAAACTCGGTATTGCAGGCGGTCCGCTGGTAATGGCAATCTTCCTGTCTCGTTTCGGCAGTACATGGACCCGCGGTAAACTTTACTGGTTTATGCCTCGTTCAGCCAATGCTGCAATCAAGGAAATCGGTATTGTGCTGTTCCTTGCTGCGGTAGGTTTAAATGCAGGAAAGAGTTTTGTTGCTTCCGTAACAAGCTCAGACGGACTTTACTGGCTGATGTGGGGTGCTCTGATTACCTTTATTCCTGTTATGACCATGGCGTTGATCGGCAGATTATTACTGAAGGTTAATTACCTAAGTCTGTGTGGAACTCTGGCAGGTGCATGTACAGATCCTCCTGCTTTGGCTTACTCAAACAGTATGTATACCAATGCTGAGGCTTCATCACTTGCATATGCAACTGTTTATCCGTTCTCTATGTTCTTGAGAATTCTGTCACCTCAGGTATTTGTAATACTTATTATGATGGTAGGCTAGTTCTTAATTACAATAAAATAAATTATCTGAAGGTTCTGCATTTATGCAGAACCTTTTTTTGGTGTGCTCGGCATGAGTATAATCTTTAGGGTGAAAGTCCCGAATCCGTCCGCTAGAGGAAAGGATTAGCGACTCGCAAGGTGGTCATGGCG
>Ga0310695_10010693_pt1 | contig 13343 bp, 2 predicted proteins | sample RumenRJG_04DNA_FD_203882 | JGI IMG/M metagenome (GOLD analysis project Ga0310695, IMG submission 203882) | Bovine rumen microbial communities from Lethbridge, Alberta, Canada - RJG_04 (v2) (version 2) | ecosystem: Host-associated > Mammals > Digestive system > Stomach > Rumen | place: Canada...
GTCCTCCCACTTGTCGAGCTTGCTGTTGTTCTTCACGGCGGCGAACGCGATGCGCCTGCCGTCCCAGTCGATGTCCGGCGAAATAATCGCGCAGCCGTCGAGAGTCTGCCCCTTCCACGCGCCCGACTCGATTACCTTGCCGGCGAGGATGTTGCGCGCGACCGGCTTCTCGGAGAACGGGTTTTCCAGGATGTAGAGTCCGTCGCCACGCGAGATCCCGTTCTGCGTGCCGTGGAAGCCGTAGTACTGGTCGCACATGTGCGAACCGTCGCGCCATTCGTTGAAGCCGCACGGCTCGTGCGTGACGAAGAGCAGGCGGTCGATCCCCTTCAGGAGCGGGTTCTTCAGGGCGACGCGGCGGTTGAGCGCCATTACGCGCGCGAAGAGCTCCCGGCGGGGCGTCTCGTCGATGGCGGCGAAGGCGTCCGCCGCGAGGCCGGCGAACTCCGCGCGATCGGCGGAGAGGTCGACCGACGGCGCGAGGTCGTCGATGAGCGCGCGCGTGCGGCGCAGCGCCACCACGAGCGGGTCGGCGTCGCAGGGGAGGATGCAGGCGGCGGCGTTGGCGGAAGTGTCCAGGGTGTTTGTGGGCAGTCGGTGCCAGTTGTCGATGTCGCGCCTGATGAGCCGCCAGTCAGTGTTCAACGAGCGCCTGGCGGGCGGCGTGTCGAGGGCATGCCACTTGCCGGAGAGGTGCCGCGTCACCTCGAGGCGCTCGGCGTCGGAGAGTACGCGGCGGAAGACGACGACCTCGCGAAGCTCACGCCCGCCGTTGCGATCGGCGAAGTCCCTATCACCCGTGAGCCTGTCGGCGAAACTCGGCTCGCGCATCTCCAGGCAGAAGACCCTGACGCCGTCGGACGGCATGATTTCGGAGTGGATGCACGCCACCTCGTTCGTGCCGTCCCACGCCTTCGCGATCTTGGACCAATCAGCGGACGCATACGCGCCGTCGTCGCCGCGGTGGAAGTTGTACTCCACGCCGTCGCAGAGGACGTGGCAGTAGTTCGACTCTTCGAACTTCCCGACCGCGAACACGGTGCGTATCCCCTCGACCCTTGGGAACGCCAGGTCGATGCAGCTGCCCTGCGCGCCGAAATCGACGAACGGGCGCCCCGCGGCGTCCTTCTTCAGGACAGGCTTACCGAACTTGGCGCGCGGAGTCGCCGCGCCGCCGCCCGCGCAGGAACGCCATTCCAGGACGCGCCCGCCCTCGCCGACAGTGAGCGTCGCGGCGTTCGCCGCATCGAGCCTGAACGCGGCGTCCTTCAACGCCGTCGGCTCAGCATTGATTGTAGCCGTGGCTACGACCGCGGCCAGGAAGGCCAGGCGCGCGCGAACTGCAGTGAATGTCATTTCCCTCATGAAGGGAATTATATCACAAATCGGGCAACTCTGCAGAAATTTACCACCGCCCGATGGCGTAGCGCATCCAGCCCATGATGTAGAGCTCCATGCCCCTCTCGACCTCCACCCACGGCGGAGGCTGGGCGTTGGGGCCGGTGATCTCGGGGTAGTGGCGCGCGTTGAACTCGCCTGTGACGTATTTCACGTTGCATTCGTCCAGAAGCGCGGTCGGGATGGCCGACGGCGGGAACGGCGGGGAGATGAACACGACCTCCGGCGGCAAGTTCTTGCGGGCGTTCTCGTCCTTCGCGACCTTCTTGAGCCATTCGTCGCCGACCTCGCCGCCCAGCACGAGCCTCTTCACGCCCTTCTCCGGAAGCTGGTCGACGCGCCTCGCGTAGGCGATTCCGGGGATGGACTTCCCGCGCATGTACGTGCTTCGTATCTCTTTACAGGTGAAGATCCCGCCAAGCGTGTTCCCGTCGTCGAGGACCCAGATCGACGGGTTCTTCAGGTTCTTCACCAGCACGGCACCGGTCCGCTCGACCCTGACCGAGACGTCCGGCCTTGCCTTGCGGGCCTCCGCCCTGGCGCCCTCGCCTTTGAGGTATATGGACCATGCGACCACGCCTGTCGCGGCGGCTCCGAAGAGGGACGCCGCCGACAGGCAGTACACCGTCGCCTTCCCGCGCCAGCGCCAGGCGTCGGCGGCGACGACAAGAAGCGACAGCACCGGGACAGACCACAGGTATGGATTCGGCATCACGGGGTTGAACCAGGCGGCGACGCCGAATGCCAGGACCGCCCCGAACGGCGCGCCGTTGCCCTTCCTCGCGCCCCACATCGCAAGCGCGGCAAGCAGGGCGAGCCACGAAAACGCATAGACGGAACGTCCCCTCCACCCGTAGCGCGTCATGCGCGTCAGGTGGTCGTTCATGAGGGACCCCGGCGCGGTGAGGATGTCGACCTGCTCGTACCAGTCGAGATAGGCCCGCCCGACGTTTACGCCCTCCCATCCATACGGGGCGTCGAGCATCATCCTGGGCGCGGCCTTCCACATGTCGTAGCGAACCTGGTTGGACCAGGAGGACTTGCCGTTGAATCCCCGGAAGAGGACCTTCTTCATGTTGTCCACGCCGCGATGGCACACGACGCCGGCCGCGCCGGCGAGCATCACCCCGGCGGTGACGGCGACGGCGATCAGGGTGGCCTTGCACTTGAAGCTCCTGAACCCGAAGCCTGCGACTGCAATGCAGCCGACAAAGGCGGCGAGGAACGCGCCCCTGGAGAACGTCAGGAACATAAGCCCGCTGAAACCGGCGAAGAGCACCGCGCCCACGACCTTCACCACGACCACGACGACGAGCGCGGCGGTGCCGGGGCGAATCAACGCCTTTATCGGCCTTTCGCCGTTGAGCAGGAGGGCGAACGCTAGAATCGCGAGCCCGGCGAAGAGGAAGCCGTTTTCGTTGGGGTTCGCGAAAGGCCATGTCAGGCGCTCCTTGCCGTCCCACTTGTTCTTGAAGAGGTTCTTCGTTATGTTCTTCGCGTCCTTCTTGGCCTTCTTCGCGCCGACGGCTGCCGCCTCCTGCCGGGTGCCGAAGAAGTACGGCGGCGCGACGCCCTCGGGGGCCTTGCGCGCGGCGTTGTACGGAATGTCGTTCGTGACGCCGGGCGCGATGAACCGCGTGACGCGTCCGTTGAGGAACACCCACGTCGGGGGGACCTCGCCATTCGCCTTGCCGGGCGCCTGGATGACGATGTGCCCTCCCTCGAAGAAGCCCTTCCACCCCCCAGCGCCAAGCATCAGCTGCGGCGTCTCTATGTCGCGCTGGAACTCGCGGTAGAGCCCGTTCTCGTGCCTGAGGCGGTAGAAGATCTGGTTTGCCGGCGCGATGTACGCCGATGAAAGCGGGAACTCCCCGGGGGCCGCAAGAAGCGACCCTCCGAGGAGCGCTGCCACAAGGGCAAGGCGGTGTGGCTTCATCTCGCTCAGTCCCCGTCAGGTTCCTCGCCGGGGACGGGCGTCTCGTTCCAGTCGCGTCCGCCGTCGATCGGCGTGGCGATCACGTTGAACGGCAGCGACGCCTTCCAGTTCTTGGTGGCCTGGATCAGGTAGTACCCGGCGGACCAGGCGTTCTCGTCCAGCGGCGAGGCGTCGTCGCGGAAGAAGATCATCACGCCCTTGTGGGCGATGCTCTTGATTTCGCCCTGCTTCGTCGTCGCCGGGGTCTCCTTCCAGGCGGAGAACGTGCCGGAGACGAGGCCGGTGGCCCTGGCGTAGGAGTAGGTTGCCGCCCACGGGTTGACGCTCTTGGCGAGGTCGTAGAGGAGCGTCGACGACTCCTTCACGAGAGCGCGCTTGTCGACCGACGCGCCGTTGTTCGTCAGCTTGACCGAGAGGTCGGTCGGCGTGCAGTACGGCTTGAACTCGTAGCCCGTGCCGAGCGTGCCGGTCGCGTCGGCGACGGCGGCGAGCTCCTCCGCGCCGGCGGCCTGTATGGCGAGGTCGCTGTCGAGGTAGTAGCGCTGGACGTTCCACGTCTTGTTGTACCAGCCGCCCGTCGGCGCGACGTCGATGGCGTAGCCGAGGCCGTCGAGCGAAGCGGCCGCCGCCTTGTCGCGGCTCCAGAGGAACATGGACGTCGAGTCCACGACCGGCGCGGCGTTGCCGTCGCCATCGGTCGCGTAGACGAGCTTCATGACGCCGGTGACCGAGCGGATGTCGGCGGAGAAGTGGAACGGTATGCAAACCACGCACTGGTCGGGGTCGAGGACGTCCGCGCCCTGCACCGACGCCGCGGAGGAGACGGAGACCGCCGCGCCGTCCGCAAGCATTCCGGCGAACGTCGCGCCGCCCGTCTCCGAGAGCGTCATCGTGAGGTAGCCGTTACCGAGCGGGACGCCGTCGGCCGCAGAGACTCCGCTTGGCGCAAGGGCGATCGTATAGTACCCGGCGAACGGCGCAAGGGCAGCCTTGCCGACGTCCGTGCCGCCGCAGGCGCGGAAGAGCTCCGCGTTGTACTCGATGCCGCCTTCCATCGTCGTCGCCTTCGCGACAAGCGTGTTGGGCACGTTCATCACGAGCCTCGCCGAGCCGATCGACTCGCCGATGGCGGTGGCGTTGGTGACGGAGCCGTCCCAGACGACGAGCTCGAGCTCGTTGGTGTACGGCGTATACGTCTTCTTCTTGTTTACCGTCTTCACGAGCTTGGTGATGTTCCTGAGCTTCACCGAGAACTCGCGGCCGAGCCCGCCGTCGTCCTTCTCGTCGGTCAGCTCGTCGTAGCCCGTGCCGGTGAACGTGTAGGAGTTGCCGGAGACCTTGACGGTCGCGGTGATCTTGCCGGCGGACGTCGTGGAGACGGTCACGAGGCCGGTCTTGGCGGAGTTCTTCGACACCTGCGCTCCGGTCTCCACGAGGGCGCCCCTGAACGTGCCGATCGCAAGACCAGCCGGTTCGACGATGAACTTGACCTGCTGGGTCGTGCCGTAGTTGTTCACCTCTTTCTGTGTAACCTTGCCATTTTTCTTGACGGCGGGCTTGTAGTAGTAGGCCTGGAGCAGCGCATCGTATTCGCCGGGCGTCGACGGCGCGCCGGTGATCTTGCCGGTCGTCGCGTTGATGGCGAGCCCCGGGGGCAGCTTGCCACCGACGAGCCTGAAGCGGTTCGCGGAGGCCGTGCCGGTGAGCGCGAGCGGCGCCTTGAGCGTCTGGATCAGGGTGATCGGCTCACCGTTCGCGATCTTCATGGAGATGTTGTCGCCCCACGGGTCAAGGCCGCCGAAGGAGGTCTCCGGGAAGCCGTTCTTGACGACAGAGAAGCTCCACGTCGTCGGATGGGCGATCCAGGTCTCCGGCTCGTCGCCGAGGCCGAACGCAAGCGTCCAGTAGTATGTCTTGGCGGGCAGGAGCGCCACGTCCGCAAGCGAGGCGCTGGCCACGTCCACATCGTTGGTGGCGATGTTGTTGGCGGCGGCGAGCTTGGCGACGGTGCCTAACCTCGCGACGACCTTTATGTTCTCGTCCTGCAGCGCCGCGGGCACCTTCCAGCTGAGCGACTCGAGCCCGTTCGTCGTGACGACGGACTTGGACATGGGCCTGTCGACCGTCACGGTGGCGAGCCTGACCCACTTGAACGGCAGGCCGGTGTCGGCGTCGTTCTCGAGCTCGACGTACTCCTTCTTGTTGCCGCCCGCGAACGTGAGCTTGACGACCTTCGAGCCGGCGATCAGCCTCTCAATCCTCTCGGGCGCGCCCTCCGCCAGGCAGTCGATCGTCTCGGACGCGACGAAGGCCTTCTTCGCGTTGAGCGTGCCGATCTGGAGCTTGAGCGTCGCGGTGGACGGCGTCTCGGTGTCGCCGCCGTCGTTGAGGCGCGGCTTGATGGCGAAGAAGCCAGGGCCCGTGAGCGTGTAGGTGAGCGTGGCGTTCGCCGGCGAGCTCTTGAACTCGCCGTCGTTCCTGTCGACGTACCACGTACCGGTGACGGCCTGCGTGATTCCGCCCACTGCCTTGACGGTGTTCGCGAACGACGCGGCGGTGGTGCCGACGGTGTTGTTGATGAGCTTCGCCGTGCCGGTAGTGGCGGAGAGCGCGGGCTTGGCGTAGCCCTTCGTCGTGAGCGCCGCGATGGTGAACGTGAACTGCTTGGAGAGCGTGTAGTTCGTCGTCATGAGGGTGTTGATCGTGACGTACTTGTCGGTCGCGTCGAAGTTCTCCCAGACCACGGTGTTGACGACGTCGTCAGTCTCGGCGCGCGCCACGTAGTCCTTCGCCTTCACGGCGGTGTCGACCACCTTGCCGTTCTTGCCGGGGAACGCGAACTTCACGCCGACGATGCCGTTGGTGCCGCCGGTGCGCGACAGCCTGAGGACAAGCGGCGCGCCGACCTGTCCGTTGACGACCGGCGCCTTGAGGTTGGCGACGGGCGTGATCTCGGACTCGCTCGGGCCGTAGCCGGTGATGGAGACCGTGCCCGCCTTCACCACGGTCGCCTCAGTGATCGTCACAGTGGCGGAGTCGCGCCCGGCGATGAATCCCACCGGGTAGTCGCCGGCGGCGAAGTCGGCCCTCTCGGCCTCCCACAGCCTGACGGTGAACACCTTGTTCGACTCCCAGGTCGCCACGAGGTCGGGGATGAGCCTTATCTTGATCGTCTTGTTGGCCATGTCGCCGGACGCCCACTTGACGACGCCGCTCGCGGGGTAGTACTCGCTGCCCGGCTGCGCCGTGCCGGCCACGGTCGTGTAGTTGACCGAGACGGCGCCCTGCTTCGCCGTGCGCTTCAGCGTGAGCGTCGCGTACTCGCCGGACTCCGCGGCGTTGAAGTTCGCCGCGGTGAAGCCGACGGTGCCGACGTTCATCGCCTGGTAGGAGAGCGCGTAGGAGGAGTCCTTGTCCTCGCAGCCCTCGGCGTGTTCGACCTGGACGTAGATCACGCCCGCTGGGAGCAGCGCCTTGTCGACGGTCTTCACCTTCGAGAACTGCGGCAGCACGCCGTTGCTCGCGTGGATGAGCGTCATCACCGCGCCCGTCGCGCCGCCGTCGACGTAGTCGGCCAGCGAGAGCGTGTATGCGCGGCCTGCCACGGCCGTGAACTTGAAGAAGTCCGTGGTGTCCCCCACGTAGAGCGAACGGCGGACGGTCTTCGTCGTGTTCGTCGGCGCAGGCAGAGCGAACGCGCCCTCCAGCGTGTCGTCGCCCGTCTCGGGCGAGTAGATCGGCTCCTTCTTCGTACCTGTCTGGACCTTCTTGCCGTTCTTGGTCGTATAGACGGGCACGGTCTTCGTGCCGGTCTGGTATTTCTGATCGTAGATGTCGTAGAAGCGCGCGGTCAGCGTGGTCACGGGCTGGTCGGCGACGACCCTCGTCGCGGAGTTCGTGTCCCAGGCCTCGACCGCGGCGACCTCGGAGGCGAGGGTGGCCTTGAAGCCGGTCGGCGGGGTGTACTTGACCGTGTAGTTGCTGGCGGCGAGCTCAAGCGAGGTGCCTGTCGGGTACGTCGTCGTCTCTGTGCCCAGCGAATACGTGCCGGCCACGCCGGTCGACTTCACGACGAGCTTACCGAGCGCGATGTCGACCACGTTGGTGACCTTCTCGCCCGTAACCGGGTCGGTGACCACGTCGGTCGCGGCGTTGAACGCCTTGACCTTCGTGACGCCCGAGCGTATCCTGTAGTCCGGGTAGTCCAGGCCCGCCGTCTCGATGACGTTCGTGCCGTCGGTGAGCGCGGGGAACACCCTGATGTAGTACATCGCGTTCTTCGTCGCGTTGAGCGTCACGCCGTCGTCGAGCGAGGAGCCCTCGACGTACGTCTTCGTGCCGGACGCATACGTGACCCTCGCGGGGACGCCCTTGGAGTTGAGCGTGCATATCTCGTAGCCGAGGACGATGTCCGTCGTCTCGTCGCTGGCGTACTCCGCCTTGAACTGGTAGGTCTGCCCGGCGCGGCAGGCGACCTTATACCAGTCGCGCCAGTCGCCGCCGTTGAACGCGTGTACCTCGCTCTGGGAGCCGCCGACAAGGACATCCTGTCCGTAGGATAGCGGCGCGGGGACGAGCTCGGTAGCGCCCGAGAACACGTCGTCCACGGGGTCGGCCGCATCGGCCGGGCCGAACTTGTCGTCCGCGAAGTACGCGGTGAGGGTCAGGGGCGTCGCCTCGGCGGGCGGCCTGTCGCCCACGTCGAGCGTCGTGTCGTACACGCCGACGTAGTACTTGCCCGCCACGTCGGCCTGGATCGCCACGCGCATGTCGTAGCTACCGTTGCCGACGGTGGTGTTCCTGCCGATGATCTTGCCGGACGGGTTGTACACGATCATCTCGTACGTCGCGTCGTACGCGTCGTCGGTGTCGAAGACCACGCGGTCGCCCTTGGCGAGCGAGATCACGCAGAGGTTCTCGTCGATGATGCTGTCGTAGTAGTTCTCATCGGCGGAGATCCTGCCGGGGACGAACTGGTGCGACCAGCCGTTCTCCGGGCTGAGGGTGACGGCCTTGTGCGAGCCGATCGCGAGCGCCGGGACCCTCTTGAACGAGAAGGTGAACTGCCCGTTGAGGTTGGAGCCCGCCTTGGTGGCGTCGGAGACCTCGAAGAGGAACGTGCCCTTCGCGTCCGGGACAATGACCGTCGCGACGTTCTGCGTCTTGGTGTAGTTGGAGTCCTTCACGTAGAGCGGATCCGACCAGTCGTCGAAGGTTAGCTCGTCGCTAGCCGTGTCGACCGCGAGGTCGAGTGGCTTCGCGACGGTGCCCTTCAGGGTGCGGACGCGGTACTTGCACCCGGCGCTGAGCGTCGCCTTGAGGTAGTAGTTGCCGTCGATGAGCTTCCTCGTCACCGACTTCCAGCCGGTCGTGAAGGACACCGCCTCGGGACTGTTCTCGTCGCCCTTCTGGGAGAAGTTGCGTATGCCGGACTGCACGTACACCGTCGTCTGGTTGCCGACGTCGCCGGTGATGCAGATCGCGTAGTAGAACTTGGACGGGTCCTCCGAGTCCCAGGCGTCGGCCGCCATGTGGGCGTACTGGACCGGCGCGCCGTTGTACGTGGCGCTAATGACGTCGTCGAACGAAGCGCCTGGAACGTCTTCGTCATCCTCGGTGTCCGCCGTGTCAATGTCCAGGCCGACCGTCCCCGCGGACCCGCCCTGGACCCAGACCGTGTAGGCCGAACCCCTGTTCAGCTGGACCTTGAGCCAGTACACGCCGCTGTCGGAGTCGTACGTCTTGTCGAACTCGTCGTACTCCGCGACCAGCTTCACCGTCGCGGATCCGCCGACCTTGATCTTCTTGGCGTCCTCCATGCGGCTTCCCGTCTTGGCGGCCCATACGCTGAAAGCGGTTATCGCCGCGAGAAACGTCACTATCGTCTTTTTCATCATCTTCATGTGCCTTTCTGTTAGATCGATCCTTCTGTCAATCCTCTGCCGCCGGTCACTTGCCGGCCTCCGTTCCGACGGAGACCGGGCACGACCTCCTGACCTTCAGCATCTTCTGCTTGTTGGCCTTGGGGCCGTAGGTGTAGTCGAACGAACCGTCGTCGTCGAACCACGCCGTGCCGGATATGAACGGACGGTTCTTCGCGTCGGAGAAGTCGAGCCCGCAGTCGCAGCCGCTGTTGCCGAAGCCGGGCAGGACTATCGCCTTGTAGTTCACCGTCACGTCGCCGAACTCCATCGGGAGCTTGAACTTGCCGGTGACGATGCCAGTCGCGGACGCGAACGAGAACGTGAGCGCGCGCGGGTTGGTGGCGTTCACCAGCGTGATCGCGTTCGCCGTCACGACGCCCTTCTTGTCCACGGTCGTCGCGACCTTCACCCCGAGCTTCGCGGGATCCCATCCGGCGAAGTCGCCGTACTTGGTGTCCACAAGCCCCCAGGTGCCGCCGCCGAGCACATGGAAGAACACGTTAGCCTGCAGCGAGTTGTCGAACACCGACTTGAAGTTCTCCTTCGCGTTGTAGTACGTGCCGAACGCGTCGAGCTCGACGTCGTAGCAGACCTTGTCCTCGTCCGCAGGGTCGTAGTTCAGCTCCGAGTGCTGCCAGAGCGGCTTGGCGGCCTCGTACTGGTAGACGGACCTGCGTATGATGTCGTAGCCGCAGTACTCGCCTTCGCGGCACCCGGTGTAGAAGCCCTCCTCCTTGATCGCGCCGTCCTCGATGCCCGCGAACGCCGTCCTTGGGCGGATCTTCACCGCGCCGGTGAAAACGTCGGTGTCGGAGACGTTCACGAACGGAACCACGCCCCAGTACGTGTGCGTCTCGTTAGTCGCGGCGCCGCTGTAGAGAGGCGTCAGGATCGCCGAGCCGGAGACCGCCTTGCCGTTCGGCAGCAGGCCCGCGTACGCGAACTTGCCCTGGTTCATCGCCGCGGCAGTGTCCATCTTCAGCGTCATGTAGCCGTCACCAAGCGCGAGCGGAGTTCCGGGGGTGATTATCTGCGTCTGGTTGTTCGGTCCTGCGGAACCAACACCCGGGAAACTCACTGTGTAGTAACCCTTGTAGTCTGTCGCTGGCTTCGCCTTCGTCCACCCACCGAAGACCTTGAGGTCGCTGTATGTTTTGCCGGGCACCGGATTGTACTCCTTACCGGCCTCCGGGTCGGTGAGTTCAAGCATTGCAAACGTTCCGTCGGGTTTCATCGTCGCATGAAGTCTGTAGCCCTCCGCGGCAGCACCAACGCCGACGAGGTACGCCTCGGCGATGCCCGTCTCCGGGTCGAACTCGTACCAGCTCTTGGCCGAGAGCGAGACCGTTCCGTTCGCCGAACGGTACTTGGCGCTCGCCTTGCCGTTCGCGGGCAGGGAGAGGGTGACGAGGCCCATCAGGTGCCCGCCGTCCTTGACCATGATGTCGTAGTACGTCTTCCCGGCGGACATCGCGGGGTTCGGGACGACCGCGCGCGGCGTGTCGAGGTCGGCGTCCGCCGCGTAGAACGTGTCCTTCGTCGGGTCGCCGACGGAGACGGTGACGGAAACCGTTGTGCCGCCCACGTCGCCGTCGAATATCCTGTAGACGGCGGTGGACGTCCCCTTCTTGGTGGGTGTGCCGACGACGTACAGCTTGCCGGGGCTGGCCTCGTCCGCGACGGCGGAGAGCCCCGCGGGCAGCGCGCCGGACACCTTCTTGTACTTCAGGTTGGCCGGGTTCGAATAGGTCCCGGTCCTGGCCCTGGCGACCTCCTTGGAGAGCATGACGTTGCAGAACGCGTCAACCGTCGCGCCGATGTTCGCGAACTCCGGGACCGTTCCGGGGAGGACCGTGATCGTGAGCCTCTTGGCGGCTGTCTTCACCTTGGTGGCGGACGTCGCCGGGGAGAGGTCAACCGTCACGCTCTTCGCGGTGGCGCGGCTGGGAAGCGTCAGGTCCACCGACCATGCGCCGTCGTCGCGCGAACCCCAGTCGTGGGTCGTCTCGGCGACGCCGCCTTCGAACTGGCCCGCGCTCGTCTTAAGCTTCGCCGAGAAGTCGCCGTCGGCGCCGCCCTCGCGCTTCACGAGCAGGCTAACCGTCGAGTTCTCCTTTGCCGTGATCGTCATAGTCTTGGAGAACTTCGGCACGTAGTCCGCGATAGCCAGCACGCCCGGCACCTTGCGGTCGTTGTCCTTCACGTTCAGCGAGAAGTTCTTCATCTCCTCGTCCTCGGCGGCGTCGCCGCCGACCGTCGTGCCGACGAAGCGGTACGAGACCGTACCATCGGCGAACTGGTTGTCGACGACCGTTACCGTGACCGTCTTGACGTCGCCCTCGCCGTCGCCCCACGAGAGGACCGTGCCCGCGTCGAGGTCCCACTCAGCCTTCAGGAGCGTATCCCTGTCGAAGTCGCAGGGGCTGCCGTTCCTGAACGCGCCGACGTACTGGACCTTGTACTCGGCCGTGCCGGAGACGCCGCCGGTCCTGACGACCTGGATGTCGAACTGCTTCGTGGACTCGGAGACGGTCGCGGCCTTCGCACCGAACCCGACGGCGCCGCAGCGCCACTTCTGGTAGACGACAGTCGTCCCGAGGATCGAGACGTCGACGACGCCCGTCACCTTCGACCTGTAGATCGGCTTCGACGCCGCGTTCAGGCCGGTCTCCTCGAACACATCGGTCATCGAGGCGGCGTTGACCGTGCCGTCGAAGAAATACTCCTCGCCCTCCTCGAGGTACATCTTCACCATGTTGTCGCCGACGCCCTCGCGCTCGTCGCGCCTCTCCCGGGGCACCAGCACGAAGTCGGTCTCGAGCGTGTACTTCACGACGGACGACGCCGGGTTCGTAGCGTTGAAGAGCTGAGAGTCGAGGACGGACGTCAAACGGCCGTTGACGGTCTCCTGGTGGAAGCCCTGCGCGATCTGCACGAAGTACTCGCCTTCCGTGGGGACGGTGTAGTCGAGCGTGACGCCCTCTCCGATGGCGCCCTTCGCCGTCGCCATTGTCGTCCCGTTCGAGTTGATGACGCTGCAGTCCACGATGGCGCCGTTGTTGACGGCGTCGGCCGCGGTGAAGCGCATCTGGAGCCTCAGCCCTGCGGAGTCCGCGCCGATCCTGTATATGTCGCGCTCGTCGTTGCACGAGATGGAGCCGTTGTTCTCCGAGCGGCGGTTGGCCTCGAGGCCGGTGGTGGTCTTCACGCCGTCGCTGGACTCCTCGGAGTCGTCCTTCGCCTGCTCGAGGAGCTCGTTGAGTCTCTTGATGTACGCGGCGTTGTTGGCCGCGCTGGTCGGGCTCACGCTGGCAAGGGCGGTGAAGCGTCCGGCGATGGAGCCGTCGCCGCGCAGGAGCAGGAGGATCGGCACGCCGGGGCGGTTCTGGTTGGCGCGCTCGGGGCGGTTCCATCCGCCGTTCAGCACGTTGTGCGAGGCGAGCTGCACATTGCGGTCGTAGACGACCTGCGCCTCGTCGGCAGAGATCATGTGCCTCGTCAGGTAGTCGAGGCCGCTTCTCTTGCTGTAGCCGTGGAAATTCCCGGCGCCAGTCGTCGCGGAGATCGTCGTCAGCAGGCACGGCGAGTTTGTCTGGTTGGGCAGGTTCGGGATGTCGACGACGCCAAGCGCGATCTTGTTGTCGACGGCCCAGTTCTTGAATTCGGTGGACTTGAAGAAGTACTCGTCGCTCTTCGCGCAGTCGGGGCACCACATCGCGCCGCCGAAGAGCACCGCCGCGTACGCAGGCGACACGCCGAGGCGAGGCTTGCCGGACGTCAAGCCGCCGTTAGCGGTGGCGACCTTGTTCGTCACCTTGTCGAGGTCCATCGACCACTGGCCCCATCCAAGGCCCTCGCTCTCCTTGCCTACGAAGAGCGGGTTCTCGGGCGAGTTGTCCTTCGCCTTCACGCGCGTGACGGTGAACGTGTCCTTCAAAGTCTTGTTGTCCTTGTCGTAGAGCGTAACCACGAGGTCGTTCGTGCCGTTGGCCGCGACGGGAAGCACCATTCCGATCGTGTCGACGCCGGACGCCCAGTATATCTCCTTCTGCCCGCCCGCGAGCGTGGAGCCGGCGGCGTGCAGG